>LNFM01003360.1_pt1 | contig 31603 bp, 19 predicted proteins | sample 596031 | NCBI WGS metagenome assembly LNFM01 (sample SAMN04254537, study PRJNA301005) | activated carbon metagenome | isolation source: dual media filters at the Ann Arbor, Michigan drinking water treatment plant | place: USA: Ann Arbor | reverse complement strand
GCGGCGCGCCGACCGAACACGTCACCAGCGATCACGTCGATCGGAGCTCGGCCATCGGAACGCGGGCCTCCTGGCGACCGTCTCCAGTGGCGTGTCGCTCGGCGGGCCTTCGCACCGACGCGGCATGGAGGTTTTCATCCATGTCTTTCTATCGCACCGCACTCCCCCAACTGCACGACCGTCTCTTCCTGACCGATGGCGGCATGGAGACGTACCTGATCTTCCAGCAGGGCGTCACGCTGCCGGATTTCGCCTCGTTCCACTTGCTGCATTCGTCCGACGGTGAGGAGACCGCGCGCGGGTACTTCCGCGCGTACGCCGACATCGCCCGCCGGTACGGCACGGGGCTCGTGCTCGATACGCCGACCTGGCGTGCACACGGCGACTGGGGAACGCGGCATGGGCTGAACGCCGCCGACCTGGCCGGCATCAATCGACGGGCCGTGTCGCTGCTCGAGGAGCTGCGAGCCGAGTTCGCGCCCGTGCCGGTCGTCATCAGCGGCTGTCTCGGGCCGCGCGGCGACGGCTACGTGCCCGACGCGATGATGACCGTCCGTCATGCCGAGGCCTACCATCAGCCGCAGATTGACGCCCTGGCGTCGACGGCGGCCGACATGCTGACGGCGATGACGCTGAACTACGTCGAGGAGGCGATCGGCATGGCACACGCGGCTCGACGCGCGGGCATGCCACTCGCCATCTCGTTCACGGTCGAGACCAACGGCAAGCTACCGACGGGCCAGTCCCTCGGATCGGCGATCCGGGTGGTGGATGGCGCCACCAGCGGCTATCCGGCCTACTACCTCGTCAACTGCGCGCACCCGACCCATTTCGCGCACCTGCTCGATCCCCAGGAGCACTGGGTGCGGCGCATCAGGGGCATCCGCGCCAACGCGTCGTGCCGCAGCCACGCGGAGCTGAACGACGCGCCCGATCTCGACACGGGCGATCCGATCGCATTGGCCGCGTCGTACGCCGAGCTGCGCCGGCACCTGCCACAGCTGACCGTGCTCGGTGGCTGCTGCGGCACCGACCACCGCCATGTCGAGGCGATTGCCGCCGCCGTCGCCGCCTGACGACCCATGGGGGTAGGGCCGGCTCTCCGAGCCGGCCGTGACATCAGCAGTAGCGACGGCCCGTTCGGAGAACGGGCCCTACCCAGGTGTTTGCTACGATCGGCGCGATTCCATGAGATTCGCGCCCCTCGTCCACTCTGCTCTTGCTGCTGCGCTGCTCGTCGCGTCGGCGGTGTCGCTGCCCCTGCTGCCCGTGTCCGTCGCGGCGCAAGCGCCGGCGGCGGCCCCTGCGCTCGACCCCTTCGGTGGCCTCCACTGGCGCCACATCGGACCGCATCGGGGCGGACGCGTCACCGCCGTGGCCGGCCATCGCCGGCAGCCGGGCACCTTCTACATGGGCGCGACTGGCGGCGGCGTGTGGAAGTCCACCGACTACGGGCAGTCGTGGACCAACATCTCGGACGGCTTCTTCGAGACGGCGTCCATCGGCGCCATCGAGGTCGCCGAGTCCAATCCCGACGTCATCTACGTCGGCACCGGCAGTGCCGCCATCCGCAGCAACGTCATCAAGGGGCTGGGCGTCTACAAGTCCACGGACGCCGGCCGCACGTGGACGCACATCGGCCTGCGCGACGTCGGCGCCATCGGCAGCGTGCGTGTGCATCCCACCAACCCCGACCTGGTGTATGTCGCCGCCGTTGGCCCGGTGTTCGTCGATGGCCCTGATCGCGGCGTCTTCCGCTCCAGGGACGGCGGCCGCACGTGGGAGAAGACCCTCTTCCTCAACGACCGCACCGGCGTCTTCTCGCTCGTCCTGGACCCGTCGAACCCGGACCGGATGTACGCGGCCGCCTGGCGCGGTCAACGCAAGCCGTGGACCATCATCAGCGGCGGGCCGGCCAGCGAGAACGGCATCTTCACGTCGACCGATGCCGGCAGCACCTGGACGCGCACGTCCGAGGGCCTGCCGACCGACCTCCTCGGCAAGATCGACATCGACGTCTCGCGCTCCAACCCGAAGCGCCTCTACGCCATCGTCGAAGCCGTCAGTCCGAAGGGTGGCCTCTATCGCAGCGACGATGCCGGCGCGTCGTGGCGGCAGGTGAACGCGAATCCGTCGCTGATCGCGCGGCCCTTCTACTACACGTACGTCGATGCCGACCCGAAGAACCCCGACGTCGTCTGGGTCAACAACCTGTCGATGTGGAAGTCCACCGACGGCGGCACGACCTTCGACACGGTGTCGACGCCGCACGGCGACAACCACGGCATGTGGATCAATCCCGACGATGGCGATCTGCTGATCCAGTCCAACGACGGCGGCGCCAACGTGTCGCGCGATGGCGGCCGCACGTGGACGACGCAGTACAACCAGCCCACCGCCGAGCTCTACCAGGTCGACGTGGACAACCAGTACCCGTACCGCGTGTACGGCGCGCAGCAGGACAACACCACGGTGATCGTCCCGAGCAACGCGCCCCACTCGTGGTCGCCCGACGACACGCTGCAGTACTGGACCCAGGGTGCCGGCTGCGAGACCGGCCCGATCAAGCCGAAGCCCGACAACCCGCAGATCGTCTACGGCGTGTGCAAGGGCGAGTTCAGCCGTCTCAACCTCGCCACGGGGCAGGAACAGCACTACTGGGTGTATCCGCAGAACCGGTACGGGCACGCGTCGCGTGATATCCGCTATCGCTTCCAGCGGACGTCGCCCTTCGAGATCTCGCCGCACGACCCGAAGGTCATCTATCACACCTCGCACGTCGTCCACCGCACGCGCGATGAGGGGCGCACCTGGGACGTCATCAGCCCGGACCTGACGGCGAATCTGCCCGAAGGCCAGGGCATCTCCGGTGAGCCGATCACGCGCGACATCACGGGCGAGGAAGTGTACGCGACGATTTACGCGTTCGAGGAGTCGCCGATCGAGAAGGGCGTGCTGTGGTCGGGCGCCAACGACGGGCCGGTCTTCGTGTCGCGCGACGATGGCAAGACGTGGACCAACGTGACGCCGAAGGATCTGCCGCCAGGCGGCCGCGTGCAGCAGATCGATCCGTCGTCGCATCGCAAGGGCTCGAGCTACATCGCCTACTACCGCTACCTGCTCGGTGATTGGGAGCCGTACGTCTATCGCACCGACGACTACGGCCGCACCTGGACGCGCCTGACCGATGGCCGCAACGGCATCCCGTCCGGCACGCCCGTGCGCGTGGTGCGCGAAGACCCCAACCGCGCCGGGCTGCTGTATGCCGGCACCGAGTTCGGGATGTACCTCTCGTGGGACAACGGCGCCGCCTGGCAGCGCTGGCAGCTCGACCTCCCGGTCACTCCCGTCACGGACCTGCGTGTGCACCGCAGGGATCTCGTGGTGTCGACGATGGGGCGCGGTTTCTGGGTGCTCGACGACCTCTCGCGCCTGTACCAGTGGAAGGCCGCGCCAACGACCCCGGTGCTGTTCGCGCCGCGCGAGGCGACGCGGGCGCGCCTGGCAACCAGCGTCGCGACGTCCAAGACGCCCGACTACCCGGGCGCCGTGGCGACCATCGACTACGTCCTGCCCACGGAGGCGCAGTCGGTGTCGCTGGCGATCCTCGACGGCAGCGGCAAGGAGATCCGCACCTACACGACGGCCTCGGGCACGCCGGCGACCACACCGGCGCAGGGCATGCGAGCGCCGGGGCGTCGTCGACCCGCGGTGGCTGGGCCGGGGCGCACCAGGGGGGCGCATCGGTTCGCCTGGGACCTCCGGCTGCCGGGTCTGCCGACCGCTGCCAATCCCGACGGGGGTGGTGTCGGGCCCATGGTCGTCCCGGGCGTCTACTCGGTGCGTCTGACGGTGGACGGGTCGGTCGCCGGCACGCAGCCGCTGCGGGTGCGACTCGACCCGCGTGTGACGGCCGATGGCGTCACACAGGCCGACCTGGAGGCGCAGCACCAGCTGCTGGCCAGCCTCCGCGAGACGGCGTCCCGGGCGCTGGCGCTCAGCGCACGGCTGGCCGAGGTGGCCGCCGGTGGCGATGCGGCGAAAGCGCGAGCGGCCGCCACGCTCCGGACGCAGCTCGTGACGGCCAGCGGCAGCTACCCGCAGCCGATGCTGATCGACCAGCTCTCGAGCGTGTGGCGGATGGCCAACCAGGCCGACCAGCGCCCCGGCCGCGACGCCTTCCAGCGGCTCGAGGACCTGCGGGGCGAGTTGGCTGGTCTCGAGAAGCAGGCCGGGGCCCTGAGGTAGACTCGACGGTCATGTCATTGACCATTGGAGATCGCCTGCCTGCCGCCACCTTCCGCACGATGACGCCGGAGGGTGTGAAGGAACTCACGACTGCCGACGTGTTCGGCGGCAAGAAAGTGGTGCTGTTCGGGGTGCCTGGGGCCTTCACCCCGTCGTGCCACAAGACGCACCTGCCCGGCTACGTGAAGAACCACGACGCCATCAAGGCGCAGGGTGTGGACACGATCGCCTGCGTGGCGGTCAACGACCAGTTCGTGCTGGATGCGTGGGCCGCGTCTGCCGGCGCGCAGGGCAAGGTCCTGATGCTGGCCGACGGCAACGCCGAGTTCACGAAGGCCGCCGGCCTCGAACTCGACGGATCCGGCTTCGGGCTGGGCACGCGCAGCAAGCGCTACGCCGCGGTGATCGAGGACGGCGTGGTGAAGGACCTCAAGGTCGAGGAGAGCGCCGGCGCCGTGTCGGTCTCGTCGGCCGAGTCGGTCTGCGGCCTGTAGACAACGGCAAGAAGGACGGAGGACCGAGGGAACTTTCCTCCCTCCTCATTCCTCCGTCCTGCCTACCGTCGTTTCTTCCTTCTGACGGGCTTCTTCTTCGCCGCGGTGGGCAGGGGATCCGTGTCGGCGATGCGGTCGGCCAGGTGCGCCACGGCCATCGCGTAGGCATTGGCGCAGTTGTAGCTGAGCAACGCCTCGTAGTTCGGATACACGAGGAACGCGCCCGAGTCGGTGCGCAGCAGTGACGCCGCGATCTCGGCCTTCGGCAGGGGCGCGCCGTCGGCGGTGCGCACGCCGAGCGCCTGCCAGGCCGCGAGCGGCCGGGGCTCGGTCAGTTCCCTGATCGCCCGGCACCCCACCGCACGCAGGGGCACCGCCTGCGCGAGGGCCGCCGCATCGGCCGGCACCGTCACCGGGCGTCCCCACGTCTGTCCGGCCACCCAGCCATTGGTCACCAGGTAGTTGCCGATCGAGCCGAACACGTCGGCCTGCGACGTCCAGATGTCGCGGCGACCATCGCCATCGAAATCCACCGCGAAGCGGAGATAGCTCGACGGCATGAACTGCGGCTGGCCCATTGCGCCCGCCCACGACCCCTTCAGCTTCGGCAGGTCGATGTGGCCGGCGTCGAGAATCGCCAGGGCATCGAACAGTTGCCCGCGGAACAGGGCGCTGCGCCGGTCGTCGTACGCCAGTGTGGCCAGCGTCGGCAGGAGGGGGCGGACGCCGCTGAAGCGCCCGAAGCTGGACTCGAGCCCCCACACCGCGACGAGCACGTGTGGCGGCACCTTGTACTGCGCAGCGACCTTGTCGAGGATGGCCTCGTGCCTGGTCCGCATCTGCCGGCCCAGACGAATCGTCGGCACCCCGACGCGACGCGCGATGTACTGATCGAGGGTCTCCTTGAACTCGGCCTGCGTCCGGTCGCGCTGGAGAATCTGTTCGACCGGGGTGATGTCGCGCAGCGCCGCCTCGATCGTCGCGGCCGAGATACCCTTCGCCAGCGCCTCCTCGCGCACGCCCTGCAGCCACTCCGGGAACGGTGGCAGGGGAGGCGTCACGGCGGCCGGCGTCGGCGTGGCGGGCGCGGCGCTCGTCTGTGCAAGAGCGATCGACGAGGCGAACAGCAGCGCCACGATCAGTGCGCCGCGAAACGGAGGAAGCATCGACCCATGATGCCCCGCCTTCGCGTCGAACGCCACGACGACAGGGCGCTGCTCGCGCGGCTACTTGCCGTCGAGCAACGCGATGAGGCTCGACGTGTCCCAGCGCTGGCCGCCGCGGGCCTGAATCTGGGCGTAGAACTGATCGACGAGCGCGGCGACGGGCAGGCGCGCGCCGTTGCGTCGGGCCTCGTCCATCACGATGCCGAGGTCCTTGCGCATCCAGTCCACCGCGAAGCCGAACTCGAACTGGCCATCGACCATGGTCTGCCAGCGGTTCTCCATCTGCCAGGATTGGGCCGCGCCCTTCGACACCACCGACATCACGGCCGGGATGTCGAGATCGGCCTGCTTGGCGAAGTGCAGGGCCTCGGCCAGCCCTTGTACGAGCCCCGCGATGCAGAGCTGGTTGACCATCTTGCACAGTTGACCGGCGCCGCTGTCGCCGATGCGGGCCACCATCTTGCCGTAGGCCTTCAGCACCGGCTCCACCCGGGCGTAGGGCTCCTCGTCGCCCCCGCACATCACGCTCAGCTGGCCCTTCTGGGCACCGGCCTGTCCGCCCGAGACCGGCGCGTCGATGAAGTGCAGGCCGTGCGCCCGCGCCGCCTCGTGCAGCTCACGCGCGACAGCGGCCGATGCCGTCGTGTGGTCGACGAACACCGCATCCCGACGCATGCCGTGGAACGCGCCGTCGGGGCCCACGGTCACCTCCCGCACATCCGCGTCGGCGCCGACGCACGCGCAGACGAGGTCCGCTCCGGCCGCCGCCTCGCGCGGCGTCGCCGCCTGCTGCCCCCCGTACTCGGCCACCCACGCCTCTGCCCGACTGGCCGTGCGGTTGTAGACGACCACGTCGTGGCCCGCCCGCTGGAGATGACCGGCCATGGGCCCGCCCATGACACCAAGACCGAGAAAGGCGATGCGCATGCGGGGGATCGTATCAAGAGCGTCGGTCGGGACCGCGACACTCCACGTACAATCGTGACGAATGTCCCGACGATGGCGGCTCGCGGTGGCGTTGCTGGCGCTGACGGTCATGCTCGGCGCCCCGGCGCTCGCGCAAACGCCGCCAGCGACGGCGCCCACGATGCCGAGTCCACTCCGCATCGCCCTGGTGCCGCTCGACGACCGGCCGGTCTGCCTGCAGTACCCGCAGATGCTGGCGCCGATCGCCTACGCGGAGGTCGTCGCGCCCCCGCTCGAGGACCTCGGTCGCTTCACCACGCCGGGCAACACCGACGCCATCACCCGGTGGATGCGCGCCCAGGACTGGTCGCGCATCGACGCGCTCATCGTCTCCACCGACATGCTCGCCTATGGCGGGCTGGTCGCCTCCCGCGTCCACGGCGTGGACCAGGCGCGGGCCCTCTCCCGTCTGGCCGTGCTCCGCGACCTCAAGCGCGCGCATCCCGCGCTGCCGATCTACGGCTTCAGCACGATCATGCGGCTCGCGCCGACGGCCGATGGTCGCAACGAGGCCTGGCGCGAGAAGCTCGCGCGCTGGGCCGAGATGGCCGACGATGCGCGGCCGGGCGCGGAGCGGCAGGAACTGGCCACCCTCGTTGCCGACATTCCCGCCGCGGCCCTCGCCGACTACCGGCGCGCACGGGCCAGGAACCGCGCCGTCAATCTCGCCGCCGTGCAACTGGTGGCCGACCGGGTCGTCGACTTCCTGGTCGTGTCGCAGGACGACGCGAAGCCGCGTGGGGTGCACCTGGCAGACCGGCAGGCGGTGACGAGCGCCGTGTCGGAGCAGGATCTCGTCGGTCGGGTCGGCGTGCAGCCGGGCGCGGACGAAGTGGCGATGTTGCTGCTCGCACGCGCGGTGCTGCGTGCACGGGACCTGCAGCTGGCCATGCGGGTGACCTACTCGTCCGAAGCCGCCCGGACGATGGTGGCGCCGTTCGAGGACCGTCGACTGCATGAGACGGTCGAGTTCCAGCTCGTCGCGGCGGGCGCGGGCGAGGCCCGCATGGACGACCCCACCGATTTGCACCTGTTCGTGTTTGCATCGCGTCACGACCCCGGACGCCCAGCGCCGTTCGCCGCGGACGTCGTGAAGGCTGTGGACGCGGGCCATCGCGTGATCGTGGCCGACGTCGATCCGAAAGGTGATGTGCAGGGCGGATCGACGACGTTCACCGACGCCCTGCTGGCTGCGCAGGTGTTTCCGCGACTGTATGGGTATGCCTCCTGGAATACGGCAGGCAATACGCTCGGAACGGCGATTCCCCAGGGCCTGCTCGCGGCGGCGGGGACCTGGCTCGCGGCGCGCTGTGCCAGCCCGGCCTGGGCATCGATCGCCAACGCCCAGGCGACCTTCATGCTGCACCGAGTGCTGAACGACTATGCCTATCAGGGCGTGCTGCGGCCGCAGGTGAATGCCGAACTCCGGCAGGCGAACCGTACCCCGCTGTGGCTGGCGGACAACGCCTCCGAGGTGGCCTCGCGCATCCAGCAGGCGCTGGCGCCGACGCTCGCGGGATACGCCGCGCCCTTCACCGCCGGACCGTACGTCCTGCGCGCGTCTCGCGCGCCGGCGGTCTCCGTGCAGCTCGGCGCGCCGCGCGACCTGCGCGTGACGCTCCCCTGGGCGCGCACGTTCGAGGCGGCCATCACGTTCGACGTCCCGGTGCATCTTCCGGTGACGGCCGGCTCGGAGAGCCGGCCCTACCCACCCGCCCCGGTACCTGCCTGCGCCCCGACACCGCCGTGACCGCTGTACTGCTGCTTGGCGTGTTCGCGCTGTTCGCGACGCTGATGTTCCTGCGTCGACTGCCGGCCCTGCTCGCGTTGCCGGCCATGGCCGCCGCCATCGCCATCGTCGTCGGCGATCCGCTGGCGCACTGGCTGACGGTGGTGATGGCCGACGGCGCGGTGCGCCTGGCGCCGGCGTACGTCGCCGTGGCCGCGGGCGCGATGCTCGGGCGCGTGATGATGTCCACCGGCATCGCGGAGGACGTGATCCGTCGCGCCGCCGAGTTCGGCGGCGACCGGCCGATGGTCGTGGCGGGCGCCCTGATGGCGGTCACGGCCGTGCTGTTCACGTCGCTGACGGGCCTTGGCGCCATCATCATGGTCGGCTCGCTGGTGCTGCCGATCATGATGAGTCTCGGCGTGCCGCGTCGCCTCACCGCCATCCTCTTCCTGCTGGCGTTCGCCACCGGCTTCATCTTCAACATCGCGCTCTGGCGGCTCTACCGGGAGCTGCTCCAGCTGTCGCCTGGCGCCCCGTTGCCGCGCGAGATCGTGACGTTCGCGGTCGGACTGGCGGTGATCATGACCACGGTGGTCGCCGGCTATGCGACATGGGCGGCCCGGCGTGCCCCGGAACTGCGCCTGTGGTCCGCGCCGGCGCGACCCTCGCGCAAGCCGGGGGTGCCATGGCCCGCGTGGCTGACGCCCTTCGTGCCGCTCGTGCTCTACGTCGGCTTCGGATGGCGCGAGGTGCCCGCGTTCCTCGCCGGCGCGCTCTACGGCATCCTCCTGACGCGTCCCCGCGCGATCGTCCAGACGCTGCTGTCGTCGATGATTCGCGGCGTCGAGGACGCCGCACCGGCCGCCATCCTGCTGGTCGGCATCGGCATGCTGCTCAACGCGCTGATGCTGCCGGAGGTCCGTGTCGCCCTCGCACCGCTGGTGGCGCAACTCCCGGTGCAGTCGCCGATCAGCTACGTGGTGTTCTTCACGGTGCTGTCGCCCCTCGCCCTGTATCGCGGTCCGTTGAACCCATATGGCGTCGGCGTCGGCGTCTACAGCCTCATGCTGGCCACGGGTGTGTTGCCGGCGCTGGCGCTGCTGGCCGCGATCATGTCGATCGTGCAGGTCCAGAACGTGTGCGATCCGACCAACACGCACAACGTCTGGGTGGCGACGTACACCGGCGTGCGGGTCGAGGACATCACCATCGCGACGCTGCCCGCCATGATGGTCGTGTGCCTCGGCGGACTGCTGGTCGGAGCCTGGCTGTTCCTGTGAGCGCCGCCACCCGCCTCCGCATCGGTGTCGACGTCGGCGGCACGTTCACCGACGTGGTGGCCGTCGACGCCGACTCGTTCGCCATCGTCGCCCAGCTCAAGGTGCCGACCACCCACCACGCCGCCGAGGGGGTGGCCCGCGGCATCATCGACGGCCTGCGCCAACTGCTCGGGCAGCTCGACGCGGCGCCAGACGATGTCGTGTTCATCGCCCACTCCACCACGCAGGCCACCAATGCGCTGCTCGAGGGTGATGTGTCGCGGGTCGGCGTGATCGGTGCCGGCCGGCGCGGCGAACGCTGGAAGGCCCGGATCGACACCCGCGTGCCGCCAGTGCCGCTCGCGCCGGGCAAGGCGCTGCAGCCACTGCACGTCTTCGTCGCGATCGACGACCCGGTCGGCGCGGCTGCGGCCGCGGCGCGTGCCATCGAGACGTTGCGGACCGCCGGCACCGAGGTGATCGTCGTCAGCGAGGCCTTCGCCGTCGATGACCCCTCCGTCGAAGAGGCCATCGTCGAGGCCGCCAGAGCCGCCGGCCTGTGGGCGACGAGCGGGCACGAGGTGAGTGCGCTGTACGGCTTGCGTACCCGCACCCGCACGGCCGTCCTCAACGGCGCGATTCTGCCGAAGATGGTCGGCACGGCGACGATGACGGCGCAGGCGGTGGCGCAGGCGGGGATTCGGGTGCCGCTGATGATCATGCGATCGGACGGGGGCGTGATGACCGTCGAGGAGGTCGCGCGGCGTCCGATCCAGACGATGCTCTCGGGCCCGGCGGCGGGCATCGCCGGCGCGCTGATGCACGAGCAGGTCTCCGATGGCATCTTCATCGAGGTCGGCGGCACGAGCGCGGACATCTCGGTGATCCGCGACGGTCACCCCCAGATGCGCCCGGCACGCGTCGGTGGCCATCGGACGTTCCTCAATACCCTCGACGTCCGCACGCTCGCCATCGCCGGCGGCAGCATGGTGCGTGTGCAGGGCAGCCGCCTGGTGGACGTCGGCCCGCGATCGGCCCACATCGCCGGCGTCGGCTACGCCTGCTTCGCGCCGCCTGGGGCGTTTGCCGGCCCGGTGCAGGTCGTGTCCGTGCAGCCGATGTCCGGCGACCCGGCCGACTACGTCGTGCTCGAGAGCGAGGCGGGTCGCTTCGCGCTGACGCCGACCTGTGCCGCCAATGCCGTCGGTCTCGTGCCGGAGACCGCGTTCGCCAGGGCGGATCGCGAGACGGCGCGCGCGGGCTTCGCGGTGCTCGGGCGTGCGATTGGCCAGGACGGCGACGCGCTCGCGCAGGCGGTGCTCGATGCCGCGTGCGCGAAGGTGGTCACGCAGGTGCGTGCCCTCGTCGAGGAGTATCGATTGCCACCGGCCAGCGTGGACCTGATTGGCGGCGGTGGCGGCGCGGCGGCGCTCGTGCCGCGGAGCGGCGCCCTGATGGGCGTGCCGTGGCGACTGGCGCGGCAGGCCGAGGTGATCTCGCCGGTCGGTGTGGCCCTCGCCATGGTGCGCGACACCATCGAACGCAACATCGTCGATCCCACACCCGCCGACGTGTTGCGCGTGCGTCAGGAGGCGCTGGAGGCGGCCGTCCGCAATGGCGCCCTGGCCGAGACGGTCGAGGTGCAGGTCGAGGTGGATGCCCGGCGCAACCTGGTACGCGCCGTCGCCGTGGGGTCGGCGGAACTGCGTCGGGGGGCGGCTGCGGAACGCGCGGTGGACGACGAGGCGCGCCGCATCGCTGCGGCGCGATCGATGCAGCGGTCGCCGGAGGACGTCACGTGCGTGGCGCGCACCACGGGCCTCGACATCTTCACGAGTGACGCCAGGCCCGGCGTCTGGTGGCAGCCCTGGCGACGGGAGGCCTCCCAGCTCAGGGTGCTCGACCGCGGCGGCGTCGTGCGCCTGCAACGGCAGGGCGCCGTCGTGTCGACGACGACCGTCGCGGCGCTGGACGCCGAGCTCCGCGCGCTGGTGACGCGTCTGGCCGACTTCGGGGACGCGGGCCGGAGCATCCCCGACGTGTACGTGCTCGTCGGCGCACGCCTCGTCAACCTGTCGGGGCTCGCCGACGAGGGCCAGATGCTCGGGCTCGCCGGCGTCGAGGTGCGGGCGCAGGCGCCGGACCAGCCGGTGGTGATCGTCGCCACGGCGCGGCAGCCCTGACGTCGACATTTTCATCATCACGCCGCGCGTTTCGTTGCAGAGTACTGATGTGACCGAGTTCGACGTCCTGGTCGTGGGTGGAGGCAATGCCGGCTGTACCGCGGCGATCGCGGCGGCGCGGCTCGGTGCGCGTGTCTGCCTGGTCGAACGCTACGGCTTCCTCGGCGGCACCGCGACCGCGGCGATGGTCGGTCCGTGGATGACCTATCACGCCGGGACCGCCGACGAGGCCGGACGCGTCACGGGAGCCATCGCCCAGGAATACGTCGAGCGCCTGATCGGGATGGACGGCTCGCCGGGACATCTGCCCGACGCCTCCGACTACGTGCCGACCATCACGCCGTTCGATCCCGAGATCCACAAGTGGCTGCTGATGGCGATGTGCGAGGAGGCTGGCGTGCAGTTGCTGCTGCATGCCACCTTCCTCGACGCGATCCTCGATGGCGCCCGCATCGCCGGTGTGCGGGTGCAGACGGTGTCGGGGCCGCGCGACCTGCGGGCACGCCGCACCATCGACTGCACCGCCGACGCACTCGTGTCCCATGCCGCGGGTGTCCCCTGCGAGCAGGGGAACGCCGACGGACTGGTGCAGCCGATGACGATGATGTTCAGGCTGAGCCACGTCGATCTGGCAGCGACGGCCGCGTGGTTGCGCGACCATCCGGATCAGGTGCGGACCAGCCTGCGGCCCGAGCAGTTCTCGGCCGACACGCTCACCGCGATTGCCGGTCTCTGGGACCTGTGGCAGGCGGCACGCGACGCCGGGGAGGTCGACATCCCGCGCGAAGTGGTCAGCCTGTTCCGTGGTGCGCACCTCGACGAGGTCACGGTGAACATGACGCGTGTGACCGGCCTCAATCCGCTGGACGCCGACGATCTCACGCGCGCCGAGGTCGAGACCCGGCGCCAGACGATGGCGCTGCTGCGGTTCTTCAGGACGCGCGTGCCGGGTTTCGGGCGATGTCGACTGGCGGCCACGCCGGCGCAGGTCGGCGTCCGCGAGAGCCGTCGCATCGTCGGCGAGTACCAGTTGACGGGCGACGACCTGCTGCACGCGCGGACCTTCCCGGATGGGGTCGCGAGGAGTGCCTATCCGATCGACATCCACAATCCGAAGGGCGCCGGCACCACGACCGTGCGACTGCCTGCAGGCCGCACCTACGAGATTCCCTACCGCTGCCTCGTGCCGCTGCGGGTCGACGACCTGCTCGTGGCCGGGCGGTGCATCTCCGTGACGCACGAGGCGCTGGCCTCCACGCGTCTCACGCCGACCATCATGACGCTCGGGCAGGCCGCCGCGACGGCGGCCGTGCAGAGCCTGCACGCCGGCGTCGCGCCGCGCGTGATCGACACCGATGCGCTGCGCGCGTCGCTCGTGGCGCAGGGCGTGGACCTGCGTCGCGCGGAGTCCATGCCTTCGTGAACGACATCGCCATCCAGGAAGGGCGCTGGGCGCCCGTCTCTGCCGGAGAGTACGACCGCCGCACGCGCACGGTCTCGGTGAATCTGACCGTGGTCGAGGAGGTGGCCGCCCGGTTCGGTCACCACGCGGCGGTCGTGATCGCCGCCATCGTCGCGCACGAGCGGGTGCACGTGCTCTCGACCCCCGAGGCCCTGCCGCACGACGAGGAACTGCGAGCCCGGGCCGCGGCGACCGCGGCCTCCAGCGCGGACGTCGTCGCCCACATCGACGAGGTCCTCGCGGGAGCCTGGACGTGAGCGGCGGCCATGGGCCTTCGGCCTTCGGCCTTCGAGAGGAACCCGCCCGGTTGCCGGTTCCCGGTTCCCGGTTCCCGAGGCTGTTCCTGGGTATCGACGGCGGGCAGACCGGGACGCAAGCGGTGCTGGCCGATGCCACCGGACGCGTGCTCGGGCGCGGCGCCGGCGGCCCCTCCAACCACGTGGAGATGCCGGGCGGTCGCGAGCGCCTGCGTCAGGCGATCCTCGACAGCGCGGGCGCCGCGCTGGTCGAGGCCGGTCTCGGCGGTCTCGAGCGCGTCAGCTTCGACGCGGTCTACTGCGCGATGACCGGCGAAGCCGACTTCAAGACCGAGATCATCACGCCGATGTTCACGGCAGGGGTCGTGCAGGTCGAGCACGATGCACCGGCCGCCCTCGCGGGCGCGACGCTCGGCGCCCCCGGGATCATCGTCGTCGCTGGTACCGGGTCGGTCGTGTTCGGCGAGAACGCGTCCGGTCAGACGGCACGGACGGGTGGGTGGGGCTATGTCTTCGGCGACGAAGGCAGCGGCTTCGGCCTGGCGCGTGACGCCGTCCGCGCCGCCCTGGATGCCCTCGATGGCGTCGGTCCCGACACCAGGCTCGTGCCGGTGCTGACCGGGACCTTCGGCGTGACCGACCTGCGCCTGCTGCCGATGGTGATGTACAACGGCCACATCAGCCGCGATGGCGTGGCCGCCGCGGCCCGTCAGGTGCTCGACACGTGGCAGGCCGGTGACGCCGTGGCCACGCGCGTGGTGATGGAGGGACTCGACGCGCTGGCCAGCCGCGTGCAGTCGGTGGCCGCTCGCGTCTGTCTCGACGCACCGCTCGTCTGCCTCTCCGGCGGGGTGTTTCGCTCGGCGCCGTACGCCGCCGCGTTCGCGGCCGCGGTGCAACGCCGCGTGCCTGCCGCGCACGTCGAGCCTGCCCGTCTCAGTCCGGCCGCCGGCGCGGTCCTGCTGGCGCTGCGTGCGGGCGGCATTCCGGTGACCGACACCGTGCGCGAGACTTTGCGCGCGTCCGCGCTCGAGGAGCGTCCGTGATCCACTCGCAGCAACTGCTGGCCCACCTCCGCAACCGTCTGATCGTGTCGTGTCAGGCGCCGGCCGAGTCGCCCCTGCACGATCCCTATGTCATCGCGCGGCTGGCGCGCGCCGCCGAGTTGCAGGGCGCCGGCGGCGTGCGCATCGACTCGCCTGCCCACGTCGCCGCGACGCGTGCGCTCGTGGGGGTGCCCATCATCGGCCTCCACAAGCAGACGCACGACGGTTCGGCGGTGTACATCACGCCGACGTGCGGCGCTGCGGCCGGGGTCGTCGAGGCGGGCGCCGACATCGTCGCGGTCGACGCCACCGCGCGGCACCGCCCGCACGGAGAGCGACTGGTCGACATCATCGGCGTCATCAAGGCGCACGGGCGGCTGGTCATGGCCGATGTCGCCACCGAGACGCAGGGCTTCGCCGCCGCCGATCTCGGCGTCGACCTGATCGCGACGACGCTGTCGGGCTACACCGAGGACAGCCTGCGGCACCCCGGACCGGACCTCGTGCTGGTCGAGCGGCTCGCCACGGCCACTCGCCTGCCGGTGGTGGCGGAGGGCCGCATCCGATCGGCGAGCGACGTCAGAGCCGCCTTCCGGGCCGGCGCCTATGCCGTCGTCGTCGGCGGTGCCATCACCGGCATCGACGCGCTCGTGCGTCACTTCGTCGAGGCGACGCCGGCGGGCCTGGCGGAGACGACCGATGCGTGAGCATGCCGAAGGCCCAAGGCCGAGTGCCGGACGGCGCTGGCTGAGAAACACAGTCGCTCGAGGTGTGGTGCTGGCGCTGTGGGCGCTGGCTGGATGCGCGTCGCCCTCGGCCCCTCCGCCGTCACAGGCCACGCCGCCGATCGTCAGTGCGCCGGCCCCGGAGGCGGCCGTCCCGCGCGCGGCGCCACCGGCAGCGGCGATCGACGAGTGGGACGTCGATCTCGAACGCGACGAACGCCGGGGCGGTCACACGATCGCCAGGCATGTCGGACGCACCGAGGCGCAGCTCCAGGCGCGGTTGCGCCGCGAGTCCATCTCGGCGGCGTCCACCTATCCCGATCTCGAGACGGCCGAACGGGTCGTCGCAGCGACCCTGACCGCCAATCGTCAGCGTGTACAGACGTGGGTGAAACGATCCGCTCCCAAGCCCAACCTCGCCGTGCGTCACCGCGCGCGCGACGACCTGCCGACGGGGCGGTTGCTGCGTCGTGGCGATGATGCGTCCGACGAGGTCTTCGGCGCGGTCGTCGTCCTCCGCTGGCGAGATGAGGCGTGGTACGTGCTGACGTCGTATCCGGAGAACGTGCGATGAATCTCAAGGGGCCGTTGGACTGGCCACACCTCGAATCGCTGTGTGGCGGCTACCTGCATCAGGACTTCACGGCCGAGCACGGATCGGCGGTGCAGGCCGCGCGGGCCTGGCTGGCCGACGGAAGCGCCGTCGACGCGCGGGAGCTCTCCTCGGAGTGGCGGACGTTCCTCAACGTCACGCACGGCATGGGTGCTGACGCGCGGGCGCTGGCCCTGCGCGAGGTGGCCGGTGGGGCCTGGGCGCCGACCAGCGAGGCCGAGTTCGAGGCGGTCTCGGCGTTGCTCATCGAGGCAGGACACACCTGACATCCGGCCGCTACGGAGTCTGGGGTCGCTTCGGCGGGGCGGTCAGGGCGGGCGGGAATGACGCCGCGCCCGACCCTGCCGGGTTGCGCAGGCGCATCTGGCCCCCGCGCAGCGGGTAGAGCGGAATCTTGAGGCCGCCGGTCTTGTCGAGGGTGTCGAACAGCGCCGCCCGCATCGTCGCGATCGTCGCCGCGTGTGCCGGGTCGTCGATGAGGTTGCGCGCCTCGTGGGGGTCGGCCTTCAGGTCGAAGAACATGTCGACGTCCCACACCCCGTGCGTGAACACGTACTTGTACTGCTCGCCGCGCAGGGCGAACTGCGTCGGCGTCTGCGGGAAGCTCCACTCCCAGTAGTACTCGTAGAGCAGCGTGTCGCGCCACGGGGCGGTCGCATCGCGCAGCACCGGCAGCATGCTCATGCCCTGCATGTGCGCCGGCGGCCTCGCCCCGGCGAGGTCCAGCAGGGTCGGCGCGATGTCGATGTTGGCGACCACGCGGTCGATCTGCTGCCCCGGCGTCACCAGTCCCGGTGCGTACACGAGCATCGGCACCCGCATCGACCAGTCGAAGGCCGTGCGCTTGTCGATCAGGCCGTGCTCGCCGAAGGCGAAGCCGTTGTCGCCCATGTAGATGATCAGGGTGTTGTCGAGCTGCCCGGCCTGACGGAGCCAGTCGACGACGCGGCCGACGCTGTCGTCGACGGCGCGCAGCGTCTCCATGTATTGCCGGTAGTACTCCGCGACGTCGAGGGTCGAGTGGTAGGGATACTCGACGCCGTGCCAGCTGTTGCGCTGGTTGCGCACCCAGGTGGGGAAGCGTCCGGCGTCCGCCGCAGCGATCGGCATCGTCACCGGCGATGGCACCGCAACGCCGGCGAGCGACCCCTTGTGTCGGTCGGCGGGCGAGAAGTTCGCGTGGACGCCCTTGTGCGACAGATAGAGGAAGAACGGCTTGTCGCGCGACGCCTTGCCCAGCCAGGTGATGGCGTAGTCGGTGAGCTCGTCGGTGATGTAGCCCTTCTGCGGCACGCGCTGGCCATCGACGTTGAGCATCGTCGCGCCGGCGCGCGGCAGGTACTCGCCCTGGCCGCGGAAGCTGACCCAGTGATCGAAGCCGGGCTGCGGCGCGTCGTTGGCGTCACCGATGTGCCACTTGCCGATGAGGGCGGTCTGGTAACCGGCCGTCTGCAGCAGCTGGCCGACGTTGGGCAGTCCCGGCGGGATCGGCGTGAAGTTGTCGACGACGCCGTGGGTGTGCGCGTAGGTGCCCGTGAGGATCGACGCGCGCGACGGCGAGCAGAGCGCCGTGGTCACGAACGCGTTGCGCATGTGGGCGCCGCCCCGGGCGAGCGCGTCCATGTTGGGCGTTCGGGCGAGGGGGTGGCCCATCACGCCGAGGGCATCGTGGCGATGGTCGTCGGTCAGGATGAAGACGATGTTGCGTGGCCGTGGCGCCTGGGCCGTCGCGGCCGGGACCCCCGCGGCCAGGAGCAGCAGGAGGCACAGCGCCAGCGTGCGCCTCATGCCGGCCCCACCTTGGTCGTGCGCAGGCCGAGACCCAGCGTCTGCTTGCAGTACGCCAGACTGCGTTCGATCTCGCGGCGCTGTTCGGCCGGGTCGTTGGGCTTGGTCGTGGTCGGCGCCATCGGCGCCTTTCGACGCATCACCCGGATGAAGCGCGCGAGGCTCTGGCCTTCGAGGCGGGGCCACGCGTTCCAGAAGGCGTCTTCGAGGAAGGGCAGGTCGCGCCCGACTCCCGAGATCGTCTCGATGTGGATCGGCACGCCCGGGCACAGCTCGGCGAATCGCGGCATGAAGCGCACGAAGTCGACCTGGCCGTCGCCCATGGCCGTCCACTTCACGCGGCATCCGGTGGGGATCTCGGTCACCACGCCATCACGCAGGCTGGTGGTGACGATGTAGGGCGCCAGGATCTCGAGGGCGTCCACCGGGTTCTCGAGGGTCCAGAGCGAGTTGCCGGAGTCGTAGTTGACGCCGACGAAGTCGCGTCCAGACATCTCGACCAGCGCGGCGAGTTCGTCGGCACGCATGTCGCCGGCGTGATTCTCGACCGCGATCTTGACGTTGGCGTCGAGGGCCTCGGAGCGTCCACCCTTGAGCACCGACACCAGGCTGTCCATGTGGCGCCCGATGCCGCCAGGCGTCAGCCGGTCCTCCCACGTGCCGAGCACCACCCGGATGACCGGTGAGCCGACGATGCGCGCGGTGCGAATCGCCTTCGACAGCTGCTCCTGGGCCGAGCCATTGGCCGGCCGGAACGCCTTGCTCGTCGGGCACACGCTCCAGGTGCCGACGTGGATGGTGACGTTGCGCGCGTCGGCATCCTCGCGCAGCTTGCGCAGGGAGGCTTCTTCGAGCGACTCGAAGGCCTCGAGGTCACTGATGAACAGCGAGTCCGCGCCGAGGGTGGTGGCGTACTCCAGCAACCGGGGAGCCTTCCAGTTGCTGGCTCTCACCGAGAAGTTGTCGTAGCCGAGCGCCACGGGGCGCGGCAGCACCACGGACGGCGCCTTGCTGGCGCCGCCCTGACCGCGCAGCGTGGTCGCGGCGAGCACCGCGGCGGACGAGGACAGGAAGGCCCGACGACTGGAAGATGGGGACACGCCCCAAGTCTACTGCGACCGCGCCACGTACCCTTCGCGGGCCACCACCGTCCCGGCTCGTGCACGGAGCCGCACGTCCAGGCGGTGCCAGCCCGGCGCCGCCGGACCGGACGGGGTATACGTGAGCAGATAGCGTTGCCGGTACTGCGACAGGATGCCGCGGAACGTCTCCGACAGGTGGGCGCCCTTGTCCACCCGCAGGAAGTCGCCCCCCGACAGGTCCGCGGCGGCCTGCAACAGGCGCAGGCTGTCGCCCGGCGTTGGTGCGATCCACGTCTGGCGCGTGAAGGGGTCGGCAAACGGCGACGATGTCACCGCGGCAGGCAACCCGGCTCCCACCGGGAAGACCACCACGTTGGTGCGGCGCAACGTGTCGAGCGCCCGAGTCGCCGACGTCCAGCTCGTCGTGTCCTGCCCATCGGTGAAGAGCAGGAACACCGACGGTCGCTGGTCGGCATGCGACAGCGCGCTGCCGAAGACGATGGCGTCGTGCAGCGGGGTGGCCCCGGCGGCCTCGAGCGTCGCCAGCGTCGCGTCCAGGTTGCCATCGGGCGGCGCCGCGCGCCGCAGCAGGCGCAGGCGATCGGAGAACGTGAACAGCGACAGCCGGTCATCGGGCGTCAGCTCGGCGACCAGGGCCCGGACCGCCACTCGCAGCTGCCCGAGCGTGCGGCCATCCACGCTGCCACTGAGGTCGAGACCGATGATGACGTGGGCACTGTCGGTCGTGCCGAGTGAGTCCACCACCTGCTCCACGCCGTTGTCGCGGACGAGGAAGTCGTGCGCCGTCAAGCCGCCGAGCGGCTTGCGATCCTTGTGCGCGAACGCGTCCACCGTGACCACGTCCACGGAGGTGCGGAACAGCGGCACCTGGTCCTGCGCCCGCGGCGTGGCCGTCAGGTGACACAGCGCGCCTGCCGTGGCCAAGAAGATCCCGTACCGCATGCGGAACACCAGGCGCCTCGTCATGGGACCACCGTCTCGCCGAGTGTGGCCAGAATCCGGGTGCGTTCGACGAGTTGCCCCCCGGCATAGATCGTCCAGGCGTCCGCGGGCTGTCGCGCGGCGAGGGCGGCAGGCGTGCCGAACTGGCGCGTGAGATCGAAGGCGCCGCCGGCGTTGCCCCGCCGCAGCGACGCCTGCATCATCGCGACGAGCGCGGTGTGCCGCAGTGCCGGCACGGCGGAGGCCCTCGCGTAGGCGGATGCTGCCCGATCGGGCTGTGATCGTGCTTCGTGGACCTCGCCCATGAACAGGTGCGCGAGACCACAGATGGCGTCGCGACACGCGCCCGGCAGCAGCGGCGTCAGCACGCGCTCCGCCTCGTCGAGGCGGTCGCGCTCGAGGGCCACCCGACCAAGGCGCAGCGTCGCCTCCCGGTCATCCGGCGACACCTCCAGCGCGCGTCGGTACTGCTTGCCGGCATCGTCCATGGCGAGCAGCATCGGCCCGAGGCGCGATGGTGTGGAGAGTCGCCGCATGGACACGGCGACATTCGCCCCTGGTGCCTCGTCGGCCAGCCGGGCCCGGGTCTCGAGGGCCAGCCCCCGCAACAGCGCGAGGGTGGCGACCGCTTCGGGATCGTCGGCGGGCGGATGGACGGCCATGGCCTCACGAGGCACGTCGCGGAAGCGCCCGGACGCGATCAGGTGCTGCACGTGGCCGAGTCGCCACCACGTGCGGAAGCGGCGCACCTGCGCCGCCGCCACCCCGTCGTCCTCGTCGTCGAAGGCGTCGAGCCGGCGCCAGGCCTCGCGCCCGGCATCCTCGAGCGCGGCCTCGTACGCCGGGTTCAGGGTCCGGCCGGTGACGGCCACCAGGACCTCGAGCGGCAGCAGTGCCGATGCCTGCAGGCGGCGGAGCAGTTGCCGGCGCGCGTCGGCGTCACCCGCAGGCGCCGGCGTCCAGGCGGCGAAGGCCCTGCGCGAGGACGCCACCAGTTCGCTGGCGGGACTGGCGAGCAGCAGGCTGGCCGCCTGGTCCCGGCCACCGGACAGGTACCGATCGACGGCCGTGGGCCACACGTCGGGAGCGGCTGTCTGACCGAACCCGACCGCGGGGCTGGCGATGAGCCACAGCACCAGAAAGGCGGCGATTCGCGAGGGAGCCAACCACCGGGCTGTCGCGCGCGTCGCATGGATACAGGCTCGACCATGCGCGCATGTCAGCCCGTCTTGTCTCCCCTCAGGTAGCGCGATAGCATGAGCGATTGTTATAGAGGCCATTAGCAAACGTCATGATCACAGCTGACCCGACCAAGCGAGCCCAGATTCTCGAAGAGGTGCAACGCCTCGCGACCGACACGGCGCCGGAGGGCGATCGTGACCTGTTCCGCGCCTTCGCCGGCGTGGTCCTGGCCGAGATGCCCGACAGCGTGGTGTTCCGCCTCCCCACACCGGCCCTCGTGGCGCGCCTCGGAGAGTACTTCAGGTTCGTGGCGCAGACGATGCCGCCGGAAGTCCAGCTGTATCGGGGGTTGCCGGGTCTCCACGTCGACGTGCGCAATGCCGACGACGCGGAAGACCACGCCATGGCGGGGCATGACGGCGGTCCGCACGAAGTGACCATCGTCGAGACGCACACGCCCGACGCGCCGTTCATCTTCGAGAGCCTCACCAATTTCTTCAAGAACGAGGGCCTGCGGGTCTTCTCCGCGATCCACCCGCGCCTGACGGTGCGCCGGCAGTGGGAGCGGGTGGTGCACGTCGGCCCGCATGGCGAGGAGGGCTCGCAGGAACTCTTCTGCCAGTTCCGCATCGAGCGGATCGACCGCACCGACCGGCTGCGTCGCCTCGAACACCAGATCTTCAGTCTGCTCAAGAGCGTGTTCCTGGCCGTCAGTGACTTCGGCGCGATGAAGGTCGCCGTGACGGCGACGGCAGGGCGTGTGCGTGGGCGGGACGGCGATCCGCGCGCGGCCGACGGCTCACGTCGCCTGCTGCACTGGCTGTGCGACGACAACTTCGTGCTGCTCGGCGTGATGCGGTACGCGCCCGGGGCCGATGGCGCGATGCAGCCACAGGACGACAGCGCGCTCGGGGCGTTCCGCGACCCGTCGTTGCTCGAGACCGTGTTCCCCGGCCTGCCCGCCGACATCACGCGCAATCTCGCGCCGCCGGCCGACGACGACCGCATCATCGACATCGACTACTGCGTCAACGGCCGCGCCATCCATCACCTCGGCCCGCTCGAAGACGTCTTCATCCGCGAGTGGACGGCCGACGGCGCCCTCTCGGGCATGACCCTGGCCATCGGGCGCTTCGCCAAGAGTGCCTTCGCCGCCAAGTCGGCCGACATCCCCGTCCTCGATGACAAGCTGACCTACATCCTCGACGGCCTCGACGTGTCGCAGAACTCGCACGCGTGGCGCGAGGCCCGGGCCGTCTTCAACCACTTTCCGAAGCGCGAGCTGCTGTACGCGAAGCGCGAGGACCTGCGCACGATCGTCGAGCAGATGGTCACGCTGGTCGGCGACGACGAGATCGCGGTGGCGGTGCGGCAGGGGACCGGCTACGCGGCGGTCACGGTGGGCTTCTCCGACGTGCGGTACTCGCCCTCGGCCGAGGCCGCCCTGCGCGGCTCGCTGCAGCAGGCCTTCGGGCCGATCCTCTTCAGCGAATGGGCCGATCTCGGCAACAAGGCGGTCATCGTCTTCTATTTCGACGCGGCGGCACTCGAGAGCCCGATCGACGTCGAGAAGGTGCGCGCGCTGACCCGGCAGGGCGTGACGACGTGGGAGGATCAGGCGGCGCTGGAGCTGGAGAAGGTCTACGGGACCATCGAAGGCCGTCGTCTCTTCAACAAGTACGTGCGGTCGGAGAGTCGCAGCGGCCTGTACCGCGAGTCGACGACGCCGCAGGAAGTGCCGGCGGACCTCGGCCGTCTCGAGGCGCTCGAGGGCCGTCTCGAGATGAACGTGCTGCCGGAATCTGCCGAGCAGGTCACGATCAAGCTGTTCGCGCCCAAGCCGCTCGGGTTGACCGGCACCCTGCGTACTCTGCAGCACCTCGGGTTGCCGGTCGTCGAGGAACTGGCGCTACCGCTGATCCTGCCCGACAACCGCACCGGCTTCCTCGAACGACTCCGCATCCAGGCCGCGCCCCGTGTCATCGCCGCCGTCGTCGCCGCGCCCGAGCGCCTGCTGGACGCCCTGCGGGCGCTGCACGAGCAACGTGCCACCGACGACGCGCTCAATGGCCTGATCACGAGCGAGGGGCTCACGTGGCGACAGGTCGAGGTGCTGCGCACCCTGCGCAACCATCTCGTCCAGGTCCGTCCCAACTACAACGCCGACACGATCACGGGCGTCATGCTGCGCAACAGCGCGGCTGCCGCGGCGCTGCTGCGCCTGTTCGACGCCCGCTTCAACCCGGCCGTCGACGGCGATCGCGACCACGCCGTGGATCAGGCCGACCGGGCCCTGCGGATCGCCCTGCAGCAGGTCGGCAGCCTGCTCGACGACGAGATCCTGCGTGGGGTGGAGAACCTGCTGCTGGCGGTGGTGCGCACCAATGCGTACCAGAAGCCCGAGCGCCCGGTGGTCTCGATGAAGGTGGAGTGCGCGAAGGTGGCGGGGATGGTCTCGCCGCGGCCGCTGTTCGAGATCTACGTCCACTCTCCCCATCTGGAGGGCATCCACCTGCGCGGCGGCAAGGTGGCGCGCGGCGGGTTGCGCTGGAGTGATCGCCACGACGACTTCCGCACCGAAGTCCTCGGTCTGATGAAGACGCAGATGGTCAAGAACTCGATCATCGTCCCGGTCGGGTCCAAGGGCGGTTTCGTCCTGAAGGGGCAGTTGCCGACGCGGCCGGCGCTCGACCAGTACCTGATCGATCGCTACCGCCAGTTCATCTCGGGCCTGCTCGACATCACCGACAACATCATCGGTGGCGCCGTGGTCCACCCGCCCGACGTCGTGCGCTACGACCAGCCGGATCCCTACCTGGTGGTGGCGGCCGACAAGGGCACGGCGCACCTGTCGGACACGGCCAATTCGGTGTCGGCCCAGTACGGGTTCTGGCTCGGTGATGCTTTTGCCTCCGGCGGCAGCAACGGCTACGACCACAAGGTCGAGGGCATCACGGCGCGCGGCGCGTGGGAATGCGTCCTGCACCACTTCCGCAACATGGGGCAGGACATCCAGGTCGAGCCGTTCACGATGATCGGCATCGGCGACATGTCGGGCGACGTGTTCGGCAACGGCGCCCTGCGCAGCCGCGTGACGACGCTGGTCGCGGCCTTCAACCACCAGCACATCTTCATCGACCCGACGCCGGACCTCGAGAAGTCGTTCGCCGAGCGCGAGCGGCTGTTCGCCCTGCCGCGATCGACGTGGCGCGACTACGACACCTCGCTCATCAGCGAGGGTGGCGGTATCTTCGATCGGTCCGCCAAGGCCATTCCGGTGTCACCGCAGGTCCGGGCGCTGATCGGCATCGAGGCCGACGAGGTGACGGGCGAGGAGATGATCCGGCGCCTGCTGACGGCGAAGGTCGACCTGCTCTACAACGGCGGCATCGGCACCTACGTCAAGGCCAGCAGCGAGGACGACTCGGAGGTGGGCGACCGCGCCAACGACCGCGTGCGCGTCGACGCGTGCGACGTCCAGGCGCGGGTCATCGGCGAGGGCGGCAACCTCGGCATGACGCAGAAGGCGCGGCTCGAGTACTGGGAGCGCGGCGGCCTGTGCAACACCGACGCGATCGACAACTCGGGTGGCGTCGACATGTCGGACCACGAGGTCAACATCAAGATCCTGCTCGACATCCTCGTGCGGGAGAAGGTGATTGCCAGCAAGGAGGCCCGCAACGTCGTCCTCGAGCAGATGACCGACAACGTGTCGGAACTGGTGCTCGACGACAACCGTTTCCAGGCGCGGGCCATCACCCTCGACAGCGTGCGCAGCGTGGTCGACTACGACGCCTTCGTCGAGCTCATCGAGCAGATGATCACCGACCGCGTCTTCAACCGGCAGGACCAGGCCGTGCCGTCGCGCGACGCGCTGCTGTCCAGTCCGCACCGCCGGCGTGGCCTGCCCCGACCGCTCCTCGCGGTGCTGCTCGGCCAGGCCAAGATGCACGCCTACGACCTCACGCTGGCCTCGTCGTTCCCGGACAGCCCGTCCGGGCTGCCGCTGCTGACCCGGTACTTCCCCGATCTGATGCAGGAGCAGTACGCGGCGCTCTTCACCAAGCATCCGCTCAAGCGCGAGATCATCGCGACGGTCGGCATCAACCACGTGATCAACAACGCCGGCATCGGGCTGCTGCCACGGCTGGCGGCCGAGACGGGCGCGGACTATGGCGCCATCGTCCAGGCGTACATCGAGGCGGACGCGGCGCTCGATGCGACGAGCCGTCGGCAGGCGGTGACGGCTGCGGGGGGAGACGCCGAGGCCGAGCGACGCCAGTGGCTCGCCATCGAGCACGAGCTCGAACAGGCGATCACGGGCACGCTCGCGGCTGCGGCGCGCTAGCCCGACCGGGGGGCTGGTCGTGCGCGCGCGAGGCACGGCTCAGCTCGCGCCTCGCGGGCGCGCGTCTTGCTCGTCCTCGCGTGATGCGTCAATGATGAGTTGCGCAAGTCGCCTGCAGCGCGCGTGGGACAATGGCTCTCTTGGCTCCTCCTTCTCGAGGCGATTCGCTCGACCTTGGTGGGTTGCAGGCCTCCGCCCGGCAGCTCGCGGCGGATCTGCGTCCCGTCACCGCGGGCAGTCCCTGGTGGTATCGCCCCACCCATCTGCGGCAGCTCGACCGTGATGCCCGCGTGCTCGGCCAGGCCTACCGCGCCGTGGCCGACGACGTGCGACGGGCCGAAGCGGTCTCGCCCGCCGCCGAGTGGCTGCTCGACAACTTCCACCTCATCGCCAACGAAGTCCGCAGCATCCACCATGACCTGCCGCCGGGCTACTACCGGCGGTTGCCGAAGGTGCGCCCGGCCGGTGGGCCCGTCATCGCCCGCGTCGAGGCCATGGCGGTGGACGTCATCCGCAACAGCGATGGCCGCATCGAGGCCGAGCGCCTGCGCGGCTTCGTGGCGTCGTATCAGTCCGTCTCGCCGCTGACCATCGGCGAGCTGTGGGCCTGGCCGAGCCTGCTCAAGGCTGGCCTGATCGCCTACGTCTCGGAGCTGTCCGAGGGCATTCGCGTCGCGCGAGACGAGGTCGCCAGGGCGGACGCCTACCTGGTCGCGATCGATGCCCGCGATCCGCACTCACTGCCGCCACCGCTCGATGACCAGCGCACCTTCCCGTTCGTCGTGCGCCTGCTGCAGCGCATTCGCGAGTACGGCCCGCATGCTGCCTCGGTGCGCAGCGATCTGGACGACTGGCTGGCGCGGCGCGGGATGACGCCGGAGGAGGCCATCCGCGTCGAGGGGCATCGCGAGGCCGCCGACCAGGTGTCGATGGCCAATGCCATCACGAGCCTCCGCTTCTGCGCCAGTCACGACTGGAGCCGCTTCGTCGAGTCGGTCAGCCTCGTCGAGGCCGTGCTGCACCACGATCCGGTCGGCGTCTATGGCCGGATGGATTTCGCCAGCCGGGATCGCTATCGGCAATCGCTCGAGTCGCTGGCCGACGGCACCGGGGAAGGGCAGCTCCGCGTGGCGAGGCAGAGTGTCGAAGCCGCCCGCCGATCGGGTGCGCGCCTGCGCAACGGGCGCGATGCCCACGTCGGCTACTACCTGATCGGTCCGGGCCGTTCGTACCTGGAAGGCCAGCTCTCCTCTGCCGTCGGCGTGCGCGGCCGGCTGCGGCGCCTGCTCTATCGGCACCCCACGCCGCTCTATCTCGTGCCCGTCGCCCTCGTCACGCTGCTGCTCGTGGCGATAGCGTCCGGTTACGCGCGGGCCGCCGGCGGATCCGACGGACTGATCCTGCTCGCGGCGCTGCTGGCCGTGATTCCCGCCAGCGACCTCGCCACCGCCTTCGTGCAGCGGATGTCGGCCCGTCTCAGTCGTCCCCGACGGCTGCCGCGCCTCGACCTCGAGCACGGTATCCCCGAAGAGGGCCGGACGATGGTCATCGTGCCGACCCTGTTCGGCAACGTCGATGCGGTGGGCGACCTGCTCGCGCACCTCGAGGTACAGGCACTCGGCAACGCCGATCCGCGGCTGCACTTCGCCGTCCTCAGCGACTTCACCGACGCCGACGCGGAGCATCTGCCGGGCGACGAGGCCATTCTCGCCGCCGCGCGTGCCGGTATCGCCGAGCTCAACGCGCGGCACGGCCGCGACCGGCAGGACCGCTTCTACCTCTTCCACCGCGATCGCCTCTGGAACGACAAGGAATCGCGCTGGATGGGCTGGGAGCGCAAGCGCGGCAAGATCGAGGAGTTCAACCGCCTGCTGCGCGGCGCCACGGACACCAGCTTTCACCACGTCGTCGGCGACCGCTCGGTGCTCCCGGACGTGCGGTACTGCCTGACGCTCGACAGCGATACGCGCCTGCCGCGCGACGCGGCGCGTGAACTGCTCGGCATCATGCTGCACCCGCTCAACCAGCCGGAGGTCGATCCGGTGGTGCGTCGGGTGACGCAGGGGTACGGCATCCTCCAGCCCCGCGTCAGCGTGACGATGTCGAGCGCGGCCGGGTCGCTGTTTGCCCGCGTCTATGCCGGCCACACGGGCGTCGATCCGTACACCACGGCCGTGTCGGACGTGTACCAGGACCTGTTCGGCGAGGGCATCTTCGCCGGCAAGGGCCTCTATCACGTCGACGCCTTCATGGCGACGCTCGAGGGGCGTGTGCCCGAGAACGCGCTGCTCTCGCACGATCTGTTCGAGGGCCTGCATGCACGGGCCGCCCTGGTCACCGACATCGAGCTGGTCGACGACTATCCGTCGACCGTGCTGGCCCATGTGCGACGACAGCGGCGCTGGGTGCGGGGCGACTGGCAGATCCTGCTGTGGCTGTTCCCGTACGTGCCGACGGCGCAGGGCATGGCGCGCAACCAGCTGCCGTTCATCAGCCGCTGGAAGATTCTCGACAACCTCCGGCGCAGTCTCGTGCCGCCGGCGCTGCTCGCGCTGCTGGTCGCCGGCTGGACGATCCTGCCGGGGCGGCCGGCGGTGTGGACCTCGATGGCCCTGGGCGTCACGGGCGCCGCCACGCTGCTGGCGCTGGCCAGGTTTCTCGTGGCGCCGCTGCACGGGCTGTCGGTCGGCGTCTTCCTGCGGACCATCTCCGACGACGTGCAGACCGCGGCGGCCCAGGCGCTGCTGGCGCTGATGCTGCTGCCGTTCCACGCATGGGAGATGGTGCGCGCCATCATCCTGACGCTGGCACGCCTGGCCATCACGCATCGGCGACTGCTCGAGTGGGAGACGGCCTCGGCCGTGGCGGCGGCGACGGCGGGGCTGCGCGGACGCGCGGTGCTGCGCATGTTCGTGGTCCAGATGGCGTCGAGCCCGATCGTCGCTGTCCTGGCGGCCGTAGCGGTCAGTGCCTCACCGCGTCGTGGCTGGCTGCCGGCCCTGCCCTTCCTGCTCGGGTGGTGTGCCGCGCCCCTGATCGCGTGGGCGCTGAGCCAGCCGCGGACGCCACGACAGCGGACGCTCTCGCTGCACGAGCGCGCGCAGGTGCGGCGACTCGCGCGCAAGACCTGGCACTTCTTCGAGGTGTTCCTCGGCCCCCACGATCACTGGCTGCCGCCCGACAATTTCCAGGAGGCGCCGGGCCGCAGCCTCGCTCGCCGCACGTCCCCGACCAACATCGGCATGGGGCTGCTGTCGACGCTCGCGGCGCGCGATCTGGGCTTCCTCACCACGCGTGAGTTGATCGTCCGCGTCGGACACACCCTGGACACCTGCGAGGGGCTGGAGCGCCACGAGGGTCATCTGCTCAACTGGTACGACACGGCGACACTGGCGCCACTGGCGCCGCGCTACGTCTCCACCGTGGACAGCGGCAACCTCGCGACGTCCCTCGTCACGCTGGCCAGCGGGCTCGACGCGCTGGCCGCCAGCCCCGATGGCGATCCGCACCTGCGCGAGGGCCTCGTCGACACCGCGACCATCGTCCGCGGCATGACGTCGGACAGCGCCGCCGCCCCGGAGCACGTCGCCATCCACGCCAGGCTCGAGGCCATCGCCTCCCGGGTACTCGCCGATCTGCGCAGTGCCGACGACGATGCGTCTGCGCCGGCGACCAGCATGTCTGCGGCCGTCGTCGCCATCGACGCCGTGCTCGCCATGCCGGATGCTCAGCCGGGCGGGGAAGGCGACGAGTCGGCCGTGCTGTCGTGGGCCTATGCGCTGCGTGCGGCCCTGCTGCGCGTCAGTGTGCCGCCGGCGGCGGAAGTGTCCGGTGGCGCAGATGGCACCGAGCGCGACCAGTTGCTCGCGCTGGCCGGGCGCTGCCGGTCGTTCGCCGAGCAGATGCGCTTCGGTTTCCTCTACGACCGCACCCGGCATCTCTTCTCCATCGGCTACCGACTTGCCGACGCCGACGGCCCGGGCGTGCTCGACGCGTCCTTCTACGACCTGCTGGCGTCGGAGTCGCGGCTGGCGAGCTTCTTCGCCATCGCGCGGGGCGACGTCCCGCAACGTCACTGGTTCCACCTGGGCCGCCGCGCCGTGAGCGTGGACGGCGAGCCGACGCTCCTGTCGTGGAGCGCGACGATGTTCGAGTACCTGATGCCGTCGCTGCTGATGCGGTCGTTCCCCGGGACGCTGCTCGACACCAGCAACGAGGGCGCCATCGTGCGCCAGATGCAGTACGGCAAGCAGCGGGGCGTGCCCTGGGGCATCTCGGAGTCGGCCTACAACGTGCGCGACCGGCACGACACCTACCAGTACAAGGCCTTCGGCGTCCCTGGCCTCGGCTTCAAGCGCGGGCTGGCCGACGATCTCGTGGTGGCGCCCTACGCGACGGCGCTGGCCCTGGCGATCGCGCCGCAGGCGGCCCTGAAGAATCTCTCGCGACTGACCGCGGCGGGTGCCGAGGGACGGTTCGGCTACTACGAGGCCATCGACTACACCCCGCGTCGCGGTCCGGAGGCCGATGACGCCGCCCACCCGGCCACCAGACCCGAGGGCGTCGTCGTCCGCACCTTCATGGCCCACCACCAGGGCATGTCGCTGCTGGCGGCCACCAACGTGCTGCTCGACAACGTCATGGTCGACCGGTTCCACGCCGACTCGCACGTGCGGGCCACCGAACTGCTGTTGCAGGAACGCATTCCGCGACAGGCCGCGGCCGCACCGCCGCGACCGGTCGAGCTGACGCGCACGCCGTGGACGCCGCCGAGCATCCCGCTGCGTCGCTTCAGGACGGCCCACACGTTCTATCCGCACGCCCAGTTCCTCTCGAACGGCTCGTACGTCGCCGTGCTGACCAACGCCGGCGGCGGATCGAGTCGCTGGCGCGATCTCTCGATCACCCGGGCCCGCGAGGACGTGACCCTCGACGTCGGCAGCCAGTGCGTCTACCTGCGTGATGTCCGATCCGGGCTGGTGTGGTCGCCGACCTGGTTCCCCACCATGCGGGAGCCCGAGGAGTGCTTCGTCACCTTTGCGTCGGACAAGGTGGTCTATCGCCGCACCGACGACGGCATCGAGTCGATGCTCGAAGTGGTGGTGGCGGCGGCCGACGACGTCGAAGTGCGTCGGCTGTCGCTGACCAATCGCAGCGACCGCGTCCGCGAAATCGACGTCACGAGCTATGCCGAGGTCGTCCTCGGCCGGGCCGAGGACGACTTCGCGCACCCCGCCTTCGGCAAGCTGTTCGTGCAGACCGAGTACCTGCCCGACAGCGCGGCCCTCATCTGCGGTCGTCGGCCCCGTGCCGCCAACGAACCGCGCGCCTGGGTCTTCCATGCGCTCAGCCTCGACGGCGACACCAGCTCCAAGACGGAGTGGGAGACCAGCCGCGTGCGGTTCCTCGGACGGGGCCGGACGATGGCCACGCCGATCGCCCTCGATGGGCGCGCCCTGACCGGCACGACCGGATCCGTCCTCGACCCGGTGGTCAGCCTGCGGCAGCGCGTACGGCTCGAACCGGGCGGCTTCGCGCGCCTCGCCTTCTCGACCGGTGCCGCCGACACGCGTGAACTGGCCGTCACCCTGGCCCAGCGCTACCACGACCGTGGTGCCGCGACGCGGGCCGGGGCCATGGCGTTCACGCACAGCCAGATGCTGCTGCGCCACCTGGCGATCTCGAGCGAGCTCGCGCGCCAGTACGATCGCCTGGCCTCACGCGTGCTGTACCTCGACGAGTCGCTGCGCGCCGCGCCCGCCGTGCTCGGGCGCAACACCCTCGGGCAGTCGGCGTTGTGGGCCCATGGCATCTCGGGCGACGTGCCGATCCTGCTGGTCGAGGTGCAGCAGGTGGACGACCTGCGACTCGTGCGCCATGTGCTGCAGGCGCAGGAGTACTGGCGCCTCAAGGGGCTGCGTGCCGACGTGGTGATCCTCAACGAGCATCCGGCCGACTATCTCGATCAGGTGCACGAAGGCCTGTCGAGCCTGATCGCCGGCGGGTCGTGGGGGGCGTGGCGTGACAAGCCCGGCGGCGTGTTCCTGCTCCGCACCGACGGACTGGCGGCGGCCGACCGTGGCCTCCTC
>LNFM01007444.1_pt1 | contig 31611 bp, 26 predicted proteins | sample 596031 | NCBI WGS metagenome assembly LNFM01 (sample SAMN04254537, study PRJNA301005) | activated carbon metagenome | isolation source: dual media filters at the Ann Arbor, Michigan drinking water treatment plant | place: USA: Ann Arbor | reverse complement strand
CCGCCGTCCACCGTGACGAAGCTGGGGCAGAAGCCCTTGACGCAGGAGAAATCCTTGTTGCAGGTGCTCTGGTTGATCTGGCGCTTGCGGCCGAACTCGGTTTCCAGCGGCTCGATGGACAGGCAGTTGCTTTGCACGCCGCAGTCGCCACAGCCTTCGCACACCAGCTCGTTGATCACCACGCGCTCGGTCGGCTCGACCATCGTGCCGCGCTTGCGGCGGCGGCGCTTTTCGGTGGCGCAGGTCTGGTCGTAGATGATGACCGTGGTGCCTTGGATCTCACGGAATTGGCGCTGCACCGCGTCCAGCGTGTCGCGGTGCTGGATCGCGATGCCGCTGGGCAGGCCCTGCACCGACGCGTACTTCTCCGGCTCGTCGGTCACGATGGTGATCTTCACGGCGCCCTCGGCGCGCATGCTCTGCGCGATCTGCACCACGCTGTGCCCCTCGGGCCGCTCGCCCACCTGCTGGCCGCCAGTCATGGCGACCGCGTCGTTGTACAAAATCTTGTAAGTGATGTTGACCCCGGCGGCGATGCTCTGTCGCACCGCGAGCAGGCCGCTGTGGAAGTAGGTGCCGTCGCCCAGGTTCGCAAACATGTGCTGGTCTTTGCTGAACGGCTGCTGGCCCACCCACGGCACGCCCTCGCCACCCATCTGCGTGAAGCCCACGGTGGAACGGTCCATCCAGATGGTCATGAAATGGCAGCCGATGCCGGCCATGGCGCGCGAGCCTTCGGGCACTTTGGTGCTGGTGTTGTGCGGGCAGCCCGAACAGAACCAGGGCTGGCGCTCGGCGCCTTCGACACCTTTGGTCAGCAGCGTCTGCATCGACTGCTCTTGCGCGGTGTAGATGGCCAGTTGCGAGTCGATGCGCGCCTGCACGTCCTCGGGCAGGCCCATCTTGCGCAGGCGCTTGGCGACGGCGCGGGCGATGATGCTCGGCGTCAGGTCGGCGTTGGCGCGTAGCAGGGTGTGTGCGCTGGGGTTGGGCATGCTCCATTCGCCGCCGGTGAAGTCGCCTTCGACCTCGTCAAACTTGCCCAGCACGTGCGGGCGCACGTCGCCGCGCCAGTTGTAGAGCTCTTCTTTCAGCTGGTATTCGATGACCTGGCGCTTTTCTTCCACCACCAGGATCTCGCGCAGGCCGGTGGCGAACTCGCGCGTGGTCTGCGCTTCCAGCGGCCAGACCACGTTGACCTTGTGCAGGCGCAGGCCGATGCGGCGGCAGGTGTCGTCGTCCAGACCCAGATCGAGCAGCGCCTGGCGCGTGTCGTTGAAGGCCTTGCCGCTGGCGATGATGCCGAAGCGGTCGTTCGGGCCGGCGACCACGTTGTGGTTGAGCTTGTTGGCGCGGATGTAGGCCAGCGCGGCGTACCACTTGAAGTCAAAGAGACGGGCTTCCTGGTCCAGCGCGTGGTCGGGCCAGCGGATGTGCACGCCGCCGGGCGGCATGTCGAACTCCGGGATCACGATGTTCACCCGCTCCGGGTCGATCATGGTGGTGGCGCTGGACTCGACGATCTCCTGGATGGTTTTCAACCCGGCCCAGACGCCGGAAAAGCGACTCATTGCGATGGCGTGGATGCCGAGGTCCAGGATGTCCTGCACGGTGGACGGAAAGAACACCGGCAGGCCGCAGGCCTTGAAGATGTGATCGCTCTGGTGCGCTGCGGTCGAGCTCTTGGCCACGTGGTCGTCGCCAGCCACCGCGATCACGCCGCCCCAAGGCGTGGTGCCGGCCATGTTGGCGTGCTTGAACACGTCACTGCAACGGTCCACGCCCGGGCCCTTGCCGTACCAGATGCCGAACACGCCGTCGAACTTGTTGCTACCGGGCGGGGCAAAACCCAGCTGCTGCGTGCCCCAGAGCGCGGTGGCCGCCAGCTCTTCGTTCACGCCGGGCTGGAACACGATGTTCTGCGCCTTCAGGTGGGGCGCGGCCTTCTGCAGCGCCTGGTCGTAACCGCCCAGCGGCGAGCCGCGGTACCCGCTGATGAAACCCGCCGTGTTCTTGCCCTGCAGCGCGTCGCGCTGGCGCTGCAGCATCGGCAGCTTCACCAGCGCCTGCACGCCGCTCATGAAGGCGCGACCATGGTCCAGCGAATACTTGTCGTCGAGGCTGACGGTCTCTAAAGCCTTGCGGACATGCTCGGGCAGTGGGGCGTTCATCTTGTTTTGTCTCCTGTGGGTGGAATGCCGCCTTGTGAGCGGTTTTTGAACCGACAAGCAACCGGATCGGTCGGCTTCAGTGTGCCGCACAGTGTATGACCCGGGCGCTGACAGGTGTTTGCTTTTCATGCCCGAATTCAGCACACTCAAGAAAGCTTCTTTCTTGATAAGGCCATTCATGGAAACAATTGACAAGTTTGACCTCGCCATCCTGAGCGAATTGCAAAACGACGGTCGGCTCACCAACGCCGAACTCGCCAGCCGGGTGGGCCTGTCGGCCGCGCCCTGCTGGCGCCGGGTGCGCGCGCTGGAAGAAAGCGGCTTCATCACCGGCTACCGCGCCGAACTCAACCGCGACAAGATCGGCCTGGGCGTGCTGGCCTTTGTGCGGCTGGACGCCGAGCGCAACAGTGGCGATGTGACGCGCCAGCTCGAAGCCGCGATCCAGAAAATTCCCGAAATCGTGTCCTGCCACTACATCAGCGGCTCGGGCACCTTCGAGCTGCAGGTGGTGTGCCCGGACCTGGGCGAGTTCAGCCGGTTTGCCCGCGAGGTGCTGATCAACCTGCCCAATGTGAAGGACCTGCACACCAGCTTTTCGCTCGGCGAGGTGAAGTCGGCCAGCGCCCTGCCGCTGGGCCATCTGCTCAACAAAAAGACTTAGGCACGGCAGTCCGGGCGGGAACTTGAGGTTTTTTTCGACCGTCCATCGGCGTTGCTCGACCGCTGAGAGAGCAACTCGCTGCAAGTCCTTGAAAGTGTGCGTTTTTTCCCTTCGTTGGCTTGTTCCCGGCGGACGTTCTCCGTACAGTCCGCCCATCGAAACAGCGCATTCCGGGTACCCCCAAGGTATTCAGGTCGCTCCCAATCTCTCTTTGTGAAGGAAACGCCATGAACAAATCCCTGATCCTCAAGTCCGCCATCGCCCTGGCCCTGGCCGCGCCCATGCTGGCTTCGGCCGAATCCGACCTGACGGTCGGCACCGGTCCCGCCGCCGCCCGCCTGAACTTCCAGGTGATCATTCCCCGAGTGCTGTTCCTCGCGGTGGGCACCGGCAACGCCACCCTGGCCGACGACACCACGGTCGACCTGCTGAGCTACGACTACTCTTCCAACGTGGCCGCCATCGGCAACGGCACCGACTCCGCCGCCCAGGCGGTCAACGTGCGCGTGCTGGGTAACAACGGCCAGGTGCAGATCGCCGCAGCCGGCACCGGCACGGGCCTGGTGAACAGCCTGGTGCCGGCCGAGATCATTCCCTGGACCGAGATCCTGGCCACCTCCTCGACACCGACATTCAACGCGCCGGCCGTGGGCAGCACCGCCAACCCCACGCTTTCGGCTGGCCGGGTGACGAACCGCACCGCCATCTGGAACTTCGCCTACTCGAACACCAACATTCCCGCGCCGGGCACCTACACCGGTCAGGTCACTTACACCGCCACCATGCCCTGATGGGCAACTGAACGGGCGCAGCCGGCCGCAGAGTCGGCTTCAGGAAACAGAGGGCAACGCAATGCGGGCCCTCCGTTGTCATTTCGGAGGCGGTTGTTCTCAAGCGGGCCACCCTGCAGGCCGATGCACCCAGGGAACCCCTGGCCCACACGCCCGTCACAATGTTGATCATGAAGCTTCGCCACCCAGCGCCACCGTTCCGATCGCTCGCCGCGGCCGGCCTGGTGCTGCTGGTCTGCGCGCCACTGACCAGCGCCCATGCCTGGTCGCTCAGCATCGCCGCTGCTTCTCGACGCGTGTTCCTTCACGTGGGCAACGGCACGCTCAACGCCGACAACGGAACCGTCAACCTGGTCAGTGCCACCCTCACCGGGGCGCAGTTGCTAAGCGGGGCGCCCCAGTCCATGCTGAGCAACAGCACCCAGGCCAACAGCCTGTACGGCGACAACTACGCCACCTGCCCCACACCGGCCTCACAAATCATGGTGGGTGCTTCCTACCGCCGCAGCAGCGCGACCGACGGTCCGGCCAGCGCCACGCTGCGCGTGACCTCGCCCGCCAACCTGGTGAGTGCGGCGGGCGACACCATTCCTTTCAGCCAGATCAGCTGGACGGTGGCGGCCCCCGGCAGCGGCGTGCCCAACGTCATCCCGGCCGGCGTCTTCAGTGGCGCGGTGCAGACGCTGACCACCGTGCCCGCCAACACCTACATCGAAAACTGCCACAGCTTCGTCTACGCCAACAGCGCCATCCGCGCCGCCGGCACCTACACCGGCCAGGTGACTTACACCCTGACCAGCCCATGAACGCCACCCGCCTGCTCATTGCCTTGGCCCTGGGGATGCTGCTGGGAAACACCGCACAGGCCAACCCGCACCGGCTGGACGATTCGGCCAGCCACACCATACCGCCCAATGTGCAGATGCAATGGCGGCCACTGTCGGCGCGCGGCGGCGCCGAACCCGGCATGGAAGCCTGGCTGCGGGTGAACCTGCGCATCGACACGCGGGAATGGGTGGGCCGCAGCGGCCGCATTTACATGGTGCTGCCGCGCGACCAGGCTTCCAGCATCGAAGCCGTCTGGACCACACAGGGCCGACTGCTGCCCGGCCGGCTGGTCTCGGGCGAGCGCACGCTGGTGCACGCGGGTGCGATCACCACCGCCACGCTGGAAGACCAGATCCTGGTGCGCTTGCGCAGCGGCGCCGACTGGCACGGCAACAGCCGCCGGTTGAACTTCCACTTCGAACTCGACGCCGACTGACCGACCACGCCCATGCCATCCGCCCTCCAACCCCTGCGCCTGTTCGCCCTGGCCTGCCTGGCCTGCCTCGCGGTGAGCACCAAGCCCGCGGCGCACGCGCAAGGGTTTGCCGCCTACATTTCGCCGCCGCGCTTCGAGTTGCAGGCGCAGCCCGGTCAGCGCCTGCGCGAGGTGATGGAAATCCAGCACGTGGGCCCGCAAAAAGGCAACTACCGCATTTACACCAACGACTGGACCTTCGGCCCCGACAACGCGGTCACCTTCAGCAACGAACTGCAGCCCGACAGCTGCCGCCCCTGGGTGGCCATCGAGCGGCGCGAACTCGCCATCGAGCCCGGCGCGCGCTACCGCTTCCGCTTCGAGATCGCACCGCCGCCCGGCACACCGCCGCGCGAATGCCGCTTTGCCATCATGGTCGAGGGCCTGGACCCGGCGCGGGTTCAGGGCGCGGTGAGTTTTCCGGTGGGTGGCCGCATCGGCGTCATCGTTTACGCGGCCATCGGCGGCGCCGCGCCCCGGCTGGAGATCGTGGGCACCCGCGTCGAACAGCTGCAGGGCCAGCCCACCGCTGTGCTCGAAGTGCGCAACAGCGGCAACGCTCACGGCCGCCTCGGCGGCTTCGTGAACGGGCGCGACGCCAGCGGCGCCCGCTTCGAGCTGGCCCCCGCCGATCTGCCCATCCTGCCCGGCGAGACCCGCCGCGTGCCGCTCGGCCCCATGGCCGAAGACGGCAAGCCCGCACCCCGGCCCGCCTTCCCGCTGCGGGTGCAGGGCGAGCTCGAATGGGGCCAGAACCGCGTGCCGCTGGACACGAGCTTCAGCCCATGACACCGGGGCGGCGCCGCGCACCGCTGACCCGCTGCCTGGCGTTTGCCGTGGGCCTGGGCTGCCTGCCCTTCGCGCACGCCCAGACCGTGCCACCCACCGCGCCAGCCGCTGAAGCGGCGCCTTACCAAGACCGGGTGATGGACGACCTGTCCACGACCGCCGACACCGACAGCGCGCCCGAACCCCAGTTTGATGCCAGCGGCTGGCCGCGCTTCCTGCGGCTCGAAACGCGGCTGGGCACCGAGCCGTTTGACGCGTCGCACCGCACCCGCGCGGGCTTCGCCGTTTACGGTCTGATCGATACCCCCAACCACGGCAGCCTGTCGATCGACGGCGGCCACAGCCCGCACGCCGGGCGCGGCACGCTCACCCTGCGGCAGCGCGCCCTGCCGCTGGCCGGCGGCTGGCTGGCCCACCACGAGCTGGGCATCATCAACACACCGCTGCCCGAGATCGCGCGCCGACCGTCGCGCGTGCTGCTGCCCACCGCCATCGTGCAAGGCATCGGCGGCGCCTGGGAGCAGCCCGCCACCGGCTGGCAGATCCAGGCCAGCCACGGCGAACCCGGCCGGCTCGACGGCCAGCCGACCAGCGTGTTCCGCCCCGGCAGCGGCGAGCGCAGCAGCCTGGGCCTGCAGTGGCACGCGGGCGCGGGCGACACCCAGGCCGCCGACCCGCTGGCCCGCCCGGGCTGGACGCTGGCCGCGCAGATCGAGACCGCGCGCCAGATCTCGCTGATCGACGAACCTCAGCTGCCCGGCGACCGCTTCGATGCCGACTCGACCCTGATCGCCGCCCGCCACGAATCCGACGATCGGCGGTTGCAGGCACAAGGGGTGCAGACGCGCGGCGGCGCCACCGGCACCGACAGCCGCGGCCTCTGGCTGGATGCCGAATGGGACGACGGCCCGCGCCGCCACGGTGTCGGCCTGTACCGGCTCGACCCCGATCTGAACTGGGCTGGCCAGCCCATGGCCAGCGACGTTGAAGGCGCCACCCTGCGCAGCGTCTGGCGCACCCGCCAGTGGTCGGCCGAAGCCTCGATCGACTGGCTGCGCTCGGTGAGCGGCACCAGCGCAGACGGCAGCTACATCACCGCCAGCGGCCGCCGCCGCATGGGGCCTGAGAGCCAGCTCGGCGCCGGTGTCTCGCTGCGCGACTTCAACGGCCGCGCCTGGAGCAGCTACGGCGACTGGCGCTGGGGCAACGCCTGGGGCCGCAGCGGCTTGCGGCTCGATCTGTCGGGCGGCGCCAGCGAGGCGAGCGAACAGCGGTTGAGCTACGACCAGGAATGGCGCGTGCCACAAGGCTGGACCTTGTCCACCAGCCTCGCGCTGGGCCGCGCCGCCGCCTGGCGCGATGAACCCGCGCAAAACCTGTGGGCCGCCGCGCTCAGCTTGGCCGCCCCGCTCACGCCGCGCGCCGGCCTGCGCGCCAGCTTCGACACCGAACAGCGCAGCGGCGGCGAACGCCAGCACAGCCTCAGCGTGGGCGCCAACTGGCGCATCAACACCCGCTGGAGCCTGGAAGGCCAGGCCAACCGCAACATCGGGCGCAGGCTGGACAGCTTCTCGCTCGACCCGCTCGCGCCGCCCAGCACCGTGTTCAGCACCGCCGACCGCTCCTTCTACGCGGTGCTGCGCTACGAACTCCAGGCCGGCACGCGCCGGGCGCCCCTGGGTGGCCGCGCGCAAGAGGGTGGCGGCCGCATCCAGGGCACGGTGTACCTCGACGCCAACCGCAGCGGCACCCAGGAGGCAAGCGAAAGCGGCGCCGCCGACGTGACCGTGACCCTGGACAACCGCTACGCCGTGCGCACCGACGCGCAGGGCCGCTTCGAATTCCCCTTTGTCGCTGCCGGGGTGCGCACCGTCACTGTGCGCAATGAAACCCTGCCCCTGCCCTGGAGCGTGGTGGACGACGGTCAGGTGAAGGTGGATCTGCGGCTGCGCGACACGTTGAGCCTCAGCATCCCGGTGCAAAAAGCAGACTGAAACGGGTGTGCTTTTGCACGCCAGAAGCGCCAGCCACGCCAAGGCGGCCCTCAAGTTGTTCGGAAAAGCACCGAAAAACCGGGCATGTTCCGGCGATCACACTCCTTGCCAGCCTGGCTGGCCACCCTGACCCTTGTGCTGGCCCTGCTGCTGGCACCGCTGCCCGCCGTGGCCGACAGCACCTTGGTGGTGGGTAGCGGCAACGCCAGCGCCACGCTGAACTTCCGCATCGTCATCCCCCCGGTCATGCGGGTGCTGGAAAACAGCCACCCCGACCAGCTCGCCGTGGATGCCAGCGGTGTCCCGAGCGCCCAGCAGCGGCTGGTGGTGGTGTCCAACATGAGGCACGGCTTCTGCGTCACCCTGCGGCTGACCGACCCGCAACTCAGCGGCTGGAAGCTGCAGACGGCCCAAGACAGCAGCGTCAGCCTCAGCCCGGTGGCCGACGGCTACCGCCTGTGCACCGCCCGCGCCGGGCGCTACACGCTGCTGTTGGAGCACCAGTTCGACACCGCCGTCCGCAGCGCCGACCTGCGATGGCCGGTGCAGACGGAGCTCATGGCGCTGTAAACCCGGGTGCTCGAAGGCCCGGCGCGCCAGGGACTGCGGATCGTCACAAAAGCTTTAGCATCACCGCAGCGGTCGCGGCTGGACCGCCCGAGCCCACTGATCGGTAACCTGACGTGCCCCAACCCCTTCGCCTGACCCAGACCGACGACGCCATCCTCCAGCAGCTGGATGCCATGGCCGACAGTCTGCCCAGCGCTTTCCTGCAATGGTCGGCCGCGCCGGCCGGGCAACCTCAGGTCGAACAGGTCAGTGACGGGCTCTGGTCGCTGCTGGGCCATCGTTCACCACCCTCCCTGGGTGGCGCGCAAGCCTTCTGGTCAAAGGTCGACCCGCGCGACGCAGACAGGCTTCTTCGCAGCCTGGAACAGACCAGCCCGGATCGTGAATGGCGCGCTCCCTGGCGCATGATGGATGCCACGGGACAGCCGCTCTGGCTGCTGGGACACGGCAAGCCCTGGCCGCTGGCCAGTGGCGGCTGGCGCTGCCGGGCCTTTGTGGGCCTGCAAAACCAGGACGACGCTGCCCTGGAGGGCCGCCGCGCCAGCGAAAGGCGCTTCCGCGACCTCATCGACGCCATTCCGAACATTGCGGTGCAGGGCTACGACCACCAACTGGTGTGCCGGTTCTGGAACGCGGCTTCCGAACAACTGTACGGCTACACGGCCGAAGAGGCGATCGGAACGAACTTGCTGGATTTGATCATCCCGGCCGCCATGCGGGGCGCGGTGATCGAGGCCACCACCGCCATGCTGGGTTCGGGGCAGGCCATCCCCTCCGCCGAACTCGTGCTGCAGGACAAACAGGGACGCGCGGTGCATGTGCACTCTGGCCATGTGTTGTTGCAGCGGCCCGGGCACACACTCGAGTTCTTCTGCATCGATTTCGACCTGAACGAGCGGCGTCAGGCCGAGGCCTCGCGGCGCCAGTTGGAAGCGCAATTGAGAGAAGTGCAGAAGATGGAGGCCATCGGCACGCTGGCGGGCGGCATCGCGCACGATTTCAACAACATCCTGGCGGCGATTCTCGGCAACGTGAACCTCGCGCTGGAGGACACCGACGCAGACCACCCTAACCGCATCAGCCTGCTGGAGATCCAGAAAGCCGGGCGCCGGGCACGGGCGCTCACCCAGCAGATCCTGACCTTCGCGCGACGGCAGGAGGAAAAGCGCGAACCGGTCGCTCTGGGACCTCTGGTGCAGGAACTGCAAGGCGTTTTCAGAACCACCCTGCCGCCGGGTACTCGGCTCGCCATCGAGATCGGTGATGCGCTGCCAGACATCGTGGCCAATGCCACCCAGATCCAGCAGGTACTGATCAACCTGGTGGCCAACGCGGTGCAGGCTTGCGCAGGGCGGAACAACCCCCAGGTGACGGTGCGGCTTTGCGCGACCGACGGTCCGCCTCTTGCAACGGCAGACCGTCTCTCGGTGCTGCAGTCCGTGCCGAGGGACCGCCGCGCGGGGGTGCTGCTGGAGGTGCGCGACAACGGGAACGGCATGGCACCCGAGGTGGCGCAGCGCGTCTTTGAACCCTTCTTCACCACCAAGGCGGTCCAAAAGGGCACCGGCCTGGGGCTTGCGGTGGTGCACGGTATCCTGCGCGACCACAACGCGGAGCTGCAACTTCATTCGGTACCCGATCAAGGCACCTGCTTCAGCATCTGGCTCGCTGGCGCAGACACGGCTTTGCCCCCGCCTTCCGGGATCTAGGATTTCACCGCGGCCACAGCACCCACATCTGCAGCGGCTGCTTGAGCGCGGCAGCCAGCGTGTAAGCGGCTTCGGTCTGGCTGCCCCAGCCGGTGAAGAGATCGGCCCGCACCGCGCCGATGATGGCGCCGCCAGTGTCCTGTGCCATCACGAGTTTTTGCTGGTTGAGCGTCGGGCCCTGGGTGGCCAGCCAGATCGGTGTGCCGTACGGAATGCTTTGCGGATCGACCGCGATGGAGCGGCCGGGCGTGAGCGGCACGCCTTGCGCACCCCGGGGCCCGAAACGGGCGTCGAGTTCGCTGAGCGGTTCTTCGCGGAAAAAGACGGTGCGCGGATTGCTCCACAGCATTTCGTTGACCCGGCCCGGGTTGGCGCGCACCCAGGCGCGAATGCCTTCCCAGGAGCCTTCTCGGATGGCGCGCTGGTCCAGCAACCAGCGGCCCACGCTCTGGTAGGGGTGGCCGTTGTGCCCGGCAAAAGCCATGCGGACCTGGCGCTGGCTGCCATCGGGCTCGGTCAGGTTCACGCGCCCGGAGCCCTGAATCTGCAGGATGAGCACATCGATCGGGTCGGCCAGCCAGGCGATGGCCTTGCCTTGCAGCGCGGCCTGCGCAGCGGGCAGGGTGTCGATCTCCTGCCGTGTGTACCAGGGCTGGCCCGGCCGCAGACCAGCGGGCACGGCATGGAGCGGGGTGCGGTGGGTGGCGCTGGGCTCGCGGGTGGCGCTCAAAACCGGCTCGTAGTAACCCGTCAGCAGACCCTGGGGCAGGCTGCCGTCGACCTCGGCAACCCGGTAGGGCTGGAAGCGGCGCACCAGCCAGGCCTGCTGCTCGGCCACGCTGCCGATGCTGAGCTGGCGCGCTTCGTTGCACAGCGCCGCCTGCCCGGGCATGCCCGCGGCCACCGGCCGCTCACAGCCACGCACCCAGGCGTTCCAGGCTTCGTTCAGGCTGTCTTGGCCCCAGCCGGGCAAATCCGCCCAGCGCACCGGCGTCCATCGGCTCTTTGGGCGCTGGATGACGGGCGGCAGCGGGCCGTCGTCCAGCGCGACCGCGACGCCCCCACCGGGTGCCGTTTGGGGGTATGGCTCGGGAGCGAAGGCGCAGGCCGCGAGGCTGCCTACAATCACCAGCGCCGCGATCAGGCGCAGTGCCTGCGGCATCGGCCCACCCCTATTCACCTCACCACTTGTACGGCTCATGACATTGCTCTTGCTCGAAGCGCTGGGCGCGCTGGTGTTGCTGGTTTTCATTGTGTGGTGGACCATGTTTTCGGGCCGCAAGGGCGGTGAACTGCCCGAAGAAGCCAAGCGCGAAGAGGACCCGCCGTCCAAGCCTTGAGGCGGTGCACGCTCAAGACCTGCGCAGCACGTTGGCCAGCTCCACGGCCGACTTCACGCCCATCTTGTCGAACACGCGCGAGCGGTGCACTTCGACCGTGCGCACGCTGATGTCAAGCTGGTCGGCCACCAGCTTGTTGGGCAAGCCACCCACCACCAGGCGCATCACATCGCTCTCTCGCTCGGTCAGGCTGGCCAGGCGCAGCTGCAGCTCGCGCTGGGCGCGCAGCGTTGCCTGCACCCGGGCCGACTGGTGCAGCGCCTGTTCCACCCGGTCCACCAGGGCATTGTCGGAAAACGGCTTTTCGCAGAAGTCGAAGGCACCGCGCTTGACCGCGTCCACCGCGGTGGGCACATCGGCATGGCCGGACAGAAAAATCACCGGCATGCAGGCTTGCCAGGGCAGGGTGAGCAGGTGTTCGAACAACGCCAGGCCACTGGTTCCCGGCATGCGCACATCCAGCAACAGACAGCAGGGCACATCGGGTTCGCGCCGCCAGGGTTCGATCTCGGCCAGAAAAGCGTCGGCGCTGACATAGCTTTCGCTCAACAGGCGACGGGTGCGCAGCAGCCAGGCCAGCGCCTCGCGCACACCGGCATCGTCGTCCACCAGGAAGACCTTGGCGTCAGGGTACTGGGTCATCACTCTATTGTGCCCCCCGCGCTGCAGGACGCGGCGCGGGGGGGTACCTACCCCGTCGGCAATGTGAACCGGAACACCGTGCCGCGCGGGTGAGCGGGCTCGAAGGTGAGCGCGCCACCGTGTTGTTCGATCACGGTGCGGCACAGCGACAAGCCCAGGCCCATGCCTTCGGACTTGGTGGTGAAAAAGGGCGTGAACAATTTGTCGCGCACGTCCTGGCTGAGTCCCTGGCCGTGATCGGTGACGGCGAATTCCACCCAGGCCTTGCGCGGCGGATCGTCGTCTTCGCGACCGGCCGTCAGTCGTGACTGGTGCATGGCCAGCGTCAGCACCCGCAGGCCCGAGGCGGTGGTGGGCTCTCCTTCGGGCATGGCCTGCATGCCGTTGCGCGCGAGATTGAGCAGCACCTGCTCGACCATGGTGCGGTCGCACAGCACGGCCGGCAGATTCGGCGCGATCTCGTTGTGTATCCGGATGTCGAGCTCTTTGGCCTGCAAACCGAGCAGCGGCGCGATGGCGTCGAGCAGGCTTTGGGGCGGTACCGCTTCGCGCACCTGCTCGCGCCGCCGCACGAAGTCGGCCACGCTCTTGATGACGCGGCCTGCGCGCTCGGCTTGCTCGCCGATGCGCCGCATGGCGAGCTGCAGATCGGAGGGCGACAGCCCGGACGCGGGCCCGTCGAGCAGGTTCAGCGTGCCGGTGGCGTAGCTCGATATGGCCGCGAGCGGCTGGTTGAGTTCGTGGCTCAGCAAAGAGGCCATTTCGCCCACGGTGGCCAGGCGCGCGGTGGCCTGCAGGCGGTCCTGCGAGGCACGGTTGAGTTCTTCCACGCGGCGTTGTTCGGTGAGGTCGAGGATGGCGCTCATGTAGCCGGTCTGGGTGCCCTGTGCATCGATCAGCGGCGCTTCGATGATCAGGACCGGGAAGCGCGTGCCGTCACTGCGCTGGAACACCGACTCCCAGCCCTCGCGCGGCAGCGACTGGCCGGCCAGGCGCACGGCCTGGCGCTGCTGGTATTCGTCCACCAGCTCGGGCGGCCACCAGGGGGCGGGCAGGCCGGTGCCGATCAGCTCATCGGCGCTGAAGCCCACCATCTCGCAGAAAGCCGGATTGACATAGGTGATGCGTCCGTCCATGCCGCGCGCACGCAGACCGGTCACCAGCGAGTTCTCCATGGCCTGGCGAAAGGCCAGCGCATCGGCCACCTCCAGCTCGGCGCGCTGGCGGCGCCGGATGTCGCGCGCCAGCAGACCCAGCACGACGAGCAGTGCCAGCGTGAGCGCACTCACCACCGCGGTCAGCACATTGGGAAAGAGGGAGTACACGGCACGCTGGCTCTCCAGCCGCAGCATCAGCGTGTGGCCAGGGAGGTCCAGCAGGCTGGAGGCCACCAGGGTGCGCCGGTTGCTGGCGACACTGCTGTGCAGCGCCAGGCGGGTGCCGTCGGGTTCGGTGAAGGCCAGGCCGCGGTTGCGCAGCAGCTCCTTGTTGCCCAGCTCGGCCAGCAGACCCGGAAGCGAATAGGTGGCGACCAGATAACCAGCGGGCACACCGCTGCGCACCAGCGGCAGACACATCTCCAGCAACTCCAGGCCCTTGCCGCCGCTGGTGGGCCAGAAATAGCTGGACGAGTACGAGGGCCCGGAGACGCGCTGGGCGTTGCCGCAGGCCTGGCGCACATCGGGCAGCGCCTGGGATCGGTCGAGGTGGCTCAACAGATCGGGCTGGTAGGTCGAGTCGCGGTGCGCCAGCAGTTGCAGATCGGTGCCGCGCCACTCGATACGGACCAGTTCGCGATGCTGGACCAGCAACTCGGCGGCCGGCACGATCCAGGAGTCGGGTGTGGGCGCCACACTGTGCAGCGACTGCAGGGTCTGTATGTTGCGCACCAGCGCGGCGCGCACATCGGTGGTGACGGCGGCAGCGTCCCGCTCCAGCGCCGTCTGGTCACGGCTCTCCTCGTACTGCGTCGCCAGAAACACCAGCACGCCCAGCAACACCAGCACCAGCGACAGCAACGCGCCCCAGAGCAACCAGCGGCGCGAGCGCAGGCCCTGGCGAACGGGCACTTGGAAACGAGCCTCAGAAGTCATGACCAGCCGGGATGTTCGCGCGAGACGACCAGGCCGCCGCCGAACCGGCTTTGCCGGGCGGCCAGCGGCGCCCCCCCGTGGGGGGTGACGCGCCCTTGGGCGCGGCGCGGGGGGCGTTCACAAGCGCCTGTGCTGCAGCGCCGGCAACTGCTCGCGCACGCGCTGCAGGCGCTCCATGTCGATGTCGGCCAGCACCAGGCCGGGGCCCTCGGCCTGCATCGCCATCACCTCGCCCCAGGGGTCGATGACCATGCTGTGGCCCCAGGTGCGCCGACCGTTTTCGTGCAAGCCCCCCTGGGCGCTGGCGATCACATAGGCCTGATTCTCGATGGCGCGGGCACGCAGCAGCACCTCCCAGTGCGCCTGCCCGGTGGTGTGGGTGAAGGCCGACGGGACCAGCAACACATCGGCCGCGAGCATGCGGTACAACTCGCCAAAGCGCAGGTCGTAGCACACGCTCTGGCCCACGCGCCATGTCTGACCGGCGCGGGTCTTGCACTCGAACACGGTGGGCGTGTCGCCCGCCACCAGCACGTTGGCCTCGTCGTAATGCTCGCGGCCGTTGTCGTAGCGAAACAGGTGGATCTTGTCGTAGCGACTCACCGCATGGCCTTTGGGGTCGTAGGCCACCGAGGCGTTGGCCGCGTGGGCCGGGTCGGCGGTGGCCATGGGCAGAGTCCCGCCCACCAGCCAGAGCTTCAAGTCACGCGCGGCGTCGGAGAGGAAATCCTGCACCGTGCCCAGGCCCGGCTTTTCGGCCAGCAGCAGCTTGTCCTCGTCCTTGTGGCCCATGAAGCAGAAGTACTCCGGCAACACGGCCAGCTCGGCGCCGCAGGCCGCGGCCTGGCGCAACAGGCGCAGCGCCTCGCTGAGGTTCTGGTCCAGGCTGATGCCCGAGACCATCTGGATGGCAGCGACTTTCATGGCGATTCCTTCTTCAATGAGCAGCAAGGTTACTGCAGTCCATCGACCAACACACATGCCGAAGCGCGTGCCCAACCCAGAACGCGGCGGAACTGGCTCCGCCAGGCCGCTCGCGTTGTCCCCCTGGGGGGAAGCCGCACAGCGGCGCAGGGGGGTTACTTTTTCTCCACCTGCGGATCCGCCCAGCTGCCGGTGATGTGGAACTGCTTGGTGTTGGCGCTCTGCAGCGGCTGGCGCAACAACAGCTGCGCCAGCAAGGTGCCCAGGCCCACCGCCGGATTGATGACGCTGGCAATCAGTGAAGCGGTGCCGGCGTTGATCTCGGGCACCACCACCACGTTGACATCCTGCGTTTCGCGCGCCAGATCGGCACTGCCTTCCATCAGGACCGCCGCATTCACCCCCTTCATCTGCAGGTTGTTGGTGCGCAGCACGCCCTGTTCGAGGCTGGCATCGCCGCGCACGAAATCGAAGGCAAAACCTTCGGAGAACACGTCGCGGAAGTCGAGCACCAGGCGACGCGGCAAGGCCTGCAGGCTGAGCACACCCAGCAGCTTGGCAGCACCCGGGTCGACCTTGAGAAACTGCCCACGTTCGAAGTCGGCCTTGACCTGGCCGGACAGGCTGGCATGGTCCAGCGAGAGGGGCGAGCCGAGCCAGCCGATGTTGCCTTCAATGCGCCCCTTGGCACCGCGCACCAGACCTTCTCGTCCGAAGCGCGCAAGCAGCTGGCCGGAATCAACGACGTCGAGCTTGAAGCTCAGCGCCGTGCGCCGGGTGTCACCGCTGCCCGAGCTGGGTGCCCAGTTGCCGGTGGCCGACAGGCGTGCCTCGGGCACCACCAGGTTCAGCCGGTTCAGCCGCCATTCGCGCACCCGCGTCGGGCCGCCGCGGTTCACCGCTTCGATCTCCACCCGGCCCAGGCGCCGGTTGTCCAGGCTGAGTTCTTCCACCGCGATGTCGAGGGCGGGCACGCTGCTGGGCTGCTGCAGGATCTTTTCCACCTCCCGCGCGGCTCCGGACGCCAGTTCCAGGCGGGCCAGCCGAGCGTAGACGCTGCCGGCGCCGGCCGCACCGGGCTGGCGGTACTCGACATAACCATTGAGTTCGGTGGCGTCGACGTTGGCGCGCCAAAGGACGCCCTCGCGCGAGGCCCCCACCACCACATTCTGGAAACTGCGTCCGCCGATCGTCAGGCGCTCGCTGCGAAGACCCAGGCTGGTGGGCAGGTAACCCAGGCTGGCGCTGCTGGCCGGGTCCGCCGTGCCCCGCACGCCAACTCCGGTGGTGTTGGTGAAGGCGCGTTCCCAGGCATCGGCGTCGAGCAGGGGGGTGTGCAAATTCGCCACCACGCCCGCTGCGGGCAAGGGTGCACTCTCGCCACCGCCCAGACCCACGCCGATGCTGCCGCGCAGCACGCGGGGCTCGGGGCCGGTGATGTCGCGCTCATAGCGCAGTGCCACCAGGGGTTGCTGGGCCGCACCGATGTCCACCGCGAGCCGGTCCGTGAGCGGCAATTCGCCGTCCAGCCCGCCGGTGACCGCGAGCACCGTGTTCTCAAAACGCATCGGCAGGCCGTCGGCAGCGGCCTTGCTCAGCGGTGCGGGCAGCTTCAAGGCCATGCCCTGCAGGTTGCTCGTCACCAGCAACTCGGGCACGCCGGCGCGAAACGCCAGTTGCGCGTTGTAGGCCGCGGTGCCGCTGGCACTGGCAAACAGGCGCGAGACGAACCCTAGCTCGGCGTCGCGCAGGCCTTCGGCGCTGGCCGTGCCCTGGCCCTGGAACTGGATGCGCGGGGCGCCCCGGGCATCGGGTCGCATGCCGCCGTCGAACCGAACCTCGCCACCGTACAGCCGCGCCTGCGCGCCGCTGACGCCAAAGCCACGCTCGGTGAAATCCAGCGTGCCGGTGGCGCGCGCGAGCAAGGGCGAGTCCGGGCTGATGCGCACGTCGTTGCCGGCGAAAAGCACGGTACCGCTCACCGTGGTGGCGGCCACCCGGTACAGCGGCAGACGCAGGCGGAACTGCACGTCGGCCGGTCCGCCCATCTGGGCCTGCGCCAGCGGGTGACTTGAGCACGAAGCCCAGCACCTCGCTGGCCGGCCCTTGCGCACGCGCGCTCACCACCAGCGTCGACGTGTGGGCCAGGTCGGCGATCTGGATGCTGGCCTCACCGAGCTGCACACCGGGCGCGCCGTCCAGCCCGGAGCGCACCCCGCCGAGCCTGAGCGAAGCCCGGTCCAGCAGCAGCTGACCCTGCACACCCTTGAGTGCTGGCCAGGCGACGTCGCCCGGGGACTGCAAGAACGCGGGCACGTAGGCAAAGTCCACGCCGCGCAGCTGGGCAGCGATGCGGAACTCGCCCGACGCGCCGGGCAGGTTGAACGGGGCGTCCCAAAGGTCGCCCTGGATGCGGAACGTCACCTGCTCGGCGGCGCCACCGCGAACCGCTTCGCGCACGTAGCGCCGGACTTCGGGACCCAGACTGAGCGGGAGATAGCGGTGCACCCGGGTCGCGTCGGCGCGGGTGAGGGTGGCGTTCAGGTCGAGCACGCCGGGAAAGCGTGATTTCGAGGCGCTGCGCGCAGGATCGCTGGTGTGCCATCGGGCCTGTGCCGTGCCTTGAGCATCGGCGTTGGCCAGGCTCACGTTGTCCAGTCGCGCTTCGATGCGTTCGCCGGTGACCTTCCACGACGCGTCTGCTCGTCGAACACACCGGGCAGGTCGAGCGCACCGTCCTGCACTTGCACCTGGGCCTTGCCACCGGCCTGATCGAGTTCAAAGTCCACCGTGGCGCCGCGGATGCCGGGCCGTCCGGGCACCGGATAGTCGCCGAAGGACGACTTCTGACCGCTGTCCTGCCCGGTGAGGGCCAGGCCGACCACGCGACCCTTGGCCTGGTACCGGCCCTGCCGCCAGTCGGGCCAGGTGGCTGTGGCAGCACCCGCCGCGGACGGTGCCGGTCCCTGCCAGCTCGCGCGCAACCCTTCGACCTGGCCGGCCGGCTGCAAGCTGGCCAGCAACGCATGGGTCGCACTGGCCAGCGGCAGGTGGGAGGCGATGGCCGACAGCGCGGCGAGGTCGATGCGGTCGGCCGCCAGCGCGGCTGAGCCAGCCTGTCCGCGCTGACCGCGGCTGTGCTGCAGCGAGAGGTGACCGCCGGGCCAGACTTGGCCGTCGCGGGTGCTGAAACGCAGATCTTCGGTGGCGAAACCGAAACCGTCCTCACCCCAGTGCGCGCTCAGGCGACCGTGCAAGGCATCGATCACCAGCGCAGGCAATTGCGGGCCGAGCTGGGCGTCCACCATCTGCAGCGCGAGGTCGCTGGTCACACCGGCGATGCGCCCTTGCTCCACATCGACCCATGCGCGCACGGCACCCTGCCCGGAGCGCACATCCACGCCCCATCCAGACAGGTCCACATGGGTTCGCAGACGCGCCACATCGGCCTTCGGCAGGTCGACATACAGTTCGCCGCTCCAGTTGTGCCACGGCGCCTGGCCGGGCGCGTCGCGCCGGAGGTCGAGCAACGGCTCGCGCAGGTTGCCACGCAAGCTGAAGCGCTGGCCCCATTCTGGCGGCGGCGTGGCGTCCACGCGAAACTGGTGCGCGCGCGCGGTGTTGCGCACCACCAGATCCAGCGCGGCCAGGGCCAGCGGCGGTTGCCCCCGCAGGTCGTCGGTCCAGCGCACGGTACCGCCCTGGATGACGAATTCGGGCTGGGCAAAAAACCAGTCGGCGGCGCGGTGGTCGCCACTGTCGGGGCCGGACAGGTCGAGCCCGGCCACCTCGATGCGACCCTGCGCGGTGCGCCGCACGTCGAGCACCGGGGCCGCAATCACCACCTGGTCGAAACCCAGCCGCCAGAGCGAGCGCACCGAGAGCGCGGTGCGCACACTGGGCAAGCTCAGCGCTTCGCGCCCGGCGGCGTCCAGCAGCTGCACATTGCTGAGTTCGAAACTGGGCATGAAGCCCGACACGAACTCGGGCAGCCAGGGGTGGCCGCCGGTGCCGGATTCGGCCCGGATCGCACCGACACGCACCGGTACCCCCACGGCGCGCGAAGCCCAGCGTTCGATGTCGGGGCGCCATTCGCCGATTCGCGGCACAATGACCAAGTGCAAGGCGCCCCAGGTGAGCGCAAACAGCGCCCAAGCGGCCAGCACCACCCACAGCAGCAGCCGGGTCACCACGGAGAGTGTCTTGAGGGTTCGCGGGGCGGGTGCGATGGGTGCCTGGCTTTGATTCATGTCCAACACAAATTATGACGGCCAGCCCCTCCCATGGTTCCGCAGCGGACGACTCCGCGATGTCAACAATTGTGTCCACCCCGGACAACCCCTGCGTCTCCCCCGACGCCGCGCTGCACCAGGCCGATCACGCCCGATTCGTTCAGCGGGTCCGCCGCCGCTACCCTGACGAGCTGCCCCTGCTCCCGCCCGGCGCCCCGGTGCACGCGAGCATGCAGGTCGCCCTGGCCAGGCTGCGCGAACGGGGACTGACCCTGCCCGCGGCGCTGCGCGTGTTGCGCCAGCTGGTGCTGGAGCGTCTCGTGGTGCTCGACTGCGAGCAGGATGCGCCCCTGGAGGATGTGACCCGCGGCGTCACCGAACTGGCCGAACTCGCGCTCGACGCAGCCTGCACGCTGGCCTTTGCCGAGCTGGACGCGCTGTACGGCGCGCCACAGGCCGAATCGGGCCAGCGCGCCCAGATGTGGGTGATCGGCATGGGCAAGCTGGGCGCGCGGGAGCTCAATGTGTCGAGCGACATCGACCTGATCTACGTTTACGACCAGGACGGCGAAACCGCCGGCAACGCGCTGGGGCGCAATCGCATCAGCAACCACGAGTACTTCGGCAAGGCGGTCAAGCACATCTACAACACGGTGGGCGAGACCACCGAGCACGGCAACGTGTTCCGGGTCGACCTGGCACTGCGGCCCAACGGAAATTCCGGCCCGGCAGCGGTGTCCATGGGCGCGCTGGAGGAGTACTTCCTGGTGCAGGGCCGCGAGTGGGAGCGCTTCGCCTGGCTCAAGAGCCGCGTCATCGCTCCCGCGGCCTGCGTGGCCGACGGCAGCGCCAGCGCGCTGCGCGGTGCGGTGCTGCCCTTTGTGTTCCGCAAGTACCTGGACTACAGCGTGTTCGACGCGCTGCGCAGCCTGCACCGCCAGATCCGCGACCACGCCGCCAAACGCGCCGCCGGCAACCCGGGCCGCGCCAACGACGTCAAGCTCTCGCGCGGCGGCATCCGTGAGATCGAATTCACCGTACAGCTGCTGCAGGTGGTGCGGGGTGGCCAGTTCCCCGAACTGCGCAAACGGCCCACGCTGGAAGCGCTGGAGCGGCTGTGCAAGGCGAACCTGATGCCCCAGACCACCGCCGACGCGCTGGCCCGGGCGTATGTTTTTCTGCGCCAGGTGGAGCACCGCATTCAATACCTGGACGACCAGCAGACCCACCTGATGCCCACGCGCGACGACGACCTCGCCTGGATCGCCGCGACCCTGGGACACGCCAACGTGTGCGAGTTCCTGAGCGTGCTGGACGCGCACCGGGAAACCGTGGCACACGAGTTCGACACCTTGCTGGGTGGCGCTCCGGGCGGTGGCTGCAACGGCAAGGGCTGCAACGGCAAGGCCGGCGCACGCAGTGCCGTGCAAGACCTACAAGGCGTGATGCCCCAGCTACCGGAAGCCTTTGCCGCCAAGGTGGCGCAGTGGTGCGAGCACCCGCGCGTGCTCGCGCTGCGCGAAGACGCACGGGTGCGCCTGGTTCGCCTGGTGGAGCGCACCGGCGCCTGGCTCGACGAAGGCCGGGTGAGCGAGGTGGCTGCCCTGCGCCTGGCCGACTGGATCGAGCCGCTGCTGCGACGCGAAAGTTACCTGGCCTTGCTGCAGGAACGCCCTTCGGTGCACGAACGCCTGCTGCGCTTGCTGGGTGCGGCCAAGTGGCCTGCGCGCTATTTGCTCCAGCACCCGGGCGTGATCGACGAACTGGCCAGCCAGCAGCTGATGACCGACCGCTTCGATGCCGCGCAGTTCGAAAGCGACCTGGAAGACCGCCGCAATTCGCTGCAGCGCACCGGCGAAGACGACGAAGAGGCCCTGCTCAACCTGCTGCGCCGAGCGCACCACGCCGAGGTGTTCCGCACCCTGGCGCGCGATGTGGAGGGCGTGCTCAGCGTGGAGCAGGTGGCCGACGACCTGAGTGCCCTGGCCGACGCCGTGCTGCGCACGACCGCGCGATGGTGCTGGGCGCGCCTGAAGAACCGCCACCGCGAGCAGCCGGCCTTCGCCATCATCGGCTACGGCAAACTCGGTGGCAAAGAGCTGGGCTACGGCAGCGACCTGGACATCGTGTTCGTCTATGAAGACGAGCATGAGAACGCCGGCGAGATCTACGCCGCCTTCATCCGCAAGATGATCAACTGGATGACGGTGAAAACCGGTGAAGGCGACCTGTTCGAGATCGACACCGCGCTGCGCCCCAACGGCAACTCCGGCCTGCTGGTGACGAGCTTCACCGCCTACGCCGACTACCAGCGCGGCCGCGGCAGCAACACCGCCTGGACCTGGGAACACCAGGCCATGACCCGCGCGCGCTTTGTGCTGGGCAGCCCGGAGATGGCGGCCCGCTTCCACACGGTGCGCGAAGGCGTGATCACGGCCGACCGCGACCGCGCCGCGCTGGCGCAGGAGATCAGTGCCATGCGCGACAAGGTGCGCACAGCGCACCCGGTGCGGGGTGCGATGTTCGACGTCAAGCACAGCGTGGGCGGCATGGTGGACGTGGAGTTCGTGGTGCAGTACCTGGTGCTGGCGCGTTCGGGCGAACACCCGGAGTTGCGAGGCAACCTGGGCAACATCGCACTGCTGCAGCGCGCCGAGGCCGTGGGACTGCTGCCTGCGGGCATGGGGCAGGAAGCGGCCGATGCCTACCGGGAGCTGCGCCACATCCAGCACCGCGCCCGGCTGGACGAAGCGCCGACGCAGATCGACGCCGCTCTGGCCGAACCCCTGGCCGCGCCGGTTCGCGCACTTTGGGCGCACGTGCTCGGCCTATGAACAGCTCCAGCGGCTGGCTGTTGCTGTGTGCGCTGCACGGCGTGGCCAGCATGCTGCTGTGGTGGCTTCCGGCGGACACGCTGGCGCTGCTCACCTGGCAGGCCGACGATGGGCTGAGTCGGGCTTGGACGCTCTGGACCAGCGCCTGGGTGCACCTGAACACGCCCCACCTCATCGGCAACCAGCTGGCTCTGGGCGCGCTCACCGCCTTTGCCTGGATGGTGCGCCCGCCGCTGACCAGCGCCCTGGCCTGGTTGCTGGCCTGGCCGCTGATGCAGGCCTCGCTGCCGCTGTGGCCGCAGATCGGCTACGCGGTGGGGCTCTCGGGCGTGTTGCACGCCGGCGTCGCGGTGCTGACGGTGCACCTGCTGGGCCGGCGCATCGTGATGCCCCTGGCACGGCGCTGGGGTGCGCTGCTCGGCCTGGGCCTGCTGGTGAAACTGGGCCTGGAGCAGGGCTGGGCCCACCCCGTGGTGTGGGACAGCGCCAACGACCGATCCATCGTGCAGGCCGCGCACTTCGCGGGCGGCTTCTGGGGTTTGTGGCTGGGACTTGTGACGAGCTGGTTGCCCCGGCCACGCCCGGGCCGCGCCTGCGATGCACCGGCTGCGCCGCAGGTGACGGAATCGGTCCATCCCTGACGGCACGGAGACTCATGCCGTTGTCATGGCGCCGAAGTGCCATCCCCCCCCGTATGAAACGGTGTGACTCAGGCCACCGCCGGTCCGGCTCTGTCGGACGGCCAGTGCCGCTCTTTTGAGGGGGTCGCGTGCAGCTCTTCGGGGGTGTTGAGGATTCCGGCTTGACCATCGAACCACTGAGTTTGAGCCAGCCTTCGCTGAGTATCGCCGGCACGTCGGGCAGCAGCGCGTCCTGGCTGGCGCGCACCACCGGGTCTTCTTTCCAGGTGGTGACGTTGACCCGCCGCACCCAGCTCCAGCCACCGGCGATTTCGGCCGGTAGCGGCATGCGGATGGTTTCCGGGTCCACCAGCACCGGACCGACCCGGAAGGTGAAGGCCAGCGCTTCGAGCGCGGGTGCCACGTGCTCGCGCAGCAGCTCGATCTTTTTGCGCGGCAAAAAGCCACAGGTGGCGTGCACCAGCAGACTCAGGTGTTCGTTGCCGGCACGGCCCACCGGGCCGGTGCTCCAGAGCGTGGCGTCGATCATGCGCAGCAGGGCCGAGAGCGCGCTCTCGGTGGGTGGCGTGGGACTGGCCCGGCGAGCGCGGTCGCGCAGGCCGTGCGCCAGCAGGCCCTGAACAAACCCGGCCAGTTGCGGTTGTGCCAGCTGCGCTGGCGCACCCAGCGGGTCTTGCTGGCCGGGCACGCCTTGCCATTCGTGCGTGCGGCCGTCGTCGGCGGGCTGCAGCTGACCGCGCGCCTGGCCGGCCGCCTCAAAGATTTCGATCGCTTCGTCCATGTGGTCGGGCACCAGCCGGCCGCACACCGGCGAGCGCTCGCGTGTGGCTTCGCGCGTGTCGTCGCTGGCGTCGAGCAGGCGGAACATCAGGCGCGCGGGCTCCTGCACGCGCGGCGGCATCGCCAGAAAAGCGGGGCCGGCGCGGCTCACCAGGTCTTCGGCCCGCACCGGGGCGGCCAGCGCCGCGGCGCCGAGGTCGTGAAACTGGCCAAAGCCGTCAATCACGCGGGCACGGGTCACGCACAGGTGGCCCGCGCGCAGCGGCCACACCGAAGTGGCGCCGGGCACGTCGAGCCGCGCGAAGTCGGCCCGGATGCGGGCCAGGCCGGCCTCTTCCGACGGGCTGGCTTCGTCGCGCTCGGCGCCGGGCGAGGGGAACCAGGCCACTTCCCAGGCCAGTTCGATCGGCGACCAGGGACGGCACCAGTGGTGCTGCGACATCGGGTGCGCGCGCGCCACCGGCACGCTGGTGGGGTCGAACAGCAGGGTCTCATCAAACAGCGCGCCGCACTCGGCCGGTATCTGGCCGCTTTGCAGGTCGTCGATGCTGAGGTCGCTGCCCAGCACATCGACCAGCGGGGCCTGCTGGACGCCGCCCGGGAGATCGAACCACGGCATCACGCTCAGGCGGTCGACGTCTGGCCGCTGAGGCGACAGCCGAGCTTGCCATCGATGGCGTGGGCTTCAACGTGCTGGTAGCCGCGCCGGCCCTGTTGAAGCAGCAGCACCGGCGGAAAAATCACCGAAACCATACCCTTACTGAAATTATGGATATAGAAAAGATTCTCTCGGTCATAATGCGACTGATTGGTCATAATGCAACCAAACAGTAATCTCAAAGACCATGGGTTTAAAAGTCACACCGGGCAATCCGCCCACGGCATCGGAGAGCGACATGTCCCACCTTCCACGGAACTTTTCGGCGGTCCCCCGTCTCCATACCGCCATGACAGCGCCTGGGTTTGCGCTGTCATCGACTGCGTTTTTTGCACTGCGAAGCCTTCTGCCCTCTGTGGTGGATGCAATCCCGAGGCGCAACTCCTCCTCCTCCCTCCCTCCCTCCTTCGTTTCGGGGCGCTTCGCAGGCTTTTGTTTTCCGGCCCCTCGGGCCCTCACCGGCGCGGGGGCCTGATCCATGTATTCGGACCGCACCCCGCAACCCATCGGCGGCGCCACGCCGCGCCTCCCCCGCGTGGCCATCGTCGGCTCCGGCATTTCGGGCCTGGCCACCGCCCACACCCTGACCGGACTGGCCGACATCACCCTGTTTGAAGCGGGTGACTACTTCGGCGGACACACCCACACGGTGGACGTGACGCTGCCGGACGCCAGCGGCCGCCCCACCACCTTCGGCGTGGACACCGGTTTTCTGGTGCTCAACGAACGCACATACCCCAATCTGCAGGCCCTGTTCAGGCAGCTGGACGTCGCGATCGCGCCGTCCGACATGTCGTTCTCGGTCCAGGCGCCGGGCGCCGGGCGCCAAGGCCGCGCTCTCGAATGGAGCGGCTCGGACCTGTCCAGCGTGTTTGCGCAGCGCTCCAACCTGGCCAACCCGCGCTTCTGGCGCATGCTGGCCGACATCGTGCGCTTCAACCGCCTGGCCACGCGCCTGGCCATGCGCGGTGACGATCTGGGAGAGGGCAGCCCGTTGCTCCAGCCGCTGGGTGAATTCCTGGTCCAGCACCGGTTTTCGGACGAATTCCGCGACTGGTATTTCCTGCCCATGCTGGGTTGCATCTGGAGCTGCCCGACCGATCGAATGCTGCAGTTCCCGGTGGCGACCATGGTGCGCTTCTGCCACAACCACGGCCTGATCCAGGTGACCAACCGCCCGCAGTGGTACACCGTGGCCGGCGGTGCCCGCCAGTACGTGCAGAAGATCGTCGCGCGCATTCCCGATGCCCGCCTGAACCGTCCGGTACGCCAGGTGCTGCGCGACGAGAGCGGTGTGCGCATCGTCAGCGACGGTGCGGTCGAGCGTTTTGATGCCGTGGTGCTGGCCTGCCACAGCGACCAAGCCCTGGCCTTGCTGGGCGAAGGCGCCAGTGCCGAGGAACGACAGGTGCTCGGCGCCATCCGCTACCAGGCGAACCGAGCGGTGCTGCACACCGACGCGTCCGTGATGCCGACCGAACGCAAGGCCTGGGCGGCCTGGAATTACGAACGCTCACCGCAAACCAGCCACGAATCGGCACAGGTCTGCCTGCACTACTGGCTCAACCGGTTGCAGCCCCTGCCCACGCCGCAACCGGTGATCGTGTCGCTCAATCCGGGTCGCCCCATCGGGCAGCGCGAGATCATCGGCGAATACGCCTACGACCACCCGGTGTTCGATCTCGCCGCCATCCGTGCCCAGGCCCGGGTGCCGGCGTTGCAGGGCGCGCAGCACACCTTCTACGCCGGCGCCTGGATGGGATACGGCTTCCACGAAGACGGCCTGAAGGCCGGCTTGCAGGCGGCACGCGCGCTGATGGACGCCCACGGTCTGCTGCCACAAATCCCCGACGCGGCTGTCCAGCAAGCGGCCCTTCCCGGAGTGTTTGCGTGAGCCAAGCGATCGTGAGCGCAGGACGGAACAACCGGGCCCTGATCGGCTTTGGTCAGGTGCGCCACACGCGCCACCGACCCCGGCGCAACGCGTTCGACTATCCCACCTGTTTCCTCATGCTCCCGATGCGCAGCCTGCGCGCGAACGGCCCGGGCACGCTGGCGCGCAACCGCCGCGCTGCGCTGGCTTTCCACGACGCCGACCACGGCGCGGGCGGCCCCGATGCGCTGGCCTGGATCGAGCAGCTGCTGCAACAACACGCCATCGACGGCGCCGACGGCGAAATCTGGCTGCACACCTACCCCCGGGTGCTGGGCCACACCTTCAAGCCGGTCAGCCTCTGGTACTGCCACCGTGCAGACGGCTCCTTGCGCGCCATCGTGGCCGAGGTCAACAACACTTTTGGCGAACGCCACTGTTATCTGCTGGACGCACCGCGCTACGGCGTGCCCTGCCGGGCAGACAAGGTGTTTCACGTCTCACCGTTTTGCCCGGTGCGCGGCGAGTACCGCTTCGTGTTCATGCGCGCCCAGCACGGCGGCGCAGACCGCACCGTGGCGCGCATCGACTACCACGACGAAGCCGGCGGCCAGGTGCTGATCGCCACCAGCGTGAGTGGCACGCTACAGCCCCTGAACGAGCAGACCCGGCGCCAGGCCCTGTGGGGCCATCCGCTGCTCACGCTGGCCGTGATCGCCCGCATCCACTGGCAGGCGGTTCGCCTGTGGGTCAAACGCACGCCCTTTTTCCGCCAGCCCGCCCCACCGGCCGACTTCGTCACCGCCGGTTCCCAGCAGCCCTGAAACCCCCGACGCCATGAACAGCACCACCGCGCCCCAGCACGCCGGCTTCAACCTGCCCCGCCACGCTCCCGCCACCGCGCGCAGCGCCCTGCAACTGTTGCAACGCCTGCAACACGGCAGCCTGAGCCTGCAACTCCCCGACGGTTCGGTGCAACGTTTTGGCACCACCGATGGTCCTCACGCAGCGATGCGGCTGAACAACTGGAAACTCTTCGGCGCGGCGCTCAAGTCCGGCGACATTGGCTTTGCGCAAAGCCACATCGATGGCGACTGGACATCGCCCGACCTGACCGCGCTGTTGCGTCTGCTGATCGCCAACCGGGACCGGCTCGAAGGCGCGATTTATGGCAGCTGGTTCGGCCGCCTCGCCTACCGCCTGCGCCACCTGCTCAACCGCAACAGCAAGCGCAACAGCCGCCAAAACATCCACGCCCACTACGACCTGGGCAACGCCTTCTACGACCTGTGGCTGGACCGCACGATGAACTACTCGTCGGCCCTGTTCGAGTCGCCCGAACAAGACATGGTGGCTGCCCAGCACGCCAAGGTGCGCCGCGCCTTGCGCATGGTGAACGTGCAGCCCGGCGACCGCGTGCTGGAAATCGGCTGCGGCTGGGGCGCCCTGGCCGAGATGGCCACCACCGAGTTCGGCGCCTCGCTCACCGGCGTGACGCTGTCGACCGAGCAGCTGGCGTTTGCGCAGAAGCGCAACCCCACGGCAGACCTGCGACTGCAGGACTACCGGGACATCAACGATGGTCCTTACGACGCCATCTGCTCCATCGAGATGGTGGAAGCCGTGGGCCGGGAATACTGGGACACCTACTTCGGCGCTGTGGCCCGCCTGCTCAAGGCCGGCGGCCAGGCCTGCATCCAGAGCATCACCATCCGTGACGACCTGTTTCAGCGCTACATCACGGGCACCGATTTCATCCAGCAGTTCATCTTTCCGGGCGGCTGTCTGCCCAGCCCGAGCGAGTTCCGCGCAGCAGCCGGGCGCGCCGGTCTGGAGGTGGTGGACCAGTTCCATTTCGGGACCGACTACGCCCGCACCCTGAACGAATGGCACCAGCGCTTCGTGCAGCAACTCGACGCGGTGCGCGAGCTCGGATTCGACGAGCGCTTCATCCGCACCTGGACCTTCTACCTCGCCTACTGCGAGGCGGCGTTTGCCGAGGGCAACACCGACGTCGTGCAGTTCACCCTTCGCAAACCCGCCTGAGACCACCATGACACCGAACGCCGTTTTCATCCGTGCCGCAGTGGTGCTGGCCACCACCGCCAGCCTGTGGTGGCCGGTGCAGGCGAGCAACGCCGAGCCCACCGCCGCTGCCGCGCTCAGCGGCAAACAGGCCGTGGGCAGCTCGCTGTTCCGCTTCTGGGGCTTTGAGGTCTATCAGGCCACGCTGCATGCGCCCGCCGGGTTCGAACCAGGGCGCTTCGAGCAGCAGCGCCTGGGTCTGGCCTTGCAATACCGCCGGGCGTTCAAGGGTGCTGACATCGCCAAGCGTTCGATCGACGAAATGCAAGCCATCGCAGCACTGACGCCGCAACAAACGAACGAATGGACCGCGGCCATGGTTAGAGCCTTTCCCGACGTGAAGGCCGGCGACGAGTTGCTGGGCCTGCACGTGCCCGGCATCGGCGCGCGTTTCTACCTCAACGGCCGGCTGCGATCGACGGTGGACGACCCGGCGTTTTCGGAGCGCTTCTTCGGCATCTGGCTGTCGCCGAAAACATCAGCGCCGCAACTGCGATCGGCCCTGATCGCCGGCACCGCGCGCTGAACCCACCATGGATGCCCAGAGCCCGATGACACCGGCCGAGCGCTTCACCGCGCCCGGTGCTTGGCGGCACGGGCTGCGCTACGGTCTGCTGGGCCTTCCACTGGCCTTTGTGGCGCTGCCACTTTATGTGGTGCTCCCCAACCACTACGCGCGCAGTTTCGCGGTGCCGCTGGCGGCGCTGGGTGCGGTGCTGCTGGCCGCGCGCCTGTTTGACGCGGTACTCGACCCGTGGATCGGCCGCTGGATCGACCGCCTCTTTGCACGCAGCCACCGCCAGGTGCTGACGGCCGGCGCCGTGGCGGCGGTGGTGCTGGCGCTGGGCCTGTGGGGCCTGCTGTTCCCGCCCATGCCGTTGCAGGCCGACGTCACCACCCTGCTGATCTGGGCCGGCCTGCTCATGGCCATCACCTACACCGCCTACAGCGTGGCCAGTGTGGCCCACCAGACCTGGGGCACGCGCCTGGGTGGCACCGAGCCGCAGCGCAGCCGCATCAGCGCCTGGCGCGAAGGCCTGGCGCTGGTAGGTGTGCTCACCGCCGCGGTGCTGCCTGGCACGCTCGGGCTGGGTGCCACCGTGGTGGCCTTCGCGGTGCTGCTGGTGCTCGGCTGGTGGGCCTGGAGCGGCGCGGTGGTGCCCACAGCCCGCAGCCTGACGCTGGGCATGCTGCCGCGCGCGCACCCGCTGCGCCAGCCGCGCTTCGTCCGGCTGCTGGCGGTGTTCGTCGTCAACGGCACGGCCAGCGCCGTGCCCGCCACGCTGGTGCTGTTCTTCGTGCAGGACCGCCTGCAGGCGCCGCCCAGTGTGGAACCGGCTTTCCTCGCCACCTATTTCCTGTGTGCGGCGCTGTCCCTGCCGCTGTGGGTGCGGCTGGTGCCGCGCTTCGGTCTGGCCCGCACCTGGCTGGTGGGCATGGCGCTGTCGGTGCTGGTGTTCATCTGGGCCGCCACCCTGGGCGCGGGCGACATCACCGCTTTTCTCATCGTCTGCGCGCTCTCGGGCGTGGCCCTGGGCACCGATCTGGCCCTGCCCTCGGCCCTGCTCACCGGGCTGATGGACGATCTCGGCGAGCGCGGCCAGCGCGAGGGCGCTTACCTGGGCTGGTGGAGTTTCGCCGCCAAGCTCAACCTGGCCCTGGCCGCCGGTCTGGCGCTGCCCCTGCTGGGTCTGTTCGGTTACAGCCCCGGTGCCCGCGATGCGCAGGCACTGTGGACGCTCACCGTCGCCTACTGCCTGCTGCCCTGCGCGCTCAAGCTGCTGGCCGCCGGCCTGCTGCACACCCTGATCATCCGCCCGGCTCAACGTGCCGAATCGCTTCTGGCTTCCCCTTTGAAAGTGCACCCATGAAACGCCGCCTGCTCCTCACCTCGGGCGCCGCTGTGGCGGCCCTGACCCTGACCGGCTGCGCCGGCCCGCAGATCGGCGATTACGCCGCCGAGAAACCGGTGCTGGACCTGCGCCAGTACTTCAACGGCACGCTGGATGCCTACGGTGTGTTCACCGACCGCAGCGGCAAAGTGGTGCAGCGCTTCACCGTGGTGATGCGCTGCAGCTGGAACGGCGAAGAAGGCGTGCTGGACGAAGACTTCATCTATTCCGATGGCACGAAGCAAAAACGCATCTGGCGCCTCAAGCACCTGGGCAACGGCCGCTACGAAGGCCGGGCCGATGATGTGGTGGGCGTGGCACAGGGCCAGACCGCTGGCAACGCTTTCCGCTGGGGTTACACCCTGGCGCTGCCGGTGGACGGCAAAGTCTGGGAGGTGCAGTTCGACGACTGGATGTACCTGATGGACGAGCGCGTGATGCTCAACAAGGCCGCCATGAGCAAGTTCGGCATCTTCCTGGGCGAGGTGACCTTGACTTTTGTGAAGCGGCCGTCATGAGCGCGGCCCGAGGCTTCGTCGAACAGTCGCCTGCCACCACGCCAGATGCGGGCGGCTGGACCCTGTTGCGGCCTTTCAACCCGCGCATCCGCCAGTGGGCCGGCCTGCGGGTCTGGGTGGTGGGCGGCTCCACCGGCATCGGCCGCGCCACCGCGCTGGCCCTGGCCGAGCGGGGCGCCCAGGTGATGGTGTCGGCCCGTGGCGCCAGCGCCCTGGACGCGCTGGTGGCCGAACACCGGGAAGCCACCCGCCCATCTGCAGGCCAGCGCCCGATGCAGGCCTGGCCGCTGGACGTGACCGACGTCCCCGCCGTGCGCGCCACCGCCCGCGAGATGCTGGTCCAAGGCCCGCTGGACCTGGTGATCTACTGCGCCGGCCACTACCGCGCAATGCGCGCCCACGAGTTCGATCTGGTCGAACTGCAGCGCCACCTGGACATCAACTACCGCGGCGCACTGCATGTGCTGGATGCCGTCCTGCCCGCCCTGCGGGAACGCGGCCGCGGCCACATCAGCCTAGTCAGCAGCGTGGCGGGCTACCGCGGCCTGCCGCAAAGCCTGGCCTATGGGCCCACCAAGGCGGCGCTCACCAACCTGGCGGAAAACCTGTACCTGGACCTGCAACCGCTGGGCCTGGGCCTGAGTGTGATTCACCCGGGCTTCGTGCAAACGCCGCTCACCGCCCAGAACGCCTTCGACATGCCCGCCCTCATCACCCCCGAGCAGGCTGCGCATGCCATGATCGAAGGCTGGGCCGCGGGCGCGTTCGACATCCACTACCCCAAGCGCTTCACGCGCTGGATGAAGCTGTTGCGGCTGCTGCCCTACCGCCTGTACTTCCCGCTGGTGCGCCGGTTCACCGGCTTGTAGAACGCCATGCACACCGACGAAGCACGCGCTGCAGTGGAGCGCATCGCCCAGTTCTTCGAAACGATCGCGCCCGGCAGCCTGGCGCAGATCGATGCGCTCTACACCCCCGACGCGCGCTTCAAAGACCCTTTCAACGAAGTGCGCGGTACGGCCGCCATCACCCGCATCTTTGAACACATGTTCCGCAGCCTGAACGGACCACGTTTTGTGGTGACTCAGCGCCTGGTGGACGGTCCGCA
>LNFM01009388.1_pt1 | contig 31622 bp, 25 predicted proteins | sample 596031 | NCBI WGS metagenome assembly LNFM01 (sample SAMN04254537, study PRJNA301005) | activated carbon metagenome | isolation source: dual media filters at the Ann Arbor, Michigan drinking water treatment plant | place: USA: Ann Arbor | reverse complement strand
CCATCATGCCCATCAGGTGCTTGATGTCGGGGTTGTCGACGTTCTTCTTGATCTCGTTGTAGAGCACGCAGCCGGAGAACTCGCTGGTGACCGAGCTGATCAGGAAGTCGAGGAACTCCTTGCGCAGTTCGGGCGAGATGCGCGCGAACACCTCTTTCAGCTCGACCTCGAACTGGGCGTCGCGCTGGAAGTGGTCGTGGTTGTTGTCGCCTTCGTACTCGGCCATCATCGCGTCCCACTCGGCGCGTACCGGGGTGACGTCGATCGCGTCCATCGCCTTGTAGTCGGTGGTGTAGAAGCGCGGCGAGAGCAGGGTGCTGACCTCGGCCTTGCGGGTCGACTCGTCCGAGGTGGCGGGCGTTCGGCTGACGGCGGTGCTTTCGATGACGGCGGACATGCTGGTCTCCTCGTTGTCAGTTGCGCGGCTGGGTCGGGCCGGCCGTGGTCGGTGTGCTTGATGGTTGCAGCAGGCGCGCAAAGGCGCCGGCGTGCATCGGACCGAAGGACTCGAGATCGATGCGCTGTCCAGTGGCCGGGTCTTCGAGCGTAAGACGGCCGTCGACGCGGCCGATCAGCACGAAGGGCTGCGTGTGGTCGAGCCCGCGCAGCTTGCGTTCGCGCGCCAACGCCCGCAGCGCGCCGCGCACGAAGCCGTTCTCGCCGTGCAGCGTGTCCACGATCTGACCACTGCGGTCGTCGATGACGGTGATGCCGCCGTCCGGCCGATCTTCGAAGCGCAGCTCGCGCGTCTGCGCGGCGGCGGCGTCGGGCTCGCGCACGTCGATGCCGGACAGGCGCACCGCTGCCACCGCCACGAACGTGGCCAGCACCAGCGCGCCGATCGACAGCAGGACGCCGCGCGGGAGGGCGTCGCCGTGGGGAGCGGTCGGGCTCATGGGTAGGCTGCCAAGGTCAATGCGCCGCAACCGGCTGCTGTTCGCGTGACGGCTCGGCCACCGCGTTGCTGCTCGGCAGTGCGACACCGGTAGCCTGCGACCAGGCCTTGGCGAGGATGGCTGCGACCTGCTCCACGTTCTGCAGGCTCGACAACATCGGCTCCGGGCGGCGCATGTTCCATGGGCGACAGTGCGGCCACAGATGCAGCCAGGCGATCTGGCTGCCTTCGGCCAGCGTCAACGGGATGTCGCCCAGGCCGTCGCGCTCGATCCGCAGTCCGGCACTGGCAATGCGCTTGAGCGGCAGGTTGAAGGTGAGCGTCAGTACGATGCCAATGCGCATCACCACGCGCTTGCTGGTGATCGTGTACACGGTGGTGCGGCCGGTGAGCCACGCCAGCGTCAGCACGGTGCCGAGGGCGAACACCACCAGCGGCAGCAGCCACGCCATCGCGACCAGCGCGGCCACGATGCCGCTGCCATCGGCCAGGACGTTGGCGCCGCGCAGGACGAGGATCACACCGAAGTAGATCGCCAGCTTGCGCGCATGGAACGCGCGCACTGCCACGCGGCGCCATTCCGGTCGGCCTTGCCAGAGGATGCGCTCGCCGGGCGGCAGCGGTTCCGGCAGCCCGGGCGTTGGCTCGAACTCGTGTTCGTGCTCGCCGGGCGCAGCGTGGCGATGCGATGTCATACCAGCGGCTCCATGCGATCAGGCGTGGCGTACAGCGAGCCGCCACCGTAGTACGCGGTGATCTTCTCTTCCTCCTGGATCGTGACCTGGTCCATCGACTGGGTGCGCGGCACCTGCGCGAACTGCGCCGCCAGCAAGGCGCCGACTTCGATGCGCGCATCGGGCTTGGCGCCGCGGCCGGTGTGCAGCAACTTCTCCGCGCCGAGAGACTTGAGGATGTTGCCGATCAGGTCGCCATCCTTGACGCGGGCGAAGTTCATCGGCAGCAGCACGTTGGGCGTGGCGCCCGTGTCGTCGACCTTGACTTCGAGGTAGCGAATCACCATTTCGGAGACATCGAGCCAGCAGTCGGTCACGGTGCCGGCGACCTTGCCGTCGGCGCCGTACACCGGGACGCCGCGCGGATCGACGTTGTTCGGCGACATCGAGTATTCGCCGAGCAGGCGCATTGGCCGCGTGCGCGGCGTGCCGTCGGCCTGGGCGTCGGGGAAATTGGCACGTGGCGTCCAGGCACCCGCGCCCACACCCGCCAGCATCGGATCGCCGATCGGCTCGAAGGTGGTGCCGGGATGGCCTTGGATGGGCGTAACCGAGGGCCGCATGGCGTCCTTGGCCGGGTTGGGAGCGATCATGTCGCCATGCTCTGTCTTGAAGACCTTGGTCGGTGGCACCGGCCAGCCGGTGATGTTGCTGGAGTCATTGCGGCCTGAATCCATCGGGTAGCCCTCGCGATGGTTCTCGCGCACGAGGTAGTAGATCAAGCCGGCGAAGAACGCCCAGAACAGTCGACGTACTGGGTGATGGCTCCGGTTCCCATGAACACTCTCCTTGTTGCGCTTGCAACGTATGACTGCCTAGCCGGGCAGGCTGGCCAGACCAAACTTCTGTGACGGTGGATTGGAATCGATGTGGGCGCCCGCACGACGAACCCGCACCAGCGGGCCGATCGCGATGAGCGCGGCAAACAGCAGGTAAATCTCGAGGTGATAGACGAAGCTGTAGCCGATGACGGCGCTGTCGAGCACGCTGCCGAGCGCGCCTTGGGTGGCAAGGCCCGACACGATGTCGCGGATCGCGCCGCCGGCGGCAATGGCAGTGCCCGCAGCGGTGGCCTGCACCGCACCCCAGGCACCGAGTGCCAGGCCGACGTGTTCGGGACGTTCAAGGCTCATCGCTGCGGTCAGCGTGCCGACGGCGAACAGCCCGCCGCCGAAGCCGATCATCAGCGTGCCGGCACGAAACAACTGCGGCGAGTCCAGCGGTGCGGCGAAGATGACGGCGCAGAACGCCGGCAGGCCCACCACCGCGCCGTAGGCGGCGATGCGGTACGGATTGCCGCCGCGGGTCAATGCGCGAGCGGCTACCGCAAACGCGAGCAACGAGCCGAGCGCAAGGATGGCGGTGAGCGCACTGGTGGCGCCGACCGACAGGCCGAGGATTTCGCCGCCATACGGCTCGAGCACGATGTCCTGCATGTTGAAGGCGGCGGTACCCAGGCCCACGGCCCACAGGAAGCGGCGTGCCTGCCGGTCACCGATGAAGGTCTTCCATGCCGGACCGAAGGCCGGTGGCGCGTCTGCCGCGCGGTGCAGCGCCTTGCGCGCAGGGTCGCGCGCTTCCTGCTTCCACAGCGCGACGACGTTGAGCACCATGGTCAAGAGGGCGGCGCCCTGCACCACCTGGACCAGCCGGACCTGGGTGAAGTCATCCAGCAGCGCACTGAAGGCGAAGCCGCTGCCCACCATGCCGACCAGCAGCATCACGTACATCAGCGCTACCACGCGCGGGCGCGAAGCCTCGCTAGCTAGGTCGGTGGCGAGCGCCAGGCCGGCGGTCTGAGTGGTGTGCATGCCGGCGCCGACCAGCAGGAACGCCAGGCCGGCGGCCAGCGGACCAACGACCGGACCGATCCACTGCGGCCCGGACACGGTGTCGCCCGCCAGAATGAACAGCGCGAACGGCATGATGGCGAGGCCGCCGAATTGCAGCATTGAGCCCATCCAGATGAAGGGCACGCGCCGCCAGCCGAAGGCGGAGCGATGGTGATCGGAGCGGAATCCGACCAGCGCGCGGAACGGCGCAAAGAGCAGCGGCAGGCCCACCATCACCGACACGATCCAGGCTGGCACCGACAGTTCGACGATCATCACGCGGTTGAGCGTGCCCACCAGCAGTGCCGCCGCCATGCCGACGGCGACCTGGAACAGCGATAGCCGCAGCAGACGACGGATCGGCAGGTCGGCACTGGCAGCGTCAGCGAAGGGCAGGTAGCGCGGCCCGAGCCGGATCAGCGCACTCGAACCGGCGGTGACAAAGCCGGTGACGAGGCGCAGGGCCGGGTGGGTCGCGGCGCGCGTCATGGGCGGGCCAGCTCCAGTGCCTGTGAAATGTAGAAGCCGCGGGCAACCCGCGCGGTGCGCGCCGGTGCCCAGCGCGACAGCGCCGGCTGGGTGCGCAGCTGCTCCTGCAGCATCTGCTCGGCCACGGGCTCGATCATCGGGGCACGGTCGCCGCGTGGGAAGGCGCGGCCCACGGTGTGCATCAGCGTCAGCAGCGCGGTGCGCGGCGCAAAGGTGAACAGCAGCGAGGCCGCGGTCCGCTCGGCGAGCGCGGTGACGGTGCGCACGACGTCGGTGGTGGTGTAGTGGATGAGCGAGTCCATCGCCACCACGTGGTCGAATTCACCCAGCGCCGGATCGAGGAAATCGCCGGTGTGGAACTCGATGCGGCCCACCCCTTGCGCGCCCAGATCACGCGCCAGCCGCTCATGCGCAAGCTTGACCAAGGTGGGCGACAGGTCGATCGCCACCACCTGGGCGCCACGGCGGGCGGCTTCCACTGCCAGCGCACCGGTGCCGCAGCCGGCATCGAGCAGGCGCTTGCCGCGCAGGTCGGTCGGCAGCCACGACATCAGCGTGCGCCGCATTTCGTCTCGGCCGGCGCGCACGGTGGCGCGAATGCCGCTGACCGGGACATCGGAGGTCAGCCGCTTCCAGGCATCGGCCGCGGTGCGGTCGAAGTAGTGCTCGAGCTGGCCGCGTCGCTGCAGGTAGGAAATGCTGGGGAGCATCATCGGTGCGCCTCGCCTAGTCGAAACCGAGGAGGTCGAAGATGTCGCGGTCGCGCATCGGCGTGGCCACCAGCGGATCGGTGCCGGCCCACAGCTTGGCGGCCAGGCGCAGGTACTCCTGCTGCACCGCCTCGACCTCGGGCGTTGCGTCCATCTCGAACAGGGTGGCCTTCTTCAGGCGGCTCCTGCGGATCACGTCCAGCGACGGGAAGCGCGCCATGGTCTTCAGTCCGACCACGTCATTGAACTTGTCGATCTGATCGGTGGCATCCGAGCGATTGGCGATCACGCCGCCCAGCCGCACGTTGTAGTTCTTCGACTTGGCGCTGATCGCACCGATGATGCGGTTCATCGCGAAGATCGAGTCGAAGTCGTTGGCGGTGACGATCAGTGCGCGGTCGGCGTGCTGCAACGGCGCGGCGAAGCCGCCGCACACCACGTCGCCCAGGACGTCGAAGATCACGACATCGGTGTCGTCGAGCAGATGGTGTTCCTTTAGAAGCTTCACGGTCTGGCCGACCACATAACCGCCGCAGCCGGTGCCGGCCGGCGGCCCGCCGGCTTCGACGCACATCACGCCGTTGTAGCCAGGGAACACGAAGTCCTCGGTGCGCAACTCCTCGGGGTGAAAGTCGACCGTCTCCAGCACGTCGATCACGGTGGGGACCAGCTTCTTGGTCAGCGTGAAGGTCGAGTCGTGCTTGGGATCGCAGCCGATCTGCAGCACGCGCTTGCCCAGCTTGGAAAAGGCCACCGAGAGATTGGAACTCGTGGTGCTCTTGCCGATGCCGCCCTTGCCATACACGGCGAACACCTTGGCGGTGCCGATCTTGACGTTCGGGTCGAGCTGCACCTGCACGCTGCCTTCGCCATCCGGGCGCGCAGGGCGCGGTCGGACTGCCTGGCGGATCGAATCGGCGCGGATCATGACTTCGTTCATGCGTTGGCCCCTGCGCCGCTGGGTATGCCTTCCAGGCGGTCTTCCAGTTCTTCCCCGGCACGGCGCAGCGCATCGAGCGTGGCGTCATCCGGGGTCCAGTAACGGCGCTCATGCGCTTCGATCAGCCGGTGCGCAACTTTCACGGATGCGGCCGGATTCAACTTCGCCAGGCGCTCGCGCATCTCGGCGTCGAGCACGAAGGTCTGTGTGAGCTGCTGGTACACCCAGGGCGCAACCTGCCCCGTGGTGGCTGACCAGCCCATCGTGTTGGTGACGTGGGTTTCGATTTGGCGCACGCCTTCGAAGCCGTGCTTGAGCATGCCCTCGTACCACTTGGGATTGAGCATGCGGGTGCGGGTTTCCAGCGCCACCTGCTCGCTCAACGTGCGTACCGCGCCGCTGCCGGCGCCGCCGCGTGTCTGGTCGCCGATGTACACCGGTACCTCGGCGGTCACGCCGACCGCCTTGCGCGCGCGCTTGGCAGCGCGGCTGATGCCGCCCAGCGTGTCGAAGTAGTGGTCGACCGTGGTGACGCCAAGCTCGACCGAGTCGAGGTTCTGATAGGCCAGTTGCACGTCCGCCAGCACGCTCTCAAGCAGCTTGCCCTGCGCCAATGGCTTGCCGGCAATGCCGTAGGCAAAGCATTTGCGCCGCGTGTAGCACTCGGCCAGTTCGTCCTCGTTGTCCCAGCGGCTGCTGTCGATCAGGTGGTTGACGTTGGCGCCGTAGGTGCCGTCGGCGTTGGAGAACACGCGCAGTGCGGCGGTTTCCAGGTCGCAACCATGCTTGCGCTGGTAGGCGAGCGCGTGCTTGCGCACGAAGTTCTGGTCGAGCGGCTCGTCGGCGCTGGCGGCGAGCAAGCTCGCCTCGGCCAGCAGACGGGTCTGCAGCGGCAGCAGGTCGCGGAAGATGCCCGATAGCGTGGTCACGACGTCGATCCGTGGGCGGCCCAGTTCGGCCAGCGGCAGGAGCATGGCGCCGGCCAGTCGGCCGTAACTGTCGAAGCGCGGTCGCGCGCCGATCAGCGCCAGCGCCTGGGCGATCGGTGCACCTTCGGTCTTCAGGTTGTCGGTGCCCCAGAGCACGAGGGCGATCGACTCCGGCAGCGCATGGCCGTCGCGCGCATGGCGCGCGAGCAGACGCTCGGTTTGCTGGATGCCGTCGCGCACGGCGAACGCGCTGGGGATGCGGAACGGATCGAAGCCGTGCACGTTGCGCCCGGTCGGCAAGATGGCCGGCGTGCGCAGCAGATCGCCGCCCGGCGCGGGGCGCACGTAGCGGCCGTCGAGCGCATGCAGGATGGCCGGGATCTCGTGGTCCTGCGCGAGCAGCTTGTCGGTGCTGGCCAGTTCGCGCAGCAGCGTCTGCAACTGGTCGTCGGCCTTGGCGTCGGCGATGCGGCCGCTGGCCTGGTTGCTGATGGCGGTGGCCATCTCGGGCGAAAGACCCTGGACGATCGCCTCGATCGCCTCGCGACCTGGCTTGGCACCGTGCGAGGCCTCGGCCACTGCAAGCAGCATGTCGATGCGCTCCAGCTCGGTCGGCGCTTCACCGACCACATGCAGGCCATGCGGGATCAGCGTGTGTTCCAGCTCGATCACCTGGCGGGCCAGCGCGGCGACCTGCAGGTCGGCGTCGACGCCCCACACCGGCTCGGCGGCGACCAGTTCGAGCTCGGCGCCTTGCACCTGGATCAGCTGCGCCAGGTCGGCGCGCTCTTCATGGGCTTCGGGCTCGAGAGCGCGCCAGCGGTCGACGCTGGCCTTCAGATCCAGCAGGCCGCGATACAGGCCGGCCTGGGCGACGGGCGGCGTCAGATAGCTCACCAGCGTGGCGGCGGCACGGCGCTTGGCGATGGTGCCTTCCGACGGATTGTTGGCGGCATACAGGTAGAGGTTGGGCAGGGCGCCGATGAGGCGGTCGGGCCAGCAGTCGCCCGACATGCCGGCCTGCTTGCCGGGCATGAACTCGAGCGCGCCGTGGGTGCCGAAGTGAAGTACCGCATGGGCGCTGAAGTCCTCGCGCAGCCAGCGGTAGAAGGCAGAAAAAGCGTGCGTCGGCGCAAACCCCTTTTCGAATAAGAGGCGCATCGGGTCGCCCTCGTATCCGAAACCGGGCTGCACGCCGACGAAAACGTTGCCGAAGTGCGCGCCGAGCACGTGAATCGACGCGCCGTCACTTTGGTGACGGCCAGGTGCGGAGCCCCATTGGGCCTCGATTTCCTGCAGGTGCGGCTCGCGCCGTACATGGTCTTCCGCGCCGATGAGTTCGGCGACGTTGGCCATGGCGCCGTAGCGCTCGGCATTGCCGTGCAGGATGCGATCGCGCAGCTCGTCGACGCTGGCGGGAACCTCCACCGCGTAGCCGCGGTCGCGCATCGCGGCGAGCGTGTGATGGATCGAGGCGAACACCGACAGGTGGGCGGCGGTGCCGACGTTGCCGGCGTTGGGCGGGAAGTTGAACATCACCAGCGCGATCTTGCGTTCGGCCGGCGGCGTGTTGCGCAAGCGCACCTGCTGGGCGACGCGCGCGGCGAGCATCTCTGCGCGCTCGGCGCACACGTTCATGTCGCGCGCGCGGTCGGCGTTGAACTGGCAGCGGCGCTTGCAGCCGGTGCACTGCGCGGTCTTGCCATCACTGGTGACACGGCCGCCGAACACCATCGGATCGGTGGCGCCGTCGAGTTCCGGAATGGCGACCATGATCGTGTTCTCGACCGGCATCAGGCCGCGGTCGCCCGCTGCCCACTGGTCGATCGTCTGGAACTCGACCGGGTGCGCGGCGATGTAGGGCACGTCGAGGTTGGCCAGCACTTCTTCGGCGGCGCGGGCGTCGTTGTAGGCCGGGCCACCGACCAGCGAGAAGCCGGTGAGCGAGACCACCGCATCCACGGTGGTGGCGCCGTCGCGCGTGAAGAAGCGCTCGATGGCAGGGCGCGAATCAAGTCCGCTGGAGAACGCCGGGATCACGTTGAGACCCTGCGCTTCGAGCCGTTCGATCACGCCGTCGTAGTGGGCGGAGTTGCCGGCCAGCACGTACGAGCGCAGCACGATCAGGCCCACGGTGCCGCCCGCGTTGCGCTTGCGCGGCAGTTGCGAGGCTTCCTCGCTGATGCGCTGCTTCATGCGCGGGTGGTAGACGCCGACTTCCGGGTACTCGGCCGGTGCCGCGTACTTGAGCTTGCCGCGCATCACCGCGCGTTCGCCGGCGGCATACCGATCCACCAGGTAGCGCACCAGGTTGGCAACGTTGTCGTCGGAGCCGGCAAGCCAGTAGGACAGCGTGAGGAAGTAGGCACGCACGTCCTGGGCAGTGCCCGGGATGAAGCGCAGCAGCTTGGGAATCCGCCGCAGCATCTTGAGCTGCTGGGCGCCGCTCGAGCCCTGGCGCTTGCTGTCCGAGCCGGTATTGCCGCGCAGCTTCTTGAGCAGCGCGAGCGGACCGCCGCCGCCGTTGCTCATGTCGAAACGGCCGACGCGCGTGAGCTTGACCACCTCACCGGCCGACATGCTGCAGACCATCGCGTCGCAGTGGTCGCGGCGGGCACGCAGGGCCGGCAGCACCGCCTGGATGTGGTCTTCCATGAACATCATCGTGACGATGATGATGTCGCCGGCGGCGATGTCGGCGCGGCAACGCTCCAGCGCGTCGCTGTCGTCACCCCATTCGGCGGCGGCATGCAGCGACAGGCGCAGGCCGGGAATCTCGCGCAGCAGCACGTGCTGCGCACGCTCGGTCGCGCTCGCCAGATGGCTGTCGAGCGTGACGATCACCACGCGCACCTGCGGCGCGGGGATCCGTTCAGCGGCCGAAGTGGGCCTTGGCTTCATAGAGTGTTTCCACCGAGATCTGCGTGAGGCCGCGTTCGGCGGCAAAGCGTTCTGTGTTTCGGCGCGCCTTGTTGCGCACGAAGAACGGGATTTTTCTCAACTCCTGCTCGCCTTCGGCCGTCCAGCGCGGCTGGGTCGCGGTTCCGGGGGCGGTCTGGGCAGGTTCGACCGTGGCCACATCGATCGCCGGGGCGTTGGCGGCGGGCTGGCTTGCGGCCGGGGCGGGCCGTGCGGTGCGCGGCAGATGCGAGGCGGCGGCGCCGTCGTGGAACTCGAAGTCGTCGCGGAACATCTGCAGCAGGTGCTCTTCGAGACCCATCACGAGCGGATGCACCCAGCTGTCGAACAGCACGTTGGCGCCCTCGAAGCCCATCACCGGGCTGTAGCGCGCGGGCACGTCCTGCACGTGGATCGGGGTGGAGATCACCGCGCAGGCGATGCCCAGCCGCTTGGCGATGTGGCGTTCCATCTGCGTGCCGAGCACGAGTTCGGGCGCGGCGGCGTTGATCGCGGCTTCGACCTCGAGGTAGTCGTCGCTGATCAGCGCCTCGACGCCGTGCACCTGGGCGGCGTCGCGCACGTCGCGCGCGAACTCGCGGCTGAAGGTGCCCAGGCCAACGACGGTGAATCCCATGTCCTCGCGCGCGATGCGCGCGGCGGCGATGGCGTGGGTCGCGTCGCCAAAGATGAACACGCGCTTGCCGGTCAGGTAGGTCGAGTCGACCGAGCGGGCGTACCACTGCATGCGTGCCTGCGAGGCCGACAGCGAGGCCACGCCCGGCTGCTCATGGCCGAGGACCGGCGCGGCGTCGACCCCAGCCAGTTTGGCGACCTGGGCGATGAACTCGCGCGTAGCGGACAGGCCGATCGGCACCACCGTCGTGCGCGGCTGGCCGAACGACTTCTCCAGCCACAGCGCGGTGGCGCGCGAGGTCTCGGGATACAGGTCGATGTTGAAGTCGGCATCAGGCAGGCCGCGGATGTCGTCGGCGCTGGCGCCCAGCGGCACCGTGGCATTGATCTCCACGCCCAGTTGCGCGAGCAGGCGGGTGATCTCGACCACGTCGTCGCGGCAGCGAAAGCCAAGCGATGTCGGGCCGAGGAGGTTGGCGCGCGGCGCCTGCGTCGGCACCCGGGCGGCACGCGGGGTGCCCGGCGCCGGCACCCGATCCAGCAGCAGACTGCGCACCAGGCGGTACAGCGTCTCGCTAGCGCCCCAGTTTTCTTTCTTGGTATAGGCCGGCAGTTCAAGCGGCACCACCGGCACCGGCAGGCCGAGGGTGGCGGCCAGATGGCCCGCCTGGTCCTGGATCAGCTCGGCGGTACACGACTCGCCAACCAGAAGCACGTCGGGTGAGAAGCGATCGAAGGCCTGCTGCGCGCACGTCTTGACCAGTTGTGCGGTGTCGCCGCCCAGATCGCGTGCCTGGAACGTGGTGTAGCTGACCGGCGGGCGCTTGTCCTGGCGCTCGATCATCGTGAACAGCAGATCGGCATAGGTGTCGCCCTGCGGCGCATGCAGCACCAGGTGCGCGTTGCGCAGCGACGCCGCCACCCGCATCGCACCCACGTGCGGCGGACCTTCGTAGGTCCACAGCGTCAGTTGCATGTGGCCTCCGACGCCGACGCCAGCAGCGCGCGGCGGTGCAGGGGGCGGGCGAAGATCTCGGCCAGGTCGCCCGCCTGGTCATAGCCGTGGATCGGCGTGAACAGCAACTCGATCGACCACTTGGTGGCGAGCCCTTCGGCCTCCAGCGGATTGGCCAGCCCCAGGCCGCATACGGTGAGGTCAGGCTTCGCTTGGCGCACGCGGTCGAGTTGACGCTCGACGTCCTGCCCCTCGCTCAGCTGCACGTCGACGGGAAGCAGGTCGAGCTCGGCAGCGATCATCTGGCGGTCGAGGTACGGCGTGCCGACTTCGATCAGCGGCATGCCCAGTTCGCGGTGAAGGAAGCGCGCCAACGGCAGTTCGAGCTGTGAATCGGGCATGAAGAAGACGCGCTTGCCACCAAGCTGGGTGCGGTAGCGCGCCAGCGCGCGCTGCGCACGGTCTGCCAGCGGCTGCGTCACGCGATCAAAGGTGGCGCGTTCGATGCCGAACTCGGTCGCAGCAGCCCACAGCCATGCCGTCGTGCCTTCGGCGCCGAACGGATAAGGTGCCGACAACTGGCGCGCGCCGCGGGCGGCGAGGGCGCGCACGGTGTCACCGTTGAACGGCTGCGCCGGCAGCACCAGCGTGCCTGCGCCAATCGATGGCAGCTCGCGCGCATGCCGCGCCGGCAGGAAGGCCACCGAACCGATGCCCAGCGCATCGAACACGCGGCGCAGCTGGTCCTCCACCACGTCGGCGAGGCAGCCCACCACCAGCAGTTGCTTGGCATCGGAGGCCGGCAGCAACGGCACCAGTGCCTTGAGCGCACCGTCTTCGCCCTGCGTGAAGGTGGTCTCGATGCCGGAGCCCGAGTAGTTCAGCACCCGCACGCGCGGCAGCAGTCGTGCGTTCAGGCGCTCGGCGGCCTTGGCCAGATCGAGCTTGATGACCTCCGACGGGCACGAGCCCACCAGGAACAGCGTGCCGATGTCGGGGCGACGCGCCAGCAGCGTGAGGCAGATGCGATCGAGTTCCTCATTGGCATCGGCCAGACCTGCCAGGTCGCGGTCGGTGAGGATGGCGGTGCCGAAGCGCGGCTCGGCGAAGATCATCACGCCGGCCGCGCTCTGGATCAGGTGCGCGCAGGTGCGCGAGCCGACCACCAGGAAGAACGCATCCTGCATCTTGCGATGCAGCCACACGATGCTGGTCAGGCCGCAGAAGACTTCGCGCTGGCCGCGCTCGCGCAGGACCGGCAACGCTGTAGGCACGCGTTCACGCATCAACGTGACGGGCACGGCGGCCAGGTCGTTCATGCGCCCACCCCGGCGGCCTGGTCCGGCATTGCGCGACTGGCCTGCAGGCGGGCCGCACGCAGCTTCAGCACGAACTGCGCGGCGTTAATGACATAGGCGAGGTACGCGGCAAGTGCGATGTACATCTGTTGCGTTGGCGTCAACGCGCCCGTCAGAACCGCTGCCAAGTACACGGTATGCAGCGCCAGGACGGCCATGCTGAAAACGTCTTCCCAGAAAAACGGTCGCGCAAACAAATACACGCCAAAGACTTCTTTCTCCCAGATCGATCCGGTGACCATGATCGTGTACAGGACTAAGGTCTTGATCACGACTGACAGGGTCGCGGCGCCCAGGCCCTCGCCGGTCGCGAGAAACCGCAGCACGAGTGCAAGGCTGACGAGGAAGACGATGAACTGCAGCGGGGCGAGCACGCCCTGGACCAGCGTCCAGCGTGAAGCGTCGCGGCGACGTCGTTCTTCGGCGGAATACAAGCCCGTCATGCGCTTCCCCGATTGATGCCTGTCTGTCGGTCCGCCCGCTGCCGCTTGGCGGTCTCGTGTTGCTCGGATCGATGCCGAACACGGTGCAATCTAGGCCGGCGCCGGACGAGTGTCAACTTAAATGGACGTCTCGGAAAGTTGACGTACGCATTCATGTCCATTACAAAGTCGGTGTGCTCTGCAGCGTCACGTTTTCTTGACACCACAAGGCACGCTGTGTTGTCGTGTCGATGGGGATCAGGTGCGCTGAATCGCCGACTCCTTTGCCAAAGATCGACCCGACTAGCATTGCCCGCGCAGTGCAGAACGGATGTCGAAAAACAATCAGCGCGCGCGGACCCGAAGTCCGCGCCCCTCTCCGGGGGAGGAGACCATGGCTGGCATCACAGGGCGTGTCCCTGACAGGCGCAGTACCGACGGTGCAAGGCGATCAACGAATCGCCAGACCGACAATGATCACGGACCATCAGCTGGTTTCGATCGTCTGTTGCGTACCATTGAAGGCGAGATCATTCCTCGCTTGGTTCTTGCTCATCGCGGTCAGAAGCCGCGCTCGCCCAGCGCTGCTGCAACCGGGGCGGAAGTGGCGGCCCGACAGGTCGGCCAGTTCACCGACATGTTGCTGACGAGCGAGATCGACAGTTCCCGCCAGTTCATCGACGACCTGCAGGCTGACGGGGTGACACTCGACAGCGTGTATCTCGATCTGTTCGCGCCGGCTGCGCGCCAGTTGGGTGAGATGTGGGCGGCTGACCAATGCGACTTCACGGCTGTCACGCTGGGCTTGTGGCGACTGCAGCGGCTGCTGCACGAGTGCTCGCCGCAGTTCCACGTGGAGGCTGTCCCGCCGATCGAAGGCCGCAGGATCCTGCTTGCGCCGATGCCCGGCTCGCAGCACACCTTCGGCGTGTTCATGGTCGCCGAGTTTTTCCGGCGCGCGGGCTGGGACGTGGTCGATGGACCCGTGGCCAATCCGGTGGACCTCGTGTCATCAGTGACGCGCAACTGGTTTGAGATTGTCGGGTTGTCGCTCAGCTGCGATCAGCGGCTGGACGCGCTGGCAGCGCTGATCCGCGATATTCGCCGGTCATCACGTAATCGAGCGATCGGTATCATCGTTGGTGGACCGGTGTTCGTTGAGCACCCCGATGCGGTGGTTCGGGTGGATGCCGATGTCTATGCGGCCGATGCGCAGCAGGCATTGCTTGCAGCTCAAGATCTGCTGTTTGCCTTGCCACAACGGCAGCGTGCCGCGTCGGCGGGCTAGTCGGGGCGAGGCCGCGGCTGCCGGGGCCGCCATCAAGTTCGCCGGAGACACGGGTTGCATGTGAGTCAGTTTCTCGCACCAAAGAAGTCGCTCGGCAGCCTCGATATCGAGGCTGCCGCCAGGCTCATCACCGCGGCAGCTGATGTGGCGCTGGTCGTGGACAGTCAGGGCGTCATCCGTGACCTTTCGTTCAGCAGTGAAGAGCTGAGCAAGGAGGGCTACGGCGAATGGCTTGGGCAAGCTTGGACAGAGACCGTTACGGCCGAAAGCCGCCCGAAGATCGAGGCCTTGCTGCGCGATGCCAGCGGCGTCAGTGGCTCGACTTGGCGGCACGTCAATCATCCATCGGCGCGGGGCGCCGATGTGCCGGTGCTGTATTCAGCGATCAAGGTCGGAAAGACCGGACGCGTGATCGCCGTCGGCCGCAACCTGCGCCCGGTAGCCATCCTTCAGCAGCGCCTGGTGGAGGCGCAGCAGTCCCTTGAGCGCGACTACGCCCGCTTGCGCCACGCGGAGACGCGTTACCGGCTGCTTTTCCAGATGGCGTCCGAGGCGATCATCATCGTCGATGCCGGCAGCGAGAAGGTGCTGGAGGCGAACCCAGCGGCCGCGCGGTTGCTCGGCGTTGCAGCCAAGCAGGTCAACGGCAAGCCCTTCACAGAATCCTTCGATGCGAGCAGTTCCAAAGCGATTGCTGCCTTGCTGAACAAGGTGCGCACAGCGGGCCACGCGGATGAGGTCCGGGTGCGGCTCCGAAATGGCAAGCAGGCCGCGCAGTTGTCGGTGTCACTGTTCCAGCAGGACAAGGATGCGCAGTTCATCTCGCGACTGGTGGCGCATGAGCCGGCCGGTGCAGCGTCGGATCGCGTCGGCGGCAAATCGCCCGTCCTGCGCGCGCTGGAGAATTCGCCGGATGGCTTCGTCGTCACCGACGGCGAAGGTCGTGTCATGACTGCCAATCGTGCGTTTTTGGACGTCGTGCAGTGCGCGGCCGAAGAGCAGGTGCGCGGCAAATCGCTCACGCAGTGGCTGGGCCGCCCCGGGGCCGACCTCAATGTGCTGCTCGCCAATTTGCGGCAGCACGGCTCGGTGCGGCTGTTTGCCACCACCTTGCGGGGTGATCTGGGCTCGACGACCGAGGTGGAAATCTCTGCCGTGGCCGTGCCGGACGATGATCCGGTGCTCGGATTCGTGATTCGCAGCGTCGGGCGGCGCCTGGCGAGTTCAACTGCAGGGGATCGCGAACTTCCGCGCTCTCCGGAGCAACTGACGGAGCTGATCGGGCGCGTGCCGCTGAAGGACATCGTGCGCGAAACGACCGATGTCATCGAGCGGCTCTGTATCGAAGCCGCCTTGCAGTTGACGAGCGACAACCGCGCGTCGGCGGCCGAGATGCTCGGGCTGTCGCGCCAGAGCCTGTACCTGAAGCTTCACCGCTACGGCCTCGGCGAACTGGACTCAACCGGCGCCTGATCTGCTTCGGCCGTCGCCGCATCGCGGCGATCTGTCAATTTTGATTGACGTTCCAGAGTGTCAGGCCTAATGTAGGCCGATGGCACATTCGTCTGCGTCTGCGCTCGCGCTGCCGACCTCCTCGGCGGTGCTCGAGCTGTTCAAGCCGATCACCTGGTTTCCGCCCATGTGGGCGTTCGGCTGCGGGCTGGTGTCCTCCGGCGTGCCGATCGCACCTCATTGGCTCCTCGCGGTCACCGGTGTGCTGCTCGCCGGCCCGTTGCTTTGCGCCGCAAGCCAAGCGACCAACGACTGGTTCGACCGCCATGTCGATGCGATCAACGAGCCGAATCGGCCGATTCCGTCGGGGCGCATCCCCGGCCGCTGGGGGCTGTACCTGGCAATTCTCTGGAGCGCGCTGTCGCTGCTCGTCGCTGCTGCGCTCGGTCCGTGGGTTCTGATCGCCGCGGCGCTCGGTGTTGTGCTGTCCTGGGCCTATTCCGCTCCGCCGCTGCGCTTGAAGCGTAACGGCTGGTGGGGGAATGCAGCGGTCGGCATCTCGTACGAAGGGTTGGCCTGGATCACGGGTGCGGCGGTCCTCTTGGGCGGCGCGATGCCCGATGGCCGGATCGTCCTGCTCGCCCTGCTGTACAGCCTCGGCGCGCACGGGATCATGACGTTGAACGACTTCAAGGCGATGGACGGTGACCAGCGCATGGGCGTGCGTTCACTGCCCATCCAACTGGGCGCGCTCAATGCGGCGCGTGTGTCCTGCGTGATGATGGCCGTTCCGCAGGCAGTGGTGGTGGCGCTTCTCATCGCCTGGGACCGACCCTGGCACGCAGCTGCGGTCGCCGGCCTGCTGGCCGTGCAACTGGCACTGATGCCCCGATTCCTCGCCCAACCGCGCGAGCGCGCGCTCTGGTATTCGGCGCTGGGCGTGAACTTCTTCGTGCTCGGCATGTTGTCGGCAGCCTTGGGTGTGCGCGCGCTCATCGGAGCGGGTGCATGAGCCCGCCGGGCCGCCCCAAGGGCGAATCCTTGAGCGCGCAGCGCGAAGGGCCCAAGGGCGAATCCTTGAGCGCGCAGCGCGAAGGGCTCCAACTGAGCCCGCCGGGCCGCCCCAAGGGCGAATCCTTGAGCGCGCAGCGCGAAGGTTGCCCAGTCACTTCGCCGGGCCGTCCGAGCGGCGAATCTGCGCGTGCTCATTGCCACGTCGAAGCGCTCATGCGGCTGCGTCGCGCGCGAAGGGTCGTCCGGTGAGCGGGCTCGGATGGATCGGCATCTTCCGGCTCGGCCTGGTGCAGACCGCGCTCGGTTCGATCATCATTCTCACGACGTCGACGATGAACCGCGTCATGGTGGTCGAACTGGCCTTGCCGGCGATGCTGCCCGGGATCCTCGTCGCCCTGCACCACTCGGTGCAGTTGCTGCGGCCGCGGCTGGGGCACGGCTCCGACGTGGGCGGCTGGCGCACGCCGTGGATCATCGGCGGCATGGCCGCGCTCGCGCTCGGCGGCATCGGCGCGTCGATCGGCACGGCCTTGATGGCAATCAACGTCACCGCCGGTGTCGCCCTGGCGGTTGTTTCGTTCCTGCTGATCGGCGTCGGCAGTGGAGCGACAGGAACTTCGCTGCTCGTGCTGCTCGCCAAGCAGGTCAACGACGAGCGCCGTGCGGCCGCGGCGACGATCGTGTGGACGATGATGATCGTCGGCTTCATCGTCACGTCGGCGCTGGCCGGCCACTTCCTCGATCCGTTCTCGCCGCAGCGCCTGGTGGGGGTGACCGTGGTCACGGCATGCTCGGCTTTCGTGCTCACGCTGGTTGCGGTGGCGGGTGTGGAGCGCCGGCACGCTGCGCCTGCGGCGTCGCCCGGCGTGGCACAGCTTCCGTTTCGAGCGGCGCTGGCGCAGGTCTGGGAGGATCCTCAGGCGCGGCAGTTCACGATCTTCGTCTTCGTGTCGATGCTTGCCTTCAGCGCACAGGACTTGATCCTGGAGCCATTTGCGGGAACCGTCTTCGGTTTCACGCCGGGCGAGTCCACGCAACTATCGGGCATCCAGAACGGCGGCGTGCTCGCCGGAATGATGCTGGTGGCGCTGGCTGCGAGCGGCAAGCGCCGGATCGGTTCGCTGCGCGCATGGACTATCGGTGGCTGCCTGGCGTCGGCGGTCGCGCTGATTGCGCTGGCCCTGGGTGGCTTGTCCCCGGGTTGGCCGCTGCGCGCCAACGTGTTCGCTCTGGGTATGGCCAACGGCGCCTTCGCCGTGGCTGCCATCGGCTCGATGATGCGACTGGCCAACACCGGTCCTCCCGGCCGCGAGGGCGTGCGCATGGGTTTGTGGGGTGCGGCGCAGGCGATTGCGTTTGCGATCGGTGGTTTTGCCGGCACCGTGGCCAGTGACCTCGCCCACCTGCTGATCGGTTCGTCCGCGCTGGCCTACGCCTGCGTCTTCGCGGCCGAAGGCGTTCTGTTCCTGTTTGCCGCGCGACTCGCGTTGGGCGTCTCCGCAACGGCCGGAGAACGTATACGCCTGCGCGTACCCGTGGCCGAACTCGCCGAAACCGAGGCGCGATGAGCGCGCACCGATGAAATCCACTGTCCTGCCGACCGCATCTTGTCGCCGAAAGAGAGAGCGTCAATGACATCCATCGCCTGTGCCACGCAAACGTTCGATGTTGTCGTCATCGGCGGCGGACCGGCGGGTGCGACCGCAGCCACCGATCTGGCTCGCGCCGGTCGCTCGGTGCTGCTGCTCGATCGCGCCGGCCGTATCAAGCCTTGCGGTGGTGCGATTCCGCCGCGGCTGGTGGAAGAGTTCGCCATCCCGGACACGCTCATCGTCGCCCGCATCAAGTCGGCGCGGATGATCTCGCCCAGCAACCGGCGCGTCGACATGCCGATTGATGCTGGCGCCGGCAATGCCGGTGGCTTCGTCGGCATGGTGGACCGCGAGGTGTTCGACGAGTGGCTGCGTGAGCGCGCTGCCGCAGTGGGTGCAACGCGCCGCACCGGCACGTTCGAGACGTTCGAGCGCGGCGATGACGGCGTTGCCCAGATCCGTTACCTGGATGCAGACGGAACTGCCCAGGTCGTGCGGGCGCGCGCGGTGGTGGGTGCGGACGGTGCGCGCTCTGCCGTGGCCAAGCAGTGCATACCCGGCGGCGACGAGGTGCCCTGCGTCTTCGCGTACCACGAAATCGTCGAATCGCCCGAGCCCGGCAGCAAGGCGGCCGATGACTTTGATCCCACGCGCTGCGATGTGATCTATCGCGGCAAGATCTCGCCCGACTTCTACGGTTGGGTGTTTCCGCATGGGCCGCATACCAGTGTCGGTGCGGGGACGATGATCAAGGGCTTCTCGGTCCGCACGGCAGTCGATCAACTGCGCGCCGATGCCGGCCTGTCTGGTTGCGAGACCGTGCGTCGCGAGGGCGCGCCGATCCCGCTCAAGCCGCTGCGCAAGTGGGACAACGATCGCGACGTCGTGCTCGCTGGCGACGCTGCCGGCGTGGTGGCGCCGGCATCGGGAGAAGGGATCTACTACGCGATGGCGGGCGGGCGCATGGCCGCGGAAGCCGTGCATGAGTTTCTGCGAACCGGCGATGCACGTGCGCTGCGCAGCGCGCGCAAGCAATTCATGGCGGCGCACGGTCGCGTCTTCTGGATCCTCGGTCTGATGCAGCGCTTCTGGTACTCGAGTGACAAGCGGCGCGAGAAGTTCGTCAGCATCTGCCGCGATCCGGATGTGCAGCAACTGACCTGGCAGTCGTACATGCACAAGAAACTCGTGCGCTCCCGACCGCTTGCGCACGTGCGAATCTTCTTCAAGGATCTGGGGCACCTGTTCGGACTTCTGCCTGCCGAGAAGTCGTAGTTCGTCCGCGCTGCGGGCGAACACGGCGCGATTGCCTTGGTCAGATGAGGCAAGCGGGTCGTTGTGTGCTCGATCTGTTTTCAACCTGCATCGATTTGTTGTCATCGCGCATGACTCGAGCGAATGCGCATGGTTACTGCCCGCTTTCGCTTGCCTTCGTCGGCATGACGCCTAGAATGTCAATGTCTTGGACATTGGTTGGGCGTCCTGCCTGACTGCCTGTTCGAGGCGATTTGCCGCCCATGCGCTGATCCGAGATTTCCGGATCTGGTTCGTGTCGCAGGAGCAAGACATGACCAAGCGACCACAGGATGTCGCCGCCGAAATCGGCACCGACCTCGGGGCGCTATCCCACCTGGCCCCGGAACTGGCCGCCACGTTTGCAACCGTGGCAAGTGACATCGCGCTCGTCATCGATCGCGACGGCGTGATACGCAATGTCGCTGTTTCCGGCGGCAAGGACGCCGTGCCCGCGCCACGCGATTGGGTCGGTCGTCCCTGGGCCGACACCGTCACCGACGACACGCGCCGGAAGATCGAGCAACTGCTGCTCGAAGCAAACGAAAGCGGCGTGTCGCAGCGACGCGAAGTCACGGTCTGTGGCGACGCCGGCCAGATTCCCATCGCCTATGCCGCCGTTCGCCTGGGCGAGCATGGTCCGGTGCTGGCGGTCGGTCGCGACCTTCGTGCGATTGCCGCGATCCAGCAGCGCTTCATCGAGTCGCAGCAGGAAATGGAGCGCGACTACTGGAAGCGGCGCCAGGCCGAAGCCCGCTATCGACTCCTGTTTCAGGTCGCCACCGATGCAGTCCTCGTGGTCGACGCGACTTCCTTGCGCGTCGTCGAGGCCAATCGTGCCGCCGCCGAATTTTTCGCCCTTGCGCCCGGCAAACTGGTGGGCCAAGAGGCAAGTCTCGGCTTTGCCCCCGCGGCGCGCGTAGCGGTCGACAATCTGCTGGTCGCTTCTGCCACGCATGATCGGCCCAGCGAAATCCGTATTCGATCCGGCATTGACACGTTGAGTGTTTCGTCGACGCCGTTTCGTGCCGAAGACACGTCGCTGCTGCTGCTGCGGGTACGCACAGCCGATGCAACCGAAACAACCGACAGCAGCCTGGCTCGCCTGGCTGAACTGGTCGAGCGCACGCCGGACGCGATTGTCGTGACCGACATGTTGGGCCGGATTCGGCTGGTCAACCCAGCCTTCCTCGAACTGTCCGGGCTGCCGTCGCCAACCGATCTGGCCGGGCGCATGCTCAGCGAATGGCTTGGACAGGGGCCGCGCGAATTCAACGAGACGCTGGACGTCGTTCGCCGCAATGGCATGGTGGCGCGAATCGTCAGCCGCCTGCGGGGACTGGCCGGATCGATCGACATCGAAATGTCGGCCGCGCGCCTGCCCGATGAGGCCGACGATCAGGATTCTCTCGGCTTCACGTTGCGGCCGCTCGCGCGCAGCAGTTCCGCCGAGACTGCCGCTTTCGATGAACTGACCCGGGCCGTCGAGCGTCTGGCCTCGCGTGTGGGAAGCGTCATCTTGCCGAGCCTGATGCGCGAGGGTGCCGAGCTTGTCGAGCGGCACCTGCTGCAGACAGCGCTCGCGCGTTCAGGTGATGACGAGGCGGCCGCGGCGCGCCTGCTCGGCATCAGTGAAGACAGTCTGATGCTGCGCCTGCGGCGGCAGGGACTGCGTCTGGGCGGGGACCGTCCTTCGGTCATGGCCTAGCCGCACGGCGCGGAACCGGGCACCATCCGCAGCTGGCCCGTCGGGCCATCATCGCGAAGTCCATGCAAACCAGTCCGGCGTTCGGTCAGGCCGACCTCAGCAACTGCGAACGAGAACTGATCCATCTTGCCGGGTCGGTGCAGCCGCATGGCGTGCTTCTGCTGGTGGATAACGCTTGCAGAGTCCTGCAAGCCAGTGCCAACTGCTGCCTGATTCTCGGCCGGCCCGCAGATGAGTTGCTGGGTCAGTCGTTGTCGATGCTCGGCGGCGATCTTGATGTGACTGTTGCACGGCTTGCGCTTGAGCCGGAGCTCGAGCGGCATGCGCCGCTGTCGTGCACCCTCGAGTGCCACGGCGCGCTCGCCGCCTTCGAAGGCGGGCTGTCTCGCGTCCCCGGTGCCGGTCTGATGATCGAGATCGAACCCCTCGCAGGCCAGGCCGAAACCGTCAACCTCTCGCGAGACGAGCTGCTGGTGCAGGTCGCCGAGGCGACCAATCGGCTGAGCAATGCGCCCACCTTGGGCGTGCTGGCCGATGCCACGGTCAAGTGCGTGCGCGACATGACCGGCTATGACCGCGTGATGGTCTACCGCTTCGACCCGGAGGGACACGGCAAGATCATCGCCGAGTCGCGCCACCCGCGCCTGGAGTCGCTGCTCGGCCACCACTACCCGTCCACCGACATTCCGCAGCGCGCGCGCGAGCTGTATCTGCGCAATCGGGTGCGCGTGCTGGTCGATGTGTACTACGAGCCGTCGCCCCTGGTGCCGCGGCAGCCGCCCGGCCTGGGCGAGCTCGACATGTCGCAGAGCTATCTGCGCAGCATGTCCCCGCTGCACCTTCAGTACCTGCAGAACATGGGAGTGACCGCCACCCTGGTCGTCTCGCTCGTTCGCGAAGGACGGCTGTGGGGGCTGATCGCGTGTCACCACTATGCGCCGCGCAATCTGCGCTTTGGCGTGCGGGCCGCCGTCGAGCTGATCAGCGAGGTGATGGCCACGCGTATCGCCGGCATCGAGAACTACGCGCAGGCGCAGGTCGCGATCCTGGTGCGGCGGCTGGAACGACGGTTGCTCGAAGCCACCTCCACCGAGGGCGACTGGCGTCATGCGCTGCTGCGCCAGCCGGGCATGCTGCTGCAGCCGCTCGACGCCACCGGAGCGGCCCTGTTTCACGACGGCGAGATCCAGGCCATCGGTGAGGTGCCGTCGACCCCCGAACTACGTGCGCTGCGCGAATGGGTCGATGGTCGCCTGAGCGACGGCTTGTTCTCGAGCCACGCGGTGGCACGCGATGAGCCGTCGTTCGGTGCGCTGACCTCGACCGCCAGTGGCGTGCTCGCGGTGCGCCTGTCGGCGTCTCGGCCGGATTACCTGATGTGGTTTCGCAAGGAGCAGCTGCTGACCGTCACCTGGGCGGGCGATCCGCACAAGCCAATGGTCGGCAATGACCCGCTCGAACTGTCACCGCGGCGCTCGTTCGCCGCGTGGTCGGAGATCGTGCGCGGCACGGCGGCACCTTGGACCACTGCGGAGTTGGCGCTGGCGCGCGCCATTGGTCTGGCGCTGGTGGACATCATCCTGCAGGTGCATGCGGTGCGCCTGCTGGTGGCCGAGCACCAGCTCGGGCAGGTGCGACGCACGGTTGCCGGATCAAGTGAGCCGGTGGTGATTGCCGATGCGGCCGGTCGACTGCTGATGGCCAACGAAGCCTTGCTCAAGCTCGCGCAGCGGCCATCGCTGGCCGCGCCCGAACCGTTGGCTACCCTCGCCGATCTGGCCCGCATCTTCGCCGACGGCGACCTCGCGCGGCACAAGCTGCGCGACTTGCTGGCGGTCCACGTGTCGTGGCGCGGTGAACATCTGCTTGCACGCACCAATGCCGAGGCAGTGCCGGTCGGCGTGCGTGCCGAGGCAGTGAGCGGGGCCGACGGGCGGGTACTCGGCTTCATCGTGATCCTGCTTGACCTCAGTGCCAAGCGGCGTGCGGCGGCGGCGCGCCGGCAACTCGAGCAGTCGCTGATGCTGGCGGCGCGCACCGCGGCCGCGCTCGAACCGGGACGACTCACCGAGCAGGAAGTCGATGTCGTGATCAGCACCATCGTCACCAATGCCAGCCTGGCAGCGATGGACATCGCCGACGGTGCGGTGGACGCCGGCGTGGCGCCGATGCTGGAGGAACTCGACGCCTCCACCCGCCGCGCCGCCTTGCTCTACCAGCGGATCCGCTCGACCTGACCGTCCGGCAACTTGCCGCAAACGCCTCAGGACGGCGTGTCAGCGACCGGCAGCGTCGCTTGACGGCCGGGATCGAGCTCCTCGAACAAAGTTCGGTGCAACGTGAAGGCGAACTGCGCTTCCGCGCAAAGTGCCTGCTTCTCCTCGTCGGTGGCGTCAATCGCCGTCAGCCCCTGCCTGAACCACTGCGCCAGCGACTTTGCCTGCGCAGCGTCGCCGAACTCGTAGAAACGCAGGCCGGCGTCGGTCGGCAGGTGCAGCGACTTGCCAACGATCCGCCGGACCACCTGGCCGCCACTCAGGTCACCGAGGTAGCGCACGTAAGCGTGCGCCACCAGCAGCCCGGGTGCGTGGGCGCCCAGATGCTGCAGGTGCAGCCGATAGCGCTGCGCGCTCGGTGCCAGGGCATCGGTGACGGCCGATGCGTCGAGCGCCTGCAGGTCTGCAGCCAGCGCGGCGCTGCGAAACAGCGCGTCGTCGACGATGCAGCGCAGCCATCGATGATCACGGTGGGCAGCCAGCAACGGCTCCATCGTTGCGTAGATCGCGGCCAGGTTGCGCAGCAGTGCGGCGTAACCGGCCCGGTCGATGTGGCCGGCGAGCAGGTGCCGCATCACGCCGGTGCGTTCGACCTCGGTGTGCAAGGTGCGCGTGGCGTGCCTGAGTCGATCGGGCAAGGAGGCCGATGCGAGCGCGGTGTCGTCCTGATGGGTACTCATGGCCGACCTGGCGCAAGACTCGCGGTGACACCGATGCCTGCCGTGGCAGGCGCGATCAACCAGTCGCGGATCGCTTCGTGCAGGGTCTGACGCACGATGGCCTGCCGCGCGGGATCGGCCTTGCCGCAGAAGACCTGACAGGTGCGGTCGGTCGGTGATTCGAAGTCGCAGTGCGAGGCGTCCTGAATCACGCGATCCTGTTGCAACTGCTTGAGCGCACCGACCCAGGGGGACGCGATGCCATAGGCGTTGCAGAAGGACGAGGGCGCGCGCAGCAGGCGCGCCGGCTTGTCGAGTCGGCGCGCGGCCGCCAGGCCCACGCCGCCCGGGCGATCAAACGCATCGAGTCCGACATAGCCGACCACGCCCGGTGTATCGGCGGCCAGCAGGGTAGACAGACCGCCGGCGGAAAAGCCCACCAGGACCACCTGCTCGATCGCCGGACCGAGCGTGCCGGCGCGCAGCTGGCCGACCAGGTCGGCCAACGCACGCGCGTTCTTGCGCGAGTCGGTGGCGTAAGGCATGTCCGGCACCACGGCGAGCACGCCGTCGCGGGCAAGCGCGGCGGCGTGATCGCTCATGGTGAGGCGACTGCGCATGAAGCCATGCACCAGGATCACTGCTTTCTGCGTGGGGCGGCCCGGCCCGTGCAGTTCAGCCAGCGTGAGTTGGCCGTCGAGCGTCACATCGACCGTCTGCGGTTGTGCCAACGCCTGCCCGGCGATCATCGCGAGCAGGGCGCCCCACCAACGCAAGTGCAGCAGCATGCCGACAGCCTCTCCGATCCGTACTCGTACGATGCGCATCGTAGTGCGATCGGTGCCGGTCGACGGGGTCGCCTGATTGATCGCCGACAGGATGCGTGCTGATGTCGCCGCGCTTGGCGGCGCGCACTGTCGCTCGGCGTCGGATCAGCCGCGGCGCAGCGACACCAGGGGCACCGCGTCGCTGGCGTCGATGCGCCGACGATCCGGCTCGGCCGCGGTGAGCGGGCTGACTTCGCGCAGCGTTGCCAGCGACCGCTCCGCCAGCTGCTGATAGCTGCGGGTGCCGCTCACCTTCCAGGCGATCTCCTCGTCCGACAACTCGCGCAGGATCTTGGCCGGCACGCCGGCGGCCAGGTGGCGCGGCGGCACCACCATCGCTGCCTTGACGAACGCGCAGGCGGCCACCATCGCCGACTCGCCGATCACCGCCTCGTCCATCACCACCGCGTTCATCCCCACCATCGCGTTGCGCTTGACGGTGCAGCCATGCAACACCGCGCCGTGACCGATGTGTCCGTCGACTTCGATGCGCGTGTCGGTGCCGGGAAAGCCGTGCATCACGCAGGTGTCCTGCACGTTGCTGCCTTCCTCGAGAATGATGCGACCGAAGTCGCCGCGCAGGCTGGCCACCGGTCCGACATAACAACGCGGGCCGATGATGACGTCGCCCACCAGGACCGCGGTCGGATGCACGTAGGCGGTGGGATCGACCACCGGGCGGATGCCGTCGATTTCGTAGCAGGGCATGGCGATCCCGCCTCAGGCTGCCGCGGCGGTGGGGGCCACGTGCACGCGCCGCTGCACCACGCGGAAGCGGTTGGAAACGAAGGCACTGTCGGCGTAGCTGGCGTTGGCGGCGGGATTCGCGCCCGTGGCGTGGAAGTCCGAGAACGCGGCCGACTGGTTGACGAACACGCCACTGGTCAAGTTGATCGATAACGCCACGCCGACACGTTGCGTGGCCTGCACCATGGCGTCGATCACCGGTTCGTTCTTCGAGTACACGCCCACCGTGAGCGCGCCCTGTTCGCGCACGATGCGCTCGGACAGCGCGACCAACGCACCGGCACCGCCCGGCACCGCGACCACGGTGCAGATCGGCCCGAAGCGCTCCTGCATGTACACGCCTTCGCGCGAGGCGTCGGTCTTGAGCAGCACCGGCGTGCGCACCTGCGCTTGCGGAAACTCGGGATGAGGCACGGGCTTCGATGCCAGCACCACGGTCGCCACCGCGGCGGCTTCTTCAATTCGCTTGAGCGTGGCCTCCGACTGGATCGCCCCCAGCACCGCAGTCGCCGTGGCCGGATCGCTCAGGAACTTCTCGATCGCCGCACCCAGGTCGGCGGCCACCTCGTCGAACGACTTGCGGCCCGCATCGGTATCGATCCCTTCGGCCGGCACCAGGATCGCCTTGGTGGTGGTGCACATCTGCCCCGAGTACAGCGACAGCGTGAACGCCAGGTTGCGCAGCATGCCCTTGTAGTTGTCGGAAGACTCGATCACCACGTTGTTCACGCCGGCCAGTTCCGCATACACCTGCTTGCCCGGCGCGTGCTCGATCAGCCAACGACCGAAGGCGGGACCGCCGGTGAAGTCGATCGACTTCACCGCCGGATGCGCGACCAGAGCGCGCGTCGCCTCCTCATCGACCACGGCGAGCTGCACCAGATTCGGATCGAGCCCGTGCTCGCGCAGCACATCGCGCGCGATCTTCACGCTGATCGCCGCCGGCAGCGTGCTGGCCGGGTGGGGCTTGACGATCACCGCATTGCCGGTGGCCAGTGCAGCGAACAGGCCCGGGTACGTGTTCCAGGTCGGGAAGGTTGCGCAACCGATCACCAGTGCAACGCCGCGCCCGACCACCTGATACTCCTTGCGCATGGCCAGCGCCGGGTTCTTGCCCTGCGGCTTCTCCCAGTGCGCCTGTCCCGGCACGAAGCTCATCTCGCGATACGCATAGGCCACGGCCTCCAGGCCACGGTCCTGCGCGTGGGGGCCGCCCGCCTGGAACGCCATCATCCATCCCTGGCCGCTGGTCAGCATCACCGCCTGGGCGATCTCGAAGCTGCGCCGGTTGATGCGTGCCAGGATTTCCAGGCAGACGCCGGTGCGTCCATCGATTCCGGCTTGCTGCCACGCCGGCATCGCCGCTTCGGCAGCAGCGATCAGCGCATCGACGCTGCACACCGGGTACTGCACGTCGAGCGTCACGCCGTAGGGCGAACGATCGGCCGCCGTCCACCCGCTCACACCGGGTTGGTCAAGTTCGAACTTCGTGCCGGTGAGCGCTGCCACGGCACGCTTGCCGTCGTCCATCGCGGTGTCGCCGTACACCTTGGGGCTCGGCATCTCCGGATAGGGACTCCAGTAGCCGCGCGTGGCGATCGCCTTCAGGGCGCCGTCAAGCGTGGCGCGATGCTGGTCGAGCAGGGGGTGCGTCATCGATGGTCTCCTCGGCCGCGCTGTTGCGGCGCGTTATGGGTTTTCCGCTGCAGCAGTCGCCGAACCCGATCAGACACCGCTGATGAGGGCTTGCTGCAAATCGCGGCTCAACCTACTATTGATTGAACGGTCGGTCAACGAATGCGATCGACGAATGCCGGCCGACGAATGAGACCGACCGCGACCCAGATTGGCCAGGGTCGGGGGTCGAGGCAGGACCGATCCGGGGCACGTCCTACGTGGCGTACCGGATGCCGGGGCAGTTCAGCCCGGCGCGCGGGCGTGGAGGAAGGCAAGCGAGGACCGGCACAGGTCAGAGCAGGGAAGGCAAGGCAATAAGGATGCATCGGCGGCGCCGACCGACAGGATCGGCGCCGACCCTTGCCAAGTGAGCAGCCCGGGCCGCACGCGCGCTCGGGCGCCTGCCAAGGAGACACATGGGCACCACGTTCCAGACGATTCGCCTCGAGCACGAGGCGGCTGTGGCGACCTTGACGTTCAACCGTCCCGAGCGGTTGAACAGCTTCACCGTTGCCATGCATGGCGAGGTGCGCGCCGCGCTCGACGCGATCGCTGCCGATCCGGCGGTGCGCTGCCTGGTGGTCACCGGGGCCGGGCGCGGCTTCTGCGCCGGGCAGGATCTGAACGACCGCGCGGTGTCGCCCTCGACCGACGCGCCGGATCTTGGGTACTCGATCGAAACCTATTACCGGCCGCTGATCGTCACGCTGCGCAGCCTGCCGCTGCCCGTCATCTGTGCGATCAATGGTGTGGCCGCCGGCGCCGGAGCCAACCTCGCGCTGGCCGGCGACCTGGTGTTTGCGGCGCGCTCGGCGAGCTTCGTGCAGTCGTTCGCCAAGCTCGGTCTGGTGCCCGATTGCGGCGGCACCTGGGTGCTGCCGCGCCTGGTCGGTCGCGCGCGCGCAATGGGGCTCGCCCTGCTGGGCGACAAACTGACCGCCGAGCAGGCCGAGCAATGGGGACTCATCTGGCGCTGTGTCGACGATGCGCAGCTGATGCCCACCGTCAGCGAGGTGGCGCGCCAGCTTGCCGCCGGGCCGACGCGCGGCTATGCGCGCACCAAGCAGGCGATCGACGCGGCCGCTCGCCTCACGCTTGAACAAAGCCTTGACCTGGAGCGCGACTACCAACGCGAGCTCGGCCGCTCGGCCGACTATCGCGAAGGCGTGGCCGCGTTCATGGACAAGCGCGCGCCGCACTTCACCGGCCAATGAGCCCAGCGAGCGCAATGAACGCAGGCAAAGCCGACGAGAACGTCGCGCTGCCGGCTGCGCGCGCCGTCGGTGTGATCGGCGCCGGCGCAATGGGCGCCGGCATCGCGCAGGTGGCGGCACGCGCGGGGCATCCGGTGCACTTGTACGACGTCAGCCGAGAGGCGATCGACCGCGCGCTGACCGGGCTCGATCGCGATCTGCAGTTCCTTGTCGGCAAAGGCAAGCTGCCCGCGGCCGATGCGAAGGCGGTGCGCGAGCGCGTGCGGCCGGCCACCGGCCTGGCGGCGCTGTCCGACTGCGCACTGGTGATCGAGGCCGCGGTCGAGGACCTGGCGATCAAGCAGGCGCTGTTTGCCGAACTCGAAGGCATCGTCGATGCCGCCTGTGTGCTTGCCACCAATACCTCGTCGCTGTCGATCACGGCGATCGGCGCCGCCCTGAAGAATCCGGCGCGCCTGGCCGGCATGCACTTCTTCAATCCGGCGCCGCGCATGAAGCTGGTGGAGATCGTCAGTGGCGTGGAGACCCATGCCGCCGTCACCGCGCAGCTGGCGGCCACGGCGCGCGCCTGGGGCAAGACGACGGTGCATGCGCGGTCCACGCCCGGCTTCATCGTCAACCGCCTGGCGCGCCCGTTCTACGGCGAGGCCTGGCGCGTGCTGCTGGAAGCCGGCGGCGACCCGGCCTCGCTCGATGCGGTGATGCGCGACTGCGGCGGCTTTCCGATGGGGCCGTTCGAGCTGATGGATCTGATCGGCCACGACGTGAACCTGGCGGTCACGCAGTCGGTGTTCGAGGCCACGTTTTTCGATCGCCGCTATACGCCTTCGCTGGCGCAACAGGAGCTGGTGCGCGCAGGTCGGCTCGGCCGCAAGCGCGGCCGCGGCATCTACGACTATCGCGATGGCGCCACGCCGCCATCGCCGCGGGTGGAGCCGGGCGCGGAGCCGGCACGCCGCATCGTGCTGGTGGGCTCGCTCGGGATGGCGACGCCGATCGTCACCCGGCTGGAGAGCGCCGGCGTCGACGTCGTGCGCGTGCAGGGGCAGGCGGGCGCGCCGGGCTGGCTGGAGATCGGCAGCGCTCGGTTGATGCTGTCCGACGGCCGCCCCGCCACGCAGCGCGCCACCCAGGATGAACACCGGCACCTGGTGCTGTTCGACCTCGCGCTCGACTACGCCAGCACGCCGCGCCTGGGCCTGGCGCGGGCCGATCTGTGCGGCGACGCCGCTTTCCGCAGCGTGTGCGCCACCCTGGCACGCGCGGGATTTGCCTGCACGCCACTGGACGACGTGGCCGGGCTGATCGTGCTGCGCACCGTGGCCATGCTGGTGAACGAGGCGGCCGATGCGGTCGCCACCGGCATCTGCTCGGTGGATGCAGTCGACGAGGCGATGCGCCACGGCGTCAACTACCCGCGCGGACCGATGGCCTGGGCCGAGGCGGTTCTTTGCACGCACGCTCGCCAATCTGCGCGCGCACTACGGCGAGGAGCGCTACCGCACCTCGGTGCTGATCCAACGCCGCGGCTGGACCGGCAGGGGGTTCAACGAATGACGTGCTTTCGACCAGGCTTGGGCGCGCCGGCGCTTGCCCGGATGCACTGGGCCGCAGCTTGCACTTGGACCCCGGCCTGCGCCGGGGCGACGACTGGACCATGAACGACACACCGCCCCGCTTTGATCCGCAGCACGTCGCCGAAGCCGTGCGCGACGGCATGTTCACCAAGGACAACGCCTCGCGCGCGCTCGGCATGCAGATCGAGGCGGTCGGACCCGGCTACGCACGCATCGTGATGACGGTGCGCGCCGACATGCTCAACGGCTTTGCGATCTGCCATGGCGGCTTCATCACCACGCTGGCGGATTCGGCCTTCGCCTTCGCCTGCAACAGCTACAACCAGCTCACGGTGGCCAGCGGCATCGTGGTCGACTTCCTCGCGCCGGCGCACGAGGGCGATCGCCTGCTCGCCGAAGGACGCGAGGTGTCGCGCACCGGCAGCACCGGCGTGTACGACATCGCCGTCACCAACCAGCATGGCAAGACGGTCGCCGTGATGCGTGGCCGCTCGCACACGCTCAAGGGCCGCCACGTGGTCGAGCTGTAGCCGACACCGACATGGGAGACAGGGAGACACCGCGCATGAGAGATCCTCGCCCGCATACGACCCCGGCCGAGTTGGAGCCGATCGAGACCGCCAGCCGCGACGAACTGCAGGCGCTGCAGCTGGCGCGCCTGCAGTGGTCGCTCAAGCATGCGTACGACAACGTGCCGCACTACAGGAAGGTGTTCGACAAGGCGGGCGTGCAGCCGTCGGACTGCCGCTCGCTGGCGGACCTGGCGAAGTTTCCGTTCACCAGCAAGAAAGACCTGCGCGACAACTACCCGTTCGGCATGTTCGCGGTGCCGCGCGAACAGGTGGCGCGCCTGCATGCCTCCAGCGGTACCACCGGCAAGCCGACCGTGGTCGCCTACACGGTGAAGGACATCGACACCTGGGCCACCGTGATGGCGCGCTCGATCCGCGCCGCCGGCGGCCGCCCCGGCGACATGGTGCACGTGAGCTACGGCTACGGTCTTTTCACCGGCGGCCTCGGCGCGCACTACGGCGCCGAGAAACTCGGCTGCACCGTGGTGCCGATCTCCGGTGGCATGACCGAGAGGCAGGTGCAGATCATCGTCGACTTCAAACCCGACATCATCATGGTCACGCCGTCGTACATGCTGGCGATCGCCGAGGAGATGGAGCGGCAGGGCGTGGATCCGAAGTCGACCTCGCTGCGCATCGGCATCTTCGGCGCCGAGCCGTGGACGCCGGCGATGCGCGAGGCGATCGAGAGCAAGACCGCGCTCGATGCGATCGACATCTACGGCCTGTCCGAGATCATCGGTCCCGGCGTGGCGCAGGAGTGCATCGAGACCAAGGACGGCCTCACGGTGTGGGAGGACCACTTTTACCCGGAGATCGTCGATCCGATCACCGGCGCGGCGCTGCCCGACGGCGAGAAAGGTGAACTCGTGTTCACCTCGCTCACCAAGGAAGCGCTGCCGATGATCCGCTATCGCACGCGCGACCT
>LNFM01003358.1_pt1 | contig 31635 bp, 24 predicted proteins | sample 596031 | NCBI WGS metagenome assembly LNFM01 (sample SAMN04254537, study PRJNA301005) | activated carbon metagenome | isolation source: dual media filters at the Ann Arbor, Michigan drinking water treatment plant | place: USA: Ann Arbor | reverse complement strand
GCTGGAGTACGTGGACGAGATCGCCTCGGAGGACATCGTCTTTGAAGACCACGGCGTCAAGGTGCTGATCGATCCCAAGAGCCTGTCCTATATCGACGGTACCCAGCTCGACTTTGTGCGCGAGGGGCTGAACGAGGGCTTCCGCTTCAACAACCCCAATGAGAGAGATCGTTGCGGTTGTGGTGAATCGTTCCGGGTGTGAATCTCCAGTCCGACGACTTCGAACTCTTCGGCCTGCCGCAGCAGTTCATCCAGGACCGCGCTGCCATGGATGCGCGCTGGAAGGACCTGCAGCGCGAGGCGCATCCCGACAGGTTCGCCGCGCAGGGTGCGGCGGCGCAGCGTGTGGCCATGCAGTGGTCGGTGCGCATCAACGAGGCCTACCAGCGCCTGAAAGACCCCCTGCGGCGTGCCGCCTACCTCTGCGAGTTGCACGGGGCGCCGGTGAACGCAGAGAACAACACGGCCATGCCGGCCGAGTTCCTGATGCAGCAGATGGAATGGCGTGAGGCGCTGGACGATGCCCAGGACATTCCGGCGCTTGATGCCCTGAGTGACGAAGTCAACCGCAGTCGCAAGGGTTTGCTGAAGCGCTGTGAGCAGCTGCTGGACCAGGCTAAGGATTACACCGGCGCCGTCGCGCAGGTGAGGGCGCTGATGTTCACCGAGCGTTTTGCCCGAGATATCGAAGCCCGCTACGACAAGATGGAAAGCCGGCTCGGGTGACAATCCGGGCTGAACCTGAATAGAACAACGATGGCACTGCTGCAGATTTCCGAACCCGGCCAGGCCCCCGATCCGCACCAGCGGCGCATCGCGGTGGGCATCGACCTGGGAACCACCCATTCCCTCGTAGCTGCTGTGCGCAGCGGCGTGGCCGAGTGCTTGCCCGACGAACAGGGCCGTGTGATCCTGCCGTCCGTGGTGCGCTACCTGCCCCAGGGCGGCCGGCAGATCGGCCATGAGGCCCTGGCGCATCAGATCGATGATCCGGGCAACACCATTGCCTCGGTCAAGCGCCTGATGGGACGGGGTCTGTCCGATGTGCACCAGGCCGCCAAGCTGCCCTATGCCCTGGTCGATGCACCGGGCATGGTGCGCGTGCGCACCATCGATGGCGAGAAGACGCCGGTGGAGGTGAGCGCCGAGATCCTGGCCACGCTGCGCTACCGTGCCGAAGACAGCTTTGATGACGAACTCTACGGCGCCGTCATCACGGTACCAGCCTATTTCGACGACGCCCAGCGCCAGGCCACCAAGGACGCGGCCCAGCTGGCGGGTCTCAACGTACTGCGCCTGATCAACGAACCCACGGCCGCGGCCATCGCCTACGGCCTGGACAACGCCAGCGAAGGCGTCTACGCCGTGTACGACCTGGGCGGTGGCACCTTCGACATCTCCATCCTGCGCCTGTCCAAGGGCGTGTTCGAGGTGATCGCCACCGGTGGCGATTCGGCCCTCGGTGGGGACGACTATGACCGCGCGCTGGCCGAGTGGATGCTCGCGGAATCGGGTCTGAGCGCCGAGACCCCCGAAGACCAGGCCCGCATCATGGCCGAGGCCCGGCAAGCCAAGGAAGCCTTGTCGATGGAAGAGATCGTCACGGCCGAGCTGGAACTCTCCAGCGGTGCGGTGGACCTGTCCCTGAACCGCGACCAGTTCGAGGCCTGCACCACCGCATTGACTGCGCGCACCATGACGGCCGTACGCAAGGTGTTGCGTGACGCCAGGCTGACGGTGGACGAAGTGCAGGGCGTGGTCATGGTGGGCGGCTCGACGCGCATGCCGGTGATCCGGCGCACGGTAGGCGAGTTCTTTGGCCGCGCGCCGCTGACCAACCTGAACCCGGATGAGGTGGTGGCGCTGGGCGCTGCCATCCAGGCCAACCAGCTGGCCGGCAACAACCCCTCCGGCGACCTGCTGCTGCTGGACGTGATTCCCTTGTCATTGGGCATCGAGACCATGGGCGGCCTGGTGGAGCGCATCGTGCCGCGCAACCAGACCATCCCGACCGCAATGGCGCAGGACTTCACCACCTACAAGGACGGCCAGACCGCCCTGGCGCTGCACGTGGTGCAGGGCGAACGTGACCTGGTGGCCGACTGCCGTAGCCTGGCGCGGTTCGAGTTGCGCGGCATCCCGCCCATGGCGGCCGGTGCGGCACGCATCCGCGTGACCTTCACCATCGACGCCGATGGCTTGCTGCAGGTGGGCGCGCGTGAGCAGGGCAGCGGCGTGGAGGCCAGCATCACCGTCAAGCCGTCCTATGGTCTCGGTGATGATCAGATCGCAAAGATGCTGCAGGAGAGTTTCACGACGGCACAGGCGGACATGAAGGCCCGCGCGCTGGTGGAGGCCCGTGTCGAGGCCGATCGCATGCTCATGGCCACCCGCACGGCGCTGGCAGCCGACGGCGATCTGCTGTCGGAGCAGGAACGTCGTGCGATGGCCAGCCTGATGGACGCGCTGGAGGCCATCCGTACGCAGGACGACGCTGCCGCCATCGACGCCGCCACCGAAGCCCTGGCCAAGGGCACTGAAGCCTTTGCCGCGCTGCGCATGAACCATGGCATCCAGCAGGCCCTGGCCGGCAAGAACATCGCCAACGTCTGACACGAACTTTTTCGAGAACCCGCATGCCCGTCATCAAGATCCTGCCCCATCCCGAGTACTGCCCGCAGGGCGCCGAGATCAAGGCGCCGGCCGGCACCTCGATCTGCGAGGCCTTGCTCGATAACCACATCAACATCGAGCACGCCTGTGACATGAGCTGTGCCTGCACGACTTGCCACGTGATCGTGCGCGAGGGTTACAACTCGCTCAATGCGACCGACGAAAACGAAGACGATCTGCTCGACCGTGCCTGGGGCCTGGAGCCCCAGTCGCGCCTGAGTTGCCAGGCCATCCTGGCGCAGCAGGACCTGGTGGTGGAGATTCCCAAGTACTCGATCAACCACGCCAAAGAGAATCATTAACCCCCACGCTTGCCACTGCGCGAGCTGCGCTGCCCCCCAAGGGGGCGCGTTTTTCCTTGGGGCGGCCCGGCAGAAAAACCTACACTGATCCAGCGAGAAATCGCGCCATGCGTCGTTACCGTGCTCACCGGGGGTTCAACCCGGTTGTGCGCGGCGCCTAGTCTGACGCGGTTTTCGCTGGCCAGAATTTGATATCCAGCACGGCTATCATCAAACCATGCGCCAGATCGTTCTCGACACCGAAACCACGGGCCTGTCCGCCGAAGGCGGCGACCGCATCATTGAAATCGGCTGTGTGGAGCTGCTCAACCGCAAGCTCACCGGCAATAACCTGCACTTCTACTTGAACCCCGGGCGCGACAGCCACGAGGACGCGCTGCGTGTGCACGGCATCAGCAACGAGTTCCTGCGCGACAAACCCAGGTTCGCCGAGGTGCACGAGGAAATCCTGGCCTATCTGCAGGGCGCCGAGATCATCATCCACAACGCGGCCTTCGACGTCGGTTTCCTGAACAAGGAACTGGAGCTGGTTGGCAAGCCGCGTTTTGCCCAGTTCGTCGCCAGCGTGACCGACACCCTGGTCATGGCCAAGGAGATGTTTCCGGGCAAGCGCAATTCCCTGGATGCGCTGTGCGACCGCCTGGGCGTGGACAACTCGGGTCGCACCCTGCATGGCGCACTGCTCGACGCCGAGCTGCTGGCCGACGTCTACATCAACCTCACGCGTGGCCAGGACGCACTGTTGATCGACACCGCCGACACAACGACGGCTGCGGGCAGCTTCGAGCGTGTAGACCTGAGCCGATTCGAGTTGCCGGTGCTGAGCGCTTCCGAGCAGGAACTGGCGGCGCACGAAGATCTGCTGGCCCAGCTCGACAAGGCCAGCGGCGGCAAGACGGTCTGGCGAGCTGTGGCCTGAAAAGGGCTCGACCACTTGTGGCATAATCTCGTTTTTCCTGAAAACGCCAACGCTTTCAGCAAGCATTCAGGGCGATTAGCTCAGCGGTAGAGCACTGCATTCACACTGCAGGGGTCACATGTTCGATCCATGTATCGCCCACCAGTACTGCGCCTCGGCGCCGGAAAGCCCGCCAGTCCCCAAGACGGCGGGCTTTTTTCATGACCGTCACTATGTTCAGCGCGGTGGTGGCAGGCGCTGGCCACCCAGACGTGCCCACAACCAGGACAAGGCCTGTTTCAGGTCCGGCCGGCTGCCACGCGCGAGGGCGGCTTGTGGTTCGGGCGCCGGTCCCTGCGCAGGACCGATGTCGAAGGTGAAGCTGAAGTTCGGCGTCTGGCCCATGCGCAGGTCGCTCAGATGGGCCCGTCCGTCCACGCTGCGCATCGCCACCAGCCCCTTGGCAAAACGGTTCAAGCGCTCAAATGCGGGTGCGCCCGCATAGGCCTGTTGCAGCGCCCGGCCGCGGTCGTGCAGCTCCCAGAGGGGTTCCTGGCCATCGTCCAGCAGCGAATAGAAGCCCTCGTGGTAATGCGTGGGGGTGGTCGCCACCACGCGCCACAAGACGCTGTTGAACGCGGTGGGCGTGACCAGCAGGGCCTGCGCCTGCACGCCCTCGCGCGTCAGCGAGGCCTGGGCCAGGGCGCTCACGTGCGCCTGCACCGCCACACCCCAGGCCAGGTAGGCCGTGCTGAGCGTCAGCCCGACGGCATTGGCGCGCAGTGCCCAGTCGGGACGACGCTGCCAGCCCAGCGCCAGCAGGAGACCGAAGAGCAGGGGCAGTGTGTAGAGCGGATCGATGATGAAGATGCTGCCGACGCCATAGGGATGGTTGCTGAAGGGCAGCGCGAGTTGCGTGCCATAGACCGTCATGGCATCGAGCAGCGGGTGCGTGACCAGCATCAGCCAGGCCGCCAGGCACCAGCGTCGCCACTGTGCCCATTCGCCGTGCAGGCGGGCGATGCCGGCCCCGAGCAGGGGCCCGGCCACGCTGAGCCAGAAGAGTGAGTGGCTTTCCGCGCGGTGCAGCGTCATGTTGAGCAGCGCGTCGCCATGGTCGATGAAGACATCGAGGTCGGGCAGGGTGCCCAGCAGCGCGCCCCAGCCCGCTGCCTTCGGCAAGGCGGTGTGTCGTCCCATGACGGCCACGCCGACGGCGGCGCCCGGCGCCAGTTGTGAGAGTGAATCCATGCCGGGATGATGGCAGAGGCCGCCCGGGCCCGCAGGCCGTGGGGCCATGCCTGCCGCTCAGAGCGCCAGCACGATGGGAAAGTGTGCCTGCAGGCCCTGCTGGCCGGGTACGAAGGGAATGGTCAGCGCCGCGCGCTCCTCGGCGCTGCGAAGGCGCCGCCATAGAAAATCGCGCTCGTTGTCCGGGTCGCCGGCCACATAGAGCTGGGTGGTCAGCAGGGCGCTCTGGCCGAGCCTGACCTTGACGTGGATGTGCGGCGTGCGTCCGCTGTAGGCCACGGGCCGCAGCGTGCGGAAGCGGTACCGTCCCTCGCGATCGACCGTGACGCGGCCGTAACCCTGGAAGGCGGGGTCGGCGCGACCGCCGTCACCCGGGTGGTGGTAATGCCCCTGGTGATCGCATTGCCAGATCTCGACCTGCGCACCGCGCACCGGCACACCTGCGGTGTCGGTGACCTGCCCCTGCACCCAGGCGGGCCTGCCCTGCCGGTAGTCCACGTTGCCGTTGCGCAGGAGGTCACCGTCGGTGTCGTCGGGCAGATCGAGCGGGTAGAAGGGGCCCTCGGTCTGTGCGGGTGTGGGCTGCAAGCGGCTGGCGGCCGGCCTGGCCCCTGCCGGGGGCAGCCAGATCGGGGCGGCCACGGCAGACGCCAGGCCCAGTTTGAGCATTCGGCGTCGCAGGGCGGATGTCGGTATGGGCATCAGAAACCTCCGTTGATGACGAACTCTAGTCCAAGTCCGCGTCCCTTGCCCACCGGCTTCACCCAATTTTTGGGTGGACGGTCAGCACTAGACTGGAGAGTCTAGTATGATTCCGCTCTTGCCGACCTGGCGATTGCACAGGCGTGGCCGACACCCCTCTTCAGCCTCATGACCAGCGACACCCGAGCCCGCATCCTCGAAGCAGCCCTGGACACCTTTTGCGAAAAGGGCTACGGCGCCTGTGTGGACGATATCGCCCGCCGGGCAGGCGTGGTCAAGCAGACGCTCTATCACCACTACGGCAGCAAGGAGAGCCTGTTCCGTGAGGCGATCACCGGCCTGGTCAACGTGCTGCTGGTCGATCTGGGGGTGCGTTCCGGCTCCCTGCGTGAGGACCTGCTGCGTTTTGCCGAATCCTTCCAGGGCCAGGCCATGAGCGAGCAGGGCCTGGCTCTGCACCGCATGCTGGTGGCCGAGTCCCCCCGCTTTCCGCAACTGGCCCGGGCGGTTTTCGAAACCTGGCAGCTGGCCGGCACCGAGCTGGCGCGTTTGCTGCGCGAAGCCATGGAGCGGGGTGAGTTGCGCCAGGACGATCCCGAGTTCGCCGCGGAGATGCTGATCAGCCTGCTGACCGGGACCCAGCGCGACCTGCTCCTGCTGGGCATGCCGGTGGCGTGCCCACAGCAGAGCGGACGGATCGTCCGTATCGTCGATTGTTTTTTGGGGGCCTACGCTGCACCGGCGGGCGCCCCCAGGTCTTGATGGGAGAACCAGAATGCAAACATTACCCTACCGTTCCCTGGCCCTGGTGGTCACCGCCGCCGTTCTGCTGAGCGCCTGCGGCAAATCCGAGGCGCCCAAGCCGGCCGCCGGCGGCCCCGGTGCCGCACCACCGCCGTCCGAGGTGGCCGTGGTCGTGGCGCGTCAGGGTGAAGCCCTGCTGACCAAGGAATTGCCCGGCCGTCTGCAGGCCTGGCGCACGGCCCAGGTGCGCGCGCGCGTGGAGGGTGTCGTGGAGCAGCGCCATTTTGTCGAGGGCTCCGACGTGAAGGCCGGGGTGCCGCTGTACCGCATCGATGCGCGGACCTATCGCACCAGCTTCGAGGCGGCCAAGGCCGACGCCGCGGCCGCGCGCGCCGTGGTGAACCGCTACCGGCCACTGGTCGAGATGAAGGCGGTGAGCCAGCAGGAGCTCGACAGCGCCGAGGCGCGCCTGCGCCAGGCCGAGGCCGCGCTGGCGCGGGCCGAGCTGGACCTGGAGAACACGACGGTGCCGGCACCGATCTCGGGGCGCATCGGCCGCACGCTGGTCAGCGAAGGGGCCCTGGTGGGGCGCGGTGAGGCGACGCAACTGGCCACCATCGAACAGATCGACCCGATCTACGTGAACTTCACGCAAAGCAGCACTGAGCTGCTGGCCCTGCGCGAGGCCATCGCCAGCGGCCGCTGGAAAAAGGCCGACACCCGGCGCATGGAACTGGTGCTGGAGAACGACACGGTCTATGCGTTGCCAGGCAAGCTGCTGTTCTCGGACCTCGCGGTGGACCCCAACACTGGTGCCGTGTCCATGCGTGCCGAATTCCCTAACCCGAAGAAGGAGCTGCTGCCGGGCATGTTCGTGCGGGTGCGTTATGCCCAGGCCAAGGCCGACAAGCTCATCGTCCTGCCGCAGCGTGCCGTGCAACTGTCGCCAAGTGGCGCTTCGGTGCTGGTCGTGGGCGAGGATGGCAAGGTCGCGCCACGCCCCGTCAAGCTCGGCGGCATGAGCGGTACTACCTGGACCATCACCAGTGGTCTCAATGGTGGCGAGCAGGTCATCGTCGAAGGCCACATGAAGGCCTATCCGGGCAGCGTGGTCAAGCCCGTGCCATGGGCACCGGCCGCAGCCCCGGCTCCCACCAGTCAGGGGAAATAAGCCATGGCCAAATTCTTCGTCGACCGTCCGGTCTTTGCGTGGGTGATCGCCCTTGTCATCCTGCTGGCGGGCGCGCTGGCCCTGCGCCAGTTGCCCGTGGCCCAGTACCCCGAGGTCGCGCCGCCAGCGCTGGCCATCAACGTGACCTATCCCGGTGCTTCGGCCAAGGTGGTCGAGGACACCGTGGTGGCCCTGATCGAGCAGGAGATGAACGGCATCGAGAACCTGCTCTACATGGACTCGACCTCCGAGCAGAGCACGGGCACCATCAACCTGACCTTCAGGACCGGCACCAACATCGAGATCGCCTCGGTCGAGACGCAGAACCGCATCAAGCGTGTCGAGGCCCGTCTGCCCGACGAGGTCAAGCGCCTGGGCGTGACCGTGACCAAGACACGGCGCAACTACCTGATGTTCATCACGCTGTACTCGCCGGACAAGAGCCTCAAGGGCGTGGACCTCGCCAGTTACGTGGCGGCCAGTGTGATCGATGAATTGCGGCGCGTGCCCGGCGTGGGCGAGGCCCAGCTGTTCGGCTCCGAGTACGCCATGCGTCTGTGGGTCGACCCTGACAAGCTCGCGGCCTACCGTCTGACGCCGGGCGAGGTGATTGCCGCGGTGCGTGCGCAGAACGTGCTGCTGGCCGTCGGTGAGGTGAACCAGCCGCCGGCGCCCAAAGGCATGGAGTACGCCGCCACCGTCATCACCCGTGGTCGCCTGACCACGACCGAGGAGTTTGGCAGTGTGGTTGTGCGGGCCCAGAACGATGGCTCGCTGGTGCGTGTACGTGATGTGGCGCGGGTGGAGCTGGGGGCGCAGGACTACTCCGTCTTCGCCCGCCTGGACGGACAGCCCACGGCGGCCGTGGGCGTCAAGGTCTTGCCCGGTGCCAACGCCATGGACACGGCCAAGGCCGTGCGTGTGCGCATGCAGGAGCTGGAGCGCTACTTCCCCAAAGGCGTGGCCTGGGATGTGCCTTACGACACCACGCCGTTCATCGAGATCTCGATCAACGAGGTGGTCAAGACCCTGTTCGAGGCGGTGCTGCTGGTCTTCATCGTGATGTACATCTTCCTGGAGAACTTCCGCGCCACGCTGATCCCGACCATCGTCGTGCCGATCTCGCTGATCGGGGCGGCGCTGGGCCTGTACGTGCTGGGCTATTCCATCAACGTGCTGACGCTGTTTGCGATGGTGCTGGCCATCGGCATCGTGGTGGACGACGCCATCGTGGTGGTGGAGAACGTCGAGCGCATCATGAGCGAGGAGCATCTCTCGCCACGTGACGCCACGGCCAAGGCCATGGACCAGATCGTGGGCGCCATCATCGGCATCACCGTGGTGCTGTCGGCGGTGTTCATCCCCATGGCCTTCTTCTCGGGCTCGGTGGGGGCGATCTACCGCCAGTTCGCCGTGACCCTGGTGCTGACCATGCTGTTCTCGGCGCTGATGGCGCTGACGCTCACGCCAGCCCTGTGCGCCACGCTGCTCAAACCACACAAGCCGGGCGAGGCCGGCGTGCTGCCCACCACCGGTTTCTTTGGCTGGTTCAACCGCGGCTTTGCAGCCGCCACACGCGGCTACATCCGCAAGGTGACCGGCATGCTGGGGCGCCCGGGGCGCTGGCTCATCGTCTACGGCGCCATCGTGGCGGCCACGGTCTGGATGTTTGCCAAGCTGCCGGGCAGCTTCCTGCCCGAGGAAGACCAGGGTTATTTCATCAGCATGGTGATGCTGCCGCCGGGCGCCACCCAGGAGCGTACGGTGGAGGTGATCCACCAGGCCGAGCAGTTCTTCCTGGCGCAGCCTGAGGTGGAGCACACCGTGGGCGTGGTTGGTTTTTCCTTCTTCGGCCGCGGCCAGAACGCGGGCCTGATCTTCACGCGCCTGAAGAACTGGGACGAGCGCAAGGCCAAGGAGAGCAGCGCCACGGCCGTGGTGCAGCGCGCCAATATGGCCTTGTTCGGCCTCAAGCAGGCCTTCATCTTCAGCGTGAACCCGCCGCCCATTCCCGAGCTGGCAGCCGTCGGCGGCTTTGACTTCCGTTTGCAGGATCGTGGTGGTCTGGGGCGTGAGCAGCTGGCTGCGGCGCAGGCCCTGGCCGTGCAGGTGGCCAGTACCAACCCGGCCCTGGCCGGTGTGCGCATGGAAGGCATGGCGCCGGGTCCGCAACTGCTGCTGCAGATCGACCGCGAGAAGGCCCAGGCCCTGGGGGTGGACATCGGCACGCTCAACGAGACGCTGCAGACCCTGTTCGGCGTGGCCTACATCAACGACTTCGAGCGTCAGGGCCGCATCCTGCGCGTGCAGATGCAGGCCGACCCCTCGGTACGTACCAGTCCCGAGGCGATGATGCGCGTGCAGGTGCGCAACCGCAGCGGCGGCATGGTTTCGCTGTCCGAGGTGGTCAAGCCGTTGTGGATGGTGGGCGCGCCGCGCCTGGATCGCTACAACGGCGTGCCCTCGGTCAAGCTCTCGGGCAATCCGGCACCGGGCCGCAGCACGGGCGAGGCCATGGGCGCCATGACGGATGTGGCGGGCCAATTGCCCTCTGGCATCGGCTACGCCTGGTCCGGCACCTCCTTCGAGGAAAGCCTCTCCGGTTCGCAGGCGCCGTTGCTGTTCGCGATCTCGCTGATCGTGGTCTTCCTCTGCCTGGCAGCGCTGTACGAAAGCTGGACCATCCCGTTCTCGGTCATGCTGGTGGTGCCCCTGGGCATTTTCGGGGCCTTGCTGGCGGTGTATCTGCGTGGCCTGCCCAACGACGTCTACTTCAAGGTGGGGCTGATCGCCACCATCGGCCTGTCCTCGAAGAACGCCATCCTGATCATCGAGTTTGCACGCACGCTGCAGGACCAGGGCATGGCGCTCAAGGAAGCCATCCTGGAAGCCTGCCGCCTGCGGCTGCGCCCTATCCTGATGACCTCGATCGCCTTCATCGTGGGCGTGCTGCCGCTGGCCATCTCCAGCGGTGCCGGCGCGCAAAGCCGGCATGCCATCGGAACCGGTGTCATGGGCGGCATGATCGCGGCCACGGTGCTGGCCATCTTCCTGGTACCGGTGTTCTACCTGGTCGTCAGCCGGTGGTTCCCCGGACACAGCCGCGGCCCTGCGCCGATCGCAGGCGAGGGAGGCCACCATGGTTAAGCACATTCGTTGTATCGCGGCGCTGGCCGCAGGGCTGGTGCTGGCCGGCTGTTCCATGACACCCGAGTACCAGCGCCCGGCGCTGTCCGTGCCCGAGGCCTGGCCAGAGGACGTCAAGACCACTGCCGCGCCCAGCAAGCCGGTGGACTGGGCCAGCTTCTTTCCGGACGAGCGCCTGCGCGCACTGATCAAGCTCTCGCTGGAGCACAACCGTGACCTGCGCATCGCCACCGCCCGCGTGGCCGAGGCCCGCGCGGCCTACGGTATCCAGCGTGCCGACCGCCTGCCCACGCTCAATGTCGGCGGTTCGCTGGCGCGCAGTCGCACGCCGGGCGATCTGTCCGCCACGGGGAACGCCATCATGGGCCGGCGTGCGGACATCAACGCCAGCCTCCCGGCTTTCGAGCTGGACTTCTGGGGCCGTGTGGCCAGCCTGAGCGAAGCGGCCAAGGCCAGCTACCTGGCGACCGAGCAGGCCGAGCGCAGCTTCAGGCTGTCGCTGATCGCCAGCGTGGCCGATGCCTATCTCGCGCTGGCCGAGGCGCAGGAACGTCTGGTGCTGGCCCAGGCCACGCTGGAAACACGGGCCCAGACGCGGGAGCTGGTGGACCGCCGGCGCCAGGCCGGCCTGGCGGGCGATCTGGACTTCCTGCAGGCCGATGCCGCCTATGAAGGCGCGCGTGCCGAACTCGCGGCTTTGCGGCGCCAGTTGTCCGCAGCGCGCAACTACCTGCGTGTGCTCGTGGGCACCGAGCCTGCTGATCTGCCGGCCGGCAAGACGCTGGCCGAGCAGGGCATCCACCTGGAGCAGCAGGCCGATCTGCCGGCCCAGGTGCTGGTGCGTCGCCCCGACGTGCGGGTGGCCGAGCAGCGCCTGCTGGCGGCCAACGCCAGCATCGGTGCGGCGCGCGCGGCCTTCTTTCCGCGCATCGCGCTGACGGCCTCGGCCGGTACCGCCAGCCGCGAACTCGACGGCCTGTTCAAGGACGGCTCCGAGGCCTGGAGTTTCTCGCCCAGCATCACCCTGCCCATCTTCGACTACGGGCGGCGCAGCGCCAATCTGGACCTGGCCGAGGTGCGCAAGAACATCGCCGTGACGGAATACGAGCGCACCGTGCAGCAGGCTTTCCGTGAGGTGGCCGATCTGCTGGTGGCGCGCGAGCAGCTGGCGGAGCAGCTCAAGGCTGTGGAGGCCCAGGAGCGCTCGCAGCAGCGTGCGGCCGACATCGCCGAGGCGCGCTACCGCCAGGGCGTGGGCAGCTTCCTGGAGGTGCTGGACGCCCAGCGCCAGCTCTTTACCGTGCGTCAGGGCCTGATCCAGCTGCGCCGCAGCCTGTGGGCAACCGCGGCCCAGCTCTACAAGGCACTGGGCGGCGAGGAGGGCTGAGGCGCCCTCGGCCCTGCTCGCTTATGCTCGCGGATTTGCCGGTTTGAAAGGTCAGCTTGTGGAGCAGGTGGATACGGTGGTGGTGGGTGCCGGGGTCGTCGGCCTGGCGGTGGCGCGTGCGCTGGCGCTGAGCGGGCGTGAGGTGCTGGTGCTGGAAGCTGCCGAGGCCATCGGCACACAGACCAGTTCGCGCAACAGCGAGGTCATCCACGCCGGCATCTACTACCCGCAGGGCTCGCTCAAGGCGCGCCTGTGCGTGCAGGGCAAGCAGATGCTCTACGCCTACTGCGCCGAGCGCGGCATCGGGCACCGGCGCTGTGGCAAGCTGATCGTCGCCACCGCGCCTGCACAGGTGGCTGAGCTGCATGGCATCATCCAAAAGGCCGCGGCCAATGGCGTCAACGACCTGGTGCTGTTGACCCGCGAGCAGGCGCTGGCGCTGGAGCCGGCGCTGGATTGCGTGGCCGCCATCCATTCCCCTAGCACCGGCATCGTCGACAGTCACGGACTGATGCTGGCGTTGCAAGGTGACCTGGAAAACGCGGGGGGCATGGTGGCTTTCAACTCGCCGCTGGCGCGTGCGCGGGTGACGCCAGCCGGCATCGAGCTCGAAGCCCTGGATGGAACACAGCTGCGCGCCCGCACGGTGGTCAACGCTGCCGGTCTGCAGGCGCCGACGCTGGCACGCCGTTTCGACGGCCTGAACCCCACACACATCCCTGGCGAGTACTACGCCAAGGGCAATTACTTCACGCTTGCCGGGCGCTCGCCCTTCAGCCGCCTGATCTACCCCGTGCCCGAGGCTGCGGGCCTGGGCGTGCATCTGACCATCGATCTGGGCGGGCAGGCCAAGTTCGGTCCCGATGTGCAGTGGGTCGACTCCCACGACGATCTGGTGGTGGACGCAGCGCGCGGCGACGCGTTCTATGCCGAGGTCCGCAAGTACTGGCCGGCGCTGACCGATGGCGCGCTGCAGGCCGGCTACGCCGGTATCCGGCCCAAGATCAGCGGCCCGGGTGCGGCGGCTGCGGACTTCAAGATAGAAGGCCCGGTCACGCATGGCGTGCCGGGCCTGGTCAACCTTTTCGGCATCGAATCGCCGGGGCTGACGAGCAGCCTGGCGATTGCGTCGAAGGTTGTTGAACTGCTTTAGGCTGGATCACTCGATGGTGATGCCCGCCGACTTCACGATCTTGGCCCACTTGCTCTGCTCGACCTGCATCAGCTGGGTCAATTCCTCCGGCGTGGACAGGCTGGCCTGAACGCCCGCGTCAAACAGGGCCTTCTGCGTATCGGGCATGGCCATGATCTTGACGATCTCGCTGTTGAGGCGCTGCACGATCTCCTTGGGCATGCCGGCCGGGCCCAGCAGTGCGAGCCAGTTGCTGGCGTCGTAACCAGGCACGCCGGCTTCCTGCAGGGTAGGCACGTCCGGCATTTGCGGCGCCCGCTTGGCCGTGGTCACGGCCAGGGGCTTGAGCTTGCCGGTACCGATATGGGGTAGGGCATTCGTGAGGCCTGCAAAGCTGCCATCCACTACGCCAGCGATCAGGTCGGTCATGGCGCCGTTGCTGCCGCGGTAGGGCACGTGCTTGAGCTGGGTGCCGGTCATGGACTCGAAGAGCCCGCCCATCAGGTGCTGGGTGCTGCCGTTGCCCGAGGAGGCGTAGGTGATCGCGTCCGGCTTGGCCTTGGCCTGGGCGATCAGGTCCTTCACATTGGCGGTCTGCAGCTTGGTGGGATTGATCACCAGGACATAGGCCGAATCCACCAGCTTGGTGATGGGCGTGAAGCTCTTGATCGGGTCATAGGGCATAGCCTTGTAGATCGACGGGCTGATCGTGTGGGTCGACGAGATCATGACCAGGGTGTAGCCATCAGGGGCTGCCTTGGCGACCTGGTCCGTGCCGATGGTGGAGCCGGCGCCGGGCTTGTTTTCGACCACGAAGGACCCGCCCATGGCGGCGCCGAGTTTCTGGCCGAGGATGCGGGCGACGACGTCGGTGAAACCGCCAGGCCCGAAGGGCACGACGATCTTCACGGGGCGGCTCGGATAGCTCTGTGCGGCGGCGCCGAAAGCGGCCAGGCCCAGCGCGCAGGCCAGGACGGTACGGCGAAGATTGGATTTCAAAGTCATGGTGTTACCCCTTGTAGGTTGGTTCGGGCATGGCAAAAAAGCCGTGCAGGATGGCGTAGACCATTAGATAATTTTTCTGCTGGAAGCTGGCATGGGAGATACCCTGCATGATGCTGAACTGCTTGCTGGTCGTGGGCAGCAGCTGGTAGAACTTCAGCAGATCGTCGAGGCTGGCAATGCCGTCGAACTCGCCGCGCATGATCAGCGTGGGTGCCTGGATGTTGCGCGGCTCGACCACCGGCAGACGCGAGCACATGTCCACATAAGTGCCTGTGGGCATGGAACTGTCCAGCGTCAGGATGGCATCGGCAAAAGCTTCCTTGGTGGCCTCATCGGCGCAGCCCGGATGGTCGCGGTTGAAGATGCTGTGCACGAAGGCGCGGTCGATGGGGCGGCTGTTCTTTGCGATGAATTCCGGCAGCTTCTTGGCGCGTTCGGCCAGGGTGGGGCTGCCTTCACCGGTCCAGACGAAGGCATCAAGGGCCAGCCGGGCGACGCGCTCGGGGTGGCGCTCGGTGAACAGCGCAGCCTTCAGGGCGCCAGAGGAGATACCGTAGACCATGAGCTTGCCGGCACCGGTGGTCTTCAGGATGTACTCGCTGCCGGCGGCCAGGTCTTCGGCACCGTTGCTGATATCGAAGTTGATGGGGCGGTGCTTGTCGGAGCGGCCATATCCTTCGTTGTCCATGCACCAGGTGTCGAAGCCGCGCTCGGCGAACCAGTCCATCACCGAGGAATGCGGCCGGCCCGGGACTGTGAGGTCGAAGGTCGGCTGCGAGGCCATGGACGAGCCATGGACAAAAAGTATCGTGCCGGCGTGGGGCACCTTGGGGTTGGCCGGTTTCTGCCAGAGAAATAGCTTGATGTCGCCCTTATGGGTCCAGTGCTCGATGCCACCGGTCCACTGCACATTTGCCATGGTCTTTTTTCCTCGGGTTGGTTTGCTGATCGGGTGTTAGACGGGTCGGCGCAGGAAGGTCTCCAGCGCGTAATGGAACTTGTAGCGCTGCACGCCCATCATGGGGTTGTGCGCAATGCCCGAGAGCACCACGAACTCCTTGTCCTTGGTGGGCAGGCGGGCGAAGAAGTCCAGCAGGTCCGGCTCGGCTGCAATGCCATCGTATTCGCCGCGAATCACCAGGGTCGGGCAGGGGATGGCCTCGGGGGCGGCCACCGGCAGGTTGGCGCACATGTCCACATAGGTGCCGGTCGGCACTTCGCTCACCAGCGGGAGTTCCGCTGCGGCAATCGCCTTGGGCACGATGTCCTCGCTGCTGCCCGGCTTGTCGCGGTTGAACATGCCTTCATAAAAAGCCAGGTCCACCTTGCGGCGCGGGCTGGCCGAGTATTCGGGCAGCTTCTTGCGGCGCTGCTCCAGCGTGGGCGAGCCGGCACCGGTGTAGACCAGGGCCGACAGGCCCAGCCGCTCGACCGTGTCCGGATGCGCGGCCGTGTACAGGCAGGAGCGCAGCGCGCCCGAGGAGGAGCCAAACAGGTTGACCTTCTGCGCACCGGTCTTTTGCAGGATGTGGGGAATAGCCGCGGCCAGGTCCAGTGCGCCGGTCTTGATGTCGCTGTTGCCACGACCCGACCAGCCCGAGCGGCCGTAGCCCTCGTGGTCCATGGTCCAGACGTCGTAGCCGCGTTCGGCAAAGTAGTCCATCACCGAGTAGTCCTTGCCGCCGGGCACCTGCAGGTCGTAGGTGTTGCGGCCCGAGACGGTGGAGCCGTGCACCAGCATCAGCACGGGAAGCGGCGCTTCGCCGGCCACGGGCGCCTTGGCGCGCTTGCGGTAAACATAAAGTTGCACGCCCTCGCGGGTCACAAAATTTTCTTCGCTCCAGATCACGATGGCTTCTTTCAGGGGAATGGGGGACAAAGCACGGCCGGAATGCCGATGGACGAATATACTTTTAAGCCATTGGATATGAAACGGGCTTTTGTGAATTCATTGTTTACGGGCGTGATGCAGAGGGTTCCGCCATGCGCGACCTGAACGCCCTGGCCACCTTCGTGGCGGTCGTGGATGCCGGCAGCTACACCATCGCAGCCGATCGTTGCGGCATTTCCAAGGCGCTGGCCAGCCGCCATATCCAGGAACTCGAGGAGTCGCTGGGGGTGAAGCTGCTCAACCGCAGCACCCGCAAGCTGGGCCTGACCCAGGCCGGCGAGCGTTTCTACGAGCGCTGCGCACGCATCGTCGCCGATGCGGGTGATGCCGTTCGGGATGCCGAGGAACTTTCGCGCGGCTCGCATGGCCTGATCCGCATCAGTACCGCCATCACCTTCGGGCGCCTGCATCTGCTGCCGGCCGTGAGTGATTTCCTGGCGGCGAACCCCTCCATCCAGATCGATGTGACGCTGTCCGAGCGCTTTGCCGACCTGATCTCCGGCAATGCCGACCTGGTGGTGCGGCTGGCGGAAGAGCCGCGCCTGAGCAATCTGGTGGCACGCAGGCTGGCACCGTGTCGCTGGATCGTGGTGGCGTCGCCGGCTTATCTTGCCGCCCATGCCACGCCCCGTACCCCGCGCGATCTGCTGTCCTGCAACTGTCTGGTCTACGAGAGGCCCAAGGGCAATGAATGGCGCTTTCGCGGGCGCGATGGCGAGATATCGCTCAACGTGTCGGGCAATCTGCGGGCGAACGTGGCCGAAGGCCTGGTGGACGCTGCCGTGGCGGGCGTGGGCATTGCCGTGCTGCCGTCTTTCGCGGCCAGTGAGCACATCGTGGCCGGACGGCTGGTGCAGCTCTTTCCCGACTACGCGCTACAGGAGAGCACGCTGTACGCCGTGTTCCTGCCGGACCGGCGCTTGCCGGAGCGCATCCGCAACTTCGTGCAGTTCCTGGCAGAGCGCTTTGCCGGTGAACCGGCCTGGGACCAACCGCTGGCCAAGAGCCCCCCGGCCAGGGAAAGTCGCAGCGCCCGGTCCGCGGCCTGAGCGTGGCGTGGCTCAGCGGCTCGCGTTGCGGGCCCGGATGGCCAGGGCCGCCTCTTTCACCAGCGTCGGGCCCTGGTAGATCAGGCCGGTGTAGATCTGCACCAGGTCGGCACCCGCCTCGATCTTGCTCACGGCATCGGCAGCACTCAGGATGCCCCCCACACCGATGATGGGATAGTCCCGCCCGAGCGCGGCGCGCAGCTGGCGGATCACGCGGTTGCTCATCTCCAGCACCGGTGCGCCCGAGAGGCCGCCGGCCTCCTGCGCATGCTGCTGGCCCGACACGGCCTCGCGGCTGAGCGTGGTGTTCGTGGCAATGACACCATCCATGCCGTGCCGCTGCAGGGTGGCGGCGATCACCTTGACCTGCTCCTCGTCCAGGTCCGGTGCGATCTTCACGAAGACCGGTACGCGTTTGCCGTGCTGCTGCGCCAGTTGCTCGCGCCGTGTCGCGATGGCGCCCAGCAGGCCGTCCAGTGCCTCGTCGCTTTGCAGCGCGCGCAGGTTCTTGGTGTTCGGGCTGGAGATGTTGATGGTGACGTAATCGGCGTGCGGGTAGACGCCGGTCAGGCCGATCAGGTAGTCGTCGGTGGCACGCTCGATCGGGGTGGCGGCGTTCTTGCCGATGTTCAGGCCCAGCAGCAGGGGGGACCCGCCCTTGCGGCGGAAAGTGGCGCGCTGCACATTGGACAGCAAGGCGTCCAGGCCGTCGTTGTTGAAGCCCAGACGGTTGATCAGGGCGTTCGCCGCCGGCAGGCGGAACATACGGGGCTGCGGGTTGCCCGGCTGGGCCAGCGGCGTGACGGTGCCGACCTCGACAAATCCGAAACCCATGGCGCCCAAGCCGTCGATGCAGCGGGCGTTCTTGTCCAGGCCGGCGGCCATGCCGACGCGGTTGGGAAATTTCAGACCGGCCACGGTGACAGGGTCTTCCACGCGCGGCTTGCTGTAGGTGCAGGCCAGCGGCGTGTTCTGCGTGCGCGCCAGCATGGCTATGGTCACGTCGTGGGCAGCTTCCGGGTCGAGGCGGAAGAGGACGGCGCGGGAGAGGGCGTAGGGGATCAGGGACATCGCATAATTCCAGTGTTTCCCTGATTTTCCCAGATCAACCCTTTCTTTCCTTGCCCAACATGCTCACCCAAGACGAACTCAAGACCCTGGTTGGCCAGGCCGCCCTGCACTATGTGGTTCCCGGCGAAATCGTCGGGGTTGGCACCGGCTCCACGGTCAACAAGTTCATCGATGCCTTGGTCTCGATGAAGGGCCAGATCAAGGGGGCGGTGTCGAGTTCGGTGGCCAGCACCGAGCGCCTGCTGGCGCTGGGCATCCCGGTGTTCGATGCCAACGCGGTGGGCGAGATCTCGGTTTACATCGACGGCGCCGACGAGATCGACGGCCAGGGCTGCATGATCAAGGGCGGCGGCGCGGCGCTGACGCGCGAGAAGATCGTGGCGGCGCAGTCCCGCCGTTTTGTCTGTATCGCCGACGAGTCCAAGCAGGTCGCCGTGCTGGGCAGGTTCCCGCTGCCGGTGGAGGTGATCCCCATGGCGACGCAGCGCCTGATCCGCCAGTTCGCTGCCCTGGGCGGCATCGCCACCCTGCGCAGGAAGGGCGCCGAGCCACTGGTGACCGACAACGGCCAGCACATTCTGGATGTCACGGGCCTGCAGATCCGCGATCCATTGGCCTTCGAGTCCGAGGTCAACCAGTGGCCGGGAGTGCTGACGGTCGGGGTGTTCGCGCACCAGCGAGCCCAGGTCTGCCTGCTGGGCACGGCAAGCGGCGTGAAGACGCTGACGTACTGAGCATCGCGTGAAATACAAAGGGCCCCGCGGGGCCCTTTGTGTTCAGAATACGATGCCAGTCGGATTGTCCGGGGTAGGGCCGGGTGGCGGTGCGCTGGGCACGGCGGCAGGTGCAGCTGCCGGACGCGTGGCTGGTGCCGGGGCCGCCTCTGCAAGCGGCACCAGGGGGCTGGCTGTGGGGTTGCGGTAGCCGGACGGCAGACGCGATGTTTTGGGGTAGCCGGCGGCGTCCAGGTAGTCGCTCCACTCGCCTTCGGAAAAGCCCTTGAGGCGCTGGCCCCCGATGGTTGCCGTCGGCACTGTGGCTTCCATGCCCATGCGCTTAAGGGCCTCAATGTCCTGGGCTGTGGTGATGGTTCGCTCGGTGTAGGGGACACCACGGGCGTTGAGCAGGCTACGTGCCACTCCGCAGGGCTCACAGCTGTCACCTGTATAAAGCGTGACCGGGTAGCGGTTCATGGCCTCGCGCAATTCGAAGGGCAACTCACTGGTGGCAGCGTTTTGCGCAGAACGGCCACCCGGCCCCAGATTCGTGGCTTTTTCGCTGCTGGCCGGCGGTTTGTCAGAGAAGGTGACCCGGCCGTCCGGACCGACGATGCGGTAGATGCCCTGGGCCGGGGCCAGCAGAGGGAGCGCTGCCAGCAAGGCAGCCGCAGCCCACCGGGCTGCGTAGCGGGGACGGTGTGTGGTCTTCATGCGCCTCATTATTCCCTATGTGCAGTTTCCCTATCAACGGGCCATGCCCTGGTGCCGCAGCAGGGCGTCCAGGCTGGGCTCGCGTCCGCGGAAGGCCTTGAAGGACTCAATCGCCGGCCGGCTGCCGCCGGCCTCCAGGATGGCCTGACGGTATTTTCGCCCGGTCTGCACGCTGGGCAGGCCGTCCTGGCCAGCGGTTTCCTCGAAGGCGGCGTAGGCGTCGGCGCTCAGCACCTCGGCCCATTTGTAGCTGTAGTAGCCGGCCGCATAACCACCGGCAAAGATGTGGCTGAAGGTGTGCGCTGTCCGGCTCCAGGCCGGAGGTTGCAGCACGGCCACCTCGGCGCGCACCATGTCCAGCAGCGGCATGAAGTCCTGTTGCGGGTCGTGGTCGGTGTGCAGCAGCATGTCGAAGAGGGCGAGTTCGATCTGCCGCAGGGTCTGCAGGCCGCTCTGGAAGTTCTTGGCGGCAATCATCTTTTCGAAAAGCGCGCGTGGCAGCGGCTCGCCGGTCTCGACATGGGCCGTCATGTGCTTGAGCACGTCCCATTCCCAGCAGAAGTTCTCCATGAACTGGCTGGGCAGTTCCACCGCGTCCCATTCCACACCGCTGATGCCCGAGACATCGCGCTCGTTGACCTGGGTCAGTAGGTGGTGCAGGCCGTGGCCGAACTCATGGAAGAGGGTGATGACGTCGTCGTGTGTCAGCAGCGGGGGCTTGTCGCCCACGCCGTCGGCGAAGTTGCAGACCAGATGCGCCACGGGCATCTGCAGGCGGCCATCGTCCGGACGCAGCCAGCGCGAGCGCACATCGTCCATCCAGGCGCCGCCGCGTTTGCCAGGCCGGGCCGGCTGGTCCAGATAGAACTGGCCGACCAGATGGCCGCCCCGTTCGATGCGGTAGAACGCCACCGCCGGATGCCAGACCGGGGCCGTGTCAGGCCGGATCGAGACCTCGAACAGGGTCTCGATGATCTTGAAAAGGCCGGCCAGCACGCGCGGCGCCGTGAAGTACTGCTTGACCTCCTGTTCGCTGAAGGCATATCGCGCCTCCTTCAGGCGTTCAGAAATGTAGGGCCAGTCCCAGGGCTGTGGGTCGGCCAGGCCCAATTCGTCGCGGGCAAAGGCGCGCAGGTCGGTCACATCCTGCTCGGCATAGGGGCGGGCCTGGCCCGCCAGGTCGCGCAGGAAGCGGATCACTTCCCGGGGTGACTCGGCCATCTTGGGCACCACGGAAACCTCGCCGAAGTTCAGGTAGCCCAGCAGTCGGGCCTCTTCCTGGCGCAGCGCGAGGATCTCGCGAATCAGGGCGCTGTTGTCGAACTTGTTGCCATCGCCCTCGGCCTGTTCGGAGGCGCGTGTGGTGTAGGCGCGGTAGAGCTTGTGGCGCAGCGCGCTGCTTTTCGCGAACTGCATCACCGGCAGGTAACAGGGCATCTTCAGCGTGAGCTTGTGGCCTTCCTTGCCTTCGGCTTGTGCAGCAGCGCGCGCCGCCTGCTGCACGTCAGAGGGCACGCCTTCGAGTTCTTCGGCCGTCGCATAGTAGGACCAGGCATCCGTGGCATCCAGCGTGTTTTCGCTGAACTTCTGGCTCAGCTCGGCCTGGCGTTCCTGGATCTCGGCAAAACGCTGCTTGTCTGCCCCGCGCAGATCGGCCCCGCCGAGCACGAAATTGCGCAGGGCATTGCGGTGCGCCTGGCGCTGCTCTTCGTTCAGGGTGGAGGGATCGATGGCCTTGTACTTTGCGTAAAGGCGTTCGTCGGCACCCAGGCGGGTCCAGAATTCGGTGACACGGGGCAGCGCCTCGTTGTAGGCGGCGCGCAATTCCGGCGTGTCGGCCACGCTGTTGAGGTGGCTGATCGCGCCCCAGGCGCGGCCCAGCTTTTCGGTCGTTACGTCGAGTTTTCGGGCGATGGCCGACCAGTCGGCCGGGAAGTCCGATGCGGTGACGTGCTCCAGGGCCGCGTCGGCGGCGCCCAGCAAGGCTTCCATGGCCGGGGCGACGTGCTCCGGGCGGATACGGTCAAACAGGGGAAGGTCTGAGGTGTCGAGGAGTGGATTGCTCATGTGTCACATTGTGCGGTCTGCTGGTTCCGATTCACGCCATGTCCCCATAGCTTTTGCTGATGATGCCGATCAGCCCGCCGTCCCGCGTTCGGCGGCTTCCAGGGTGTTGACCAGCAGCATGGTGATGGTCATCGGGCCCACGCCACCGGGCACGGGGGTGATCCAGCCGGCAACCTGCCTGACGCCCTCGAAGTCCACGTCGCCGCAGAGCTTGCCTTCGTCGTTGCGGTTCATGCCCACGTCGATCACCACCGCACCGGGTTTCACCATGTCGGCCGTCAGCACGTTGCGCTTGCCCACGGCCGCGACAACCACATCGGCCTGCAGGGTCATGGCCTTGAGGTCCTTCGTGCCGCTGTGGCAGATCGTCACCGTGGCGTTCTGCTGCAGCAGCATCAGGGCCATGGGCTTGCCCACGATGTTGGAGCGGCCGATGACCACGGCATGCTTGCCCTTGAGGTCGTAGTGGATCGATTCCAGCATCTTCATGCAGCCGTAGGGCGTGCAGGGCCAGAAGCCGGGCTGGCCCACCATCAGCGCGCCGGCGCTGGCGACGTGGAAGCCATCGACGTCCTTGGCCGGGGAAATGGATTCGATGACCTTGTGGGCGTCGATGTGGGCAGGCAGGGGCAACTGCACCAGGATGCCGTGGATGGCCGGGTCATTGTTGAGGGCTTCCACGCGCGCCAGCAGCTGGGCCTCGGTCATGGAGGCCTCGTACTTTTCCAGCACCGAGTGCAGACCGCTGTCTTCGCAGGCCTTGACCTTGTTGCGCACATAGACCTGCGAGGCCGGGTTCTCGCCGACCAGGATCACGGCCAGGCCGGGCGTGATGCCACGGGCCTTGAGGGCGAAGGCACGCCGGGCGATGTCGCCGCGCAGTTGCTTGGAGAGGGCGTTGCCGTCGATCAGTTGGCCAGTGGTCTGCGTCATGGAGGGTTTCCGTCGGTCAAGTAAAAACGCCCGCTGGAACGAACGAGGCGGGCGTCGAAGGGGTATGGGTTCGGTCAGGCTTTGGCGGCTTGTCCCAGCGCGATCTTCAGCAGGTCGGCCACGGTATTGGCGTTGAGCTTTTCCATGATGTTGGCACGGTGCGCCTCCACCGTCTTGATGCTGATGCCGAGGTCGTCAGCGATCTGCTTGTTCAGTCGCCCGGCGACGATGCGCTCGAGCACCTGGCTTTCGCGCAGTGTCAGCTTGGCCAGCAGCGCATCGCGGCTGGCGGCCTGCTGGTGCACGCTGAAGGTCTCGCGGGCGCGCTCGAGCATGCGCTCGACCAGGCTCACCAGATGGTCTTCCTTGAAGGGCTTCTGGATGAAATCCATGGCGCCCTTTTTCATGGTGTCCACCGCCATCGGTACGTCGCCATGGCCGGTGATGAACACGACGGGCAGGGGCGAGTGGCTTTCCAGCAGGCGGTTCTGCAACTCCAGCCCGGTCATGCCTTCCATGCGGATGTCGACAATCAGGCAGGCCACTTCGCGTGGGTCGTAGCGGTTGAGAAAGGACTCGGCCGAGTCGAAGCAGCGCACCCGGTAGTCCTTGCCCTCGAGCAGCCACTGCAGCGAATCGCGTACGGCCTCGTCGTCGTCGACCACATACACCGTGCCTTTTTTCGGAATCAGACTCATGCTCTAACCTGAGGTTTTTCTGCTTGTAGTTGGGGAGGGGCTGGCGCCGCCACTGGTCCATCCACGGGGAGCCAGAAGGTGAAACGGCAGCCCGTGACGTCGGAGCCATTGTAGAGGTTCTCCGCCTTCATCCGGCCGTGGTGCGACTCGACGATGGACCGGCACAGGGACAGGCCGATGCCCATGCCTTCGGCCTTGGTCGTGTGGAAAGCCTCGTACAACCTCGCCATGACTTCGGGCGCGATGCCCTGGCCGGTGTCGGTGACCGTGAACTCCACCACCGGCCGACCCTCGACGGTGGCCGGCAGCACGTGCAGTTCCACCCGTCGGTGCGGTGGCGGGCGCTGCGCATGGACGATGGACTCGGCGGCGTTCTTCAGCAGGTTGACCAGCACCTGTTCGATCAGGATGGGATCGACCAGCACCGGGGGCAGGTCGGCCATGAAGTAGCTCAGGCGCACGTTGTAGCGGCGCAGTTCGATCTCGGCCAGTTCCACCGCTTCATTGACCATGACGGCGACTTCCGACAGCGTGCGGTTGGGTTCGCTGCGCTTCACGAAAGCGCGGATGCGCTGGATGATCTGGCCAGCACGCTGGGCCTGCTTGGCTGTCTTCTCCAGTGCGCCCAGCAGGTCCTCCTCGGAGATCTGCTGCGCCTTGATGCGCGAGACCATGCCGTTGCAATAGTTGTTGATGGCCGTCAGCGGCTGGTTCAGTTCGTGCGCCACGCTCGACGCCATCTCACCCATGGTGATCAGGCGGCTGGCGGTCTGGGCGCGCTCGGCCTGCGCGGCGGCCTGGGCCTCGGCCAGGCGGCGCGGTGTGATGTCGGTAGCGATCACCATCTGCGCCAGGCGGCCATCCACCCAGGTCAGGTAACGGGTGCGCACCTCCAGCCACTTGCCCAGTTCCTCCACGTAGATCTCGGCGTTCTCGGCATCGGCGTCGGGCAGGGCGCTGGTGGGCATGCCGACCAGGTTGTCGACGGGGTCCTGGCTGTCCTCGCTGCTCACGCGCGCCGGCAGGCCGGCCTGGGTGGACAGGCGTTCATGGCCGCTGCTTTGCTCATGGAACCAGAGCCGGTACAGCTTGTTCGCGAACAACAGTTCGTCCGTGCCCAGCGGTGCTACCGACACCGAGGCGTCCAGCGCCTCCAGCACCGTGGTGAAGCGCTCATAGGAGGCATACAGCTGCTCGCGCACGCGGTTGGGCTCGGTGATGTCGGTCATCGAGGTCATCCAGCCGGTCTGCAGGCCGCGCGCATCGATCAAAGGGGAGACGTAGATACGCGCATCGAACAGCGTGCTGTCCTTGCGTTTGACGCGGACCTGGAAGCCGCCCGGGGTGACGCGGCCCGTCAATTCGTCCTCCAGCCGCCCCATCAGCATCTCGCGGTCTTCCTCGGGCCAGTAGGGGAAAGGGGCGGTGCAACCGACCAGTTCGCGTTCGCTCCAGCCCGTCATCTGGCAGAAGGCCGCGTTGACGTAGGTGATGCGACCCTGCAGGTCCAGCGCGCGCATGCCGGTGGGCATGGAGTTTTCCATGGCACGGCGGAAATTGGTTTCGAGCACCAGAGCCTGCTGCGCCTGCATGCGACGACGCGTGTGGCGCCAGTTGGCGATCAGCATCCAGGCCGTCATCACGCTGAGCGTGCCGACCAGCCAGAACAGGCCGCTGCCCACCACGCCCAGCGAGGTGCGGTAGGCCTGTGCGTGCAGCACCAGCCCGTTGCCCACCGGCGAGACCGGCACTTCGTATTCATTGTCATGCGAGGCCCAGCCCAGCCATTGGCCGGCCCGGTTGCGCTTGGGCGCGCTGCTACCAGCCAGTACATCGCCGCGCGAGTCACGCAGGGAGACGGCATAACGCGCCGACACCTCGGAGGGCACGCCGTAGCGGTAGAGCGCGTCCAGCGAGTATTCGGCCAGCAGCACGCCGACGAAACGGGTGCGGCTGTGCAGGGGCAGGTGCAGTTCCAGCAGGGCGCTGCCGTCAGGCGATGCGGCGCGCTGCACATAAATCGGTTGGCGCAGTTCACGCGCCAGGGCGAAGGCGTTCTCGGTTTCGCCGGGTTTCTCCACCGTGTCAGCGCTGCGTGCCGGGCTGTTGACCAGGCCTGTGGCCAGGGTGGCGTGTCCCTGGCTCGCCCGCATGCGTTTGCGCTCGTCGATCCAGCTCAGGCCCTGCAGTTCCGGGTACTGCCCGACCAGGGCGTTGGCGCGGGTGCGGAACTGTTCGGTGTCCAGCTCCTGCCCAGAGACCTCCTGGGCCATACGCACCAGTTCTTCCTGGCGTTCCAGCAGCCGCAGGCGCATGCGCTGCTGGGCGTATTCCACGTCGCGGCGCACGGCCTCCTGTTCCCGCTCCATCTCTTCCAGGCGCAGATAACCGAAGGCGGCGACGATGGCGGCAAAAAAGAGCAGCACCGCCACCAGCGGCGCCAGCATCGCGTAGCGGTCCTGCCGGTGCGGGGACTGCTGACGCCACCATTGCTGCAGACGCACCAGCGCAGGCAGTTCGCGCAGGGAAGGCAGCAGTTGGCTCAGGCGTGCTTGCATGGTCGGCTAGTGTATTCGGTGTGCATTTCCGGGCTTTTTGTCAATTTCATAATTTGAAATAGAAAAGCACAGCTTAAAATTTTCAGGAAATTATGAGAAACTCGCGAATCGTTCTAAATTGACCCCAAGTCTGAAACCGAGGAGCACGCATGTCAGCCCAAGCCCAGAACCTGTCAGGACCCAATGCCGAGGACCTCGACAGCCAGGAGACCAAGGAATGGAAACAAGCCCTGGAGGCCGTGATCGCGCAGGAAGGCCCCGAGCGCGCCCATTTCCTGCTGGAGCAACTGCTGGAGCATGCGCGCGAGCACAGTATCGACCTGCCGTTCTCGGCCACCACCGGCTACGTGAACTCCATCGAGCCGGACCAGGAGGCCCACAGCCCCGGTAACCTGGACCTCGAAGGCCGCCTGCGCGCCTACATGCGCTGGAACGCCATGGCCATGGTGGTCAAGGCCAATCGCCTGGACCCCGCCGACGGCGGCGACCTGGGTGGCCACATCAGTTCCTTCCAGTCGCTGGCGCACATGTTCGCGGCTGGCTTCAACCATTTCTGGCACGCTGACAACACCGACGAGGGCGGTACGCACGGCGGTGACCTGCTCTATATCCAGGGCCACTCCTCGCCCGGCATCTACGCCCGCGCCTTCCTGGAAGGCCGCATCAGCGAAGAACAGATGCTGAACTTCCGCCAGGAAGTGGACGGCAAGGGCCTGTCCAGCTACCCGCACCCCAAGCTGATGCCCGGCTTCTGGCAGTTCCCCACCGTGTCCATGGGCCTGGGGCCCATCATGTCGATCTACCAGGCGCGTTTCCTCAAGTACCTGCACGCCCGCGGCCTGGCCGACACCAGCCAGCGCAAGGTCTGGGTCTTCTGCGGTGACGGCGAGATGGACGAGCCGGAAAGCCTGGGCGCCATCGGCCTGGCCGCGCGCGAGAAGCTCGACAACCTGGTCTTCGTGGTCAACTGCAACCTGCAGCGCCTGGACGGCCCGGTGCGCGGCAATGGCAAGATCATCCAGGAGCTCGAAGGCGAGTTCCGCGGTGCCGGCTGGAACGTCATCAAGCTGATCTGGGGCAAGGAGTGGGACGGCCTGCTCGCCCGCGACAAGGACGGCGCGCTGCGCAAGATCATGATGGACACGCTGGATGGCGACTACCAGGCCTTCAAGGCCAACGACGGTGCCTTCGTGCGCAAGAACTTCTTCGGCCGCGATCCGCGCACACTGGAGATGGTGTCCAAGATGAGCGACGAGGAAGTCTGGGGCCTGCGCCGAGGCGGCCACGACGCGCAGAAGGTCTATGCCGCCTTCCACAAGGCCCACAACTCCCAGGGCGGCCCCACGGTGCTGCTGGTCAAGACCGTGAAGGGCTGGGGCATGGGCAAGGCCGGCGAGGGCAAGAACACTGCCCACCAGACGAAGAAGCTCGGCGACGACGACATCCGCTACATGCGCGACCGCTTCAACATCCCGATCCCGGACAGCGAGCTGCCCAAGATCCCGTTCTACAAGCCGGCCGACGACACCCCGGAGATGAAGTACCTGCACGAGCGCCGCAAGGCCCTGGGCGGTTACCTGCCCAAGCGCCGTACCGTGTCGAGCGAGAGCTTCACCGTGCCCTCGCTGGAGACCTTCAAGTCGGTGCTGGAGCCCACGGCCGAGGGCCGCGAGATCTCCACCACCCAGGCCTATGTGCGTTTCCTCACGCAGCTGCTGCGTGACCAGGCCCTGGGCCCGCGTGTGGTGCCCATCCTGGTCGACGAGGCGCGCACCTTCGGCATGGAAGGCCTGTTCCGCCAGATCGGCATCTACAACCCCGAAGGTCAGAAGTACACCCCGGTCGACAAGGACCAGGTCATGTACTACAAGGAAGACAAGGCCGGCCAGATCCTGCAGGAAGGCATCAACGAGGCGGGCGGCATCTGCAGCTGGATCGCCGCGGCAACGTCGTATTCGACGAACAACCGCATCATGATCCCCTTCTACATCTACTACTCGATGTTTGGCCTGCAGCGCGTGGGCGACCTGGCCTGGGCGGCCGGCGACATGCAGGCGCGCGGTTTCCTGCTGGGCGGCACCTCCGGGCGCACCACGCTCAACGGCGAAGGCCTGCAGCACGAGGACGGCCACAGCCAGGTCCTGGCCAGCACCATCCCCAACTGCGTGAGCTACGACCCGACCTTCGCGCACGAGGTGGGCATCATCCTGCACCATGGTCTCAAGCGCATGGTGGAGAAGCAGGACAACGTCTTCTTCTACCTGACCCTGCTCAATGAAAACTACGCCATGCCGGGCCTGAAGGCCGGCACCGAAGAGCAGATCATCAAGGGCATGTACCTGCTGCAGGAAGCCAAGGGTGCCAAGAAGGCCCCGCAGGTCAACCTGCTGGGTTCGGGCACCATCCTGCGCGAATCGATGTTTGCCAAGGAACTGCTGGAGAAGGACTGGGGCGTAGCCGCGAATGTCTGGAGTTGCCCCAGCTTCAACGAACTTGCGCGCGACGGCCAGGACGTCGAGCGCTGGAACCTGCTGCACCCTACGAGCAAGCAGCGCGTGCCCTTCGTCACGCAGCAGCTGGAGCCGCACGCCGGTCCGGTGATCGCCTCCACCGACTACGTCAAGACCTTCTCCGAGCAGATCCGCCCCTACATCCCCAAGGGCCGGACCTACAAGGTGCTGGGCACCGACGGCTTTGGCCGCAGCGACTTCCGCAGCAAGCTGCGCGAGCACTTCGAGGTCAACCGCCACTACATCGTGGTCGCGGCACTGCGCGCCCTGGCCGATGAAGGCACGGTCCCGCTGGAGAAGGTGGCCGAGGCCATCGCCAAGTACAAGATCAAGGTGGACAAGGTGAACCCCCTCAACGCGTGAGCGTAAAACGGGATGCACTTTGCAGCGCAGAACAAGGAAAACAGAACATGGCTCTCATAGAAATCAAGGTCCCGGACATCGGTGACTTCGAGTCGGTGGCGGTGATCGAACTGATGGTCAAGCCTGGCGACACGGTCAAGGCCGAACAATCGCTGATCACGGTGGAGTCCGACAAGGCCTCCATGGAGATCCCGTCCAGCCACGCTGGTGTGGTCAAGGAACTCAAGGTCAAGATCGGCGACAAGGTCGCCATGGGTTCCGTGGTGCTGATGCTGGAGTCCGCCGAGGCTGGCGCCATTGCCGCACCTGCGGCTGCCCCGGCGCCTGCGGCGGCTCCAGCAGCCTCCGTTGCGGCTGCACCCGCTGCAGCACCGGTGGCGGCAAAACCCGCGGCGGCGGCGGCCCCCGTGGCATCTGTTGCTGTTTCCGCCCACGACCCCTCGGCCCCCAAAGGCCAGTTGCCGCACGCCAGCCCCTCGGTGCGCAAGTTCGCGCGCGAACTCGGCGTGCCGCTGGAAGAGGTCAAGGGCAGCGGTCCCAAGGGCCGCATCGTGGACGAAGACATCAAGAACTTCACCAAGTCCGTGATGAGCGGCGCGGCGCGCACCCAGGCCATGGGCACGGCGCCAGCCGGTGGCGGTGATGGCGCCGGCCTGGGTCTGCTGCCCTGGCCCAAGGTGGACTTCGCCAAGTTCGGCCCCGTCGAGCGCAAGGACCTGTCGCGCATCAAGAAGATCAGCGGTGCCAACCTGCATCGCAACTGGGTGATGATCCCGCACGTCACCAGCTACGAGGATGCCGACATCACCGATCTGGAAGCCCTGCGCGTGCAGCTCAACAAGGAGCACGAAAAGGCGGGCGTCAAGTTCACCATGCTGGCCTTTGTGATCAAGGCGGCGGTGGCAGCGCTGAAAAAATTCCCCGAGTTCAACGCCAGCCTGGACGGCGATCAGCTGGTGCTGAAGAACTACTGGAACATCGGCTTTGCGGCCGACACGCCCAACGGCCTGGTCGTGCCCGTCCTCAAGAACGCCGACCAGAAGGGCCTGGTGGAGATCTCCGCCGAGATGGCCGAGCTGTCCAAGAAGGCGCGCGACGGCAAGCTGGGCGGGGCCGACATGCAGGGTGGCACCTTCTCGATCTCCTCGCTGGGCGGTATCGGCACCACCTACTTCACGCCGCTGATCAACGCGCCCGAAGTGGCCATCCTGGGCCTGTCCAAGAGCGCGATGAAACCGGTCTGGGACGGCAAGGCCTTCCAGCCGCGCCTGGTCATGCCGCTGTCGCTGTCGTATGACCATCGTGTGATCGATGGCGCGGCGGGCGCCCGTTTCAACGCCTACCTGGCCCAGGTGCTCGGCGACTTCCGTCGCGTCATGCTGTAAGGAAAACCGATGGCACTCCTAGAAATCAAGGTCCCGGACATCGGCGACTTCGAATCGGTCTCCGTGATCGAGCTGCTGGTCAAACCCGGCGACACCATCAAGGCCGAGCAGAGCCTGATCACTGTGGAGAGCGACAAGGCCTCCATGGAAATCCCGGCCAGCCAGGGTGGCGTGGTCAAGGAGCTCAAGGTCAAGATCGGCGACAAGGTTGCCGAAGGTTCGGTGGTCCTGCTGCTCGAATCGTCTGCAGCTGTTGCAACAGCCGCGCCCGCTCCGGCAGCCGCACCCGCACCCGCACCCGCACCCGCTGCGTCTGCCGCCTCCGCGCCTGCTGCGGCCAGTTTCGGCGGCAGCGCCGATCTGGACTGCGATCTGCTCGTCCTGGGCGCTGGCCCCGGCGGTTATTCCGCCGCCTTCCGCGCGGCCGATCTCGGCCTCAAGGTCGTGCTGGTCGAGCGTTACGCCTCGCTGGGCGGCGTCTGCCTGAACGTGGGTTGCATCCCCTCCAAGGCCCTGCTGCACGTGGCCGCCGTGATGGACGAGGTCAGCCACATGAGCGCGCTGGGCGTGGACTTCGGCAAGCCGGTGCTGAACATCGACAAGCTGCGCGGCCACAAGGAAAAAGTGGTGGGCAAGCTCACCGGCGGCCTGGCCGCCATGGCCAAGATGCGCAAGGTGACGGTGGTGCGCGGCTACGGCGCCTTCGTTGGCCCCAACCATGTCGAAGTGGAAGAGACCAGCGGCACGGCCCAGGACAAGACCGGCAAGAAACAGGTCGTCGCCTTCAAGACGGCCGTCATCGCGGCCGGCTCGCAGGCCGTGCGCTTGCCCTTCATGCCCGACGATCCGCGTGTGGTGGACAGCACCGGCGCCCTGGCGCTGAAAGAAGTGCCCAAGCGCATGCTGATCCTGGGCGGCGGCATCATCGGCCTGGAAATGGGCACGGTCTACAGCACCCTGGGCGCGCGCCTGGACGTGGTCGAGATGATGGATGGCCTGATGCAGGGCGCCGACCGCGACCTGGTCAAGGTCTGGCAGAAGATGAACGCGCCGCGTTTCGACAACATCATGCTCAAGACCAAGACGGTGGGCGCCAAGGCCACACCCCAGGGCATCGAGGTGACGTTCGAGAGCGCCGAGCCTGGTGGCACGGCGCCAGCCCCCCAGACCTACGACCTGGTGCTGCAGGCCGTCGGCCGCACGCCCAACGGCAAGAAGATCGCAGCCGAGAAGGCCGGTGTGTCCGTCACCGATCGGGGGTTCATCCC
>LNFM01006840.1_pt1 | contig 31646 bp, 25 predicted proteins | sample 596031 | NCBI WGS metagenome assembly LNFM01 (sample SAMN04254537, study PRJNA301005) | activated carbon metagenome | isolation source: dual media filters at the Ann Arbor, Michigan drinking water treatment plant | place: USA: Ann Arbor | reverse complement strand
CGGGCCGCCGCCAGCCCTTACAGCACCGCCGCGCCGAAGCCGGCGCTGTCGGCCAGCGGCTCGGCGATGGCGTCCTCCATCGCCTCTTCGCGCAGCCAGGCGCAGAAGGCGGCGACCTGGGGCTTGGCGGCGCCGGCCCGGGAGCGGATCAGGTAGTAGCCGTGGGGGCCGTCCACCTGCCGGTCGAAGGGGGCGACGAGGGTGCCTGAGCGGATGGCCTCGTTGATCAGCGGCGAGACACCGAGGGCGACCCCCTGGCCGCTGATCGCCGCCTGGATCATCTGGTCGTAGCGCGAGAAGCGCAGGGACCCGGCGGGTTTCAGATCCTCGATGCCGAGGGCGGTCATCCACGTGCCCCAGTCGAACCAGGTGCGGCTGGCGCCGTGATAGTCGAGGTGCAGCAGGGTGTGGTGCCTCAGGTCCTCCGGCGTGAGCAGCGGCGTCGCGACGTCCGCCACCAGCGAGGGGTGGCAGACCGGCAGGATGTCCTCGGCGAAGAGCTTTTCGGCGTCGGGCGGGGCGCGGTCGGCCTTGGAATAGCGGATGGCGAGATCGATCATGCCGCGGTCGAGGTCGAGGATGCGGTCGTTGGCGATGATCCGGACGTCGATGTGCGGGTTGAGGCGCGTGAAGCGCTTGAGGCGCGGGATCAGCCAGAGCGAGGCGAAGCCGGTGACCGTCGTCACCGCGAGCTGGTTGTCGGTGCCGCGGGCGCGCATCTGGTTGATGGCGCCCTGCAGCCGGTCGAGCACGTCGACGGCGATGCGCTGGAAGGCGCGGCCGTCCTCGGTCAGGGCGAGGGCCCGGTGGCGGCGCTCGAAGAGCGTCACGCCGAGATGCTCCTCCAGCGTCTTGATCTGGCGGCTGACCGCCGACTGGGTGAGGGCGAGCTCGTCCGCCGCGCGGGTGAAGGAGAGCGTGCGGGCGGCCGCCTCGAACCCCTGGACGAAGCCGAGCGGGGGCAGGTCGTAGCGCTTGCGTGCCATGAGCCAAACTCATCCTGTGTGTGAGATTTGATCGTTTGTGCGATGCGGCAAAGCTCCACATTCTAGGCATAGAACGGCGCGGGTGTCGCGCCTGCCGTCATCGTTCCCATTCCCGGTGATCATCCAGGGGAGGCCGCCATGGTCCGTCTCGATCCGTCAGTCCGCGTCGATCTCGTGCGGGGAGGCGTGGTGCGCCTGCCCGATGGTCCGGGCACCCGCATCGTCGCCCTCGCGGGCACCCTGTGGATCACGCTGGAGGACGACCCGCGCGACGTGCTCGTGGAGGCGGGGGCCGCCTTCGTCGTCGACCGGGGCGGGCTGACGCTGGTCTGCGCCATCGCCGGGCCGGCGGCCGTGCTGATCGAGGCGCCGCCGCAGGGGCACGCCGTGGCCGAGGAGGCCGTGGGCGATCCGGCTCCCGCCAGCCGGGCGGCCTGAGCCTTGGCCCGCGCCTCGCCTGACGCCGCGGTCGTCACCCTCCGGCCGCTGGGTGCGGAGGAGGCGCCGCTGCTCGTCGCCCATGTGGCGGGGCTGGCTCCGGCCTCGCGGCACAGCCGCTTCCTCGGCGGCGTCAACCTCATCACCGAGCGCGAGGCCCTGCGCCTCGTCGCCGGGCCGGACGTCCTCGCCCTCGCGGCGATGGTCGCCGGGCCGCAGGGGTCCCTCATGGTGGGGGAGGCCATCGCGGCCTTCGGCACCGACGACCGTGCGGAGTTCGCGCTCTCCGTCGCCGACGCCTGGCAGGGGCGGGGGATCGGCCGGGCCCTGCTGGCGAGCCTCGCCCGCCGCATCGCGCCCCGCGCCGCACGTCTCCACGGCGAGGTGCTGCCGGGCAACCGGCGCATGCTGGCGCTGGCGGCGCAGGCCGGCTTCAGCCTCGGCACGTCCCGCAGCGATCCCCGCCTCGTGACGGTGATGCGGACGCTCGATGCGGATACTCATCCCGCGGTGTGGCTGTCGGCCGCCTGACGCGAGCCCGCTTGACAGAGGCCCGCCATCGCCCTAACACTTAACTTTATGGTTAAGCATCAAGGCATGCCGCTCAATCGCACCTTCCAGGCCCTCGCCGACCCGACGCGGCGGGCGCTGCTCGCCCAGCTCGCCTCGGCGGAGGAGATGTCGGTCAGCGACCTCGCGCGGCCCTTCGCCATGTCGCTGCCGGCGGTGATGAAGCATCTCGACGTGCTGGCCGAAGCCGATCTCGTCACCCGCACCAAGGCGGGGCGAACCGTCCTCTGCCGGTTGAACGCTGCTCCCATGGAGGAGGCGGTGAACTGGCTCACGCACTACCAGATCTTCTGGACCCGCCGGCTCGACCGGCTGCAAGCCTTCCTGGAGGAAGAGACATGTCCGCCCAGTCCCAGCCCCTCGCTGCTTCAGCCGGTTCCGGCGTCCTCGCCGAGGCGAAGCCCAGCCTCACCCTCCGGCGATGGCTCAACGCCTCGCCCGCCCGCGTCTACGCCGCGTGGACGGACCCGCAAAAGCTAGCGAAGTGGTGGGGTCCGGGCACGCCGGACGACATGCTCGTCGCCGACCTCGACGTCAGGGTGGGCGGCGACTTCCACATCGGCTTTTCCTATGCGGGCGAACGCCATGACGTGCACGGGACCTACCAGGAGGTGGTGCCGGACGAGAAGCTGGTCTTCTCCTGGTTCTGGAAGTCGACGCCCGAGCGGGTGTCGCTGGTGACGGTGCGCTGCCGGCCCGACGGGGACGGCTGCATGCTGACCCTCATCCACGAGCAGTTCTTCGACGAGGCGGCGCGCCTCGGCCATACGCGCGGCTGGACCGCCTCGCTCAACAAGCTCGAAGCCTACATGGCGCGGGAGGCCTGACCGGCATGACGCGTTCCCCCGATCGCCTGCAACTGCACTACGCCGAGACGCTGATGCCGCGGAAGGCGTGTTTCGTCGCCCGGCACCTCGGCGCGCCGGTGGATTTCGTCCGGGTCGATCTCGGCAAGGGCGAGCACAAGGCGCCGGCCTTCCGGGCGCTGAACCCCAACGGCAAGGTGCCGCTGCTGGTCGACGGCGACCTCGCCCTGTGGGAGTCGGACGCCATCATGGTCCATCTCGCCCTCGGCGCGGGCTCCGACCTCTGGCCCTCCGATCCCCGCGGCCAGGTGGAGGCGCAGCGCTGGCTGAGCTGGGCGGCGCACGAGTTCAACCCGCAGGCGGGCACGCTCTATTTCGAGCACGTGATCCGGCCGATGTTCGGGATGGGGGAGGTCGACACGGCAGCGGAGGCCGCGGCGCTGGCCCGCACCCGCGGCGGACTGCGGATTCTCGACGCGCACATGGCCGACAGGACTTTTATCCTCGGGTCCAGCCTGTCCCTCGCCGACGTCGCGGTGGCCATCACCTTCCCCTATGCGGAGAAGGCAAATATCCCGCTCGGCGACTATCCCGCCGTCGCGCGCTGGAACGACCGGTTGCGGGCGCTGCCGCATTGGGACGCACCGTTTCCGCAGCACGCGGCCTGACGAGGTCCAGAGGCCAGGGATTGGCCTCACGCCCGATCCTCCCCGGCGATCCCCGTGCCGGGAAGGGTCGGGCACCCATTTTCCCGAGTGCCCTCAGACGCCGTAGCGCCCGGCGGCCTCCTCGGCGAAGGCGAATTCGGCGCTGAGCCGCACGCCGCCGAGCCAGATCTGCGCGATCTCGCCCTCCGCATCACGGACCCGGCTGGCCGCCTCGCCCGCCTGGTTGAAGCCTGGCGCGCGGGTGATGAGGCCGGCGTCGAGCCCGGTCACGGTGATCTCGCTGACCTCGGAGAGCGGCGGATGCAGGACGGGCGGGGCGGCCAGCACCTTGTTGCCGACCGGCACGAGGTCGACGGCGCCCCAGAGCGTCCACCAGCGGCCCGCCCAGTCGGCGACCTCGTCGGTGGGTGGGCCGTTCGTCCGGAAGGTCTTGAGGATATGGGCGATGCCGTCGAGCCAGAGCTGGGCCGGGCCGTCGATGGCGTTGGTGAGCACCGAGATGGCGATGTCCTGCGCCGGGAAGACCGCCGTGCGCGAGAGCGTCCCGGCGAAGGAACCGGAATGGCCGAACCAGTCCCAGCCGGCGACGGAGCCGGAGATGGTGCCGAGGCCGTAGTAACGCTCGAGGGTCGACTCGTTGTCGCGCCAATGGCGGCGGGTCATGTCGCGCCGGGCGGCGGCCGACAGGAGGGCCGCCGGGGAGGAGGGCGCGAGTTGCGAGAAGAACCGCGCGAGGTCGGCGGCGGTCGAGACGAAGCCGGTGGCGGAGGCGAGGTCGGCCGTCGCCGCCGTGCCCGGAATGACCAGGCGCTTGCCGAAGGGCAGGCGGGTGGAATGGCCGCTCGCCAGGGTCCCCTCGCGCATCAGGCCGATGTCCGCATAGGTCTCGGCGAGCCCGGCGGGGCCGACGATCTCGCGCATGATCCAGTCGCGGTAGTGCTCGCCGGTGACCGCCTCGATGATCAGCCCGAGGATGCCGTAGCCGTGGTTGGAATATTTGAAGCGCTGGCCGGCCGGCAGGGGCGGGGGCAGCGCCAGTTCCTCGCGCAGCTGCGCGGCGGTGAGGAAAGGCCGGAGGTCACCGAAATAGCCGGCGTCGGCGCCGTCGCGGACATAGCCGGCGCTGTGGGAGAGGAGTTGCTGGACGGTGGCGGCGGCGGCCTCCTCGTGCAGGCCCTGGACGAAGGTGCCGGCGGCGTCGTCGAGGCGCAGCAGGCCGCGGTCCTTGAGCTTCAGGATGCCGGCGGCGGTGAAGGTCTTGGAATGGGAGGCGACGCGGAAACGGTGGCGGGGTGTCAGCGCCTCGCCGGTCGACAGGTTGGCCGTGCCGAAGGCCTCCTCCAGCACGATTTCGCCCTTGTGGGCGACGGCGATCGAACAGCCGGGCTGGTCGACATGCTGGACCTGAAAGTCGATCCAGCGCGGCACGTAGTCGAGCGCGGCGCTCAGCCAGGCATCCATGGTCTTTCCCCCGTCATTCCTGCCGGGGGACTGTGGCATGGCGGCCCGGCCGCGGCCAAGCGGCGCCGTTCCCCATGGTGAAGCGGCGCCGGTCCGGCCTCACGCGGCGGCGAGCTTCTTCTCCACGACGCGCGCATAGAAGGCGGCGGCATAGGGCAGGAGCTTGTCGTTGAAGTCGTAGGCGGGGTTGTGGACCTGGGCGGAATCGCCGTTGCCGATGTTGATGTAGGCGCCGGGCACCTTCTCCAGCATGAAGGAGAAGTCCTCCGAGCCCATGATCAGCGAGCGGTTGCGCTCCACATGCTCCTCGCCGACCAGCTCGGCGGCGACGTCCGCGGCGAAATCGGCGTGCTCGGGGGTGTTGTAGAGCGGCGCGAAGATCAGCCGCCAGTCCACTTCCGCCGTGGCGCCGAAGCCGGCGGCGACGCCCTTGGCCATCCGCCGCATGTTGTCCTCGATGAGCTTGCCGGTCTCGGGCTTGAAGTAGCGCGCCGTGCCGCGGATGAAGGCGGTGTCCGGCACGACGTTGTACGCGTCACCCCCCTCGATCCGTGTTACCGAGACGACGCCCTGGTCCACCGCGCCGATGTTGCGGGAGACGATGGACTGCAGCGCCGTGACGATCTGGCAGGCGGTGAGCACCGGGTCGACGGAATGCTCGGGATGGGCGCCGTGGGAGCCGCGGCCCTGCACCTTGATGTCGAAGAAGGCGCCGCCCGCCATCATCGGGCCCGGACGGATGGCGAACTTGCCGACGTCGAGCTTCGGCGAGTTGTGGAAACCGAAGACGGCGTCGCAGGGAAAGCGCTCAAACAGGCCGTCGGCCAGCATGGCGTTGGCGCCGCCGACGCCCTCTTCCGCCGGCTGGAAGATGAGGGTCGCCGTGCCGTCGAAGTTGCGGGTCTCGGCGAGGTACTTGGCGGCGCCGAGCATGCTGGCCGTGTGGCCGTCATGGCCGCAGGCATGCATGCGGTTCTCGTATTTCGAGCGATAGGCGAGCTGGGTGATCTCGTGCATCGGCAGGGCGTCCATGTCGCAGCGCAGGCCGACCGAGCGGGAGGACGTGCCGACCTTGAGGCGGCCGACGACGCCGGTCTTCCCGACGTTGCGGTGGACTTCCCAGCCCCAGCCCTCCAGTGCCTTCGCGACGATCTCGGAGGTGCGCGTCTCCTCGAAGCCGATCTCCGGATGGGCGTGGAAGTCGTGGCGCCAGGCGGTCATCTCGGGAGCGAGGGCGGAGATCTTCTCGGGAATCGGCATGGGAGGCCTGATCGTTCGTGCGGAGGGATGGCGCAGCGCCGGGGATGTGACCATAGCGGCGCCTCGCGGAGGCCGCCATGCAGGGCGCGCGGGCGAGCGCGCCGAGCCATGCGCGGCTGCCATGCCTCGGCCCTCGCGCGATTGCCATGGCGATAGCAGCCGTCCCAGGATGGCGTACCCCGATCCTCCTCATTGCCGAGTGCAGCCTGACATGAACCCCTGCGATCTCACCGCCGTCGAGGCCCGCCGCCTGATCGGCGCGAAGAAGCTGTCCGCCTCCGAACTGTTGGAAAGCTGCCTCAAGCGGATGGACGCGGTCGACCCGGCGGTGAACTGCATGGTGGCGCGGGACGATGCGGCGGCGCGCGCCGCGGCGAAGGCGGCGGACGCGGCGGTGGCGCGCGGCGAGCCGCTCGGGGCGCTGCACGGGCTTCCCGTGGGCGTGAAGGATCTCGAGAACACCAAGGGCCTGCGCACCACCTATGGCAGCGTGCTCTTCAAGGACTTCGTGCCGGAGGAGGACCAGCTCATCGTCCGCTCGGTGCGCGAGGCCGGGGCCGTCGTCGCCGGCAAGACCAACACGCCGGAATGGGGCGCCGGCGCCAATACCCGCAACGCCGTCTATGGCGCGACGGGCAATCCCTTCGATCCGTCGAAGTCGGCGGCCGGTTCCTCCGGCGGCTCGGGCGTGGCGCTCGCCTGCGGCATGGTGCCGATCGCCACGGGGTCCGACACCGGCGGTTCGCTGCGCAACCCGGCCGCCTTCAACGGCATCGTCGGCTTCCGCCCGTCGCCCGGCCTGGTGCCGAGCGACAAGCGGCCGCTCGGCTGGAATCCGTTGAGCGTGCTGGGTCCGATGGCGCGCACCGTGCCGGATCTCTGCCTGCTCCTCTCCACCATGGTCTCGGACGATGCCTGCGACCCGCTGGCGACCACCATCCACGGCAAGGCGGTGCGCCGGCCGGAGGATTTCGCCGTACCGGCGGAGATCGACCTCGCGTCGCTCAGGGTGGCGGTGACGCCCGATTTCGGCTTCACGCCGACGGAGAAGCACATCCGCGCCGTGCTGGCGGAAAAGGTCGGGCTCTTCGCCCATCTCTTCGCCGGCGTCGACGAGGCGACGCCCGACTGCACCGGCACCGACGAGGTCTTCGAAGTGCTGCGCTCCGTCGCCTTCATGGCGGGCATGTACGAGCGCGTCAGGGATACGCCGGAGCTCGTCGGCCCCAATGTCAGGGCCAATGTGGAGGAGGGGCTGACCTATTCGGCGCTCGACGTCACCAAGGCGCTGAAGCAGCAGACGGTGCTCTACAAGAACTGGGGCCGCTTCTTCGAGGGATACGACGTCATCCTGTCGCCGGCCGTGACGCTGAGCCCCAGGCCCTGGTCGGAGCTCTATCCGGCCGAGATCGACGGCACGCCGACGCGCACCTATTTCCACTGGCTCGCCAACGCCTATGCGGTGACGACGGTCGGCTATCCCGCCATCTCCCTGCCCGTCGGGCTCGACCATGCCGGCATGCCCTTCGGCCTGCAGATCGTCGGGCCGCGCGGCGGCGACGCGAAGGTGCTGGCGGTGGCCGCGGCGCTGGAGCGTGAACTGGCCGGCGATCCGCGCACGGCGCGCCCGATCCCCGACATCGCCAAGCTCGCCGCGGCGGCGCCGATCAGCGCCATGCCGGGGTTCATGGGCTTCGACTGACGGACGTCACGCGGTTGCCAGACGCGACGCGGCGCGCAACCATATCGCATTGCATGGAAAGGCCGGCGCAGGCCGGGTCAGGGGGATTGGATGATGTTCGACAGACGCACGCTGCTCAAGGGCGCGGCGGCCTCGCTGGTCGCGGCGCCGGCGCTGGCGCAGGACTGGCGGGCCTCGACCATGCGGTTCATTCCGCAGGCGAATCTGTCGTCGCTCGACCCGATCTGGACGACCGCCACCGTCACCAACAACCACGGCTACTACGTCTATGACACGCTGTTCGCGGCGGACATGCAGTTCAAGGCGCAGCCGCAGATGGCCGAGGGGTACGAGCTGCTCGACAACGGGCTGCGCTGGCGCATCAAGCTGCGGCCGGGCCTGAAATTCCACGACGGCGAGCCGGTGCGTCCGCAGGACTGCATCGCCTCCATCCTGCGCTGGACGCAGCGCGATTCCTTCGGCCAGCTCGTCGGCAAGGTGGTCGACAGCACGCAGGTCATCGACGACCGCACCTTCGACATCAAGCTGACGCGGCCGTTCCCGCTGCTGCTCGACGCGCTCGGCAAGCCCGACACCCCCGCCTTCATCATGCCGGAGCGCCACGCCAAGACCGAGGCCACGAAGCAGGTGACCGAGATGGTCGGCTCCGGCCCGTACCGGTTCGTGGCCGGCGAGTACAATTCGGGCAGCCGCGTCGTCTACGAGAAGTTCGACGGCTATGTGCCGCGCTCCGAGCCCGCCAGCCGCGGCGCCGGCGGCAAGGTGGCGCATTTCCCGCGGATCGAGTGGCACATCCTGCCCGACCCCTCGACGGCGGCGAACGCCATCATCCGCGGCGAGATGGACTGGTGGGAGCGCCCGCCCGCCGACCTGCAGCCGCTGCTCGCGCGCTCGCGCGACATCACCCGCGAGGTGACCGATCCCTCCGGCCGCATCGCCATCATGCGGCTCAACCACCTGCACCCGCCCTTCAACAACCCGAAGGTGCGCGCCGCCGTCCGCATGGCGGCGATGCAGGAGGACTACATGCGCGCCACCCAGGGCGACGACACCTCCGCCTGGCAGACCTGCCGCAGCCTCTGGCCCAAGGGCACGCCCTACTACACGGGCGAGCAGGAGGACCTGATGCCGCAGTCGATCGACAAGGCGAAGGCGGCGCTGCAGGCCTCCGGCTATGCGGGCGAGAAGGTGGTGATCATCAACCCGACCGATTTCCCCGACATCGGGCCGCTCGGACAGGTGACCGCCGACATCCTCAAGCGCATCGGCATGAACGTCGAACTCGCCGAGACCGACTGGGGCACCGTGATCCAGCGTCGCGGCAGCCGCGAGCCCGTCGAGAAGGGCGGCTGGAGCATCTTCCACACCACCGGCCCGGCGCCTGGCTGGGGAACGCCCGCGACCTCGCTGCTGGTGCGGGGTCAGGGCGCCCGGGGCTGGTTCGGCTGGTGGGACAGCCCCAAGGCCGAGGCGCTGACGGAGGAGTGGCTCTATGCGCCCGACGAGGCGGGCCAGCAGAAGGCGGCGCGCGAGCTCGGCCGCCTGGCGCTGGAGGAGGTCGCGACCGTTCCGCTGGGCCAGTTCACCCTGCGCACCGCCTATCGCAAGACGCTGACCGGCATGCCGCACGGTTCGGCGCCCTATCCCTGGAGCCTCAAGCGGGCCTGAGACGGCCCCCTGTCCGTGATGAAAGGCCGGGCTCGCGCCCGGCCTTTTGCGTCGGGCTTCAGGTGGGCGAGCCCTCGCGCGGCGGCGTGGCCGCGGGGGCCGGCTCGTCCAGCGGCACGAAGGGCAGGTCGCCGTGGGGCGCCGCCGCCGCCGGGCCGTCGGCCATGGACGCAGGCGGGGGATTGCTCCCCGCAGCCCGGGTGATCTCGGCGATGATGCCGCGGGCGATCTCCTGCTCGCCCATGATGACCGTGCCGGCGCCGAGGCTCGTCAGGTGTTCGACCTCCGCGTCCGAGTGGGCCCTCGCGATGATGATCAGCGCGGGGTTGGCGGCCTTCGCCGTCTCGACGATCTGGCCGGCCTCGAAGGCGTTGGGAATGGCGACGATGAGGCGCCGGGCGCCGGCGATGTTGGCGCTGGCGAGGATATCGCCCTGCACGGCGTTGCCGGTGATGGTCTCCACCCCTTCCTGGCGCAGGCGGGCCTGGGGCCGGGTCGCGTCCTCGATGACCAGGTAAGGAATGCCCTTGGCCTTCAGGCCCTCGCCGACGAGGCTGCCGACGCGGCCATAGCCGACGAGGACGGTGTGGCCGGTGAGGGCCGTGCTCTGGGGTTCCTCGTCGTCGGTGGAGGGAGGCGTCGGTGGCGGGGGAGCGGCCTCGGTCGCCGGGTCGGAAGGGGTATCGGTCGCGGCGGGCGCGACGGCCGGGCCCTGGTCGATCCGCCGCTTGATCCATCCGACGGCGGCGAAGACCGCGGGGTTCAGCATGATCGACAGGATGGCGCCGGCGAGGATGAGGTCGCGGCCCTCCTGCGGCAGGAGCTTCAGCCCGACGCCGAGCTCGGCGAGAATGAAGGAGAATTCGCCGATCTGGGCCAGCGAGGCCGAAATCGTCAGGGCGGTGCCCTTCGGATAGCGGAACGCGATGACGATCAGGAAGGCCGCCAGCGACTTGCCGATGATGATGATGAACAGCACGGCCAGGATCGGCCAGGCCGCGGTCACCAGCGTCCAGGGGTTGAACAGCATGCCGACCGACACGAAGAACAGCACCGAGAAGGCGTCGCGCAGCGGCAGCGATTCCTCCGCCGCCCGGTGGCTGAGTTCGGATTCGCTCATGATCATGCCGGCGAAGAAGGCGCCGAGCGCGAAGGAGACGCCGAAGAGCTTGGCGGCCCCGAAGGCGACGCCGAGGGCGATGGCGAGCACGGCGAGGCGGAAGAGCTCGCGCGAGCCGGTATGGGCGACGTAGTGCAGGAGCCAGGGGATGACCTTGCGCCCCAGCCCCAGCATCAGCACGACGAAGCCGGCGACCTTCAAGAGCGTGACCAGGATGACGCCGCCGATGCCGAGGCCGAGCCACTGCACGAGCGGATCGCTCGCCGCGCTGGCGGTGGTCTCGCCGCCGAGGATGCCGGCGAGCGCCGGCAGGAGAACCAGCGCCAGGATCATGGCGATGTCCTCGACGATCAGCCAGCCGACGGCGATGCGCCCGCGCTCGGTCTCGATGATGCGCCGCTCCTGCAGCGCGCGGAGCAGCACCACGGTAGAGGCGACGGACAGGGCGAGGCCGAAGACGATGCCGGCGCCCATGGTCCAGCCGAGCGCCCAGGCCAGCGCCATGCCCATGGCCGTCGCGGTGCCGATCTGCACCACGGCGCCGGGGACCGCGATGGCCCGGACTGAGAGGAGGTCCTTCAGCGAAAAATGCAGGCCGACCCCGAACATGAGCAGGATGACGCCCATCTCGGCCAGTTCGGTGCCGAGCTTCTGGTCGGCGATGAAGCCGGGGGTATGAGGCCCGATGAGGATGCCGGCGAGGAGATAGCCGACGAGCGTCGGCAGTTTCAGGCGGTTGGCGATGACGCCGAAGATGAACGCGAGCCCCAGACCGGCGACGATGGTGGCGATCAACGGGGTATCATGCGGCATCGGGGGCGCCTCCATCCTGTGTCATCATGGCGGGGAACCGGCGCCGTGGCGCCGGTTCAGCCATTATGGGGACGGCGATCCGTCGAGGCAACGCAGGCGCGCAGCGGACGCGCCCTGCGACCTCAGATGCCCGATGCGAGATAGCCGCCGTCGACGGCGATCACCGTGCCGGTGACGAAGCTCGCGGCGGGCGAGGCGAGATAGACCGCGGCGCCGACGAGCTCCTGCGTTTTGCCCCAGCGCCCCATCGGCGTGCGCCGCAGGGCGTTCTCCTTGCGGTCCGGCGGCATCTTGGCGGCGTTCAGCTCGGTCATGAAGAAGCCCGGCGAGATGGCGTTGACCCTGACGCCCTGGGGCGCCCACTCGGCGGCGAGGGTCTGCGTGAGGCCGACGACCGCGTGTTTCGTCATGGCGTAGGGACAGGCCTTCGGCCAGCCGCGATGGGCGGAGAGCGAGGCGATGTTGATGATGGCGCCGCTGCCGCGCTCCAGCATCATGCGGCCGAAGACCGTGCAGGAGAAGAAGACGCTGGTCTGGTTGGTGCGGAAGATCAGGTCGACCTCCTCGGGGGTGAAGTCGAGGGTCGGCTTGATGATCGTGGTGCCTTGGCAGGGCACGAGCACGTCGATCGGGCCGAAATCGCGCGTCACGGTCTCGGCGAGGCGGGCGAGGTCCGCGCCGTCCGTGACGTCGGCGACGTAGCCCTTGGCGCCGGGCGAGACCGCGGCGAGGCGGGCGGCGGCCTCGTTCAGCTTGTCCGGGCTGCGGGCGGCGATGGCGACGCGGGCGCCGGCCTCGGCATAGCCGTGGGCGATGGATTCGCCGATGCCGCTGGAGCCGCCGATGACGAGGGCGTTGAGACCTGCGAGCGAGAGGGACGTGCTGGGGGCGCTCATCGTGCGGACCTCCGCAGACGGGCGGCGGGCGACGGCCGGCGCGGAGCCGGGGCAGGCATCAGGGGCATGGCATCTCCTCCGCGGCCTTGTCGCGGCCGCTCCGGCCCCAAGGTGCTGGCAGGCCGGCGCCGATGCAAGCGTCGTGAGGCGCGTTCCGGCGCGTCAGCGCCAGGATCGTCGCGGGGGAATAATTTTCTCATTGTGCCAAGTTGTCGCATCCGTATAGGAACGGTTTTCTACGGTGCGTCGATCTCCGGGCGCCCGTCCCGAGGAGCGGACCATGGACGCCACCGACCGCAAGATCCTGACAATCCTGCAGGACGACGCCAGCATCTCGATCGCCGAGCTCGCCTCGCGGATCAATCTGTCGCAGACGCCGTGCTGGAAACGGATCCAGAAACTCGAGGCGCTCGGCTACATCATCAAGCGGGTGGCGCTGGTCTCGCCGGAGAAACTCGGGCTCGGCCTCACGGTCTTCGTCTCCATCGAAACCTCGGACCATTCGCGCGAGTGGCTGGCGCGTTTCGCCGACACCGTCTCCGGCATGCCGGAGGTGATGGAGTTCTACCGGATGGCCGGCGACGTGGACTATATGCTGCGCGTCGTGGTGACCGACATGGCGGCCTACGACGCCTTCTACAAGCGGCTGATCGACACCATCCCGCTGAAGAACGTCACCTCGCGCTTCGCCATGGAGCGCATCAAGTCGACGACGGCCTACGAGGTGCCGGAGCCGGTCAAGGCGTGAGGCCGGGCCGGTCGGACCGCCCTCCGCCGGGGAGACGGAAGCCGTCTTCGGCAGGGCTGCCGTCCCATTGCAGGATTTTGCGCCGGCAGCCTCCGGTTGCAATCGCCTCGCCGGGCACCCGCCGAGTCCCGTGAGGAGCGCGCCGGTCGCCACGTGGAGCGGCGAATTTTCCTAGAAGAAACGCGTTGCAGCGGTAGCGCGAAACCACTTTTGCGCGAAGCTGCCGTTCGGCTCACGGCTCCGTGATGGTCATGGGCGGCAAATGGACCGCTCCACGGTTGTTCTGGCCGCATGTCGAAAGCGCGGCGCTTGCGGACGGTGCTCCAGTACGGCCATGCGGGACTGTTGTTCCTCTCTTAGGAAAACGCCCAAGAGCGGTAAGCAGAAATCGCCATTATGACAACGCAGTTACAATTCCTTGGTGCTTCCTTCTCCGTTACGGAAAGTTGATACTATGTCTGTGCAGAGAAGCCATGTGAAAACAACTGGCATTTGCACCGGTGCACGGATGGAATTTGGGTGCCGATAGGGAAGTTCACTTTCCTTTGAAGTGCCGAGACCGCCCTGTCTGAGTCTGCATGCGGGCCTTCGGGCCTGCCGAAGGGGGATGCGTCGTGTTGGCGGTTCGTGGCGAACCACTGGTGAATTTTGCAGACGGGGGGAGCGTGACCTTCACGCCGCCCATTCCGGCCGCCGTGCGGCGGGAGTTCGACGGCCACTCGGTGGACGTCGATGTGGAAGGCCTGCGATTTTCCGTGGTGATCGGGGAGGACATCCCCCTGCCGCTGAACTGCGCCTCCTTCCGGGAGGCCAAGGACATCGTCATGTCGGTGTCGATCCAGATCATGTCGGCGCTCCTTCAGTCCCGCCAGACGGGACAGGTCACCAAGAGCCGGGAGCCGGCGGCCGCGCCGCGGCCGGTCGCGGCGGCAACCCCCGCTTCGGTCGTCGTTCTGCATCGACCGAACCCGATTCCGGTCCCCGCACCAGAGCGCGACCGCGGCGAGACGACCTTCGCCGCGCTCTTCGCCGCCTGGTCGCGCTATCATCTGAGCACCGGCGGTGCGCCGACGACGCCGCCCTACTGGCAGGTGCTGATCACCCGTTTCGCCACGTTTCTCGGCCATGACCGGCCGGCCGACGTGACCTCCCACGACATCCGGGCCTATCGCGACCACCTGATCGCGAGCGGTCGGAGGCTCCGCACGGCCCGGCATTCCGACTTCGCCGCGCTGCGGGCGATCTATCATTTCGGCGTCGAGAACGAGCTCGTTCCGACCAACCCGACGATCGGCGTCAAGTTCAAGGCCGACCGCCTCGCCGCGGCGGAATCGATGTCGGCCTTTTCCTCGGACGAGGCGAGGGCGATCCTGGCGGCCGCCGATCGGCAGACGATTCCCTCGCGTCGCTGGATTCCCTGGCTCACCGCCATGACCGGAAGCCGGGTTGCGGCCATCGCCAACCTGCGCAAGCAGGACGTGATCGAGGTCGAGGGCGTCTGGTGCCTGCGCATCAGCCGGCAGGCGGGCCCGATCAAGACCGCCGCATCGGAGCGGATCGTGCCGATCCATCCGGCGATCCTCGCGCGCGGCTTCCTCGCCTTCGTCGAGAAAACGCAGCGCGAACGGCTGTTTTTCGGCGAATCCGACGGCGCCGTGCCCGGATCTGGCAGCAATCCGCCGGTCGGGCAGGGGGCGCGACCCTACAATCCCGCCCGCTCGACGATCCGCCGGGTGACCGAATGGCTGCACGGGCTCGGACTCGAGATCGGTCGCGCGGCGAAAAAGGATCCGAACCATGCCTGGCGGCACTGGTTCAAGGAACAGGCCTTCGCGGCCGGCATTCCCGAAAAGATCACGGATGCGATCGTCGGCCATGCCCAGGCGACGACCTCCCGACGCTACGGCGCGGTGTCGATCGCCGCGATGGAAGCCGAACTGCGCAAAATCCGGCCTCCGGTCTGAGGGGAGGGCGGATCTTCCGCTCTTTGCGTCACGCTTCGCGCACCGTCGGAAAAAGGCAAAACCCCGGCGGTCGCCCGCCGGGGTCTGTCGGTCTGGAACCGGTCTTGCGACCGGACCGGATCAGAAGTTGCGCTGGACGCGGAACATGCCGGACCAGGCGTTGGCATTGCCCTGGCTCGAGATGCCGTTCGAGACGACGGCCGCATTGCCCGAACCGTTCTGGCGCGCGCTGAGGTTCGAGTAGACGACCTCGACGCCGAGGTCGAGGTTGCGAACCGGCGACCAGATCGTGTTCACGCCGATCTGCCAGAAGCGGATGTCGGCGAGGTTGCTGGTGGCGACGGAGGGCGCGTCGATGTTGACGTACTTGCCCCAGATGGCCGAGCGGAGAGCCGGGGTCCAGAAGTGGCGGAAGCCACCATGGATGCCCCAGGCCTTCGACTTCACGATGCCGGTGCCGGCAGCGTTCAGGTTGCCGTCGGCATAGAGAGCGCTGACGAGACCGACGCCGACAGCCTGGCGGGTCTGGATGAGACCGTCCGAGTTGTCGTTCGTGAAGACGTAGCCGAGGGCGCCGTCAGCGTAGGTCGCCTGCAGCCAGAGCACGTCGCCGCGGGCGAGCATGTCGAGGTTCAGGCGAACGCCGCCGCCGACAGCCCAGCCGGCGGTCGAGGCGCCGGTGGTCGGAGCAACGGCCGTCAGGTTGGTGCGCACCTCGTGATAGGCGGCCATGACCTGGGCGGAGCCCCAGCCCTGGTCGACGCGCAGGTTACCCACGATGTCCGGGATCTGGTTGCCGTTGTAGACGACGCCGTTGGTCTGCGAGGCGGCCGTGGTGAGCGTGCCGATCGCGCCGATGCGACGGAACTGCGGATCCTCGACCGAGATCGTGGCCGAGAAGCCCGAACCGAACGAAGCGGTATAGGCGATCAGGTTCGACGAGTTGCGGGACGGATCGAGCGTGGAGCCCGACGAAGCCACGAACTGGACGTCGCCCTGGTAGAAGTTGAAGAACGAGGCCGAGTTGCCGAAGGTGAAGCCGGCGAACTGGATGAACGCACGGGACATGTAGGCGGCAGACGCCTGACCGGTCGAGCCGGCGCCGGTGGCGAGGGTCGCCGGGACGACGTTGTTCGACGGGCCGCGCTGGATGAAGAACTCGCCGTAGGCGCGCAGGAGGCCATACTCGGTGTTCGAGCGGGCATCGAAGTTCAGCAGCAGGCGGGTACGGGTGGTGTAGGCATTGGTGCCGGCACCGAACGTCTGGGTGGCGTAGGCATCCATGCGGACGTAGCCGCCGATGCGAAGGCAGGTGTCGGTGCCCGGGATGAAGAAGAAGCCCGCGCCGTAGGTGTCGCAGATGCGCACGTATTCGGCGGGAGCAGCCTTGCCCGGGAGATCCGCTGCCTGAGCACCGGTGAGGGCAACGAAGCCCGCAGCAGCGCCGAGAAGAAGGCTCGTCACCCCCTCGAGCGGCGCGTCTTCCGAGGGGCCAATTGCCGCCCCGGGGCAGCGCCGAGTCGCTTCAGCCGCTCCGGGCCGGCGGGGGGGCGAGACCTCCGGACGACGATTCGGCGCGGAATCGGGCCGTTTCCGCCCTGCCGGCCCGCCGGGGCGGCGATTCCGAGCGGTCCGGCGACACCGCAACAACCGCGTTCCCGCCCCGGCCCCCCTATCGCAGGGCGGGCCGGCCTCGTCGCCCGTTAACGTGCTCACGGCCCCGTGAATGGCCGAAAGGCGATGATTTTCATAAACTTGCGCAGGATTACCGGACTTTGGCCGTGGTTAAGGCGCCCGTGTCCTTCGTGCAACAGTGACGGCCAAAGCCTGCCGGGGCCCTGTTTGGAGGCGTTCTTTCGATTGATCGGCACCGGGGCATCGGTAATGGTGACCCTGCGACGAAGGGGGGCACCCCGGTCGCACCGCCCTTCCTGGGGTCGAACGGCACCTTGCCACGACAGCAGAAAAGGCGGCCACACGGGGAATATCGGAACCAAAGCCGTCAAAAGGCGCGGAACCAAGCTCCCTCAGGAGAAACATTTGGAGGTCTACACAATGAAGACGGTTAAGAGCCTTCTTCTCGGCGCTGCCGCAGGCTTTATCGGCCTGACCGGCGCTCAGGCAGCGGATCTCCCGGGCAAGGCTGCTCCCGCCGAGTACGTTCGCATCTGCGACACCTACGGCGCGGGCTTCTTCTTCATCCCGGGTACCGACACCTGCCTTCGCATCGGCGGCTACGTCCGTCACGAGAGCTACCTGGCTCAGCAGTTCACCCCGGGCACCAACGTCTACTCGACGCGTACCCGCCTCCTGCTGAACTTCGACGCCCGCTCGAACACCGAGTACGGCCTCCTGCGCGCCTACGGCGAGTTCTTCGTCCAGCGCGGCCCGGGCGGCAACGCTCTGACCGGCGGCCTCACCAACATCGCTTCGGGCCAGGGCTCGGGCGTTCAGGCTTCCGCGACCTACATGTCGCGCGCCTTCATCCAGTTCGCCGGCTTCACCTTCGGTAACTCGGCCTCGTTCTTCAACTTCTACCAGGGCGACGTCCAGTTCGTGACGGCTGCCGGCTCGGCCTTCGACCCGGCCCGCGGTTCCTCGAACCTCATCGCCTACACCGCCTCGTTCGGCTCGGGCTTCTCGGCCACGGTTTCGGTCGAAGATCCGCAGTTCAAGCGCATCGGCGCCCTCGGCTCCATCAGCGCCGCTGGTGTCACCGCTGGCCCGTCGCAGGCCAACGGCGTGGTCTACAACGGCAACGTCATCCCCGACGTCGTCGGTAACCTGCGCGTCGACCAGGGCTGGGGCTCCGCCCAGGTTATGGCCGCCTATCACGAGGTCCGCACCACGAACGCTGGCGGCTTCAACCGCACGGCTTCCGGTTGGGCTGTCGGCGCCGGCGTCCGCCTGAACCTCGACATGCTCGCCCGCGGCGACGTGCTGTGGTTGCAGGCTGCCTACGGTGAAGGCGCCATCGCCTACACGGCTCACCAGGATAACTCGGACGGCCTCGTCCAGACCCGTAACGCCATCGGCGCCGGTCTGGTCACGGGTCTCTACGCTGACGGTCTTCTGACCGCCACCGACCGCGTTGCCCTGTCGAAGTCCTGGGGCATCCATGCCGGCTTCCGCCACTTCTGGACCCCCGCTCTGCGGTCGGCCCTGTGGGGTAAGTACGTCAGCATCGACGCTCCGGGCGTCGCTGGCGCCGTCGGCAACAACCTCAAGTTCTGGCAGGTTGGCGTCAACACCATCTGGTCGCCGGTTCGCAACCTCGACCTCGGTGTCGAGGTCGTCTACACGAACCTGAACTCGCGCGCTTCGGGCATCGGCTACACCGGTGCTCAGGTCATCGGCACGCAGGGCGCCTGGTCCGGCGTGTTCCGCGTCCAGCGCAACTTCTGATCGGGTCCGGTCTCAGACCGGTTCCAGTCTCAAAGGCCCCGGCGGGAAACCGCCGGGGTTCTTTTTTGTGCGCAAGGCAGGACATGCAGGGCACGACGTCAGCCATTCGGCTGGCTGCCCCGGGGCTCCGCTCCGCGAGCGGCTCCGGCGCCGAAAGGTACGCAATGTCAGCGACTTGTGCGGAAATGCCGAAAAATCGAATCAAGTCCGGCTGACGACATCCGGCCGTGGCCGTTCCGTGGTGCCGCCGTCTCCGTCGCGCTATTCTCGCCGCGGATTCGCGGATGGCCCCGAGGAGGTGTGCCGTCCGAACCACGAGGGGAGACGAGGCATGGTGACGATTCGCTGGCGAGATGCAGGGCGGCGCCTCGCCCATCGTCTCATTGGCTTCGCCGCCCTCGCGGCAGTCGTCACGTCGTCGGCATTTGCTCCGGCCCAGGCTGCCGAACCCATCCAGCTCTCCGTCGTCCGCGAGGGGGACGTCGTCGTCCTCGGCGGCTCCGTGCCCGACGAGGCCCTGCGCGAGGCCGTCCTCGGCGCGATCCGCGCGACGTCGGCCGAGGCTTCCGTCATCGACACCACCACGCTCGCCCCCGACGCGCCCCCGGGCTTTTCATCCGCGGCGACCTTCGCGGCGGGCCTCGCCGCACGTCTCAAGCCCGGCGCCGTGCTCGTCTCCGGCAGCGACATCGACGTCGAGGGCCGCCCGGATGGTCTCTCGGGCCAGGCTGCCGTCACCGCGGCCCTCGCGGCGCTCCCAGACGGCCTGCGGCTCCGTCGCCAGGCCCTGCTGCCGCCGGTGGTGAAGCCCTTCACGCTCACCATGGAGCGCACGGGCAGCGGTCTCGCGCTGTCCGGCGTCGTCGCTTCGGAGGAGGAGAGGCGGGCCCTCGCCACCTTCGCCGGCTCGCTCGGCCTCGGAACGGTCACCGATGCCCTGGTCGTCGCGGCGGGGGCCCCCGACGGCTTCGACCGTGCGGCGGCTTCGCGCTTCGCGCTGACGCAGCTCGCGCGGCTCACGATGGGCACAGCCTCCATCGCCGACAAGGCCCTGACGCTGGAGGGCCGGCCGACGGACCGGGCGGGCTTTGCCGCCATCAACCTCGCCCTTGCCGGCGCGCTCCCGGCGGGGCTGACCCTGGCGCGCACCGCCCTGGCAGCTCCGGTCGTGTCGCCCTACGACTGGTTCGCCGAGAAGACGGCCTCCGGCGTTCGGCTGCAGGGCTATGTGCCCTCGGAGGCCGTGCGTGGCGAGATCCGCGCCGCGGCTGAAGCCTTGTTCGCGCCGCTGGCCCTCACCGACGCGCAGGAAATCGCGTCCGGCGCGCCGGATGGCTTTGTTCCCGCCGCCGTCGCGGCCATGGGCCAGCTCGTCTTCCTCGAGCGCGGGCGCGCGGCCCTGCGCGACTCCCGGCTCATCGTCTCGGGTGAAGCCTCGTCGCCGACCGCCGCGGTCGCCGTGCGGGCGGCCATTGAGGGCTCGGCTCCCTATGGCTTCACGGTCGCCCACACGATCGCCGCGCCCGCGATCGCCGTTCCGGCCGCCGCCGCGCCGCCGCCGCCGGCGACTGCCCCGGCCTGCGTCGCGCAGATCACCCGCGAGATGGCGGAGGGCGGCATCGTCTTCCAGTTCGGCCGCGAGGTCATGCGCCCTGAGAGCCTGGCCCGGATTCGCCGCATCGCCGCGCATATGGCGGCCTGTCCGACGGTGCGCTTCTCGGTGGAGGGCCACACGGACTCCGATGGCGTCGCCGCCCAGAACGTCGATCTCAGCCATCGCCGGGCCCAGGCCGTGGTCGCTGTTCTCGTCCGCCAGGGTGTCGAGGCGAGCCGTCTCCTGTCCGAGGGGCATGGCGCGTCGAAGCCGCTGGTGGCGAACGATTCGCCGGCGAACAAGGCGCGCAACCGGCGCATCGAGATCATCGCCCGGTGACGGGAGGCCGGCGGCGGAATTCCGTCGCCGCGTCCGGCGCTTGCCGTCGTGCCGCTTCCGTTTGAAGCGGGCGCATCCATCGGCTAAAGGGACGCGACGCTGAATTGTTGGGCCGCGCTCTCCGCGCCGCCGTCGAGACCTCGAGGCTTCCATGCACCGCTATCGCTCCAAGACCTGCGGCGAGCTGCGCGCCGCCCATGTGGGCGAGACCGTCCGCCTGTCCGGCTGGTGCCACCGCATCCGCGACCATGGCGGCATCCTCTTCGTCGACCTGCGCGATCACTACGGCATCACCCAGTGCCTGGCCGATCCGGATTCGCCGGCCTTCAAGGCGCTGGAAGCCTGCCGCGCCGAATGGGTCATCCGCATCGACGGCAAGGTGAAGGCGCGCGACGAGGGCCTGAAGAACGCCAAGATCCCCACCGGCGACGTCGAGGTCTTCATCACCGACCTCGAAGTGCTCGGCAAGGCCGACGAACTGCCGCTTCAGGTCTTCGGCGACCAGGAGTATCCGGAGGAGACGCGGCTGAAGTACCGCTTCCTCGACCTGCGCCGCGACAAGCTTCACAAGAACATCATGACCCGCGGCGAGGTGGTGGACGCCATCCGCCGCCGCATGAAGGGGCAGGGGTTCTTCGAGTTCCAGACGCCGATCCTCACCGCCTCCTCGCCGGAGGGCGCGCGCGACTTCCTCGTCCCCAGCCGCATCCATCCCGGCAAGTTCTACGCCCTTCCGCAGGCGCCGCAGCAGTACAAGCAGCTCATCATGATGAGCGGCTTCGATCGCTACTTCCAGATCGCGCCCTGCTTCCGCGACGAGGACCCGCGCGCCGACCGCCTGCCGGGCGAGTTCTACCAGCTCGACCTCGAGATGAGCTTCGTCGAGCAGGAGGACGTCTTCGCCGCCGTCGAGCCGGTGATCCGCGGCGTCTTCGAGGACTTCGCCGAGGGCAAGCCGGTCACGCAGTCCTTCCCGCGCATCCCCTACGCCGAATCCATGCGCAAATACGGCTCCGACAAGCCGGACCTGCGCAATCCGCTGGTCATGCAGGACGTCTCCGAGCATTTCCGAGGGTCGGGCTTCAAGGTCTTCGCCCGCATGCTCGAGGACACGAAGAACCAGGTCTGGGCGATCCCCGGCCCGACCGGCGGGAGCCGCGCCTTCTGCGACCGCATGAACGCCTGGGCGCAGGGTGAAGGCCAGCCGGGCCTCGGCTACATCATGTGGCGCGAGGGCGGCGAGGGTGCCGGTCCGCTCGCCAACAACATCGGCCCTGAGCGCACCGCGGCGATCCGCGAGCAGCTCGGCCTGAAGGAGGGGGACGCCGCCTTCTTCGTCGCCGGCGACCCGGAAAAGTTCGTGAAGTTCGCGGGTCTCGCCCGCACCAAGGTCGGCGAGGAGCTCAACCTCATCGACAAGGACCGGTTCGAGCTCGCCTGGATCGTCGACTTCCCCTTCTACGAGTGGAACGAGGACGAGAAGAAGGTCGACTTCTCGCACAATCCGTTCTCGATGCCGCAGGGTGGCCTCGACGCGCTGAAGTCGCAGGATCCGCTGTCGATCAAGGCGTTCCAGTACGACATCACCTGCAACGGCTACGAGATCGCGTCGGGAGGCATTCGCAACCATCGCCCCGAGACCATGGTCAAGGCCTTCGAACTCGCCGGCTACGACGAGCAGACGGTGATCGAGCGCTTCGGCGGCATGTACCGCGCCTTCCACTACGGCGCCCCGCCGCACGGCGGCATGGCGGCGGGCATCGACCGCATCGTCATGCTGATCTGCGGCGTGCAGAACCTGCGCGAGATCTCGCTGTTCCCGATGAACCAGCGTGCCGAGGACTTGCTCATGGGCGCGCCGAACGAGGCGAGCCCGAAGCAGCTGCGCGAGCTCTCCATCCGCATCGCCATCGACCCGAAGAAGCCGTGATGGCGGCCGTGGCGGGGGAGGGCGCGTACGAGAGCCGCTTCGTCACGGCGAGCGACGGGCTGACGCTCCACGCGCGGCTCTACGGCCGGCCGCAGGACGGGCGCCTGCCGGTGCTGTGCCTGCCGGGCCTGTCGCGCAATTCCGGCGATTTCGACGTGGTGGCGCGGGCGCTCGCCGACGAGCGGCAGGTGGTGGCCCTCGATTATCGCGGCCGCGGCCTCTCGGCCGCCGATCCGGACTGGCGGAACTACACCCTGCCGGTGGAACTCGACGACGTCCTGACGGTGACGACGGTGCTCGGCCTCGCCCGCGCCGTCTTCCTCGGCACGTCTCGCGGCGGCCTCCTCACCATGCTCACGACCGCGGCGCGCCCGACGCTCCTCGCGGGGGCCATCCTCAACGACATCGGCCCGGTGATCGAGGGGGCGGGGCTCGCGCGCATCAAGAGCTATCTCGGCCGCCTGCCGGAGCCGGCGACCTGGGACGAGGCGGTGGCGCTCCTGAAGAGCATCGGCCAGTCGCGCTTTCCCGCGCTCAGCGATGCCGACTGGCGCGGCCAGGCGGGCAGCATCTGGACCGAACGGGACGGGCGGCTCGCCGCCGCCTTCGATCCGGCGCTGGCGAAGACCCTGGAGAGCGTCAGCTTCGACGCGCCGATGCCGACGCTCTGGCCGCAGTTCGACGGCCTCGCCGCCGTTCCGGTCATGGTGATCCGCGGCGAGCATTCCGACATCCTGAGCGCGGCGACGGTCGGCGCCATGGCCGACAGGCGGCCCGATCTCGACGTCCTGACCGTGCCGGGCCAGGGCCATGCGCCGCTCCTCACCGATTCGCTCTCCATCGGCCGCATCCAGGCCTTCGTGCGGCGCTGCGACGCGGCCTGACGCCCGAGCGATGTGCCGTTCCGCCGCCTTGGCAGTGCGGGGCGCGCACTCTAATGTCGCGTTCCCGGGGGCTATCGCGACAGCGCAACAGTGAACATTCCCAATCTTCTGACGCTGCTGCGCATCCTGCTGGTGCCGGTGGTGGTATGGGCCATCTCGCAGGGGCAGATGGCCCTCGCCCTGGCCGCTTTCGTCATCGCCGGCATCACCGACGCGGTCGACGGCTATATCGCCAAGCATTTCGACCAGCAGACCGAGCTCGGCGCCTATCTTGATCCGCTGGCGGACAAGACGCTCATCGTCTCGATCTACGTGTCGCTGGCGATCTTCGGCTTCATCCCGCCCTGGGTCGCGATCCTCGTCGTCTCGCGCGACATCATGATCGTCGGGGCGGTGGTCCTCTCGACGCTGATCGAACGGCCGCTCACCATCCAGCCGCTGATGGTCTCGAAGGCCAACACGGTGGCGCAGATCGTCTTCGCCGCGCTGGTGCTGGCCGCCAAGGGGCTGAAGATCGATCTCGACTGGGCGATCTTCATCTGCATGTGGGCGGTGGCGGCGCTCACCCTCGCATCGGCCGGCGCCTATCTCGTGAGCTGGACGCGCCACATGGCGAACTGAGCGGCACGATGGCGCCAATCGGCGCTTGAAAGCCGCCGTCCGCCTTGCGACGGTGCCTGCCGTCGTTCCCGCGCAGAGAGGTTCCGCCTTTGACGTTGCAGAGACAGGTCGGCTTCTGGATCGGCGGGCTCGCCGTGCTGGCGCTGTCGCTCTACGTGCTGCGCGGCATCCTGCTGCCCTTCATCGCGGGACTGGCGCTGGCCTATTTCCTCGATCCGATCGTCAGCCGCCTGGAGCGGATCAGGGTGCCGCGCGTCGCCGGGGCCCTGGCGGTGATCGGCACCTTCGTCGTCATCTTCATCGTGCTGACGGTGGTCATCGTCCCGGTTCTCGCCAACCAGCTCACCGCCTTCGTCGCCCGCCTGCCGAGCTATGTGGTGCAGCTCCAGGCGCTGGCCACCGAACAGAACCGCGAATGGCTGCAGCGCGTGCTCGGTGACCGGCTGCCCGACGTGTCGCGCAGCGTCGCCGAGCTCGTCACCCAGTCCACCGGCTGGATCGCCAGCTTCGTCCAGCAGAGCCTTTGGGCGGGCGGTGCCACCTTCATCTACATCTTCGGCCTCTTCATCATCACGCCCGTCGTCGCCTTCTACCTTCTGAAGGACTGGCCGCGGATGATGGAGAAGATCGATTCCTGGCTGCCGCTGCAGCACCGGGAGACGATCCTCAGCCTGATGCGCGAGATGAACGTCGCCATGGCCGGCTTCGTGCGCGGGCAGGCGACCGTCTGCTTCGTGCTGATGATCTATTACGGCATGGCGCTGAGCGGGGCGGGGCTCAATTTCGGCCTGCTGATCGGCCTCGGCACGGGCTTCCTCAGCTTCATCCCCTATGTCGGCTCGATCACCGGGCTGACGCTCGCCGTCGGCGTCGCCATCGTGCAGTTCTGGCCGGACTGGACCATGGTGATCGTCATCCTCGCCATCTTCGGCATCGGCATCTTCTTCGAGGCCTATGTGCTCTATCCGAACCTGGTCGGCGAATCCGTCGGCCTGCACCCGGTCTGGCTGATGTTCGCGCTGTTTTCCTTCGGCGCCCTGTTCGGCTTCGCCGGGCTGATGCTGGCCGTGCCGCTCGCCGCCTCGCTCGGCGTCTTGACGCGGTTCGCGATCCGGCAGTACCTCGCCAGCCCGCTGTTCACGGGTGTCGCGCGGCCGCGGCCGCACGAGGGTCCGGGCCGGCCGGAGATGTGACGCATGGTTGCCACCGCACCGCGGGGCGGGCCGCGCCAGATGGCGCTGGACCTCGCCCTGCCCGAAAGCCTGTCGCGGGACGATTTCCTCGCCGCGCCGTGCAACGAAACGGCCCTCGAGCTCGTCGAGTCCTGGCCGGACTGGCCGGCGCGGGTGATCGCACTCGTCGGCCCGCCGGGGGCGGGCAAGAGCCATCTCGGTTCGATCTGGGCCGATCTCGCGGGCGCGCGCCGTCTCGCCGCGCGCGACCTCGCGGGAACGGCACCCGGCGATGCGCTCGCCACCGGCGCGCTGCTGCTGGAGGATGCCGGGCCGAAGACCTCGGAAGTGGCGCTCTTCCACCTCCTCAACAGCGCGCGGGAGGAGGACGCCTTCGTGCTGATGACGGCACGGGAGGCGCCGGTCTCCTGGGGCGTCGGCCTCAAGGACCTCGCCTCGCGCCTGAGGGCGCTGCCCTCCGTCGCCCTCGCCGAGCCGGAGGACGGCCTGCTGCGCGCCGTGCTGGTCAAGCTCTTCGCCGACCGGCAGCTGGTGGTCGACGCGGACGTGGTCGAATTTCTCGCCCGCCGGATGGAGCGCTCGCTCGACGCGGCACGGCGGCTGGTGGCGGCGCTGGACCGGGAGGCGCTGGAGACGGGCCGGCGGCTGACGCGTCCTCTCGCAGCCCAGGTCCTCGACCGGATCATGCAACCGAACCTCATCTGAGCCGTTGGGGTCCGCGACCAGTTTGACGGTCGTCACAGTCCCGTCATGATGGCGGGTGATGGGTGGCGCAGTTCACCGCGGGGCTCCAATGACGGCTGGCGACACCAAGAAGGATGCAACGGCCCGCGTGGCCGCCGAGGTCAAGGGTTTTGGCCGCAGCCAGGCCCAGGCTGCGGCGTCGGCGGTGCGCGAGGTGGCGCAGGAGGTGGCCAAGAGCGACCTGCGCGACAAGCCGGAGCGCTTCATCAACCGCGAGCTGTCCTGGCTGCAGTTCAACCGCCGGGTCATGGAGGAAGCCTCCAACCGCAACCATCCGCTGCTCGAACAGCTTCGCTTCCTGTCGATCTCGGCCAACAACCTCGACGAGTTCTTCATGGTGCGCGTCGCCGGCCTTCGCGGCCAGGTGTTGCAGGGCGTCGGGACGGTCTCGCCGGATGGGCTGACGCCGGTCGAGCAGCTCGCCAAGATCTCCGAGGCGGTGGCGAGTCTCGCCTCCGACCAGCAGAAGCGCTGGCGGGAGCTGCGCGAGGAGGTGCTGCACGAGGGCATCGTGCTGGTCGATGCGCCGGACGTGACCAAGGCCGAGCGGGCCTGGCTCGAGGACCATTTCCTCGGCCACGTCTTCCCGGTGCTGACGCCGCTCGCCATCGACCCGGCCCATCCCTTCCCGTTCATTCCCAACCTCGGCTTCACCGTGGCCCTCGCCCTGCAGCGCATGGCCGACGGGCGGCCGATGCGGGCGCTGATCCGCGTGCCGGCGAAGATCGACCGGTTCATCAAGCTGCCGGACCTTGCCGAGACCGGCGCGCGTCGCTTCGTGACGCTCGAGCAGACGGTGGGGCTGTTCATCAACCGGCTCTTCCCCGGCTACGACGTGAAGGGGCAGGGTGCCTTCCGCATCATCCGCGACAGCGACCTCGAGATCGAGGAAGAGGCCGAGGATCTCGTCCGCCATTTCGAATCGGCGCTGAAGCGGCGGCGGCGCGGCTCGGTGATCCGGCTTGAGGCCGAGGCCTCGATGCCGGACGACCTGCGCCACTTCATCGCCGGCGCGCTCGGCGTCGTCGACGACGAGATCTTCCGCGTCGAGGGCGTGCTGGCCCTGAACGAACTCTCCCAGCTCGTCTCGCTGGAGCGGCCGGACCTGAAGTTCGTGCCCTATGCGCCGCGTTACCCGGAGCGCATCCGCGACCAGGGCGGCGACTGCTTCGCGGCCATCCGCCAAAAGGACCTCGTCGTCCACCACCCCTACGAGAGCTTCGACGTGGTGGTGCAGTTCCTCAACCAGGCGGCGCGCGACCCCAACGTCGTCGCCATCAAGCAGACGCTCTACCGCACCTCGTCGGACTCCCCCATCGTCAAGGCGCTGGCGGAGGCGGCCGAGGCCGGCAAGTCGGTCACGGCGCTGGTCGAGCTCAAGGCGCGCTTCGACGAGGAGGCCAATATCCGCTGGGCCCGCGACCTCGAGCGGGCCGGCGTGCAGGTGGTCTTCGGCTTCATCGAGCTGAAGACCCACGCCAAGCTGTCCATGGTGATCCGCCGCGAGGGCGAGAACCTCGTGACCTACTGCCACGTGGGCACCGGCAACTATCACCCGATCACCGCGCGGATCTACACGGACCTGTCCTACTTCACCGACGATCCGGTGATCGGCCGCGACGTCGCCCGCATCTTCAACTTCATCACCGGCTATGCCGAGCCGCAGGAGCTGGAGGCCATGGCGATCTCGCCGCTCAGCCTCAAGAAGAAGCTCCTGGAGCACATCGCCGAGGAGATCGCCTTCGCCAAGGCCGGCAAGCCCGCCGCCATCTGGCTGAAGATGAACTCCCTCGTCGACCCGATGATCATCGACGCGCTCTACGACGCCAGCCAGGCGGGCGTGCGGGTCGACCTCGTCGTGCGCGGCATCTGCTGCCTCAGACCCGGCGTGCCCGGCCTGTCGGACAACATCCACGCCAAGTCCATCGTCGGGCGCTTCCTCGAACACAGCCGCATCTACGCCTTCGGCGGCGGCCACGGCCTGCCGCACGCCAAGGCGAAGGTCTACATCTCCTCGGCCGACCTGATGCCGCGCAACCTCGACAGGCGTGTGGAAGTGCTCTGTCCGCTGGTCAATCCGACGGTCCACGAGCAGGTTCTCGACCAGATCATGATCGCCAACCTGAAGGACAACGAGCAGAGCTGGCGTCTCTTGCCGGACGGGACCTCGGAGCGTATCAAGCCCGCCAAGGGCGAAGAGGCCTTCAACGCCCACAAATACTTCATGACCAATCCGAGTCTGTCCGGACGTGGAAAATCGCTCAAAGAATCGTCTCCCCGCCGCTTCGCCAGCAGGGCCGAGCGGGCTGCCGAGTGACGTTTTCGAGATCGCCCCCGGACGGCTCCAGCTCGGGCCGACCATCGGCGTCATCGACATCGGATCGAACTCCGTCCGCCTCGTCGTCTACGAGGCGCTGACGCGCTCGCCGACGCCGATCTTCAATGAGAAGGCGCTGTGCGGGCTCGGACGGAACGTTCAAACCTCCGGCCGGCTCGCCGACGATGCGGTGGCGCGGGCGCTCGCCTCCATCCGCCGCTTCCGGGCGCTGTGCACGCAGCTCAGGGTGGGAGAACTCCACATCCTGGCGACTGCCGCCGTGCGCGACGCCAAGAACGGTCCCGACTTCGTCGCCGCCTGCGAGGCGATCTGCGGCGTGCCGCTGCAGCTCCTGTCGGGGCGCGACGAGGCGGCCTATGCCGCGCTCGGCGTCGTCTCCGGCATGTACCAGCCGAATGGCATCGTCGGCGATCTCGGCGGCGGCTCGCTCGAACTGGTCGACGTCCGGGGCGGGGCCATCGGCACGGGCGTGACGCTGCCGCTGGGCGGGCTCGCGCTGCAGGACACGTCGGGCCAGTCGGTGAAGAAGGCCGAGCGCATCGCCGCCAAGCTCGTCGGCAAGGTCGATCTTCTCAAGAAGGGCAGGGGCCAGACCTTCTATGCGGTCGGCGGTACCTGGCGCTCGCTCGCCAAGCTGCACATGGCCCAGCGCGGCTATCCGCTCAACGTCATGCACGGCTATGCGCTGACGGGGAAGGAAATCGCCGACTTCTGCTATCTCGTCAGCCGCCAGCCGACCGATTCCATTTCGCGCATCGACGTGGTGGCCGAGAGCCGCCGGCCGCTGCTGGCCTATGGCGCGCTGGTGCTGGAGGCGGTGGTGCGCGCCGCGCGCATCGAGCGGGTGGTCATCTCGGTGACCGGCGTGCGCGAGGGGCTGCTCTATTCCCTCCTCGACCCCGAAGAGCAGGCCGCCGATCCGCTCATCGCCGCCGCGCGCGAACTCTGCCTGTTGCGCTCGCGCTCGCCCCGCCACGGCGAGGAGCTGATCGCCTGGACAGACCGGTTCATGCAGGTCGCCCATCTCGAGGAGAGCGCCGAGGAGCAGCGCCTGCGCCACGCCGCGTGCCTCCTCGCCGACATCGGCTGGCGCGCCCATCCCGATTATCGCGGCGAGCAGAGCCTCAACATCATCGCCCACGCCAATTTTGTCGGCGTCGACCATCCCGGCCGCGCCTATCTGGCGCTGGCGAGCTTCTATCGGCACGAGGGTCTGCTCGACGAGTTCATGTCGCCGCGCATCCGCGAGCTGGTGGGGGTGCGGCTGCTCGACCGCGCCCGCATCCTCGGCGCGGCGATGCGCGTCGCCTATCTCGTCTCGGCGGCCATGCCGGGCGCGCTGCCGCGCGCGCCACTGCGCGTCGAGGATCGCCGGCTCGTACTGACCCTCGCAGGCGACCTCTCCGGGCTCGCCGGCGACCGGCTGTCGAACCGGCTGCGCACGCTCGGCCGCCTCGTCGGCCGCGACACGGAGCTGCGCGTCATCCCTTGAAGGCCGTTGCCGACGTCCCCGTGGCGGCGGCGGGCGGGGCAGGGGCCTCGGCCGCGCCGTGGAGGCGGTCGAACCGCGCCCGCGCCGCATCCATCTCCTCGCGGTGAGCGAAGGCCCAGTTGCCCAGGGCTTCGATCGGCACCATCAGCGACCGGCCGAGCGCCGTGAGGTCGTACTCCACCCGCGGCGGGATGGTCGGATAGACCGTGCGGGTCACCAGGCCGTCGCGCTCCAGCGCGCGCAGGGTCAGGGTCAGCATGCGCTGCGAGATGGTGCCGATCTCGCGCCGGAGTTCGTTGAAGCGGCGGGGGCCCTTGCGGCCCAGCAGGCGGACGACGAGCACCACCCACTTGTCGCCGATGCGGGCGAGGACCGGCTTCACCGCGGCGCAATCCTCAGGCCCGTCGTGGCTGATGGTCACATCCATGTTCCCTCGTTCCTCCGCTGTGCCTTCTTGCGCGATGCAGCATAAGTTACCAGACTATCCTCGGTTACAAAGAGTAACCACAAGTTCCGTTCCGCGGCAGCCCGACGCGGCGCCGCCCAGGAGAGCCCCATGAGCCTCACGCTCCATACGATCGTCACCAGCACCCGGCCGGGACGCGTCGGCCCGCAACTCGGCACGTGGTTCAACGACGTCGCCAACGCCCACGGCGGCTTCAAGTCCGAGCTCGTCGACCTCGCCACCTTCAACCTGCCGGTGTTCGACGAGCCGAACCATCCGCGCATGGCGAAATACGAGAAGGACCATACCAAGGCCTGGGCCGCGAGCGTCAAGGCGGCGGACGCCTTCGTGTTCGTCACGCCGGAGTACAATTATGGCGTCTCGCCGGCGCTCTACAACGCGCTGACCTTCCTGGCCGGCGAGTGGGCCTACAAGCCGGTCGGTTTCGTCGCCTATGGCGGCGTCTCGGGCGGCCTGCGCGCCGTGCAGCAGATCAAGCCGACGCTCACCACGCTGAAGATGATGCCCATTCCGCAGGCGGTGGCCGTCCCCGGCTTCGGCTCCTTCCTCGGCCCGGACGCCAAGTTCACGCCGAACGATCTCATGGCCACCAGCGCCAAGGAGGTCCTCGACGAACTGGTGAAGTGGGCGGGAGCCCTGAAGCCGCTGCGCGGCTGAGGGTCGCGTTTCCGGCAGGCGATTTGCATGGGACAAGACGATCCGGCCGACAAAGCCGGATCGTCATCCCATTAGCTGAGTGGACGGACGGGCGGGCTTGGCTCTAGAACCCGTCCGATCTGCTCCACTTTGCGTGCTGCCTGAAAGACTTCCCGCATGTTCAAGAAGATCCTGATCGCCAACCGCGGCGAGATCGCCTGCCGCGTGATCAAGACCGCGCGGCGGATGGGCATCAAGACGGTCGCCGTCTATTCGGACGCCGACCGTGACGCCATGCATGTGGAGATGGCGGACGAGGCCGTCCATATCGGCCCGCCCGCGGCAGCCGAGAGCTATCTCGTCATCGACAAGATCATCGCGGCCGCCAAGCAGACCGGCGCGGAGGCGATCCACCCGGGCTACGGCTTCCTGTCCGAGCGCGAGGCCTTCGCCCAGGCGCTGAAGGACAACGGCATCGTCTTCATCGGCCCCAATCCGCGCGCCATCGCCGCCATGGGCGACAAGATCGAGTCGAAGAAGGCGGCCGCGGCTGCGAAGGTGTCGACCGTTCCGGGCTTTCTCGGCGTCATCGAGGATGCGGCGCACGCCACCCGCATCGCCGACGAGATCGGCTATCCCGTCATGATCAAGGCCTCGGCCGGCGGCGGCGGCAAGGGCATGCGCATCGCCAATTCCGCCTCCGAGGTGGCCGAGGGCTTCACCCTGGCCAAGTCCGAGGCGAAGTCCTCGTTCGGCGACGACCGCGTCTTCGTCGAGAAGTTCATCGTCAATCCGCGCCACATCGAAATCCAGGTGCTGGGCGACAAGCACGGCAACGTCATCTATCTCGGCGAGCGCGAGTGCTCCATCCAGCGCCGCAACCAGAAGGTCATCGAGGAGGCGC
>LNFM01003355.1_pt1 | contig 31655 bp, 33 predicted proteins | sample 596031 | NCBI WGS metagenome assembly LNFM01 (sample SAMN04254537, study PRJNA301005) | activated carbon metagenome | isolation source: dual media filters at the Ann Arbor, Michigan drinking water treatment plant | place: USA: Ann Arbor | reverse complement strand
GCCCATGACCAGGTAGCTCTCCGGCCAGCGGCGATCGTTGCAGATCATCATGCCCATGGGGCCGCCGAGGGCGTTCCAGACGCCCCAGGAGAGGTCGCCGACCTCGAAATAGCGCTTCTCGAGGTGCTGGAAGGCGCGCCAGGGCTCATGCCCCGCATGTCCCGGAAGATGGATTTTCCGATATTTTCCAACGATCTCTGCGGATTTGTTCACGAGGATCGCGGTGTTGAAGCGCTGGCCCTCGGGGGTGAGCTCCGCATAGCCGAGGGAGAAGCCGATGCCGAGCCGGGCAGACTCGTTGAACAGCGGTGCGGTCTCGTTCGACGGCATCTCGCGCTCGTAGAAGCTGTCGATCTCCTCCTGGCTCTCCATCCACCAGCGCGGGAAGAAGGTGGTGAGGGTGAGTTCGGGAAAGACGACGAGGTCGCAGCGATGCGAGGCGGCCTCGCGCATGAGCTCGACCATGCGGGAGACGACCTCGCGCCGCGAATGGGCCCGCTGGATGGCGCCCATCTGGGCGGCGCCGACGGTGACGATACGGCTCATGCGAGCTCCTTCTCGACGTCGGCGGCGTCGCGGCCGACGATCTCGCGGTAGATGGCGGGGTCCGTGGCGCCCTCGGTGCCGATGCACAGGATGCGGGAGCCGGTGTCGAGGCCGAGGGCGGCCCTCACGGACGTGTCGCCTGCCGCCGCCCGGAAGCCCGCAAGGCCGGCGACGCCGGATTCGCCGGCGGCGAGGCCCTCGCCCGCGAGCAGGCGCATCGTGTCGGCGGCGAGAGAGTCGGGGATCGCCATGAAGGCGTCGGCGCCGGGCGACAGCAGTGCCCAGGCGAGTTCGGAGGGCTCCCCGCAGGCGAGACCGGCCATGATGGTGTCGAGATCGCCGCCGACCGCGGTCCAGCGGCCCGCCTTGGCGCTGACGAGGAGACAATCGGCCTTGTCCGGCTCCACGACGACCAGGACCGGCCGGGACGCGCCCTGCGTCTCCCAGTACCAGGAGAGCACCCCGGCGGCGAGGCCGCCGACGCCGCCCTGGATGAAGACGTGGGTCGGGCGGGCGCCCTGCCCCTCGGCCTCCAGCGCGAGCACGGCATAGCCCTGCATGACGTCGCGCGGGATGAGGTCGTAGCCGGGCCAGGACGTGTCGGAGACGATGGTCCAGCCGTTGGCGGCCGCCGCCTCGGCCGAAGCGCGCACGGCATCGTCGTAGTTGCCGGGCACGCGCCGCACCTCGGCGCCGAAGGCGGCGATGGCGGCCGCCCTGCCCTCGCTCACCGTCTCGTGGACGTAGATGGTCGCCTCGACCCCGAGGCGGCGCGCGCCCCAGGCGACGGCGCGGCCGTGGTTGCCGTCGGTGGCGCAGGTGACCGTGAGCCCGTCCGCCGATCCGCGGGCCGCCACCAGGCGCTCGACCGCATAGGCCCCGCCCAGCGCCTTGAAGCTCTTCAGCGCGAAGCGATGCGCCTCGTGCTTGTAGAGGACCTCGGCGACGCCCGCCTCGGCGGCGATCGTGGCGAGAGACAGAAGCGGCGTCGGACGGTAGCCGTCCCAGGCGGAGATGGCGCGGTGGGCCTCCGCCGCCTTGGCGAGCGAGAGGATCGCCCGCTCGGCCTCACCATAGGCCCGATGACGATCGAGGGCCGGATTGGCGAGGAGGGCGGCGCCCCCGGACATGCGGATGGGTTCGGGCATCGTCAGAGGTGACCAGGCAAGACGAGGCGCACCGGCTTTGGCCGGAACGGCAATGGAGGGGGACCTGCGAGTCGTAAGCGGGAGCGGGTCATCTGTCACCTCGGCGCCGCGCGCAGATGCCACGCGTGGGACGGGCGACCTGCGGCATCGGAGCCCCAGCCGGCATGCGAATAAAACCTTGGACCTATTCACTATTCATGCGATGATGTTCCATCGCTGCAACGTGCCGTCACCTTGCTTCGATGCAATTCGATCCATCGACGATCCTATCGGGGCGCGCTTGTGTTTCATGCGACGCCGCCGATGCGACAATGGTCGAGCCGGCGCCGCGGCGCCGGAGCGGATGATCGACTGCGATACTGACGGCGACGTCCTCTTCCTGCGATTGCGATTTGACGTGGCGTGCCGGTTCTTCCGGTGCCCGCGCCGCCTCCTGCGCGCGACCGCCGACCGAAAGATCAGTCATGACATATGACAATTCCCTTCGCCGCACTTCGTCTCCCCGTCGCTTCGACGCGCTCCATGCCGAAGGCTGGTCCGGCTGCCCGGCCTGCGGCGTCCGCCACCCGATCGCGCCGGTCGGGTCCCGCCATCTCGCGCCCGATCGCATCGAGCACGACTGGCATTGCGACTCCTGCGGGCACAGCTGGACCACGACTCTCGCCGGGACCGGCGGAAGCCTTCGCCCGGGGGCGGCGCCCCGTCACGACAATGACGCCGGGACCGCGGTCTTCCGGATCGTCCCGGCTGACAGGGCCCTGCTGCGGAACGCCGTCCTCGCGGCCCGCATGTCCGGCTCCTCCGCCATCGTCCTCCCGTTCCGCCCGTGACCCTCGCCATGACAGTCGCCAGCCTGGTCCGCAGTCTCGCCGTCGCCGGCGCCTTTGCCACGACCATGGCCATGGCTGCCGAGCCCAGCGCGCCGGCGGGGCGCGCACCGACGGGCGAGGAACGGCGCGCCATCGACCAGCAGTTGACCGAGGCCGGGCTCGCCGCGGTCGGCGAGGTGACGCTGGTCGGCAGCCGTTGGTCGCTTCAGGCCTCCGCTCTCGCCACGGGTGCACGGTTCACCCTCGAGCTGAGCAATCTCGACTTCGCCATCGTCAGCCGTCGCGCCGCGCCCTGAGGGCGGCCGCCGAGCCATGCGCGCGGCGGATGCCTCGCTTCCCGCCGCGCTCGCTGGCCAAGGCGTGAGGCCCGTGGAATGGTCTCGCCGCGACCACCGGCTGCGAGCGACGGGACCTTCAGGACATGCGCATCTTCACCGCCAGCATCGCCACGGAGACGAACACCTTCTCTCCCATTCCGACGTCGCTGGAGAGCTACCTGACGAGCCTGGCGGCCCGGCCGGGCGAGCATCCCACCGACAAGCCGACGCTGTGCACCGCGCCGCTGTTCGTCGCCCGCCGCCGCGCGGCGCAGGAAGGGTTCACGCTGGTCGAGGGCTCCTGCTTCTTCGCCCAGCCGGCCGGACCGACCACGAAGGTCGCCTACGAGACCATGCGTGAGGAAATCCTCGACCAGCTGAAGGCGGCGCTGCCGGTGGACGGCGTGCTGCTCGGCATGCACGGGGCCATGGTCGCCGACGGTTACGAGGACTGCGAGGGCGACATGCTCGAGCGCGTGCGGGCCATCGTCGGTCCGTCCTGCGTCATCGGCGTCGAGCTCGATCCGCACAACCACATGACGACGAAGCGCGTCGGCCTCGCCGACATCATCATCTGCTTCAAGGAATATCCGCACGTCGACATCGTGCCGCGCGCCGAGGAACTTGTGACGCTGGTCCTGAAGACGATCCGCAAGGAGATCCGCCCGGTCGCCTCGCTCTACGACTGCGGCATGATCGCCTTCTATCCCACGACCTCGGAGCCCAACACCTCCTTCGTCGCCCGGCAGAAGAGCTTCGAGGGGCGCGACGGCGTGCTCTCCGTCTCCTTCGTCCACGGCTTTCCCCATGCCGACGTGCCGGAGATGGGCTCGCGGGTGCTGGTCTATACCGACGCCGCCAAGGCGACCGGCGATGCGCTGGCGACGCGGCTCGGGGAGGAGATCATCGCCCTGCGCGGCAAGACCGCGCCTCCCAACCTCGATTTCGCCGAGGCTCTCGACCAGGCGCTGGCGGCCGACACCGCGAAGGGTCCGGCCATCATCGCCGAACCGGCCGACAATGCCGGCGGCGGCTCGGCCTCCGACAACACGCTGTCGCTGCGCGAACTCGTCGCCCGCGGGGTGGAGAACGCGGCGGTGGCGCCGCTCTGGGACCCGCTAGCGGTCGGCTTCTGCCATGCGGCGGGAGCCGGCGCCCGCCTGCGCCTGCGGATCGGCGGCAAGACCTCGGAGCTCTCGGGCGAACCGTTCGACGCCGACTGCGAGGTGCTGGCGGTGGCGAAGGACTGCCACCAGAGCTTCGGCGAGGCGAAGGGGCCGGTCGGCGATCTCGCGGCGGTGAAGATCGCCGGCGTCACCGTGATCATGAACACCAATCGCGCCCAGGCGCTGGGGCGCGAGCTGTTCACCGCCCTCGGCCTCGCCCCCGCGTCCTACCGGCTGCTGGTGCTGAAATCGGCGCAGCACTTCATGGCGGCCTATGGCCCGCTCGCCTCGCACGTCTTCTACTCGGAGACGCAGGGGCCCTCGACCCAGCGCTACGAGACCCACCACTACACGCGGATCGCCCGGCCGAAATGGCCGTTGGATGCCGAGGCGCCGGGCGCGCTGATCCTCTGACGCCGTCTCAGCGAACCCGTTCGGGGTTGAGGTCCTTCTCCAGCCGCTGCGAATAGCGGCTCATCGTGTAGCAGGCGATGAAATAGACGAAGGCGGCGTAGAGATAGGCCTCGGTGGCGAAGCCCAGCCAGTTGGAATCGCCCAGCGCCGAGCGCAGCGTCGTGAAGAAGTCGAAGATGCCGATGATGAGCACCAGCGTCGTGTCCTTGAACAGGCCGATGAAGGTGTTCACCTGCGCGGGAATGGTGATCTTCAGGGCCTGCGGCATGACGATGAACCGCATGGTCTGGGCATAGTTCAGGCCGAGCGACTGTGCGCCCTCGAACTGGCCCTTCGGGATGGCCTGGAGGCCCCCGCGGAAGACCTCCGCCATGTAGGCGGCGGCGAAGGCGATGAAGGCGATCTGGGCGCGGATCAGCCGGTCGATCTCGACTCCCTGCGGCATGAAGAGCGGCACGATGAAGGTGGCGATGAAGAGGAGCGAGATCAGCGGCACGCCGCGGATGAACTCGATCCAGGCGACCGAGAGGGCACGCACCACGGGCCGCCGCGACCGCCGGCCGAGGGCCAGCATGATGCCGATGGGATAGGCCATGGCGAGGCCGAAGACCGACAGGAAGATGGTGACCAGCCAGCCGCCCCAGAGCCGGGTTGCCACGGGCTCGAGGCCGGGGATCGGGATGCCGAGGACCGAGCCGCCCATCAGGCCCCACATCAGGGCGAGAACCGCCAGCCAGGCGTAGACGAGTTCCCGCCGCCAGAAGACGCGCTGCGTCGAGAAGGCCACCATGACCGCGAAGATCACCAGGACGGTGGCCGGCCGCCAACGCTGCTCGAAGGGGTAGAGGCCGAAGACCGAGAACCAGAATTTTTCGCCGATGAAGGCCCAGCAGGCCCCTCCCGCCTCGCGGCACTGGGCGGCGGTGCCGGTCCAGGTGGCGTTGATGAAGGCCCATGTCAGGAAGGGCGGCAGCGTCCAGGCGAGGACGGCGAGGCAGACGATGGTGATCGCCGCCGTGCCGGGCGTGCCGAAATAGGTGCGGAAGAGCGCGACCGGCCACGGCGGCAGGACGCTCGCCGGCGGCTTCAGGTCGGCCAGCTTCTCGTCGGCGACGTAGTGGACGAGCGCGTCCGGGGAGACGGGGCGGTTCATGGGGTCAGCGCTCCCGGATCGCGACACGGCCGTTGTACCAGTTCATGAAACCGGAGGTCAGCAGCGAGATCGTGAGATAGACGAGGGCGAAGACGAGGATCACCTCCACGGCGCGGCCTGTCTGGTTCATGGTCGTGTTGGAGACGTGGACGAGGTCGGGATAGCCGATCGCCACCGCCAGCGACGAGTTCTTGGTGAGGTTGAGATACTGGCTGGTGAGCGGCGGGATGATCACCCGCAGCGCCTGCGGCAGGATCACGAGCCGCATGATGCGCGGGGACGGCAGCCCGAGCGCGCGGGCGGCCTCCCACTGGCCCTTGGAGACGGCGACGATGCCGCCGCGCACGATCTCAGCGATGAAGGCGGCGGTGTAGAGCACCAGGCCGAGCAGCAGGGCGACGAATTCCGGCGACAGCTCGATGCCGCCGGTGAAGTTGAAGCCTTGGAGGACGGGCACGCTGATGGTGGCCGGAAAGCCCTGGACGGCGAGCGCCAGGAAGGGCGGCACGACCACCAGCGCGACGGCGATGGGCAGGGTCGGCGGCGCGTCGCCGGTCGCCTCTCGGCGCCGCTTCAGCGCGCGGGCGGCGATGACCGCGGCCACGATGCCGGCGACGAAGGCCCAGACGACGGGCCAGAGCACATGGGACCATTCCACCCACGGCACCTTCATGCCGCGGTTCGACAGGTACATGCCCGGCCCGAGCGGCAGGGCCTGCCGTGGGCCCGGCAGGGTGTTGATGATGGCGTACCAGAGGAAGAGCTGCAGCAGCAGCGGGGTGTTGCGGACGACCTCGACATAGCCGGCGACGAGGCGCGCCAGCAGCGGGTTCGAGGACAGGCGCATGACGCCGATCGCGACGCCGAGAAGGGTGGCGAGGACGATGCCGACCACCGCGATGCGCAGGGTGTTGAGAAGCCCGACGACGAGGGCGCGGCCGTAGCTGTCGGTCGGGGCGAAGGGAATGAGACCCTCGCCGACCGCGAAATTGGCGGGGCGGGAGAGGTAGTCCCAGCCGAAGGTGAGGCCGCGCGCCACCATGTTCGCGGACATGTTGGACCAGGCGGCCCAGACCACGAGCACGACGAAGGCGAGGAGCGCCGCCTGGAGGGCGAGCCCGCGCTTGACCGGATCGTTCCAGAAGGCCGTCCGGGCCGCCGGCGGGGTCTCGATCGTGCTCATGAGAACGTCCATGGTGCCGTAGCGGCCGGAAGGGCACGCAAGAGGCATGCCCGGCAAAAAGGCGCCGGGGCGCGGGCGCGCCCCGGCAAGTCAAGGCTGCCGGTCGATGGCAATGCGCCGGTCAACGGGCCGGCGGGGCGTAGAGAAGGCCGCCCTTGGTCCAGATGGCGTTCTGGCCGCGCTCGAGGCCGAGGGGCGTGTTGACGCCGAGATGACGCTCGAAGATCTCGCCGTAATTGCCGAAGGCCTTGATGATGGTGCGGGCATACTGGTCGTTGGCCGCGCCGATCGCCGTGCCCATGCCCGGCTCAACGCCGAGCAGGCGACGGATGCGGGGATCGGTGGCGGAGCCGGCGATCTGGTCGACGTTGGCCTGGGTGATGCCGAATTCCTCGGCGTCGATCAGGGCGAAGACGGTCCAGGCGACGATGTTGGTGAGCTCCTCGTCGCCCTGGCGGATGGTCGGGCCGAGGGGCTCCTTGGAGATGCGCTCCGGCAGGATCACGTGGTCGCGCGGGTTGGCGAGCAGCGTGCGCTGGGCGGCGAGCGCGGCGAAGTCGTTGGTGAAGACGTCGCAGCGGCCCTGGTCGTAGGCGCGGCGCAGCTCGTCCAGCGCCTCGATGACGACGGGGCGGAAGGTCATGTTGTTCTGGCGGAAGTAGTCCGCGAGGTTCAGCTCGGTCGTGGTGCCCGGCTGGACGCAGACGGTGGCGCCGTTCAGGGCGCGGGCCGAGGTCACGTTGAGGCGGCGCGGCACCATGATGGCCTGGCCGTCATAGAAGACGATGGCCGGGAAGTTGAAGCGGTTGACGCCGGTGTCGCGGGTCAGCGTCCAGGTCGTGTTGTTCGACAGGACGTCGACCTCGCCGTTGGTGAGGGCCGGGAAACGCGACTGGGTGGTCACCGGCACGAACTCGACCTTGGACGGGTCGTTGAAGATCGTGATGGCGATGGCACGGCAGATCTCGACGTTGAAGCCGCCCCAGACACCCTGCGCGTTCGGCACGCCGAAGCCGGGGTTGGACGGGCCCTGAACGCCGCAGCGGATCGTGCCGCGGGCCTTGATGGCGTCGAGATCGCGGCCCGCCTCAGCGGCCGTCGGGCCGAAGACGAGGGCGGTGGCCGCGAGGCCCGCCAGGACGATGTTCCTGATCATTCCCTACTCTCCTGTGAGGAACCCGCGCGCCGGAGGCGTCGTCGGGGCAACCGTGGGCTGCCGGTGGGTCCCGGAAGCGGAGGTAAGGTCTGCGAAAGGTTTCCCCGCATTTCAACGGGGGCATCAATATCTGTGACAATTTGCATCAGCCACGCTTATCGGTTGCGCATTACCGGTTTCGCGTGCCGATTCCCGCATCAAACCGACCGGTGGGACCCCCGATTTCCGGTGCCATGGCACCGCTTCTCTCACGCAGGTCTGCCTATCCCGCAGGCGCGACGGGCGGCGACCCGAGGCCTCAACCGTCGTCCGGATGACGCGTTGCGGCGATCCGTCGCAGCAACCTTGGCGCGAACACAGGGGCGTCAGACAGACGGACGGGACGCACTCCGCCAGGCGCGGGGATCGAGGCCATGGGCCTTCAGCCGCGACGCGAAGGTGGTCGGGCGAAGGCCGAGCCTCTCGGCGGCGCCGCCCGGTCCGGACACCTTGCCGCCCGAGAGCTCCAGCGCCGCGACCAGGCTGCGCCGGTCGAGCTGGCGCCTCTCCTCCTCGGTCAGCAGGCCGTCGGCCGGCATCACGATCGCTTCTGGAACCGCGCGGCTCGGGGCGCTGCCCGGCAGGTCGATGGCGAGGCGGCCCTTGCGGGCGAGGATGGCGGCGCGCTCGATGACGTTCTGCAATTCGCGCACGTTGCCCGGCCAGGCATAGCCGGCGAGGCGGCGCACGTCCTCCTCCGACAGCCCGAGGCCGGAGATCTTCAGCTTGCGCTCGGCGTGGCGGAGGAAATGCAGCGCCAGCGGCGCGACGTCGTCGACGCGCTCGCGCAGCGGGACGGAATGGATGGGGAAGACGTCGAGGCGGAAATACAGATCCTCGCGGAACCGCCCTGCCCTCACCTCGGCGCGCAGGTCGCGGTTGGTCGCGGCGATGACGCGCACGTCGACGCTGCGGGTGCGCTCCTCGCCGACGCGCTCGAACTGGCCCTCCTGCAGGATGCGCAGGAGCTTGCCCTGCAGCTCGAGCGGGATCTCGCCGACCTCGTCGAGGAAGAGCGTGCCGCCGTCGGCCAGTTCGAACCGGCCGATGCGGTCGCGCAGCGCGCCGGTGAAGGCGCCGCGCACGTGGCCGAAGAACTCGCTCTCGAAGAGCTCACGCGGGATCGCCGCGCAGTTGACGCGGATGAGCGGCCGGTCGCGCCGTCCGCTGGCCTCGTGGATGGCGCGGCCGATCAGTTCCTTGCCGGTGCCGGATTCACCGGTGACGAGGACGGTCGCGTCGGTCGGGGCGACGAGGTCGATCTGGCGCAGCGTCTTCTGGATGGCCGCCGAGCGCCCGATGATGCCACGGTGGTTGCTCTCGAGGCGGATTTCCTCCTGCAGATAGGCGTTCTCGCGCTCCAGTCGCTGGCGCAGGCTGTCGACCTCGGCGAGGGCCTGTCGCAGCTTCTCCTCCGCCTCGCGCCGCTGGCTCACGTCGCGGAACACGATCACGGCGCCGATGATGGCGCCGCGCTCGCGGATGGGCGTCGAGGTGTATTCGACCCAGAGCGGCGTGCCGTCCTTGCGCCAGAAGACCTCGCCCGCGACGGTCTGGACCGCGCCGTTCCGGAAGGCCGCATAGATCGGGCAATCGTGGTTCGGATAGGGAGAGCCGTCGGCGTGATGGTGGTGGACGAGCGAGTGCATGTCCTTGCCCACCAGTTCCTCCGCGGCCCAGCCGAGCAGGGCTTCGGCCGCCGGATTGACGAAGGTGGTCTTGCCGTCGGCATTGACGCCATAGATCCCCTCGCCCGCCGCCTTGAGGATGAGCTGGTTCTCCCGCTCGATGGTGTGAAAGAGGCGCTCGACCCGTTTCCACTCGTCGATGCCCTGGCGCAGCGTCCCATCGGCATCGGCGTCGACGTCCCGGCGGTGGCGTGCGTCGAGGTCGGCCATGGCGAGGAGGATGAGGGGCTCGGCTCCGGCCCGCAGCACGGTGCCTGCATATTCGACGCGCAGGGTGCCGCCACCCGCCTTCAGCGGCGACAGGCTGCGGGTATGGGCGAGACCCCGATGGAGGACCTCCTCGGTGAAGACGACGAGGGCCGGCCGCTGGCCGCGGTGCAGATCCGTGATCCTGAGGGCCCTGAGCGCCGCAGCGGGATAGCCGAGGAGCCGCTCGGCGGCCGGATTGGCGTCGACGATGGCCGCAGAGCGCGGATCGACGACCAGCGCGGGTTCGGCCAGGGCGGTGAAGGCGGCCCCGGCGGGGGATGCGGTCGGGATCATGGGGGCCTCCTCGATGTCACGACTTATCGTGAGATGGGCGACGATATCTCGTCAATCCCGATTTTTCGTCATTCCACGCGGGATCACGGGTTTCCAGCAGCACTGCAGCTTTGCGCGCGCCGGACCCAACTGGCCTCGACCTTGCTAGCCCAGGAGACGCGATCGCCGTCCACCGCCAGCCGAAGGATGACCCCATGGCCCTGTTCGACAATCCGTTCAATGCCGCGAAGCGTTTCCTGAAGGGCTGCGTCTGCGGCCGCCACGCCTCAGATGCCGAACATGAGGCCGCGATCACGGCGGAAGCCGTCGCCGTCGAGGCGGCCGGCGAGGAGAGCCGCTACCGCCGCATCGTCGAGCAGGCGGTGATGCGCGCCCTCTTCCCTGAGGACCACCAGCGCCGCGCCTTCCTGAAGGCGGTGGGCGCCTCCACCGCCGCCGCTGCCATCGCCACCTTCTTCCCCATCGGCGCGGCCACCGAGGCCCTCGCGCAGACGGGTCCGATCGAGAAGAAGGACCTCAAGGTCGGCTTCATCCCGATCACCTGCGCCACGCCGATCATCATGGCCCATCCGCTCGGCTTCTACTCGAAGCACGGCCTCAACGTGGAGGTGGTGCGCACCGCCGGCTGGGCGGTCATCCGCGACAAGACCATCAACAAGGAATACGACGCCGCGCACATGCTGGCGCCGATGCCGCTCGCCATCACCATGGGCGCCGGCTCGAACCCGATCCCCTACGCCGTCTCGGCCATCGAGAACATCAACGGCCAGGCGATCACGCTCGCCAACAAGCACAAGGACAAGCGCGATCCGCGCCAGTGGAAGGGCTTCCGCTTCGCGGTGCCCTTCGACTATTCCATGCACAACTACCTGCTGCGCTACTACCTCGCGGAGCACGGCATCGATCCGGACCGCGACGTGCAGATCCGCTCCGTGCCGCCGCCGGAGATGGTCGCCAACCTGCGCGCCGACAACATCGACGGCTATCTCGGCCCCGACCCGTTCAATCAGCGCGCGGTCTTCGACGGCGTCGGCTTCATCCACATGCTCTCCAAGGAGCTGTGGGACGGACATCCGTGCTGCGCCTTCGCGGCGAGCCGCGAGTTCGTCACCGGCATGCCCAACACCTATCGCGCGCTGCTGAAGGGCATCATCGACGCCACGGCCCATGCGCAGAAGCCGGAGAACCGCAAGCAGATCGCCGAGGCCATCGCGGCGCCGAACTATCTCAACCAGCCGGTCACCGTGCTGGAGCAGATCCTCACGGGCACCTATGCCGACGGGCTCGGCCAGGTGAAGCGCGACCCGAACCGCATCCAGTTCGATCCGTTCCCGTGGGAGAGCTTCTCGGTGTGGATCCTCACCCAGATGAAGCGCTGGGGCCAGATCAAGGGCGACGTCGACTATGCCGGCATCACCCGCCAGGTGTTCCTGGCGACCGACGCGGCGGCGATGATGAAGGAGCTCGGCCTGACCCCGCCGGAGACCTCCACCAAGACCTTCTCGGTCATGGGCAAGGCCTTCGATCCCGCCAAGCCGGAGGAGTACATCGCCTCCTTCGCCATCAAGCGGACCTGACGGCCGGACGCCGCGGAGCCCTGCCGATGACCCGGCCTCCCCTGCCGCCCTTCACGCTGGAGACGGCGCGCCAGAAGGTGCGCGCCGCCGAGGACGCGTGGAACACGCGCGATCCCGACCGCGTGGCGCTGGCCTATACCGAGGGCAGCACCTGGCGGAACCGGTCGGAGTTCTTCTCCGGCCGGCCGGCGATCCGCGCCTTCCTCGCGGCGAAATGGGCGCGGGAACAGGACTACAGGCTGATCAAGGAGCTCTGGGCCTTCCACGAGAGCCGGATCGCCGTGCGCTTCCAGTACGAGTGGCACGACGGCGCCGGCCAGTGGTTCCGCTCCTACGGCAACGAGCAGTGGCAGTTCGACGCCGACGGCTTCATGGAGCGGCGCGAGGCCAGCATCAACGACGTGCCGATCCGCGAGACGGACCGGCTGTTCACCTGGGAGGCGGGTCCCCGCCCGGCCGGCTTCCCCGGCCTGACGGAACTCGGCCTGTGACGCCGGCAAGCCAGGAGATCCCATCATGACCCGTTCGGTCGGCGCCCGCGCGCTGGTCCTCTCCCTCGTCATTCTCGGCGTCTTCCTCGCCGCCTGGCACGTTGCCGTCAGCGGCGGCGGCGCGGGGGGCCAGGCGGTCGATCCGGAATATGCCAAGCTCGTGGGGGCTGCGGCCGCCACCGGCGGGCAGACGCCCATGCCCGGGCCGGTGGACGTCGGCAAGGCGATCTGGAAACACCTCTCCGACCCGTTCTACGTGCGCGGCACCAACGACATGGGCATCGGCATCCAGCTCGCCTATTCGCTGGCCCGCGTGCTGATCGGCTTCGGCATCGCCGTGGCGGTGGCCGTGCCGCTCGGCTTTCTCATCGGCATGTCGCCCATCGTCTACCGGGCACTCGACCCCTTCATCCAGGTGATGAAGCCGATCTCGCCGCTCGCCTGGATGCCGCTCGCCCTCTACACGATCAAGGATTCCTCGCTCTCCTCGATCTTCGTGATCTTCATCTGCTCGCTCTGGCCGATGCTGATCAACACGGCCTTCGGCGTCGCCTCGGTACGCAAGGACTGGCTGAACGTCGCCCGTACGCTCGAGGTCGGGCCCGTGCGCAAGGCCTTCACGGTGATTCTGCCGGCCGCGGCGCCGACCATCCTCACGGGCATGCGCATCTCGGTCGGCATCGCCTGGCTGGTCATCGTCGCCGCCGAGATGCTCGTGGGCGGCACGGGCATCGGCTACTTCGTCTGGAACCAGTGGAACAACCTGTCGCTCACCGACATCATCACGGCCATCCTGCTGATCGGCCTCGTCGGCATGGCTCTGGACCAGATCCTGGCGCGCCTCACGCGCCTCGTGACCTATCCGGAGTGACGCGCGTGGCCGCTTCCTACATCTCCATCGAGGGCATCGCCCGCCGCTTCCCCGCCCCCGAGGGCGGCAAGACCACCATCTTCGAGGACCTCTGGTTCGCGATGGAGCGGGGCGAGTTCGTCTGCGTCATCGGCCATTCCGGCTGCGGCAAGACCACCGTCCTCAACATCCTGGCAGGGCTTGACGAGCCGAGCGAGGGCGCCGTCATCATCGACGGCAAGGCGATCGAGGGGCCGAGCCTCGACCGCGCGGTGATCTTCCAGAGCCACGGCCTGCTGCCCTGGCGCACGGTGCTCGGTAATGTCGCCTATGCCGTCTCGTCGAAATGGCGAGACTGGCCCAAGGCGAAGGTCGAGGACCATGCGCGCAAGGCCATCGCCACGGTCGGCCTGTCGGGCGCCGAGATGAAGAAGCCTGCCCAGCTCTCCGGCGGCATGAAGCAGCGCGTCGGCATCGCCAGGGCGCTGTCCATCGAACCGAAGATCATGCTGATGGACGAGCCGTTCTCGGCCCTCGACGCGCTGACCCGCGGCACCCTGCAGGACGAGGTGCGCGGCATCTGCCGCACCACCGGCCAGACCGTGTTCATGATTACCCACGACGTGGACGAGGCCATCTACCTCGCCGACAAGATCGTGCTGATGACCAACGGGCCGGATGCCCGCGTCGCGGAGATCGTCGTCAATCCTTTGCCGGCTGACCGTTCGCGCAACGAGGTGCACAAGCACCCCGCCTACTATCCCGTGCGCAACCACATCATCGATTTCCTGGTGGCGCGCTCGAAGAGCTTCGCGACCGAGCTGGCCCAGCCCGGCAAGGTGTGGAACCGCCGCGCCCCGCCTCTCGTCACGCCCGGCGCCGCCGGCGGCCCTGCGCCGCTGGTGCGGGCCGTCTGACCCCATCGACCACAACAATCCCCAAGGAGACGGACATGATCCGCGACGACCTCACGGAAAAGATTCTCGACATCAAGCGCGAGAAGGGCTGGACCTGGAAGCACATCACCGACGAGATCGGCGGCATGTCGCCGGTCCTGGTGATCGGCGCCCTGCTCGGCCAGCACAAGCTGGTGAAGCCGCTGGCGAAGAAGGCGGCGGGACTGTTCGGCCTCTCCGCCGCCGAGGAGGCCATGCTCAACGAGGTGCCGATGCGCGGCACCGGCACCTCCATGCCGCCGACGGACCCGCTGATCTACCGCTTCTACGAGCTCGTCCTCGTCAACGGTCCGGCCTGGAAGGCGATCATCGAGGAGGAGTTCGGCGACGGCATCATGTCGGCGATCGACTTCAACATGGAGTTCGAGCGCGAGCCGAACCCGAAGGGCGACCGGGTGAAGATCACCATGTCCGGCAAGTTCCTGCCCTTCAAGTACTACGGAAACGAGCAGGGCATCCCGGACTACGGCTTCAAGGAAGCCTGACGTCCCGGCAGGCCGGGCGCGGTTCCGCCCGGCCACGCCGCGCGCAAAAAAGCAGGTCCAACCTGTCATAAGACACTTGGCTTGCGTCCGACTATGGGCATGATGCGCGATGGACAGGACGACCGAGACCCGCGACGCGCGCATGAGCGACACCACAGACCTCATGCGACTGACCTACTTCAGCCGCCACGACCTCCCCTGCGACGCCGACGGGTTCAACCCCGCCTTCACCGCGATCGAACAGGTGGCGGTGCCGCGCAACGGCGATCTCGGGATCACCGGCTTTCTGATCTGCGCCCGCGCCTGGTTCGCCCAGGTCATCGAGGGGCCGGCGGCGAGCATCGAGCAGCTCTACGCCCTCATCGAGCCCGACCCGCGGCATCACTCGCTGCAGGTGGTCGAGCACGTCGCCGCCGAGCGCCGGCTCTTCCCCGACTGGCACATGGCGATCGGCCATGCCTCGCCCCAGGCCGGCATGGTCTTCGCGACGCTCGACTTCTCCGAGGTCGAGGCGCCGCAGGGCCGCCTGCCCAGTGACTTCCACGATCTTGCGACCGACCTCGCCGCGCTGAAGCGGCTGACGGACTGACGGCTCAGAACCCCGCCTGCACCGCGATGATCGTCTCGCCGCGGATATCCTCGGTGAGCTGCTCCTCGAGCCGGCCGAAATCGGGCGTGGTCTTCAGCTTGTAGGACCGCGGGTGGGCGAAGGGGATCGTCACCTCGCTCTTGAACCGGCCGGGACGGGCGCTCATCACCAGCACGCGGTTGGCCATGAACACGGCCTCCTCGATGTCGTGGGTGACGAAGAGCACGGTCTTGCGGTGCGTCTCCCAGATGGAGAGCAGCAGCTCCTGCATCAGCGAGCGGGTCTGGTGGTCGAGCGCGCCGAAGGGCTCGTCGAGCAGCAGGACCTTGGGGTCGTTGGCGAGCGCACGGGCGAGCGCGGCGCGCTGCTGCATGCCGCCCGAGAGCTGCTTGGGATAGTGGTTGGCGAACTGGGTGAGGCCCACCTGCGCCATCAGCTTCTCGGCGACGGCGCGACGCTCGGCAGCCCCCACCCCGCGCTCGCGCGGGCCGAACTCGATGTTCTCGACGACCGTGAGCCAGGGGAAGAGCGTGTAGCTCTGGAACACCATGCCGCGGTCGGCGCCCGGGCCTGTGACGGGCTTGCCGTCGAGCGTCACGGTGCCGGTGGTCGGGCGGTCGAGGCCGGCGACGATGCGCAACAGCGTGGACTTGCCGCAGCCGGAGGGGCCGAGGATGGCCACGAAGTCGCCCTCCCCCACGCTGAGGTCGACCGGCGCCAGCGCCTGGACCGGGTCGCCGCCGCGCACGCCCGGGAAGGTGCGCGAGACGCCCTTGACGACGACGCCGCTCATATCGTGCTCCAGGGAAACAGCTTCTGGTTGACCGCCTTGAACAGGAAGTCGGAGATGAGGCCGATGACGCCGATGACGATGATGCCGAATATCATCTGGCCGGTGGCGAGCAGCGCCTGGCTCTCGATGATCATGTGGCCGATCCCCGAGGACGAGCCGATGAGCTCGGCGACGATGACGTAGGTCCAGGCCCAGCCGAGGACGAGGCGCAGGATCTCGGCGATCTGCGGCGCGGCATAGGGCACCATGACGCGGCCGACGATGCCGGCGTCGCGGGCGCCGAGGGTGAGCGCCGCCTCGACCAGGTCGCGGCGGATGGAGCCGACCGCGACCGCCACCATCAGCACGATCTGGAAGACCGAGCCGACGAAGATGACGAGCAGCTTCTGCTTCTCGCCGACGCCCGCCCACAGGATGAAGAGCGGGATGAAGGCGGAGGCCGGCAGGTAGCGGGCAAACGAGACGAAGGGCTCGAAGAAGGCCTCGACCGGCTTGTAGGCGCCCATGGCGAGGCCGAGCGGCACGGCGATGAGCGCTGCCAGAATGAACCCGCCGACGACGCGCCAGACGGTGACGGCGATGTCGGCGAGGAAGCCGTGGTTCGTGATGAGATACCAGCCCTCGCGCACCATCGTGACGGGGTCGGCGAGGAAGATCTTCGGCACGAGGCCGCCGAAGGTCACCGCCGCCCAGGCCGCGAAGAAGATCACGAAAAAGGAGATGCCGAGGACGACGCGCGCCGTCGTCGATACGGGCTCGAGGGGTTTCATGGGATCATCCGTTCCGCAGCATGCATAGCCGCGACCTCCAACGCGTCATGGCCGGGCTCGTCCCGGCCATCCACGACTTGAACACAAGGGGTCAGCAGGACGTCGTGGATGCCCGGCACGAGGCCGGGCATGACGACGTGAGCGCGACTGCTTACTGGATGAAGCGCGTGTCGACCATGGTGTCGAAGTTCGGCTTCTGACGGATGATGCCGAGTTCCAGCAGCAGGTCGGCGGCCTTCTCGGAGAAGGTGCGCCACTCGCCGGCGAAGAAGGTCTTGTTCGCCGCCTGATCCTGCCAGCGCAGGTACTGCGCCGAATTGCCGAACTGCTCGGCCGTCTGGCGCACGTCGGCGCCCATGATGCGGAAGGCCTCGGCCTGGTTCGACTTGATCATCTCCAGCGCCTCGAAATAGCTCTTGGCGAGCGCGCGGACGGCGGCCTCGTTGCCCTGGATGAAGGCGGGCGTGCAGCCGAACGTGTCCATCACCATGGGATAGTCGAGGGTGGTGGCGATGATCTTGCCGGCCTGCGGGGCGGCGCGCACCGACGACAGGAAGGGCTCGTAGGTCATGGCGGCATCGTTCTGGCCGGCGACGAAGGCCTGGGCGGCCGGACCCGGCTCCATGTTGACGACTGTGACGTCGCGGATGGAGAGGCCGTTCTCCTTCAGCATCCAGGCGAGGGTGAAATAGGGCGCAGTGCCCGGCGCCGAAGCCGCCACGGTCTTGCCGCGCAGGTCGCGGATCGAGTTGATGCCGTTGCGCACGGCCATGCCGTCGGCGCCGTAGCTCTTGTCGAGCTGGAAGAGCTGGGTGGTGGCGATGCCGTTGGCGTTCCAGACGATCCAGGTCTCCACCGTGGTCGCGGCGCACTGGATGTCGCCGGAGGCGATGGCGAGGTGGCGGCTCGCCTGAGGGATCTTGCGGATCGTCACGTCGAGGCCGTTGCGGGCGAAGATGCCGGCTTCCTTGGCCAGCGTCAGCGGGGCGAAGCCGGTCCAGCCGGAGATGCCGATATTGACCTTGGTCTGGGCGAAGGCCGGGCCGGCCATCGACAGGCCGAGGGCAAGGGCCGCGCCGGCCATCAGGCCGCGCAGGGTGGACGGTTGCGACATCGTCGTTCTCCTCTGGCGGCTCTGACGAACATGAACCGCTTCTGCCGTCACTCTAGGGGGGAGCTTCCATCCCGCGGCATACGGATTTCTGCGTAGGCGGGCAGATTTCTGTGCAGCGCAGCACGAGGCTGCGCCGCCCGATGTCGGAAGCGGTCATGCGTCGCCGGCCGTGCCGGCTCAGCTCTTCACCCAGGCGGGTGCCGCGAAGCGGAACTGGTCGAGCGTGTTCTCGGCGATGCGGAACCAGAGGTTCGAATCGTCGGTGAACTTCTTCCAGCTGTCATAGACGGCCTTGAACTCCGGGCTCTTCGTCGCGAAGTCGTCCAGCGTCTCCACCGTCGCCTTCAGGCAGGCGTCGAGAACGGGCTTGGGGAAGGCGCGCAGCTGGGCGCCGGCGGCCACGAGCCGGCGCAGGGCGTCCGGGTTCTTGGCGTCGTAGTTCGCCATCATCTGCACGCATTGCTCGCTGGCCGCCGCCTCGTAGGCCGCCTTGAAGGCAGGGGGCAGCTCGGCCCACTTCGCCTGGTTGACGAAGGAGGTGATCTGCGCCGAGCCCTCCCAGAAGCCGGGCGTGTAGTAGAAGCGCGCCACCTTGGCGAAGCCGAGCTTCTCGTCGTCATAGGGGCCGATCCACTCGGCCGCGTCGATCGTGCCGCGCTCAAGCGCCGTGTAGATATCGCCGGCGGCAATCTGCTGGGGTACGACGCCGAGCTTCGACAGCACGGTGCCTCCGACGCCGCCGATGCGGAATTTCAGGCCCTTGAGGTCCTCGAGCGTGTTGATCTCCTTGCGGAACCAGCCGCCCATCTGAACGCCGACGTTGCCGCAAGGCACGTTGACGAGACCGAGCTTGGCGAAGACGTCGCGCATGAGCTCCTTGCCGCCGCCGGCCATCATCCACGCCTGCTGCTGGCGCGTGTTGAGGCCGAAGGGCATGCCGCCGTCGAAGCCGATGGCCGGATTGCGCCCGAAAAAGTAGCTGGAGAGCGTGTGGGAGCACTCGACGGTGGAATTCGCCGTCGCGTCGAAGACGCCGAGGGCCGGCACGATCTCGCCGGCGGCGAAGACCTGGATCTGGAACTTGCCTTCGGTGATCTGGCCGATGCGCTCGGCCATGGCGAGGGCCGAACCGTGGATGGTGTCGAGGCTCTTCGGCCAGCTCGTCACCATGCGCCAGCGCACGGAGGGAGTCTGGGCGATTGCGGGCGCGGCGACGGCCGCGGCGGCGGCTCCTGCCGTGCCGGCCAGAAAGTGACGTCTCTTCATGATGATCTCCCGTGTGTTCGGCGTCGGTGGCACTTCTTGCGTGCCTTCCTCGACGTTCCCCCAAAGACTGGTCGTGCGATGCGTCAGGTACCGGCCTTCTTGCTGATGACGGTGACGCAATGGACGTAGTCCATGGCGTGACCGGCGGGATTGGCGGCGACCTCGGCCTCATAGGCACCGTAGAAGGCGTCGACGATGGCGGCGCGCTCGGACGCCGGCCGGCGCGGGTCGAGCGCCCCGGCGAACACCGTCTCCGACCAGGAGCGCAGCGTCGGCACATAGGCGTGGGCGAAGGCGGCAGCGTCGCCGTGGCGGGCGAAGTCGGCCGCGTAGGGGCATGCCGTCACGGTGGTGGAGATATGGTCGAGGACGAGGCCGGCCTTCGAGACCGCCGATCCGGCGTCGCGGAACGGCGCGGCGAACTCGTCCGGCGTCTTGTAGAACTGCTGGAAGGTCGCGCCGCGATACTCCGCTTCGGTGATGCGCCCCTTCGTCCACAGCTCCCGCCAGTGGCGGGCGAATTCGTCGAACATGTTCACGCCGCCCGTGTTGCCGAGATAGCGGCCCTGCTCGTCGGCGCAGAAATTGGCGAGGACCAGCTTGCCGCCCGGCGCGAGTTCGCGGGCGCGGGCGAGCAGGATCGTGTCCCAGTCCTCCATGGCCTGACGGCGGAACAGGGCCTGTTCCTCGGGCGTCGCGCCCACCGCCTGGACGTGGTCGGCGATGAGGCCGGGGCGCTTGCTCAGCCAGTGCATGGCGGTGGCGGAGAAGCCGAGATGGAGCGTGCCGTCGGGCACGATCTGCCGGTAGAAACTGGTGCCGGAGCCGAGGATGTAGAGGTTCGGCGTGTCGGCGAGGGGCGACTGCGCCTGGTCGCCGAGTAGCCCCTGGGTGAGGCGGAACAGGGCCGAGAAGTCGTTGTGCGGCAGGTCGGTATAGGTGACCTGGATGGCCCGGCCCGGCGCCCGCCGACGGACCGCCTCGACGAGGCGCCGCATCATGTCGAGGGAGGTGCCGCCGTCGGCGGCGCCATAGTCGCAGACCGAGAAGGCGGTTTCCGCCGCCTCCAGCGCCATGGATCCGAGCGCCTCGACCACGAGATCGCCGGCCTTGTCGATGACGGCCTTGGCCCCCACCGTATTGGAGGAATAGTAGCCGGCGCCGCGCATCGCGATCACCTGGGCGGAAGCCTTGCCTGCCATGCGCATTCCCCTACGTGCGGCTGCCGGAGAACAGCCTATCTGCAATGAACCCCGACGCAACGCGAAAACATCTGCGGTATTCTCCGGATCAGTCGTTGTCGGTCAGTCCCGCCCCGGCCCCCAGGACGCGCGAGCGCGCCGAGGCCGGCACATAGGTGCGGGCGGCCAGCGCATCGAGCGCGGCGATGACGTCGGCCGGGACGGCGGCACGGGTGAAGGCGCCCTCCCCGGCTGCCGCGACGGCGGCCTCGGCACGGTCGAGAGCGGAGGCTTCCACGGCCGGGTCGCCATAGGCGGGGCCGTCGAGCGCGAGAACCAGGGCCGGCCAGTCGGCGCCGGCGCGTGCGAGGCGGCGCGCGGCGCGCCCGATCTCTTCGGCGCCGCCCCAGGAGAGCCCCGCCCCCCGCGCCGCCTTGGCGGCGAGCGTCTCCACCTCGTTCAGGGAGAGATCGACAGGCACGGCACTCACGACGGAACCCTCACGATGCCATGCGCTCCGCCGTCGCGCGGCAGATCTCGTCCGGGAACGGCGCATCGGCGAAGAGGGCGATGCGCAACCATCGGTCCGAGCGCGGATCGAAGCGGCTGGCGCCGAAGAAGGCGAGCTTGGCGCGCAGGAGATCGACGGGACGCATCGTGGCGGCGACGAGATTGTCGCGCACCTCGGCATAGGGATGGACGAGCGCGATCTGCGCCCGCCGCACCACGTGGCGGAAGGCCGGCCGTCGCATGAGGAAGGCGGCGACGCTGTCGCCCGCGGGCGTCGCGGTGAGAGCATCGATGAGCCGGCTCACGTCCCGGGCCACGGCGAGAGGCTGCTCGCGGTCGGCCCCCTCCTCCGCCTGCCGTTCGCCGAGCCGCGGCTCTAGCTTTTCCTCCGAGACGTACCAGAAGCGGGCCTCGCTCGCGGGATCGGCAAAGTCGAAGCGCCTGACCCAGGCATAGGTCTCCGCGAGCCTCGCGCGGAAATCGCCGACGCTCATCCGCCCGTCGATGGGGAAGACCGCGTCCTCGTCGGCGTCCATCGTGTCGGCGAGATCGTCGACCAGCGCGCCGTTGGGCTCGAGGATGAGCGCGACGACGGCCTCCTGCCCCTCCATGGAGAGGTTCGTTTCGGCATGACGGTAGAGCGCGTCCCATGGCGCGGGGCCGGCGAGGAGCGGACCGGCGACAGTCGCGAGGGTGTCGAGATCGCCGGCGAGCCCGGCGATCCGCGGCGCTTGGACGGGATCGTCGGTGTGCCAGCGGGCCACGGTGGAGCGCATCGCCGCCAGCGCCGCATGGAAGTCCGCCTGCTGCCTTGCCGAGGCGGCGGGCACCGCGCGCACCCGCGCCAGCGCCGTTTCGCGCGCGCAGAACCAGCGATGGACCAGAAGGGGGTGGCGGACGAGGAAGGGCGCCATGCCGAGGCCGGTCGAATTGCCGACGCCGAGGCTGCGGCGCAGCGCCGGCTCGAGCCGCACGGCGCGATCGCCACCGCGGGCGGCAGCCACGTGCTCGACGAGGTCGAGGGTGAAGGTGCGGATGAGCCAGACGGCCAGCATCTCGGCGCGGAACGGGCCGGCGAGTTCGGGACGGCCGGCGATCCGGTCGCGGTCGGCGATGCCGAACTTGCCGTTGCCGTAGACGGCCGTCGTGCGCATCAGGTAGCCGACGCCCGCGAGGAGCGCCGCGTCCGGCTGCCGGCCCTCGGCGAGGCTGTCGGCGACATGGGCGAAGAGGCGGACGCTCTTGTTGGCGCGGGCGAGCACGAGGTCGCGCTCGGTGAAGCGGCCGGCCTCCTGGCGAGGCGCGTTGGCGCGCAGCCGCTCGACCTCGGCGGCCGTGGGCACGCCGTCGTAGAGCACGTAGCTGGTGTCCCAGGCCTCGGCGATGACGCGGTCGGTGCGCATCTCGTCGGCGAGCGGCGTCGAGAAGGCGACGAGCGAATAGGTGTTGCGGGGCGAGGACACGGTCAGAACCGCATGGCCGTACCCCTCCGCATCGATCTCCCAGGCGGTGCGGGCATAGGTCCAGCCCTCCGCCTCGATGCGCCGCAGGAGGGCGCGCAGGAAGCTCAGCCGGGTGGGATGGGCGGCGCCGAGCCGCTCCAGCGTCATCACCGCATCGGGCGAGCGGAGCGCGAGGGTCATGCGCCCTGCCCCGCGAGGCGCAGCAGCATGGCCTCGGTCGTCTCGTCCACCTCGACACCCTCCGCGGCGATGCGGGCCCGTGCCGCCGCGCGCCGGCCACCCGGCAGCAGGCCGCCTGTCTCGGCACCGAGCGCCTCCACCACCACGGCGAGGCGGTCGGCGAAGAAGCCGCCGGAGGAGATGTCGGGCGCCAGGGCGATGAAGAACTGGCCGGTCTTCGGCGGCCCGCCGGCGGGCCCGGAGAAGGGACTCGCCTGGATGCCCGGTGTCGCACCGGCGAGGCAGGCGGCGAAGACCTCGACGAGAAGCGCCGCGCCCACACCCTTGTAGCCGCCGGACGGGACCATCGTGCCCTTGAGGCCCGCGGCCGCATCGGTCGTCGGCTTGCCGTCGGCGTCCAGCGCCCAGCCCTCGGGGATCGCCTCGCCGGACTTGGACCGCTTGATGACCTCGCTCTTGGCGATGACGCTGGCGCTCTGGTCGATGACGAAGCGCGCACCGCCCTTGCCGTCGGGCACGGCGAGCGACCAGGGATTGGTGCCGAGCACCGCCTTGCGGCCACCCCAGGGCGCGATGGAGGCCGGCGCATTGGTGAAGCCGAGGCCGACCAGTCCCGCCTCGGCGATGCGCTCGGTATGATAGGCGAGGATGCCGCAATTGTAGGAGTTGCGGATGGCGAGGCTGGCGATGCCCTGGCTGCGGGCGGTATCGATCAGCGCCGGCAGGCCGAGATCGATGGCGGCGTGGGCGAAGCCGGAACCGGCATCGACGACGAGGCTGGCGGGCGCCGGACGCGAGAACACGGGCTCGGCGCCGCCGATGACCTTGCCGCAGGTCAGATGCTCGCAATAGACCGGGAGGTACATGAGGCCATGGGACCGGATGCCGTCGCGCTCGGCCCCGGCGAGGCCCGCCGCCAGCGCCGCCGCCTGCGTCTCGCTCGCACCATGCCGGCGAAGCGCCGCGGCGGCGAGGGTCTCGATGGCATCGACGGTCATGCGCGGCATATGCAGTCCTCACCCGTGTCGGCCCGCAGGGCCCTTGCCCGCGGCCGCGCCAGGGCGCTGCCGCGTCCATGCACGCTTCAGGCCAACCTCACCCGGACCCGAGCGTCCGCCTGAGAAAGGCCATCCAGTTCTCGCCCATGATGCCGTCCACCTCGTCCTGCGCAAAGCCCGCGGCCCGCAGCGCCGCGGCGATGCCCGGAAAATCGGCATTGGAGCGAAACCAGGCAGGCTGGGCCGGGAAGACCGGCGGTCCGTTCGGATTGGACGCGGTCTCGAAGGTCCAGCGACCGTCGCGCATCCAGGCGACGGCGGAGTCCGGCCTGTCCTGGCAGAGGTCCGAGCCGATGCCGATCCGGTGCGGTCCGATCTGCTGGGCGAGCCGCGCCGCCATGGCGGCGAAGTCGGCAAGCGTGCAGGCGGAGCCGCCGGCCATGTGATGGGGATAGAGAGACAGGCCGAGGAGACCGTCATGGGCCTTGAGCGCGTCGATCACCCGGTCGGAGACGTTGCGCGGGGTGTCGCGCCACCAGCGCGGATTGGCGTGGGAGACGGTGACCGGCCTTGCCGAGCGCTCGATCGCCTCGACGGTCGTGCGCTCGCCGGCATGGGACATGTCGATGACCATGCCGAGGCGGTTCATCTCGGTGATGACCTCGCGGCCCATCCGGGTGATGCCGCCGTCCTCGTATTCCTGCCAGCCGGCGCCGAGCAGAGACTGGTTGTTGTAGGTCAGTTGGAGGAAGGAGAGGCCACAGTCGCGCAGCACCTCGAGGAGGCCGAGATCCGCCTCGATCGGCGACGGGTTCTGCATGCCGAAGAGGATGGCGGTGCGGCCGGACGCCTTGGCCGCCTCGATGTCGGCCATCGAACGCGCCCGGGCGATGAGGTCGCCATGGGCGGCGAAGCGGCGGTTCCAGGCGACGAGGAGATCGACCGTCTCGCGGAAATTCTCGTGATAGCCGACGGTGGCATGGACCACGTCGACGCCGCCGGCCCGCATCTCCTCGAAAATCCCCCGGGACCAGTTGGCATACTGGGCGCCGTCGACCACGAAGGGGCGGGATGCGGGAACCGGCATGCAGGAGACCCGTTGCACTGGCGAGCGGTATTCTGACGCGACGTTAGACCAGGCCCGCGCGCGCGGACCAGTGCGCTGCCGGCGTGGCTGGTCCCGTGCCGGTGATACCCTCGCCTTCCCTGCAGGAGCATCAGGAGCGCCCCATGGCTTCCCCGACCACCCCCTCCGACGTCATCGCCTTCTGGAAGGACGCAGGCCCCGACGCCTGGTTCACCAAGGACTCCGCCTTCGACGCCCGCTTTCGCGAGGCCTTCCTGGACGACCATTTCGCCGCGGCCCGGCGCGATCTCGACGGCTGGACCGAGAGCGCCGAAGGCATGCTGGCGCTGATGATCCTGCTCGACCAGTTTCCCCGCAACTGCTTTCGCGGCACCGGCCACATGTACGCCACCGACCCGCTCGCGCTCTCCTTCGCCCGGATCGCCGATACGCGCGGCGACGACGCGCGCATCGATCCGGCGCTCCGCGTGTTCCTCTACCTGCCCTATTCGCATTCGGAGGTGCTGGCCGACCAGGAGCGGGCGGTGGAGCTCAACCAGCGCATTGGCGCCCCGTATCTCGACCACGCCGTCGGTCACCGGAACGTCGTCGCGCGCTTCGGCCGCTTCCCCCACCGCAACGCCCTGCTCGGGCGGGAGACGACGGCGGAGGAACGCGCCTTCCTCGCCGACGGAGGCTTCGCCGGCTGAGCGGCGCCGCCCTCGACAGCGCGGCCCCTTGCGTCTTTACTCGCGCCGCCACCGGTTCGCAGGTCGTCCCGCGGACGGCGTGGCCACGAACATTCCCGAGGAGACACCATGGACATCCGCCGCTGCGGCTCGATCGATTCCCGCCGCCCCCCCGCCGACTGGTTCACCGGCAGCGTCTGGCAGGATCCCATCGTGGAGGCCGAGGCGCCGGCGCGCGTGCGCGCCGCGGTGGTGCGCTTCGACCCCGGCGCCCGTACCAACTGGCACACCCATCCGCTGGGCCAGACGCTCTACGTGATCGAGGGCAGCGGCCTCGCGCAGACGCTCGGCGGACCGATCCAGGAGATCAGGGCCGGCGACACGGTGTGGATACCGCCGGGCGAAAAGCACTGGCACGGCGCCGCTCCCGGCACCGCGATGACGCATATTGCCATCCACGAGGCGCTGGACGGCAAGCATGTCGACTGGATGGAGCCCGTCACCGACGCGCAGTACCAGGCCCGGTGAGAGACGTCGGCCGCAGGCTAGTCGCCACTGCGGCCGTCGCCCTCGTCGACGTCGCGCGGCAGCGCCTCGTCGGGCTTGCGCGTCCGGTCGGGGACGCCGGCAGGCTGGTCGACCGCCTGCGCGGCGCCTCCGGCCGGCTTCTGGCCGCGGCGGGCGACGTCCCAGTGCGCCTGGTCGTCGAGGGTCTTGTCGTCCGTTCCGGTGAGGTCGCGCGTCTTGCTCATGGATCATCTCCCTGCTCAAGGGGGTAACAGCACCTGCCAGGCGCATGTTCCTACACCGGGTCGGCGGGGCCCGACCTTCTTGCGGCCGGGGCCGACCCGCCCGCCGGGAGATGCCTCTGACAGACAGGACGTTCTCGATGGTCATGGCTGAAGATGGGGACGACCGGCCCCGCCTGCGCGCCAGCGAGGCGGCCGCGCTCCTCTATATCGGCGCCCCGCTCGCCCTGTTCTTCGCGTGGTTCCTGCAGCCGGCCATCGGCCTGCCCTGTCTTGCCGGGCTCGCCTTCACCGCGTGGCGCATGCGCCACGCGGTGGCCAGACCGGAACCGACGTCGGTCGATCTGTGGCTGGTGAGCGTTGCCTTCGTCTGGACGCTTCTGGCGGGGATCTGGCCGATCGGGGGGCAAGGCCTCGACTGGCTGAAGCACTCCGCCGTGTTGAACCTGCTGGTCTCCGACGCCTGGCCCCCGATGTACGAGGGCCAGTATCTCCGCTACGTCGTCGGCTGGTATCTCATCCCCGCCGGCCTCGCCAAGGTGATGCCCGCCCAGCTCGAAGTGCTGGTGGGCCTGTGGACCTGTCTTGGAGTCTATCTGTCGCTCCGGCTCGTCACCAATGTGGCCGGGGTGCGCTTCGCGGCCGTCGTCTTTGTGCTCTTCAGCGGGGCCGACATCCTCGGATATCTGATCACCCAGTTCGCGATCATGCCGCTCCACTACGAGTGGTGGAGCGGGTGGGGACAGATTTCGTCCACCACCACGTCGCTGTTCTGGACCCCGCAGCACGCCATCCCCGGCTGGCTGATCATCGGCCTCGTCGTGGGGTCAAGGTTTCCGATCACGAGGATCGGAGGCGCGATCGGTGCCGCGGTGCTCCTGTGGTCACCGTTCACCGTCGCCGGGCTGGCGCCGTTCATGGTCTATCGATGGGCGCGGGACGGCCTGACCAGCCCTCTGACACTGACCAACGTAGTGGGCGCCGCCATCGCGCTTCCCATTCTCGCCTATCTCACCAGCGGGATTGCCTCCGTCCCCGTCGCCTTCGCCTGGTCGACGCCTCAGTTCACCTGGGCGAAGTGGGCTCTTCTGATGCTGATCGAATGGGGCGTTCTGGCCGGGTTCCTGGCCCTCGCCCTGCGAGCGAAGCAGGAGCGCGCCCTGCTCGCCGTGGCGGCTGCGACGCTGGCCGTTCTTCCCTTCGCCTATGTCGGCGCGGTGAACGATCTGATGATGCGCGGGACGCAGCCTGCGGTCGCCGTGCTGGCCATCCTCTCGGCCATCGCCATCTCGCGACGGCCTGCTGCAGCCACCGGCGTGATCGCGGTTCTGTCGGTCGGAGCGGTGACCGCGTTTGCGGAGGTCGCGCGCAACGCGAAGAGCCCGAGGCACAGCGCCCCGTCCGTCACCCTGACCATGGCGATGCCGACACCGGATTTCCTGGTCCAGTACCTCGCCCCGCGGCCTTTCGGCATCAGGGACCGGGAGCCGCCGAGATAGGGACAGGGACAGGGACATCCGTCTCGTCCCGCGCGGAGCGCGGTTCAGTCCAGGGCCCCGCGAGAGTGGAGCACCGCAGGACAAGCACTGGCGATCCCGGCAGGGCTCGAACCTGCGACATTCTGCTTAGAAGGCAGATGCTCTATCCTGCTGAGCTACGGGACCGGAACCCGGCCGCCGCCCTCGCCCTCAATGGGTCCAGGCGCCGACCCGGTTGAACTTGAAGTTGTCGGAATAGGCCGCGAGGCGGCGCTTCGGCTGCTCGGCCTCGAAGACCTGGTAGGCAATGCCGTTCTTCTCGGCATAGGCGATGGCGTCCTCGCGGGTGTCGAAGGAGAGACGCACCTGCTGGGCCATGTCGGTCGAGCTGGTGTAGCCCATCAGCGGCTCCACCGTGCGCGGGGCCTCGGGCTCGAACTCCAGGCGCCAGTGGTCGGTCTTGGCCAGACCCGACTGGGTGGCGGTCCTGGCGGGCTTGTAGATACGGGCGACCACGTTGTTCCTCCGGATCTGGTCGGGGCGACTGGATTCGAACCAGCGACCTAGAGTACCCAAAACTCTCGCGCTACCAGGCTGCGCTACGCCCCGTCAGCCTTGGCAATAGCCGAGGGTCGCGGCAGCGGCAAGCACGATACGCCCTGATCAGCCGCGGAAGAACGGGTGCTCGACCCGGTCGCCGGCGGCGATGCCGAGACGCCGCGCCGTGCCGCCGATCACCTCCAGCACGCCCTTGACCGGACCGTTCGAAGAGATCGTCGCCTCGGACAGGGGCGTGGTGTTCTCGGCGATGTGGTTGATGAGGCCGTTGGCGCGGATGAAGATCATGTCGAGCGGGATGTAGGTGTTCTTCATCCACATGGTGACCTCGGTCTCGCGCGTGCCGAAGTCGAAGAGCATGCCGCGCCCGTCGGGCAGCTCCCGGCGGAACATCAGACCGCGGGAGCGCGTCTCCGGGGTATTGGCGATCTCGAGGACGAAGGGATGGCTGACGCCCGCCCGCGTGACGATGGTCAACCGGCCGGTATCGCCGCGCGCCAGGGCGGGGGCAGCTGGCAGGACGAGGGCAGCGGCGAGAAGACGGCGGCGATCGATCATCATGGCCGCAGTTCTAGCCCGTCAGTGGGAGGCTGGAAAGGGCGCTCCGTCGGGCCGGACCTCGGCCGCCATCAGACCTTTGGAGCCGTCGCCGAACCGGACGAGGACCCACTGCCCGGGCCGCAGCTCGGTCATGCCGTAGCGGCGCAGCGTTTCCATGTGGACGAAGATGTCGGGGGTGCCGGGGCCGCGCGACAGGAAGCCGAAGCCGCGCAGGCGGTTGAACCACTTGACCTCGGCCCGCTCCAGCCCGCTGGTCGGCACGACGGCGACATGGGTGCGGGCCGGCGGCATCTGCGCCGGATGAATGGCGGTGGAATCGTCCATGGAGAGGACGCGGAAGGCCTGCAGGCCGCGGGCCCGCGCGGTGGCCTCGACCACGATCCGGGCGCCCTCGTGTGCCGTCTGGAAGCCGTCGCGACGCAGCGTCGTCACGTGCAGCAGGATGTCGGCCCCGCCACCGTCGGGCACGATGAAGCCGTAGCCCTTGGCGACGTCGAACCACTTGATGGCGCCTGAAATCTCGACCAGGTCGGTGGGCGCGGCTTCGGGCGCGGAGGAAGCTTCCGCCCGCAATGCCAGGCCGCTCTTGCCGCCGAGGCCGTCTGCATCGGAACCGTCCGACGTCATCACTCTCACCGCCGCGCTATCGGGATCGTGGCCTCGATCCCGCCCCACCCTGATTCTCAGGACAAAGGATAACACCCGCCCGGCTTCGGCAAAGCCCAAAATGCAGCCGCCATGCGTCTTCCACACCACTTTGGTGCATGAGCTGTTGCTGATCGTCAGGAAAGCCGATCGATGCCCAGTCGGCGCGCCAGCCCCTCCAGCACCGCGCCGATATCGGCCCGGATGACGAGGTGGGCGGCCTCGTCGAGCGGGGTCTCCTCACGGTTGATGATGACCAGCCTCGCCCCGCTCTCGCGGGCGGCGAGCGGCAGGCCGGCGGCCGGGTAGACGACGAGCGAGGAGCCGATGGCGAGGAAGAGGTCGCAGTCGGTGGACCAGGCCGTCGCCCGGCGCATCTTGGCCTCCGGCATGGCCTGTCCGAAGGAAATGGTGGCGGATTTCACCGGGCCGGCGCAGTCCTCGCAGTCCGGCGGCTCGCCGCCGCTGGCCTCAAAGCGCTCGCGCACCCAGGCGAGTTCGTGGCGCCGTCCGCAGGCGAGGCACGTGGCATAGGTGCCGTTGCCGTGGATCTCGATGAGGTGCGCGTCGCCGGTGCCGGCGTCCTGGTGCAGGTTGTCGATGTTCTGCGTGATGATGCCGGAGAGCCGGCCGGCGCGGATCATGGCCGCGAGGGCCAGGTGCCCGCGGGCGGGCGCCGCCCCGCGATAGCTGTCGTCCATGGTGAACTTGCGCCGCCAGGCCTCGGCGCGGGCCTCCCGGCTGGCCATGAAGGCCTGAAAGGGGATGGGCTTGTTCTGCGTCCACAGGCCGCCGGGCGAGCGGAAATCGGGAATGCCGCTCTCTGTCGAGATCCCAGCCCCGGTGAAGGCGACCGCGCGGCTGGACTGCCGGAAGAGACTTGCCAGATCGTCCGTGGCAGTCTTCAACTCCGCTTCCGTCATCGACACCTCCGGCGAGAACGAGGGTTCCCCATGCGCTACCTGCACACCATGGTCCGAGTGACCGATCTCGACCAGTCGCTGGACTTCTACTGCAACAAGCTCGGCCTGGTTCAGGTGCGCAAGAACGATTTTCCGCAGGGAAAGTTCACGCTCGTCTTCCTCTGCGCGCCGGAGGACAAGGCGGCGGCGGAGGCCGACATCGCAGCCGGCCGTCGCGACGCCCCGATGCTCGAGCTCACCTACAACTGGGACCCCGAGGCCTATTCGGGCGGCCGCAATTTCGGCCACCTCGCCTATGAGGTCGACGACATCTACGCCACCTGCGAGAAGCTGCAGAAGGCCGGCGTCGTCATCAACCGCCCGCCGCGCGACGGCCGCATGGCCTTCGTGCGCTCGCCCGACAACATCTCCATCGAGATCCTGCAGAAGGGCGAGGCCAAGGCCCCGGCCGAACCCTGGGCCTCCATGCCGAACACGGGCGCGTGGTAAGCGGCTTGTTCGCGCTCAACAGCAACGTCGTCGACACCGGCACGCCGCCGATCCCGGCGGCGCGCGCCTGGATGGCCGCCTATGAGGGCGCAGCGGGGCCGCCGATCGACCTGTCGCAGGCGGCCCCCGGCTCCCCGCCGCCCCCTGCCCTGCTCGAACGCCTGGCGGCGGCCGCCGGCCGCCCGGACATCGCCCGCTACGGCGCCATCCTCGGCGACGCGGCGCTGAGGGAGGCCTATGCGGAGGAAGTGTCGCGGCTCTACGGGTCGGATGTCGGCGCCGCCGATGTCGCGATCACCGCCGGCTGCAATCTCGCCTTCCTCGCCGCAGCCCTTTCGGTCGCGGGGCCCGGCTCCTCGGTGATCCTGCCCGCGCCCTGGTATTTCAACCACCAGATGACGCTGCAGATGCTCGGCATCGGCGTCACGCCCCTCGCCTGCCGGCCCGAGGACGGCTTCGTGCCCGATCCCGCGGCGGCCGAGGCGCTGATCGACGCGACGACGCGGGCGATCGTTCTGGTGACGCCGAACAATCCGACGGGGGCCATCTATCCCGAAGGCGTCATAGCCGCCTTCGAGGCTCTCGCCCGTCGCCGCGGCTTAGCGCTGATGGTCGACGAGACCTACCGCGACTTCCTCGCGCCGGGAACGAACCGGGCGCACGGCCTGCTGTCGTCGCCCGGATGGCGCGACACGGTCATCCAGCTCTACTCCTTCTCCAAGGCCTATGCGGTGCCGGGGCATCGCATCGGCGCCATCACGGCCGGCCCGCAGGCCATGGGCCAGATCCTCAAGGTTCTCGACAGTTTCCAGATCTGCACCGCCCGTCCCGCCCAGGACGCGCTCGCCTGGGGGATCACCGGCGTCGCCGACTGGCGGGCGGAGACGCGGGCGACGATCAATCGCCGGATCGCGGCCTTCGAGACCGTGGTGAACGCCTGCGATGGCTGGGCGATCTCGTCCATCGGCGCCTATTTCGCCTATGTGCGTCATCCCTTTGCCGGTGTTCCCGCCGAGCGGGTGGCGGAGGCGTTGGCGCGCCAGCGGGGCGTGCTCGGCCTGCCGGGCTCCTATTTCGGCCCCGGCCAGGAC
>LNFM01003353.1_pt1 | contig 31655 bp, 32 predicted proteins | sample 596031 | NCBI WGS metagenome assembly LNFM01 (sample SAMN04254537, study PRJNA301005) | activated carbon metagenome | isolation source: dual media filters at the Ann Arbor, Michigan drinking water treatment plant | place: USA: Ann Arbor | reverse complement strand
ACCGCGGTGTTCTCGGGCATGCTGGGCGTGACGATCTTCGGCCTGATCTTCACCCCGGTCTTCTACGTGCTCTCCGTCGGACTGGCCGAGCTGCGCTTCAAGTGGCGCAAGCAGGAGATCAAGCCGGACTTCACGCCGCAATAGGTCTCGAAGCAGGTGGCGGACGCAGCATCGCGAACGCCACCTGCACGATGCCGGCGGTGAGCCCCATCGCAACGCCGAGGCGCCAGGCGAGGTCGTAGGAGCCCAGCGCGTCGAACAGGAGACCGCCGCCCAGGGCGCCGACGAAGCTGCCGACCTGGTGGCTCATGAAGGCGACGCCCTGGATCATGGCCTGCCAGCGCAGGCCGAACATCTCGACCACCGATCCGGCGACCAGCGGCCCGACACCCAGCCACAGGAAGCCCATGGCGGAGGCAAAGACCAGCGTGCTGGCCGGCGTCGGCGGCATCACGAAGTAGCAGGCGAGCACGACCGAGCGGGCGATATAGATGCCGCCCAGCAGGCCGAGCTTGGACCAGTGCCCGCCGGCCCAGCCGAAGAACAGACTGCCGAACACGTTGAACAGGGCGATCGCCCCCAGCGCGCCGGCGCTGAGCGACGGGTCCATGCCGCAGATCGCAAGATAGGACGGCAGGTGCGTCGTGATGAACAGGAGCTGCATGCCGCACACGAAATAGGCCGCCGTCATCACCAGGAACGAGGGATTGCGGAGCGCGGCCCTGAGCGCCACGCGTGGCGAGGCGGCGCTGACGTCTCCCGGGGCAGGGACCGGAGGGGACAGCCTGTCGACCCGGCCGGCGATCCAGGCGGCGGGCAGCATGAACATTGTCAGCGCCAGGAAGCCCAGCAGTCCGGCACGCCAGCCGAGTTCGGTCGTGAGCGTCTGGCCGAGCGGCGCCGAGAGCAACGCTCCCAGCGATCCGGTTGCCGTGATCGCCCCCAGCACGAGGCTGCGCGACCTCGCCGGGACGGCGCGGGCGCCCACGGCCAGCGAGATGGCCGAGGCGGTACAGGCCAGCGCCATCCCGATCAGCACGCCGCCCCCCAGCAGCACGCCGGCCATGCCGTCCGCCATCGCGAACAGGCCGAGGCCCGCGACGTACAGCGCCGCGCCGCCGACCATGATCGGCCGGAAACCCAGGCGCACGGCCAGGGCGCCCGCCACCGGCTGCAGGAATCCCCAGGCGAGGTTCTGTACCGACATGGCCAGCGCGAAATCGGAGACGGTGAGCGCGAGGTCGCGCGTCAGCGGCGGCATCACGAGGCCGAAGCTCTGGCGCACGCCCATGCCGAGGCTCAACATGACCGAGGCGGCGATCAGGATCGGCAGGACGGGCCGCACTTCCTTTAGAAGGGTCATGGCATGCCTTCAGAATTACACAGACTTGTGTAATCTACGGAGGACGGCGGCAGGGGGTCAAGGAATCATGGCGAGAGCGGACGCGAGGGCAGCGATGCAGGAACGCATCCTCGAGACGGCGGACCGGCTATTCTACGGTCAGGGCATCCGCGCCGTCGGCGTCGACACGATCGCGGCCGAGATCGGCATCAGCAAGCGCACGCTCTACAATCACTTTCCGTCGAAGGACGACCTGATCGTGGCCTATCTGTCGCGCCGGCTGAAACCCGCGCCGCCGTCCGACCGGCCGCCGCTGGAGCAGATCATGGGCGCATTCGACCGGCTCGAACGCACCATCGCGACCGGTGTGTTCCGCGGCTGCCCCTTCGTGAACGCCGTGGCCGAACTCAAGGAGCCCGCCCACGCCGCCAACAGGGTCGCACTGGCCTTCAAGGAACAGCGCCGGACCTGGTTTCAGACATTGCTGACGCAGCTCGGCATCGCGGACGCCGAATCCTTGTCGATGCAGCTCCAGATCCTGATCGACGGCGCCATCGCCGCCGCCATCGTGCGCGGCGATCCCAAGGTCGCGGCGGCGGCGCGTGAAGCGGCGACTGTGTTGCTCAAGGCGGCGGGTGTGTCTTCTATTCGCAAGACTCCCCGCCCCTGTCATCCTGAGCGCAGCGAAGGATCTAACGTCCGATAAGGAGTGCTCTGGTCGTTCCGCCAGGTCCGTCGCTGCGCTCAGGACGACAAGGATAAGTTACGTCGGGTCGGGCCGCAGCACGCGGTGGAGGTCGAGGACCGGCGGCTCGTGGCCGAGCTGCGAGAGCAGCGTGTGGATCTGCGCGCGATGGTGCGTCTGGTGATTGAAGAAGTGCGGCAGGATCACCGACAAGGGATCCTCGGTGTCGAAGCCCGAATTGTTGACGTAGCGCACGCTGCCCTGCTCGAACCCCTCGGGCAGGTTTGCGAAGAAATGCTCTATGTGCCGGTCCAGGCGCGCGCGCTCGGCCCGCAGGTCTTCGAACTGCTCATACTGGATCGCGCCGAGGCCGGTCGAGACGTGCGAGCCGCCTTCGAACCGCGCCATCCAGATCCGGTCGCCCAGCAGCAGGTGATTGAGGGTGCCATGCACGCTGCCGAAGAAGGCCCCCAGATCGCGGCGATAGTCCGCGCCCGGGAGGCCGGCGCAGGCCGCATACAGCGCCGCGTTGGCCAGCCGGTTGTAGCGGGCGTACTGAGCCCAGATCGCGCCCATGAGCACGTTCAGCGGGCGGCGGCGGCGACCCAGCGCGTGAAATTGCGGATCAGCCCGGCCACGGCGGCGCCGCGCAGGCGGTGGGCACGGGCCTCGAGGGCGCGGCGTTCGGCGATGGTGGGGTAGGGAACCGTGAACATGAGAACCTCCAAGGGTTGAAAGGAACCTAATTCCGTTCTTCTTGTCGGTTAATATGGAGAGTATGACCAACACTCGTGAATTGAATTCATAAATGGCGCAATGATCGATCACGCAAGCGAGATGGCGGCCTTCGTCCGGGTCGTTGAGTCCAAGGGCTTCTCCGCCGCCGCGCCCAGCCTCGGCCTGACCCCGTCGGCGGTCAGCAAGCTGGTGACGCGGCTGGAAACCCGCCTCGGCGTCCGCCTGCTCCAGCGCACCACGCGGGCCCTCAGCCTCACCGAGGAGGGCGAGGCCTTCTACGCCACGGCGCGGCGCATCGTGGGCGAGATCGAGACCCTGGAGAACCAGATCAGCCGCACCAGCGGCACGCCGCACGGGCTCCTGAAGGTCACGACCTCGCTCGCCTTCTCGACCCATCAGCTGGCGCCGGTGATCGGCGAGTTCCTCGAACGCTATCCGCTGCTGCAGCTCGAACTGATGCCGACCGACCGGGTCGTCGACATGATCGAGGAGGGGGTCGACGTCGCGATCCGCATCGGCCGGCTGGCCGACAGCAGCTTCATGGCGCGCAAGATCGGCGAGGACGTGCGGCTGGTCTGCGCCTCGCCCTCGTACCTCCGGAACCGTCGCCCCCTGCAGCGGCCCGAGGACCTGACGCGTCATAACTGCATCGTCTCGCGCGACCGCACCTACCTCAACCGCTGGCCCTTCCGCATCGACGGCGAGGTGCGCGAGATCGAGGTCGGCGGCCGGGTCGCCGTCACCGAGGGCGAGGCGCAGATGCGGCTGGCCCTGCAGGGGCTGGGCATCGTGCGCCTGACCCGCCTCACCGTCGCCGCCGCCATCAAGAACGGCGAGTTGGTCTCCCTGCTCGAGGCGTTCCGGGCCGAACAGCCGATCCCCATCCACGCCGTCTATCCGCACCGTCGGCACCTCGCCCCCAAGGTGACCGCCTTCATCGACTTCATCCTCGAGAAGTTCTCGCCGCCGCCGTGGGAGATCTAACGATACCCACCTCACCCTGAGGAGCGTTCCGCAGGAACGCGTCTCGAAGGGTGGGCCGCAGACGAGGTGCTCGTGCCCACCCTTCGAGACGGCGCTTCGCGCCTCCTCAGGGTGAGGTCTTGACGCGTTTCCGTTCGGTCAAAAAGGCTCTAGGCTCCGCGCCAATAATCAGGGGAGGCAAGATGGACACCGACACCGATCTTTTCGTGCAGGCCTTCTGGGTGAAATGCCGCGACATCATCCGGCCCGAACTCGACGTGGCCGTGGATGCGTTGCGCCACGCAGGCCACGAGGCCAACATCTCGACCCTGGAATTCTCGCCCGACGAGAAGACCGCGCCCGAGAGCGCTCCGACCCTCACGCTGACCATCCACACCAGTGGCGCAGCCGACACCCGCACGCTGCGCTATCGCGGCGACGTGGCGAACCGGGAGATCGAAGTCATGGCTTCCGGCTGCAAGACCTCGCGCTATGATCTGTCGGCTGTCACCCAGGCCGGCGTGAAGCACGACATCGCGCTCTGTTTCGGCTCGTTGCTCAAGACCAAGTAGACCCAAAGGAGTATCCCATGGCCGATGCCATCGACGACCTGTTCCGCCGCTTCGGCAAGGCTTTCAACAAGGCCGATGTCGACGCGATCGCCGACTGCGTGACCGAGGATTTCGAATGGCGCCTGAATACCGGCGGCTCGCCGACCGGCAGGGTGCTCAAGGGCAAGGAGGCGCTGCGGGCGCACTTCGCCGACAAGAGCACGGCGCATCGCGAGGTCCGTTTCTCCGAGGCCAGCATCCATCGCGCCGGCGACAAGCTGTTCGGCACCTTCCGCGCCACCGGCATCGATCATGCCGGCAAGCCGTTCGATCGCTACGGCATCGACCTCTACGAGGTGAAGGACGGCAGGATCGCGCTCAAGGACAGCTACATGAAGGCCGAGTAGGTAATGACGAACGATACCGTCCTCTGGGAGATCGACCGCCGGGGCGTGGCCACCGTCACGCTGAACCGGCCCAAGGTGAACAACGCCTATAACGGCGACCTCATCCAGGGCCTGCACGACGCCATGGATTCGCTGGGGACCGAGAGCGGCCTGCGCATCGTCGTGCTGCGCGGCAACGGCAAGCATTTCCAGGCCGGCGCCGATCTGTCGTGGATCACTGCCGTCGCCACGCAGTCGCCGGCCGAGAACGAGAAGGTGAGCCGCCTCACCGCCGAGGCCGTGAAGCGCCTCGACACCTGCCCCGTCCCGACGCTGGCGCTGATCCAGGGCGGCTGCTTCGGCGGCGGCACCGGCATCGCCGCGGCCTGCGACGTCGTCGTCGCCCAGGAGGACGCGCTCTTCTCCATCAGCGAGACGCGCTGGGGCCTGATGGCCGGCATCATCCTGCCGCAGCTCTGCCAGGCGATCGGCCTGCGCCAGACGCGGCGCTACGCGCTGACCGGCGAACGCTTCGGCGCCCACGACGCGCGCCGCCTCGGCCTGGTGCACGAAGTCTGCCCGGTGGGCGGTCTGGCCGAAGCCGGCGAGAAGATCGTCGAGTCCGTCCTGATGAACGCACCGCGCGCCACGACGGCGACCAAGCTGCGTTCGCTCGCCTCGGCCCGCGCCTTCGTCGACGACGGCGAGCTGCGCGACCTGATCGACGAACACGCCCGCACCCGCCAGCAGGACGAAGCCACCGAAGGCCTCGCGAGCTTCAGGGAGAAGCGCAAGCCCGCGTGGTATCCGGGCTAATCACCCCGTCGTCTCGACCGAAGCCTCGTGAAGCGAGGCGTAGCGGAGAGACCTTCTCTCTACAATTCGCCGGCTAATGGCGGAGAGAAGGTCTCTCCACTCCGCGCCTTCGGCGCTTCGGTCGAGACGACGGAGTTTTCTTAATCGGGACCGTTACTCCGCTGCCTGCTTCTGCGCGGTGCGATCCGGGGTCAGCGTATAGGTCGTGAACTGGCGGTTCAGCGCCGGCATCGGGCAGGCTTCGAGATGGCCCTCGGCCGGGCGCATCAGGATCATCGCCGTGGTCGCCGTCATGACACCGCGCGTGTTCATGCGGGGCGGGCGGCAGACCGAGTGCGGCGTGCCCCAGTCGTCGAAGAAGGCCTGACGGAAATCTTCCAGGGTGAGTTTGCCCCTCTTGGGCGAAAGCTGGTCGCGCACCCGCTTGTCGCGATAGATCGAGTCCGGCGTCTCGGCGAGGCCGGTGTCCTTCACCTTGGCGCGCGCCGAGTCGGCGATCCAGTGGTTGGCGTGCACGTAGAGGCCATGGTTGGGCGCGATCCAGAAAGTCTCGTCGGGCGCGCATTCGAAGCCGAAGGCTTCACCGTCACAGTGACTTACCGCCATGTGGTTCGAGCCGGGCTTCGGCGTCGACACGATGGTCTGCACCGCGTTGGCGAGATGGGCGGCCTCCAGCACCTTGCGGCGGATGAAGGGCAGCGGCACGCCCGGACCGCGCTGATAGTCGCGGTCGCATTCCAGCGCGTTGGCGGTGAGGCCGATGCCGGCCGAGTTGAGACCCGAGCGCGCAAGGCCACCCGCTTCGGTGAAGGTCAGGATGTCAGGTCCGTCGTCGCGGCGGATGCGCAGCACCACGCTCGTCTCGGCGCATTCGGCGCGCCAGTCCCAGTTCTGGCCATGCAGCAGGACGCCGTCGGCGCTGGCCTCAGGGAGGGCGAGCGCGGCCGTGCAGCCGTCGGGGAAATGCTTGGCCGCCTGCTGCTTGCGCGCCGCCACGACCATCTCGGTGCGGGCGTTCATCAGCACCACGGCGGCGAAGGGTTCGTTCGCGCCCTCGGCGATGCCGCGCATTTCCTCGACATAGGCCGGATCGAACTTGTCGATGAGCGGCACCATGGCCTCGGCCCGCCGCTCCAGCTCCTTCCAGTCGACGCCCGACTTGAGCAGCGACTCGGCGTACATCTTGGCCCCGCGCCGCAGGCGATCGGCGGCGGCCTTGCCATGTATCCGACCCCGCTCCCTGGGACCGCCGGACAGATCGATCAGCGGGAAGGGAGCGTAGTCGGTCATGGCAGCCTCTTAAGGATGGCCCAGCAGGGCTTGGCGGAAACGGTCCTTGAGATGCGCGCCATCCTGCGGCGGCATCACGAACTCGAGCTTCTCTACCATGACCTTGACGAGCCGGAACACCGGACCCTTCCTGGTGCGGACGTCCTTCACAAGCTCAGCAACTTCGCTCGACTCGCGCACGGTCGTGGCATCGGCGATGCCGCAGCCGCGCGCGATCATGGCGAGATCGGTGCCGGCGCCGGAGTCGGTCGGGCCGTTGTTGCGCGGGCTGGTGTGCGTGGCCTGGTTGCCGGTCTCGCCGAACTTCTCGTTGTCGAGCACGACGATCGCCAGGTTCTCCGGCATCTGCGTCGCCACGGTGGCGAGCGAGCCCAGGCTCATCAGCATGTCGCCGTCGCCGGTGATGACCAGCACGCGTTTGGTGGGCTGCGCCAGGGCGAGACCGAGGCCCATGCCGACCGGGGCGCCCATCGAGCCCCACAGGGGCATGTTGAGCGGACGGTCACCGGCGGCGGTGATGTCCCAGTTGGACGAGCCGAGGCCCGCGATCACCAGCAGGTTGTCGTCGGCGCCGTCGAGGAGTTGCTTCACCAGCGGGCGGCGCTGCAAAGTTGCTTTGCTCATCCTACTTCTTCCCGAAATTCTTGATGCCGATCAGCTTCTGGCGCAGCAGCACGGCGACCGCCTGGCCGCCGTTGAAGGCCGAGCGCGCAGCCGCATCGACCGTGGCCTTCACCTCGGCGCCATTGTCGACCGAGTAGAGCAGCACGCCCATGGCCTCGAGCACCTTGGGCGTGCCCTGCCCCATCGGATACTGCCAGGAATTGAACTCGCCCCAGTCGCCGCGCATCGTGATCAGGGTCAGGAACGGAAAGCGCAGGGTCTTCGGCATGCCCATCAGGTTGATGGTGTTGCCGACGCCCGAGCTCTGCATCAGCAGCACCGAGCGCTGGCCGCCCAGCCACGCGCCGGCGGCGAGCGGAATGCCCTCCTCCTCGGTTGTGAGGGCCAGGGTGCGGATCGAGTTCGACTTCTGGCAGGCCTCGATCAGCCGGCCATGGCCGGCGTCGGGCACGTGATAGACCTGCTTCACGTCATGGTCCTGGAAGACCTCGAAAATCTGGTCGCGCCAATCAACTGTGGAAGGGGCAGGCTGCGTCGGGGCGGCGGTCATGTTTCTCCCATCCGGCTCAAGTCGGCGGCACATTAGCTATAACGCCGGCGTAACTCGACGACCGTTGGGAATGAACAGATATAACTATATTGTATATCTCGATGGAGCTTTCCCAACTTCGCACCCTGATCCATGTCGCCGAGCTCGGCAGCCTGAGCAAGGCGGCCGACCGGATAGGCATCGCCCAGCCGGCGCTCAGCCGCCAGATCCGCATGCTGGAGGAGGAGCTGTCGGTTCGCCTGTTCACCCGGCATGGGCGAGGCATGGTCCTCACGGACAAGGGCCGGGAGATCCTCGAACACGCCACCCGCGTCATGACCGAGCTGGAGGAGATTCGCGCCACGGCCTCCGATCTCGACGCACCTTTGCGGGGCCGCATCTCCATCGGCTTTCCGCCGACGGTGGCCGACATCCTCTCGCTGCCCCTGGTCGCCGCTTTCGGAAGGACCCACCCGCAGGTCGAGCTGCGGCTGGTCGGCGCCTATACGGGTCACCTGCTCGACTGGCTGCATCGCGGCGAGATCGACGTCGCCATCCTCTACGATCCGAATTCCGCCAGATCGCTGCGGTCGGAGCCGTTGCTGCTCGAGAACCTGTTTCTGATCGGACCACCCGATTCAGGACTCTCCGGCGAACGCTCGATCCCGTTCAAGGACCTCGACGGCAAGCGCATCCTCCTGCCCAGCACACGTCACGGCTTGCGAACGATCGTCGAGCAGTGCGCCGTGGAAGCGGGCATCGCATTGCACATCGCCATCGAAGCCGATTCCTACGCGACCCTGAAGGATCTGGTGCGTCATGGTCATGGCTGGACGATCCTGCCGCTGTCGCCCATTCACGACGACATCGCCGCGGGCCGCCTGGCCGCTGCGCCGCTCATCGATCCGGCGCCGGTCCGGCAGCTGGTCCTGTCCTATCCAGCGGACCGGCCGGTCTCGCGCCTCACGCGCTTTGCCGGCGAGACGATCGCCGACATCGTTGCCGACCATGTCGAGCGGAAGGTCTGGCCGGCACGACTGCTCGGTCGCGGACAGGTCAGAACGCCTTGAGCACCACCAGGAAGACGATCGCGACCATCAGCAGGGTCGGGACTTCGTTCCACCAGCGATAAAAGTTGGCGGGGCGCAGGTTCTGGTCTGCGGCGAATTCCTTGCGCCAGCGACCGTACAGGTGATGCACGACGGTAAGGCCGCAGACCAAGGCGAACTTCGCGTGCCACCAGCCGGCGTGCCACCACTCGCCCTGCCAGGTGAGCGCGAGGCCGAAGACCCAGGCCGCGATCATCGCCGGGTTCATGATGCCGCGCAGCAGGCGCCGTTCCATGATCTTGAAGGTCTCGCTCTGCGCCGAGCCCTTCTCGGTTCCGGCGTGATAGACGAACAGGCGCGGCAGGTAGAGCAGTCCGGCCATCCAGGCGATGACCGAGATGATGTGCAGCGCCTTCAGCACCTCGTAGAGCATCAGGCGGCTCCCGCGATCAGCGGGCACCCACGGTGGCTGGCGCTACAGGGCATGGAGGTCGCCCCATGGCAGATGGGGACCTGAGGCTCGGCCAGGATTGCCCGCACGCGGCCGGCGAGACCCGCGATGAAGGCGGGATGCGTGCCCACGGTCGGTACGCGAACATAGGCCGGCACGCCGCTCTTCTCGCTGAGATGACGATATTCGATGTCGAGCTCGACGAGAGTTTCCGAATGCTCCGACACGAAGGCCAGCGGATAGAGCACCACGGCCTTGCCATCCGTGCCGGCCCGCTCGATCTCGGCGTCGGTCGAGGGACCGATCCATTTCAGGGGCCCGACACGGCTCTGGTAGCAGACCGACCAGTCGAGGCCTCCGATGCGCTCGGCGATCGTCCGGGCGCTGCGCTCCACCTGCGCCTGGTAGGGATCGCCAGCCTTGATGATCTTCTCGGGAAGCCCATGCGCCGAGAACAGCACGCGCACGGGACGATCGCCCGCTTCGGCGAGGCCCTGCTTCAGAAGATCTACGGAAGCCGAGATGAATCCGTCCTCGTCGGGATAGCAGCAGACGGTCTGTGTCGGCGCGCTGAGCTTCGCGGCTACAGCCGCTTCCTTCCAGGCTTTCACCGACGACGCCGTCGTCGTCGTGGAGAATTGCGGATAGAGCGGCAGCAGCACGATACGATCGGGTGCGAAGCGCTTGACCGAGCGCACGACCGCCTCGGTCATCGGATGCCAGTAGCGCATGCAGACATAGCCGCGCCATTCATGCTCCGGCCCCAGCGCCTCTTCGAGCGCGCGGGCCTGGGCTTCGGTCTGGCCGAGGATCGGCGAGCTGCCGCCGATCTGCGCATAGATCGCCTGCGCCTTGGCGGCCCGCCGGCTGGAGATGAAGCGCGCCAACGGCAGCCGGAGGAACGACGGCAACGAGATGATCGCCGGATCGCTGAACAGGTTGCGCAGGAACGGCTGGACGGCCTCGGGCGAATCGGGGCCGCCGAGATTGAACAGGACGATCGCAATCTTCATCGCACGGTCCTCAGCCCGGTTTCCAGTTGCGCACGATCTCGACGAGGCGCGCGACATTGTCGGGCGGCGTCTGCGGCACGACGCCGTGTCCCAGGTTGAAGACGAAGGAGCCATGCCCGAGCTTGTCGAGAATGCGGATCGCCTCGCGCTCCATCGCCTCGCCGCCCGCCACCACCATGATCGGATCGAGATTGCCCTGCACGCAGATGTGCGGCTGGATTTCCTTGGCCGCCCAATGCGCGCCGATGCCGGTATCGAGGGACAGGGCACCGAACGTCTCGGGCAGGCGATACATCAGGACGGCGGGACCGACCGCGCGCGGAAAAGCGATGACCGGCACGCCGGGATGACGCTCGCGCAAGGCCTTGGCGATCCGGACCATGGGATCTAGCGACCAATGGAAAAGCTGCTCTTCCGGCAGGACGCCGGCCCAGGAATCGAAGAGCTGAACGGCATCGACGCCAGCATCGACCTGATGGCCGAGATGATCGACCACCGCGTCGATGAGAAGATCGATCAGCAGCTTGAAGGATTCGGGATGGGCATAGGCCCATTTCTTCACCTTGGCGAAGTCCTTGCTGCCGCTGCCCTCGATCATGTAGCAGGCCAGCGTGAAGGGCGCGCCGGCGAATCCCAGCAGCGCCTTGTCCTTCGGCAACTCGGCACGCGTCCGGCGGATCGCCTCGTAGACCGGTGCCAGGTGCTCCTGCAGGCGGGCGCGGGACAACCGGCCGAACTGCGAAGGATCGGTCAGTGCCTCCAGCTTCGGTCCCTCGCCTTCTGCGAACCAGACCTTCTGGCCGAGCGCATCGGGCACCACGAGGATGTCCGAGAAGATGATCGCCGCATCGAGATCGAACCGCCGGATCGGCTGCAGGGTCACCTCGACGGCCTTGTCGGGCGTGTAACAGAATTCCAGGAAGGAACGCGTCGTCGACCGCACGGCACGGTACTCCGGCAGGTAGCGTCCAGCTTGACGCATCAGCCAGACGGGTGGCGTCGGATGTCTCGTTCCGGCCAGTGTCTCCAGGAGTTTACCGCCGCTCACACTCTGTCCCTCATGCTTCCTTCTACTCTATTCATAATAGGTAGTAGCAGTAGTAGGGCCTGTGGCATCTGGGGATGCGCCCTATTCGTGATTTCTCCCCAGCCGCCTGTGGAGCGTGCAAGGCTGTTTTATGGCACTCGCACGGGTGATTCACGACTCGCAGGCCATTCGTCCCGATCTGTACGCAGGGGACGATAAAATGGATGGGCCGGGCGAGTCGGGTCCCGAATCCGGGTGCTCCGGCTCGAGACGTCGCTTGTCCCCGAAATGCCCCGACCAATCCCGCATTTCTCCCGGCCTCCCTGTGGGGTAGAACGGGCCGTGGCCAACCGTAACTTCCACGTCCATCTCGTGTCCGATTCGACCGGCGAGACCGTCTCGAGCGTCGCGCGCGCCTGCCTCGTCCAGTACGAGGGCATCTTCGTCCAGGAGCATGTCTGGTCGCTGGTGAGGTCGCCGGCGCAGATGGAGAAGGTGATGCAGGCCGTGGAGCGCGACCGAGGTCCCGTCCTCTATACTCTGGTCGATCCCGACCTGCGCGACGTGGTGCGCGATCATTGCCGGCGCCTGCAGCTTCCCTGCGTCGGCGTGCTCGACCAGGCGATGAGCGTGCTGGCGGTGCATTTCCATTCCAAGAGCGAACAGTGGCCGGGCCGCCAGCATCAGCTCGACGAAGGTTATTTCGACCGCATCGACGCGATGCACTACACGCTGGCGCATGACGATGGCCAGTCGACACACGATCTCGACGATGCCGACGTCATCCTGGTCGGACCCTCGCGCACCTCGAAGACACCGACCTGTGTTTACCTGGCCAACCGCGGCGTGCGGGCGGCGAACGTGCCGCTGGTGCCGCTGGTGCCGCCGCCAGCGGAACTCGAGGAGGCCAAGCGGCCGTTGATCGTCGGCCTGATCACCGACCCGGAACGGCTGGTGCAGATCCGCGTCAACCGGCTTCGGCTCATGCAGCAGGAGACCGAGACGGACTATACCGACATGGATACCGTGCAGGGCGAGATCCAGGATGCCCGTCGTCTCTATGCCCGCCGCAAGTGGGCGACCATCGACGTGACCCGCCGGTCGATCGAGGAGACCGCGGCGACGATCCTGCAGATGCTGGCGACCCGCCGGGAGCAGAGGCTTCAGACGCCGTAGGAAAACCAAGCAGGAGGCGACCATGAAGGCAGCCTGGGTAGCGTTGGGTGGGGTTCTCTCGTCGACGGCGGCCCTTGCCGCCAACGGTATCGCCGTGACGCGCGGCAGCGATTCCAATGTCTATGGCAACTGCGTGCCGAGCCTGGTGGTCGAGAACAAGTCGGGCGAGACCATCGACTACCTTCAGGTCGATGTCGTGCTCGCTCTGCGCGACGGCCGCCAGCGCATCATCGAATTGAAGTCGGGTTATCGAGAAGGGGCGCCTGCCCCCATTGCCCCGGGCGCCCGGGCGACGCTGCGGCAGCATCTTGATACGTCCCGGGCCTTGGGCGTTCCCTGCGGAGAAGTCAGCGAACGACGTGTTTCCCGCACGATTTGCGAGACGGAACATGGCACAGTGTGTGCATCTTCCGTGCTCGTGCAACCCTGAGGCAGTCTTCCATGAAACTCCGTCGTAGGACCATGCTCGGCGCCGCAGGCGCATCGCTTCTCGCCGCCCCGACCATTGGCGCCGCCCTCGCCCAGGATTATCCGAGCAAGCCGCTGAAGATGATCGTGCCCTACCCGCCCGGCGGCGGCACGGACGGTCTCGGACGAATCACGGCACAGTTCCTGTCGGAGAAGCTCGGCCAGCAGATCGTCATCCAGAATGTCGGCGGCGCTTCCGGCACCATCGGCTCCGAGATGGTTCGTCGCGCCGAACCGGACGGCTACACGGTCCTGTTCAACGCGAGCCTGTTCGTGCTGGGCAAGACGGTGGTGCCGTCCTGCCCCTACGATCCGCAGACGGACTTCCGCCCGATCGCCCAGGCCGGCGAGGCGCCGCTGGTGCTGCTGGCCAACAACAACGTGCCGGGCGCCGACTATGCGGCGGTCATGGCGGCGGTCGCCAAGGATCCCAAGAAGTTCTTCGTCGCGATCTCCTCCGGCGGATCCGCAGGCCACATCGCCACCCTGGCATGGCTGAAGCGCATCGGCATTCCGCTCGACCAGATCCTCTACAAGGGTACGGCGCCAGCCAACACCGACCTGATGTCGGGCAGCGTCCAGTTCTTCATGGATCCCTGGACGGCGCTGCTGCCGCTTGCCACATCTGGCCGAGCCAAGGGCCTGTTCGTGACGTCCAAGGAGCGCACGCCTCTCGCGCCCAACATCCCGACGTCGGCCGAAGTCGGCCTCAAGGATTTCAACCTCAGCTCCTGGTACGGCGTCTGGGCGCCCAAGGACACGCCCGAGCCGGTCGTGAACAAGCTGGCCGCCGGCATGGCCGCGGTTTCGAGCGACAAGGCTTTCATCGACAAGACCACGTCGCTCGGCATCGTGCCGACCGCCCGTGGCCCCAAGGACTTCGCCGCCTTCATCAAGTCGGAGGTCGAAACCAACACCGCGCTGCTGAAGGAAGCCAACTTCAAGCCTGAATAGCTTCAGAGCAGCGAAGAGATCCCTCGCAAAGGCTCGGGATGACGGCCAAAGGCCGTCACTCCGCCGCCTTCGCCACCGGATCGAAGCGGGAGTCGAAGTCGCGGATGGCGCTTTCGAGGGCCGCCGAGATCTGCTTCAGCTTGTCGGGGTGCACGACCTTCAGGCCGAACAGGTCCTTGACGTAGAAGACGTCGACCGCGCGCTCGCCGTAGGTCGTGACATGCGCGGTGGCGATCTGCAGGTTGAGGCGCGTGAGCGCGCGCGTGACGACATGCAGGAAGCCCGGCCGGTCGCGGCCGTTGACCTCGATCACCGTGAAGGCGTCGGAGGCGTTGTTGTCGATCAGCACGCGCGGCTCGACGGTGAAGACGCGGTCGCGCTTGGGCCACGAGCCGCGTTGGCTGTCGAGTTCACGCTGGATGTCGAGACGGTTGGACAGCGCCAGCTCCACGCGCGCCGCCAGCCGCGCCAGCCGCTGCGGCCCGTCGAACGGCTTGCCCTCGAGGTCCTGGATCCAGAACGTGTCGAGCGCCATGCCATTGGCCAGGGTGAAGATCTTGGCGTCCACGATGTTGGCGCCGCTGATCGCCATGGCGCCAGCCAGACGCGCGAACAGGCCATGCGTGTCGAGCGTGTAGATCGTGACCTCGGTCACCGAACGCTCTTCGTCGACCCTATGCTCGATGGCGAGCGGTTGTTTGCCCCTTTCGGCGCCCCGCACCAGTTCGGCCTGGCGGACCAGCGTCTCGATCGGGAAGGAGAGCCAGTAGGAGGCGTAGCCTCGCGCGAAATGCGCTTCCTTGTCGGCGTCGCTCCAGCCCGGCAGTCGCTTCGCGACCTCGGCCTGGATGTGCTTGATGCGCTCGGCGCGGCCCCCGCTCAGCGTGCCGCCCGACAGGACCTGCTCCGTCGCACTGTAGAGCTGCCGCAGCAGGGCGGCCTTCCAGTTGTTCCAGACGTTCGGGCCCACCGCGCGGATGTCGCACACCGTCAGGACCAGCAGCAGGCGCAGGCGTTCGGGCGACTGGATCAGGGCCGCGAAGGTTTCGATGGTCTTCGGGTCCATCAGGTCGCGCTGGAACGACGTGGCCGACATGGCGAGGTGATAGCGCACCAGCCAGGCCACGGTTTCGGTCTCGGCCGCGCTGAGGCCGAGGCGAGGTCCGAGCTGCATCGCCACATCGGCGCCCAGGATGGAATGATCGCCCCCGCGGCCCTTGGCGATGTCGTGCAGCAGCACCGCGAGATAGAGGACCGGCCGCGACAGGATCTTGTGCACCACGTCGGCCGACAGCGGATGGTCTTCCTTGAGCACGCCGGATTCGATCTTCGAGAGGATTCCGATGGCGCGGATCGTGTGCTCGTCGACCGTGTAGGTGTGATACATGTCGTGCTGCGTCTGCGCGACCACCCTGCCGAAATCGGGCACGAAGCGGCCGAACACGCCGGCCTCGTTGAGGCGCCTCAGCGTCGTCTCGGGATCGTGGCGCGACGTCAGCATCTCCATGAACAGCCGGTTCGCTTCGGGGTCGTTGCGAAGCCGGTCGACCAGCCGGATGTTCTGCGTGATCAGCCGCAGGGTCGCCGGATGGATGTCGAGGTCGTTCTCCTGGGCGACGTGGAAGAGACGCAGGATCGCTACCGGATCCTTGGCAAACGAATCGGGTGCGGTGACGGCCAGGCGTTCGCCGTCGAGGCGGAAGCCTTCGAGCTCGCGCGGCCGCAGGCTTTGCCACAGCGCGGCGAGCTTGGGCTTGCGGCGGCGGCTGTCCTCGAGCGCGGCCACGAAGATGCGCGTCAGGTCGCCCACGGTCTTGGCGTGGAGATAATAGTGCTTGGTGAAACGCTCGACGCCGCGGCTGCCGGGCCGGTCCTGATAGCCGAGGCGCGTGGCGATCTCGCGTTGAAGGTCGAACGAGAGGCGATCGTCGGCGCGGCCCGTCAGGTAGTGGATGTGGCAGCGCACGGTTGAGAGGAAGCGCTCGGCCCGCTCGAAATGCCGCGCCTCCTCGCGCGTGAGCACGCCCTTGGCGACCAGCTCGCCGGGCTCGCTCACCCGGTAGAGATACTTGGCGATCCAGAAGAGCAGGTGCAGGTCGCGCAGCCCGCCCTTGCCTTCCTTGACGTTGGGCTCGACAACGTAGCGCGAATCGCCCATGCGCTGATGACGCTGGTCGCGCTCCGCCAGCTTGGCATCGACGAAGTCGCGGCCATCGCCCGTATAGAACTTCTGCGCGAAGCCGCGCTGCAGCTCGTCGAACAGGTCGCGGTCGCCCCACAGGTACCGAGCCTCCAGCAGGGCGGTGCGGATCGTCTGGTCGCGCTCGGCGTAACGCAGGCTTTCGTCGACCGTGCGGGTCGCGTGGCCGACCTTGAGGCCGAGGTCCCACAGCAGATAGAGCATGAATTCGACGATCTGCTCGCCCCGCGGTGTCTGCTTGTAGGGGCGCAGGAACAGGAGATCGATGTCGGAGAGCGGCGCCAGTTCGCCGCGGCCATAGCCGCCGGTCGCGACCACGCCCAGCCGCTCGGCGGCGCTGGGGTTGGCGGCCGGATAGGCGTGCTGGTCGGCGAAGTCGAACAGGACCCGGATGATCTGGTCCATCAAATAGGAGGTCGCGGCCAGCACCGCCGGCCCGTCGTTCTTGAGCAGGCCCGGCTCCTCGAAACGACGGCGGATCTCGGCCCGGCCTTTGGCCAGGGCATCGCGCAGCAGGGCGAGCACCGGCGGGCGCGGGGGCTCGCCACCGTCCGGCAGGTCCTCGACCAGGCGGGCGAGGGCCGCCTCGAGGGTGCGACGGCGCACGATGGCGCGGCGGTCCGGAATCTCGTCGTAGGGTTGGGCCATGGCGGGCGGATACTACAGGGCGGCGATGGCCTAAAGTAGGCCCCATGAACGAACCTCCGCGCCAGCCGTTCACCCTCGCGGTTTTCACCAAGAACCGTGTGAATCCCGCCTATGATGCCGCCCGGCTCGCCGTCGACCGGGTCGCGGCCGAGGCGGGCGCCCGCACGGTGCACTATGTCCCGGCCACGCCCGACCATATCGGCGAGCAGAAGGCGCTGGTGGCCGAGGCGCTGGCGTCGCGGCCGGATGCCGTCCTGTTCAACCCGACCGACGACGTCGCCCTGGAGGAGGATGTGGCGCGGATCTCCGCGGCCGGACTCCCCGTGGCGGTGTTCATCAACCGCATGAACGTGCCGGTCCTGACGTTCGTGGGCTCGGACGACGTCCGGGTGGGCGAGACGATCGCCCGTGCCCTGTTCCAGGGGCTGGGCGGGACGGGAAAGGTCGTGGCACTGGACGGCACGCCGGGCGCCCGCACCGCGCGCGACCGGACCGAGGGGCTGAAGCGGGCGCTGGCGGAAAGTCCCGGGATCGAACTGGTGGGATCGAGGATCGGGTATCTGCAGGAAATTCCGGCCCGGAAGGCGATGGGAGAGCTGCTGCACGCCCATCCGCAGATCGACGGCGTGTGGACGGCCAACGACGTCATGGCCTTCGGGGCGCTGAGCGCGCTGCAGGAGGCCGGGCGGACCGCGACCGTCGTCGGCATCAACGGCCTGCCGGCCGCGATCGGGTACATCGAGCGCGGCATCATGCTGGCGAGCGTCGATTTCAGCGCCTTCAACATTGCGGCCATCGCCACCCAGGCCGTGCTGCGGCATCTCGCGGGCCAGCCGGTGCCATCCGAGATCATGGTTCCGGCGGAGCTGATCGACCGGTCGAACTGCCATCGCTGGAAGGTGCCCTTCGCGCAGCGACCGATCCCGAATTGGGCCGAATTCGTGCGATAGTGAGCGCCATCATGTCGTTCAAAGCCTTCCTCGCGACGATGGCGATTCTGCTGAGCGGCGGCGCCGTCCATGCTCAGGGCGCGCGCCCTACCCCGCCGGCGGCGCCTGCAGCCTCCGGTCAGATCGACCTGAACAGCGCCAGTCGCGACGATCTCATGACTCTCGACGGGATCGGCGAGGTGCGCGCCGACGCCATCATCCGGGCGCGGCCCTTCAAGGCCAAGACCGAGCTGGTCGAGCGGCGCCTGATCCCCGAGGCGCTGTACGAGAAGATCGCCGACAAGGTCATGGCGCGCCCAGTGCCGGCAGCCCCCGCGCCGCGCCCCGCTCAACCGGCGCCCAAGCGGACGTGACCGACGCCACGATCTACGCGCTGGGCACGCCGACGCCCACGCGCGCGCATCCCGGCGCGCTCGCGGTCGTCCGGCTGAGCGGGCCGCGCGCGGGCGACGTGGTGGAGCAGCTCACCCGCAAGCCTCTGCCGACGCCGCGCCGCATGGTCCTGCGCACCCTCGTCGATCCCGCGACCGGGGAGGCCTTCGACAAGGGCCTGGTCGTGTGGTTCGCCGCGCCCGATACCGAGACCGGCGAACCGATGGCCGAACTGCATCTCCATGGCGGCCGCGCCGTCGTGGGCGCGGCGCTGGACGCCCTCGCCCATCTGGGTTTCTGCCGGCTGGCCGAACCGGGCGAGTTCACGCGCCGCGCCTTCGAGCATGGCAAGCTCGACCTCACCGAAGCCGAGGGCATCGCCGATCTGGTGGCGGCCGAGACGGCAGCGCAGCGGCGGCAGGCGCTGCAGCAGATGGAGGGCGCCCTGCACCGGCTCTACGAGGACTGGCGCAGCCGGGGCTTGCGGGCACTGGCCCATCTCGAGGCGGCGATCGACTTTCCCGACGAGGATCTGCCCGAGGGGCTGGCCGACGAGGTGCGTGTCGCCGTTACCGGCCTGCAAAAGGAGATCGCGGCCCATCTGGACGATCGTCGCGGCGAGCTGCTGCGCGACGGGCTTTCCATCGCGATCATCGGACCTCCCAATGCCGGCAAGTCTTCGCTGCTCAATCTCCTGGCCCGACGCGAGGCGGCGATCGTCTCGGAGACCGCGGGCACGACGCGCGACGTGATCGAGGTGCATCTCGATCTCGGCGGCTGGCCGGTGGTGCTGGCCGACACCGCGGGCCTGCGCGAGTCGGGAGATGCGATCGAGCAGGAGGGCGTGCGGCGCGCCCGCGCCCGGGCGGCCGCGGCCGACCTGCGCGTGCTGGTGCTCGACGCTTCCGGCGACTGGCGTTCGGAAATGCAGGCCATCACGCACTCGACCGAACGCTGGAACCGCGTGCGGGACATCGTGGTGGCGAACAAGGCCGATCTCGTGGCAATCGACGACCCCGGCGTCGTCGCTTTGTCGACCAGGAGCGGGACCGGCCTGCCCCGGTTGCTGGCGCGCCTGGAAACGTCCGCCGAAGCTTTGATGCAGGAAGGGGCTGGCGCACCGCCGCTCACGCGAGCGCGCCATCGCGAGGCCCTGCTGGAGTGCCAGGCATCGCTGGAACGCGCGCTGCACGCACCGGAGGTTGCGCTGGCGGCGGAAGATCTTCGACTGGCCCTGCGCGCCATCGGTCGCATCACCGGCACCGTGCGCCTCGACGAGCTCCTCGACGTGATCTTCCGGGACTTCTGCATCGGCAAGTAGCGATCGAAGCGATCGACCGAAGGGCTGGAACGGGGCCAAGAATCGTGCGGGCCGGCGGTCATGGCCAGCCGAGCCGAGGAGCCCGGATGCTGCAGATCGCCGAGAAGATCATCGATCAGCAGAATGCGAAGTTCGATCCGACGCGCTTCACCGCTCCCACGCCACCGGCTGGGAGATCCCGTCGATGGTGACGTGGCGGAAGGTGACGCCATAGGCGACGTCGATCACGCCGGCCGCCAGGGCAACGGAGGGCGGACCATCGGCGGCGACCTGGTGATTGGCGAGCACGACGATTCGATCAGCGAAGCGGGCGGCGAGGCCAAGGTCGTGCAGGACCACGATCACGCAGGCGCCGCGCGCGGCCTCGGCCCGCAGGATACCCATGGTCTCCAGCGCATAGGCCGGGTCGAGGCTGGCGACCGGTTCGTCGGCCAGGAAGACCCCCGCTTCGGTGGCGAGCGCCCGCGCCATCATCATGCGTGCCCGCTCGCCCTGGGACATCGTGTCGATGGGCCGGTCCGCAAGGCCCACGCCGTCCACGCGTTCGAGCGCGCGCTGGATCGCCGCCACATCCTGGGTCCTGAGGGGGCGGCTGAGATCGGCGCCATGCGGCAGGCGGCCGAGTGCCACCAGGTCGCGCGCGCGCAAGGGCCAGTAGGCGGAAGCCGCTTGCGGAAGGTAGGCGATGCTCCAGGCGCGAATGGCGGAACCGAGCGAGGCCAGCGGCTGGCCGCGCAGCTGCACCTGCCCGGCCGACGGCGTATCGAGGCCCGCGAGATGGCGCAGAAGGGTCGTCTTGCCGGCGCCATTGGGCCCGACGATGGCCGTGACCTGGCCCGCGTCGAAAGCGAGATCGATGCCGTCGAGGACCACCGCATGGTCGCGGCGGCTCACGAGGCCGCTCACGGAAAGGGTGCTGCCGGTCTTGGTCATGTGGCGAGCCACGCGGCGTGGGCCCTGCGCACCGCACGCACCAGGAAGGGGGCGCCGACCAGTGAGGTGAAGACGCCGAGCTGAAGTTCGGACGCGGTCGGCAGCAGCCGCACCACAATGTCGGCGCCCAGCACGAGCGCGGCGCCGACCAGCATCGAGGGAACGAGCGTCGCCCCCGGGCGGAAGCCGACCTTGGCGCGGACGAGATGAGGCGCGATCAGGCCGACGAAGCCGATGACCCCCGCGACCGATGTGGCGGCTCCCACCATCAGCCCGACACCGACGGTGAGCCGTAGGCCCAGCGATCTCGTATCGGCGCCGAGGCTGCGCGCCGTGTCCTCCCCCAGGGACAGAGCGTCGAGCCAGCGGCCGGCCCCCAGCACGATGGCCGCGCCCAGAATCATGAAGGGCGCGGCCATCGCGAGGTAGTGCAGGTCGCGGTCGACGATCGAGCCGGCCAGCCAGAGCGAGATTTCCTGGTAGGCGAAGGGGTTGGGGGACAGGGCCAGGACCAGGGAGATCAGGGCCGCGGCGATGGCATTGATCGCCACGCCCATCAGCAGCAGCGATACGGTTCCCGTCCCCGACCGCACCGCGCCCATCAGCAGCGCGACCGCGACGGCCGCACCGGCGATGCCCGCCAGAGGCAGCGCCAGCGCGAAGGCGGCGGCGAGGCCGCTGTAGAAGGCGCAGACCGCGGCGAAGCCGGCGCAGGCCGACACGCCGATGACGCCGGGCTCGGCCAGCGGATTGCGCAGCCAGCCCTGCAGCACCGCACCGCTCAGGCCCAGCACGCCGCCGATCAGCAGGCCGAGGGTGGCGCGCGGCAGGCGCAGCTCCCAGACGATGGCCCAGCCGATCTCGTTGCCCAGGCGCCACGGCCACCAGGCCGGACCGACCGCCAGGGACAGGAGGTAGAGCGCCGCGACCAGCAGGAGGAGCCAGCGATTCATCGCCGCGCCTCTGCCAGGCGTCGCATGACCTGGAAATTGTCCGGGCCGGCGCAGATTGAAAATCGGGTCGGCACCGACGCGAGCTTCGTCTTGCCCGCCAGGGCGAGCAGGGCGTGATGGCCGACGAACTCGGTGGCCCGGGCCGGGTTGTCATTGGCGGTCCCGTCGAACACCACGAGGTCGGGTTGGCCGGCGAGAACGGTTTCGAGCGACAGGCGGCCGAAGGAGCCGATGCCGAGCTCGGCGGCGAGATTGCGGTAACCGGAGAGTCGCAGCAGTTCGTCCATCAGGCTGTCCTTCCCCGACGTGCCGCGATTGGCCTCGAGATAGACCGCCGTGCCGAGGGGAGCGCCTGTCCAGGTCAGCCGGCGACGCTCCACCTGCATGCCGGCGATCAGGCTTCGGCCCACTTCTTCGCGGCCCAGTGCCGTCGCCATCTGCTCGATGACGCTCTCGGCTTCGCCGATCGACGTCGCCCACGGCAATTCGAGGATTTGCACCCCTGCCCCTCGCAGCAGCCGCTTCAGGGAAGCGTGCGAGCCCTGGCCCAGGATCACGAGGTCGGGCCGGAGGGTCAGGATCGATTCGAAGGAATCGCGCACCGGGGCGAGGGCGCCAGCCTGGTCAGCCAGCGCGGAGAGGCGCGGGTCCTGCGAGAGGTAGCTGACACCCACGAGTTGTCCGGGCGCGGCAAGACGCAGGGCCATCTGATCGAGGCAGAGATTGAGCGTCACCACCCGCTGCGGGGTCTGCGCGGCGGCCGGGAGGGCCAAGAATAGCAGCACAAAGCTAGCGAAGCTGCGGAGGAGCGCCATCGTCAAAGTTCGACAACAACCTCATCCTGAGGAGCCGCGCGTCGCGCGGCGTCTCGAAGGATGGGCAACGGACGGGGTACTCGCGCCCATCCTTCGAGACGCGCTCCTGCGGAGCGCTCCTCAGGATGAGGTCTTTGTTGGGGTGTCTTCAATCCAATCTGCATGATCTCACTGCCTTAGGCCGCCGCGGCAACGCGCCAGTTGGTTAGGTGGCGTGTCCCCGGCGTCCAGTCGACCAGCGCGATCCTCGGCTCGGGGGAGGCGTGGGAGAAGGCGATCGCGCCGTCGACGGCGGCGACCGATCGGGCCGCCTCGAAATCGAGGACATCCCGGCCGGTGCGATTGCAGACGAGGACGGGCCGGCCGGTCGTCGCGGACGCGCGTTCCCATTCGCCGTCGGGGCCGTGAAGGCCCGGTGCCCAGGCGGCGGCGGACAGAAGCAGGTCGACGCCCTGGACCGCGGTCTCGTCGACGAGACGGGTCGAATACATGTCGGCGCAGACGAAGAAGCCGACCCGGCCGATGCCGTCGACCGTCAGCACCGTGGGACGATCACCCGGCGTCGACCAGGATTCCGACCCCGTTCGCAAAGCGTTCACCTTGCGGTGCCGGCCCCCTACCGAGCCGTTCGGGGCGAACAGCACCATGCTGTTGAACAAGGCACCGTTCTCCTGTGCGGCCTCCGGGGTGCCGAGCACCAGGGACGCCTTGTTTTCACGAGCGAGCGCGCCGGCCCAGGCGAACAGCGCGGATTGCCCGCTCGCGATCCAGTCGGTGCCCACGAGGTCGCGAAACCCATAGCCGCTCACGGCAAGCTCGGGCGTGACGATCAGCCGGGCGCCGCTCGCCGCGGCCCGGCGCACGGCCTGCTCGAGGGCGGTCGTGTTCGCCGCGAGCTCCCCGGGCCGGGGCGCGAGATGAAGCAGGGCAATCGTTGACGTCGGAGTGGCGGTGGCTGGGGTCACGGTAGCGAAAGCTACGCCACCGGCGAAGACTTGCAGCAAGTTTCGCCGGTGGCGAGGACGCATCGTGCCGCTCAGAACCTCGCCTTCACGCCGAAGAAGGCCTGGAAATACGGCGCCTGGAAGCCTTCCGGCTCCTCGTACACCCGGTCCAGAACGTTCTCGGCGCGGGCAAAGAGCTGGACGGACGGGATGACGTCGTACTGGGCCGTGATTCGCACCAGCGTGTAAGGGGCCGGCGTCATGATCGCACCGGTAACGGCATTGGCGTCGAATCGGCTGTTGACCTGCAGCACGCCGACGCCGAACAGGGTGTTCTCCCACGGCCGCACCTCGGCGCGGATGTTGAAGACATCGCCGGGACGGCGCAGCAGCGGCTGGTTGGCATCGACGTTGCGCGCGATCAGGTGGGTGTAGTCGAAATAGAGATCGAACCACTTCACCGGGCTGATCTGGAGAGTCACTTCGAAGCCTTCGGTCTGCGCGTTGGCGACGTTCTGCATCAGGGCGAAGGTCGGCGGCGCGCACTGGATGAGGTTCGAGTAGGTGTTGAAGAAGTAGGTGATGCCGGCCTTCACCTTGCGGTCGAAGATCCCCTGCTCCACACCCACCTCATAGCCGCGGCTGTATTCCGGCTGCAGGTTGGGATTGCCACCGCAGAACGGCCCGGGACCGAACATCTCGATCAGCGCCGGCGCCTTGAAGGCGGTGCCGTACGACGCCTTGATCTTGGTGTCCGTCGGCGCCCACAGGTAGGACGCACCGGCACGCCAGGTGCCCACTGTGCCGAACATGTCGTTCATGTCGACACGGCCGCCGACGTTGAGGTTGAACCCTTCGAATGGGTTGAGCCGGAGCTGACCGTAGATGCCGGTCTGGGCCATCGTGCCCCAGGTCTGCGTGTAGGGAGTGAACGGACCGACCGTGTTGGTGTAGGCCCACTGCCGGTCGTAATCGATGCCGCCGATGACCTCGATCTGGTCGATGACCTTAACCAGGTTCTTGAAATCGGCCTGCAGGCGGCGACCGTTGAACCAGCTGTCGGTGTTGAACGGAAACGGGTTCTGCACGCTGGCATAGTCGAGGTCGTGCCGCGTGATGGTGCTGTAGTTGACGCCGACGACGGGCTTCCAGCGGCCGTCGAAATACGAGCCTTCGATTTCGCCGCGCGTGTAGAACTGCGATGTGTAGGTGTTGGCGTTCGGATCTTCCAGTCCGACCTGGTCGTAGTTCACCTTGGCGTCGATGTAGCGGCCGTACCAGTTGAACTGGGTGTTCTCGTTGATCTCGAAGCCGAGGCGCGCCGCGAGCGTGATGTTGCGATAGGGATCGATGTCGACGAAGCTGCCGTTCGGCGTGAACCGCGCCGGCACCGGCGTGTCGTTCGGGCTGAACGTGCCGGCGACGCTCAGGTTGTAGTTGAAACGTCCTTCACTACCGCGAACATAGGCGCCGCTGTTGCTTGTCAGTCGCGTGCCGAGTTCGGTGAAGGCCGCACCGTTCATCGGCCCCTTGCCGGCCTTGGTGACCATGTTGATGACGCCGCCCATCGCCTGGCTGCCGTACATCGTGGACATCGGGCCGCGCACGACTTCGATGCGGTCGAGGTTCTCGGTGAGGAAGTTGCCGAAGTCGACCGCGCCATTGCCGCTGGACGGATCGCTGACATTGACGCCGTCGATCAGCACCAGCACGTGGTTGGAATTCGAGCCGCGCACGAAGACGGAGGTCTGTGTGCCCACGCCGCCGGACTGTTGCACGGAGACACCGGGGATGGTCCTCAGCACTTCGGCGGCATTGCGAAGCTGCCGTCGCTGCATCTCTTCCTGCATGACGACGGTGTAGCTGGCGGTGACCTTGCTCGGGTCGGTCGGGAAGCGGTCGGCCGTCACGACCACTGGCGGCAGCATGCCGTCCGGTTCGGTCTGGGCCTGCGCCGCCATGGGTATCGCGAGAGGCGACAGGAACGGAAAAACAAAAAGAAATCGACGGATCGGCGTCATAGACGGATCTCCCAAGACAGAACACGCACAAGGCGCGTCACCGCTCGGTTGACCGTCCCGTTGGATTGTCCCGTCCATCGGAAGAGCGACGCTATCGCCGGCAGGTCTTCTGGCTCGCGGGTCGCAGCTCCTGCCCGTCTTCCCAGACCGAAGTCCAGTGACTCTTGGGCAGTCGCTCGCCGCTTACAGCTGCGGGTACAGCTGCCGATTAGCTCCTGAAGGAGCAGCACGGCATTCCCTGTTAGCCTCCGGTTAAGGAGGACCGTCGATGGGTGATCGTTAAGGCACGTCGGCAGCCTCCGTCAAGATTTCGTGATCGGCTGCCCTGCGACACGGGTGCGCCGTGTGGCGCGCACGCTACACTCGGGCATGACTCGCATCCTGCTGACCCGTCACGGTCACGTCGACGGGATCCATCCCGCCCGCTTCCGCGGACGCGCGGAGCTGCCGCTCACGGCCCTGGGGTTGGCGCAGGCCGATGCGCTGGCCGCCCGCATCGCCGCTCGCTGGAAACCCGTTGCCGTCTATACGAGTTCGCTGCAGCGCTGCGTCGTCACAGGTGGTCGGGTTGCAGAAGTCGTCAACATTCCCGCATCGGTCCACGACGGCATGGGCGACATCGACTATGGCACCTGGCAGATGCGCACCCACGCGGAGATCGAGATGGAGTCGCCGGAGGCCTATCGCCTGTGGCGACGGGCGCCGCATCTCGTGCGCTTTCCCGGCGGCGAGTCGCTGCAGGACGTGGTGGCGCGGACCTCGAACGCACTTCGCATGGTCCTGGAGCGGCACGCCGACGAAACGGTCGTCCTGGTCGGCCATGACAGCGTGAACCGCGCGCTGTTGCTGCAGCTCCTCGACCAGCCGCTGTCGGCGTATTGGAAACTGGCGCAGGACCCGTGCGCATTGAATGAGGTGGAGATCCTGGCGGACGGCGACGTGCGGGTGGGGTTCATCAACGACACCAGCCATCTCGACCGTCTGGACCGGGGCTGACCGGAGGCGTAAATGGCCCGGCATGCGGGCCTTCTCATATGATGTGATTGTGGTGGGCGGCGGCCATGCCGGCTGTGAAGCTGCCGCCGCGTCGGCGCGCCTCGGCGCACGCACCCTGCTTCTCACGCATCGGATCGAGACGATCGGCGAAATGTCGTGCAATCCGGCGATCGGCGGGTTGGGCAAGGGCCACCTGGTTCGCGAGATCGATGCGCTGGACGGGATCATGGGCCGGGCCATCGACCGTGGCGGGATTCAGTTCCGGACCCTCAATCTCTCGAAGGGCCCGGCGGTCCGCGGTCCGCGGGCGCAGGCCGATCGCAAGCTCTACCGGCAGGCCATCCAGGCGTTGCTGGCGGAGCAGGCGAGTCTCGAGATCCGCGCCGATGCGGTTGCAGATATCATTATCGATTCAATCGGTGCATGTGCCGGGGTCGTCACCGAGTCCGGGGCCGAGATCGGCGCCGGGCGGGTGATCCTGACGACGGGTACGTTCCTGCGCGGCCTGATCCATATGGGCGAGACCAGGATTCCGGCCGGTCGGGTGCGGGGCGATGGGGTCGAGGAGCCGTCGACGGCGCTTGCCCAGACTTTGCATCGGCTTGGCTTCAAGCTGGGACGCCTCAAGACCGGGACGCCGGCCCGGCTGGACGGCCGCACGATCGACTATGCTTCGCTCGAGCGGCAGGACGGCGACGACCCACCGCGGCCATTCTCCTACCTGACCGAGTGCATCACGACGCCCCAGGTCCCTTGCCACATCACGACGACGACGGCGGCGACGCACGAGATCATTCGCGCCAACCTGCACCGCGCCCCGATGTACTCGGGCCAAATCGAGAGCGTCGGCCCGCGCTATTGTCCGTCGATCGAGGACAAGGTCGTCAGGTTCGGCCAGCGGGACCGCCACCAGATCTTCCTCGAACCCGAGGGTCTGGACGATTTCACCGTCTATCCGAACGGGATCTCGACTTCGCTGCCCAAGGACGTGCAGGTGGCGATGCTTCAGACCATTCCCGGTCTGGAGCGTACCGAGATGCTGCGGCCGGGTTATGCCATCGAGTACGACCACATCGATCCGCGGGAACTGCACGCGACCCTGGAAACCCGCCGGGTTCCGGGACTCTATATGGCCGGCCAGATCAATGGCACGACCGGCTACGAGGAGGCGGCCGCCCAGGGTCTCATCGCCGGCCTGAATGCGGTGCTGGCAAAGCCCTTCATCGTGGATCGCGCCGACGGCTATCTGGGCGTCCTGATCGACGACCTGGTCTCGCTCGGCGTGACCGAGCCCTACCGGATGTTCACCTCGCGCGCCGAGTATCGCCTCTGGCTCCGGGCCGACAATGCCGACCAGCGCCTCACTCAACGGGGCGTCGAAGTCGGGTGTGTCGGGCCCGAGCGGGCGGCAATGTTTCACGTGAAACATCAGGCGCTGGAGGCGGCTCGCTCCCTGGCCGGGGGCCTGAAGATCAGCCCCTCCGCCCTGGCCAAGCGCGGGATCCCCATCAACCAGGATGGGGTCGCGCGGTCGGCCCTCGATCTACTGGCCTATCCTGAGATCGACTGGAGCCGGCTCGTCGGCCTTTGGCCCGAACTCGGGACGGTATCTGCCGAGGTGGCGGAACAGTTGACGATCGACTCCCGTTACGAGGGATACCTGAGCCGCCAGCGGGGTGACATTGCCGCCTACCGTCGGGACGAGGCCTTGGCCCTTCCGGCCGATCTGGATTACGGCGCCATTGGGAGTCTTTCGACGGAAGTCCGCCAGAAGCTTGAAGCGAACCGGCCGGCTACCCTCGGTCAGGCGGCGCGGATTTCGGGGGTCACGCCGGCGGCGCTTGTGGCCTTGCTGAAGCATGTCCGCCGCCGGGCGGCGTGACATGGCCGACCTGCTCGCCGATGTTTCACGTGAAACACGCCGTCAGTTGGAAGTACTGGTGGAGACCCTGGAGCGGTGGCAGAAGGCCATCAATCTGGTCGGTAAGACGACTTTGGACGGTGTCTGGAAGCGGCATATCCTCGACTCGGCCCAACTTGTTCCTCTCATACCAGCCGAGGCGAAAACGCTGGCCGATCTGGGAAGCGGTGGTGGATTTCCGGGGCTCGTCATCGCCGCAATGCGGCCGGATCTGGAGATTACTCTGATCGAGTCCGATGCCCGGAAAGCGGCGTTTCTAGGCGAAGCCGGCCGTAAGATGGGGTTGGCCCGCCAGCCAAAGCTGGTGATCAAGCGAATCGAGGCGGCGCCACCGGCTAACGCCGAGGTGGTGACCGCCAGGGCCTTGGCGCCCTTGACCCAGTTGCTTGAATGGTCCGATCGACACAGGATGAATACCGCTATTTGTCTTTTCCACAAGGGGAAGGGCTGGCAGGCAGAGGTGGACGAGGCCAAGAAGAGATGGGACTTTTCCCCCGAAGCATTTGCGAGCGTGACCGATCGTGACGCCGTCCTCCTCAGAATCGGCTCCTACACCGCCGCAGATCTTCGCGATCGCCAACCAGAAGGGCGGCGTCGGTAAGACCACGACGGCGATCAACCTCGCCACAGCCCTGGCGGCCGTCGGCGAGAAGGTCCTTTTGATCGACCTTGATCCGCAGGGAAACGCCTCTACGAGTCTAGGTATAGCGCGAAATGAGCGCTCACCCGGTTCCTATGAGTTCCTGCTGGGCCTCAACCCGCTGGATGCCTCCGTTCGGGCCACCCAGATCCCCGGCCTGGACGTGATGCCGGCGGCGGGTCAGCTCGCCGGGGCCGAGATCGAACTGATCGACATGGACCGTCGAGAGCGCCGGCTGGCCGAGGCGCTGGCCGCACCCGGCAACGACGCGCGGCGGCGCTGGACGATCGTCCTGATCGACTGCCCACCTTCGCTCGGCCTCGTCACCCTGAACGCCCTCGTCGCGGTCGACGCCGTGCTGGTTCCGCTGCAGGCGGAGTTCCTGGCGCTCGAAGGCATTGGGGCGCTCGGCAACACGATCGACCGAGTGAAGAAGAGACTCAATCCCCGGTTGCATATCATCGGGGTCGTCCTGACCATGGTCGATCGCCGCATGACGCTCAGCCAGCAGGTCGTGGCCGACGTGCGCGCGCATTACGGTGAGCTGGTGTTCGGAACGACGATCCCGCGCAACGTCCGCATCGCCGAGGCGCCGTCGCACGGCATGCCGGTGCTGATCTACGACAATGCCTGTGCCGGGTCGCAGGCCTACATCCTGCTGGCGAGCGAGTTCATCCGCCGCCGGCGCCTCGCCGCAGAACAGGCAATCGCCCCATGAGCCAGCCCCCCAAACCACGCGGCCTCGGCCGTGGCCTCTCCGCCCTGCTCGGCGACGACGAAGTCGCCTCCGCCGTGACGCCGGCCGCACCCGCTGGTTCGCCGGCGCCGCCACCGGCCACTGCACAAGCCGGGCCGACCGAGGCCGAAGCCGCGCGCCCCTCGCCTGGCAGGCTGCCGCCGCTGACCCTGCCGATCGGCCAGCTCAAGCCCGGCAAGATGCAGCCGCGCACCAGCTTCGAGGGCATCGAAATGCTGGTCGAATCGGTCAAGGAATATGGCCTTCTGCAACCCATACTTGTGCGCCCCCTGCGCGACTCGGCCGACAGCTACGAGATCATCGCGGGGGAGCGGCGCTGGCGGGCGGCCCAAAAGGCCCAACTCCATGACGTGCCGGTCGTCATCCGAACGATCGACGACAGGGACGCGCTGCAGATCGGCCTGGTCGAGAACCTGCAGCGTTCGGACCTGACCGCGATCGACGAGGCGCAGGGCTACAAGCGGCTGGTCGAGGACTACAGCCACACCCAGGAGGATCTGGCGCGCATGATGGGCCGGAGCCGGCCCCACATCGCCAACACGCTGCGTCTGCTCGACCTGCCGCCGCCGGTGCAGGAGATGGTCCGGGACGGCGCACTTTCCGCCGGTCAGGCGCGTACACTGATCGGTGTACCTGACCCTGTGGCAATGGCGCAGCGGGCCATCGCCGAGAAGCTCACCGTGCGCGATCTTGAGCGGCTCGCCGGCGAAACCAAGACGAAGGCCAAGCCGGGCGGCGCCGGCAAGACCAAGGCCGGCGGTGCCGCCGGCGGCGCGGCCAAGAGTGCCGACACGAAGGCGCTGGAGAAGCGCCTCGAGGAGGCACTCGGGCTCAAGGTCGATCTCAGCTTGCGCGGCCTCGGCGAGCAGAGCGTGCTGACCCTGGAAATCCGCGACTTCGATCAGCTCGACACGGTGGTCGACAAGCTCACGCGGCGTTAGAGCTTCGACGATCTGGTCAGGTTCTTGCTGGGCTCCGTGAAGCATCACGGAAGGTCCCCATGGAAACCGGTCCAAAGCCCGTCAGCTACTTCTCGCCCGAAGATCCCGACGCGCGGCGGCTCGAGGCGCGGCCCGAGCCGATGCTGATCAAGCCGTCGGAAACCGCGCTGATCATCGTCGACATGCAGAACGCCTATGCCTCGCCCGGCGGCTATCTCGATCTCGCGGGCTTCGACATCTCGGGGGCCGCACCGGCGATCGAGAAGATCCGCGAGGCCGCCGCGGCGGCGCGTGCCGCCGGCATTCCCGTAATCTATTTCCAGAACGGCTGGGATCCCGACTATGTCGAGGCGGGCGGGCCAGGCTCGCCCAACTGGCACAAGTCGAACGCCATGAAGACGATGCGCGCGCGTCCCGAACTGCAGGGCAAGCTCCTGGCCAAGGGCGGCTGGGACTACGAGCTCGTGGACGCATTGCCGCCGCAGAAGGGCGACATCGTCATTTCGAAGCCGCGCTACAGCGCCTTCTACAACACCAACCTCGACAGCGTGCTGCGCGCCCGCGGCATCCGCTCGCTGGTCTTCACCGGCATCGCCACCAACGTCTGCGTGGAGTCGACTCTGCGCGACGGCTTCTTCCTCGAGTATTTCGGCATCGTCCTGCACGACGCCACGCATCATGCCGGGCCCGACTACATCCAGAAGGCGTCGCTGTTCAACATCGAGAGCTTCTTCGGCTGGGTGTCGTCGGTCGAGGCGTTCCGCAATGCCCTGCAGGCCAATGCCCATCCTGGCCTGAACGCGGAAGGACGAGACTGATGCCCATGAAGCCCGTGATCCCGCCCGGCACCGGCAAGACGCTGGCGCCCTACTCGCCCGGCGTGGTGGCCGACGGCATCGTCTACGTCTCGGGCACCCTGCCGCTCGATGCCGACACCAACGTGGTGCATGTCGGCGATCCGACCGCGCAGACGCATCATGTGCTGAAGACCATCCAGTCGGTGATCGAAGCCGCCGGCGGCACAATGGCCGACGTCACCTTCAATTCGATCTTCCTCACCGACTGGGCGCACTACGCCGCCATCAATGCCGTCTATGCGCAGTATTTTCCGGGCGACAAGCCGGCGCGCTACTGCATCCAGTGCGGCCTGGTGAAGAAGGACGCGCTGATCGAGATCGCGA
>LNFM01003352.1_pt1 | contig 31655 bp, 28 predicted proteins | sample 596031 | NCBI WGS metagenome assembly LNFM01 (sample SAMN04254537, study PRJNA301005) | activated carbon metagenome | isolation source: dual media filters at the Ann Arbor, Michigan drinking water treatment plant | place: USA: Ann Arbor | reverse complement strand
CCGTGCCTGGACAACGCCTCGTGATAGCGCTGGAACTTGGCGCTGCCGCCGGACGGCGCGAAGACATGGATCGGTCGCCCCGTCACAGCCGGCTCACCGCACATGTTGACGCTGTCCGCCGTCACGATGAAATGGTCGGCGTGCGCGAGCATGGCGGGGTACGGGTTGTCACCCGTGCCGTCCCACAGGAAGCGCGGAAAATCGACGGTCAGGCGATCGATTGCTGAGAGCAGTGCCACGGGCGTTCGCCGCGACGGCGTCATCAGCAGTCCGACGCCACGCTCAGCCACCGACCGCAGGGACACCGCGAACCGGGTCATGTCCTCGGGCTTGAATGTATAGCTGCTGCCGTCGCCGCCTATGAGGACGGCCACCCATGGCCTCGGCACAGCAGCGAACGCCAACGGCGGCGGCAACGCCCTCAAGGTCGCGAGACGCTCGGGCGAAAACCCGTGCGGCGACGCGACCGTCGTCAACACATTCGGCCCGCGCTTGCGATCGTGCTCCGGCATCCAGAAAAAATCAGCAGTCGTGAGCGGCACCTTCGGATCCTGCAGGATGATCGTGTAGGTCGCGAGCTTGGCGTGTCGTTTCACCGCCCGGATGTACGGTGCTGTCAGCCGTCCAGCGGCGATGGCGAAGTCGGGCCACGGTGGTGCGAAGTGCGATCCCGCCTCGCCAAAGCGCTCGGCGCGCGCGACTCCTAGGTACGGGGCAAACAGCTCCTGGAGTCGACCCGGGCGGATGCGCTTCACTTCGCTTTTCAGCCCCAGCGCATCGAACACGCCCCGGCACTGGGTCTCATTGCCGGCCTTGCCGTCGCTGATAATCCAGCCGGATCGGCCGCGCACGGCTGCGAACAGCGCTTCGGTTGACGACAATTCGTTTGTGCTCCGGTCACGATGCGTCGCAGCCGCGAGCATCGACGTAGCAATCTTGCGCGAATGGTGCCAGCGTGACTAGTGTCCGCCCGATATTCGCTCAACCTCTAACTTGTGGCAGAAGTCCTAGCATGGGCGCCGAACTCGACGCTACGGATTGGCGGATCCTCCGCGAATTGCAGGCCGACGGCCGAATTACCAACGTCGCCCTGGCAGCCCGCGTCGGTCTGTCACCGCCTCCGTGCCTGAGGCGGGTGCGCGCCCTCGAACAGGCCGGCTTTATCCGTGGCTATCACGCCGAATTGGATGCCCGCCTCGCCGGCTACGAGATCACGGCCTTCGCGTCCGTGCGCCTCCACGCCCAGGGCGAAAGCGATCTGCGCGATTTCGAGCGACAGGTTTTGATGTGGCCGCTCGTGCGCGAAGTCTACATGCTCTCAGGCGACATGGACTACCAGCTCACCTGCGTCGCCGCGGATCTGTCGGCCCTCCAGGAGCAGGTCATCGGCAAGCTCGCGGCGCTGCCGAACGTCGCGAGCGTCAAGACGACGCTCGTGATGCGGCGGGTCAAACACGACCCCGGCATCCCGATCGCGATTCCCGAAACCTGATCCGAGCCGGCCGCTACTTCTCGATCGCCTGCAACGGCTTACCCTTCTCGACCAGCCAGATCGAGACCACTTTGGCGGGCACGGTTCCAGTGCTGCGCGCTACATGCGCCTTGCCGGCGGGAATGTGGAACGCCTGCCCAACGGCGAATTTGGCTGGCGCGGCGCCGTCGATTTCCACGACACTCTCGCCTTCCAGCATCACGCCAATCTCGTCGCCAGGATGGCTGTGCTTCGGTGACGCGGCGCCCGGCGGCACCGTCACGGTACCGATGGTGGCTTCGTAAGCCGCGTTGGCTGCAACCGGCACCGTCAGCAGCATCACCCGTTGGAAGCCCGCGGGTTGCGCGAACAGCACACTCGCGCCCCCGACCCCGACGCCCACACCGGCCAGAAACACGCCCGCCCAGATCGCCATTTTGGTCGTCGCCAACTTCTGCATCAGTCTGTCCCCACGGTGTTTTTGGATCCTCGGCTCTGGCTCCGGATTCGCATCGACAATCGAAAATGGCACAACCGGGGCTGCCCGCTAAGGCTTTGTCTTTTCCACAGCTTCCTGCACGCGGACGCCCCCCGTCCGTCGATTCGTCGGACCCGCTGGGATAGTGTCAATCCCGCAATAACCGAGGTCGGCGGGCTGCCCCTGAGCGGAGGCTCACATTCTCCGCCTGCCCACATCCCCGCGTGCTGTAGGCGCCCGAACCTGCCCGCTGAGGAAGGAAAAAAGTGGCCTTCGACGATCGCATCTCCGACGGCAGGCTCGCCGTCCGCTCATTGAGCGAGCAGCTTCGGGATCTCGAAGCGCGGCTCGGCCACGACAATGAGTTGTCGCTGCCGCAGGTCGGTCGCCGCACGGCGCTGCCGACGCATCTCGGCCGGCCGATCGGACTGACGCGTCTCGAGGACTTCCCGCGTATCGCCCGTCTCGACGCCGACGAGCCCGCCCCCAAACCGCCTCTGTCGCGCGCCGCTGCAATGCGCCGGGGCGCCACCATTGTCGGCGCCGGCCTGCTGCTGCTGGCCACGACCGCGATCGTACCTCCGCTGTTCTTCCGCTACCCGACACCTGCGGCGACGCAGGAGCCCGCATCCGATCAGGTCCTCGCTCCGTTGCGGACTGAGCGTTTCGCGCAGTCCGCTCAACAGCTCCGCCTTGCCGGTCCGGCGACCGTTTCATACCTGAAGCAGGCGTCGACGGTGGTGCCGTCGGACTCAGTGCCGTTCTTGCGGCCGACGATCACGCTTGCCGTCGCGAAGAACGAAACCGCCCGCGTCGACCTGCCGACGATGATCTCTGGCCTGGGCGCGGGCTCGGCCGGCAGCGCCGTCGTCATCGATGGTCTTCCCGTCGGCACTCGCGTTTCCCACGGCCTGCCGATCGCGCGTGATTCCTGGACCGTCTCCAGCGCAGATGTTCAGAGCGCCGTCGTCTTCCTGCCGCGCAATACGCCCGAGCGGGTCGACCTGCGCGTTCGCGTCATTGCCGCAGATAGCCAGGAACTGGCGGCGAACGCATTGGAGATTCGCGTGCTCCGCGCGACCGACGTGACCGCCGTCGGCGCGCCCGCAGGCGACGGCATCACAGGGCGCCCGAGCACCTCGCGCTATGAGCCGACTGCGGCGGAGGGCAAAGCCATGCCTGATCCCATGGTTCTGCAGCCGCCACGCCCGCGGTAGTACCTACTCGGCCGCTTCCTTGGCGAGAAAGCCACCGGACTGGCGGGCCCAGAGTTCCGCGTACAGGCCACCGCGTTCGAGCAGCGCGTTGTGCGACCCCTCCTCGACGATGTGGCCTTCATCCATGATGATCAGGCGGTCCATGGCCGCGATCGTGGACAAGCGATGTGCGATGGCGATCACAGTCTTGCCCTGCATCAGGTTGTTGAGCTGCTCCTGAATCGCCGCCTCGACCTCGCTGTCGAGCGCACTCGTCGCTTCGTCGAGGATCAGGATCGGCGCATTCTTCAGCAGCACCCGCGAAATGGCGACGCGCTGGCGCTGCCCGCCCGAGAGCTTCACGCCGCGCTCGCCGACGTGCGCGTCATAGCCGCTGCGGCCGCGCAGATCCTGCAGTCCCGGAATGAAGCCGTTCGCCGCCGCCATCCGCGCCGCCGCGATCGCCGCATCCCGCCCGGCATCGGGTTTGCCGTAGAGAATGTTGTCGAGCACAGAGCGGTGCAGGAGCGAAGTGTCCTGGGTCACCATGCCGATGTTGGCGCGCAGGCTGTCCTGCGTGACGTGCGCAATATCCTGGCCATCGATCAGGATGCGACCACGCTCGAGATCGTAGAAGCGCAGGAGCAAATTGACGAGCGTCGATTTGCCGGCACCCGAGCGTCCGACGAGACCGACTTTTTCGCCCGGCGCCACCGACAGCGACAGGTTGTCGATGATCCCCGACTTCTTGCCGTAATGGAACCGGATGCCTTCGAAGCGGATCTCGCCGCGGTGCACGACGAGCGGCTGGGCATCCGGCGCGTCAACGACCTCCTGCGACCGCGAGATCGTCTCCATGCCCTCCTGGACGACGCCGATGTTTTCGAAGATGCCGGCGACCGTGAACAGCACCCAGCCCGACATGGCGACGATGCGGATGACCAACCCCGTCACGACCGCAATATCGCCAATCGTGACGGAGCCTAGACTCCACAGCCAGATCGCGAGGCCGCTCGCGCCGACAATGAGGAAGCCATTCAGCGTGTAGAGCGTGAACTCCATGCTCGTCAGCAGGCGCAGCGAGGCTTGCCACTTGGTGAGCTGCTCGTCGATCGCAGCTTTGGCGTAGCCGTCCTCGCGGTCGGCATGAGCGAACAGTTTTACGGTCAGGATGTTGGTGTAGCTGTCGACGATCCGACCCGTCAGCATCGAGCGCGCTTCCGCCGCTGCCGTCGACCGCTCGCGGATCTTCGGCACGAAGTAGACCATCGCCGCGATGTAGGCAGCCATCCAAACAAACAGCGGAATGAGCAGCCGCGAATCGGCTGCGGCAAACAGCACGACTGCGCCGACCCACTGAATGCCTGCGTACCAAACAGCGTCGATCACCTGCACGACCGACTCGCGCAGAGCTGGCGCCGTCTGCATGATCTTGTTGGCGACACGACCGGCGAAATCGTTCTGGTAGAATGACAGGCTCTGGCGCAGCACGTAGCGATGCGTCAGCCACCGGACGCGCGTCGTTACCGGCCCCGCGATCACCTGATTCTTGATCAGGTCATGCGTCGTCGAGATGATCGGCCGCGCGATCAGCGCGACGAACGCCATGAACAACAGCCACGCCGCGTGATCGGACAGGAACGTCTCCGGCGACCCCGACGTCCGCATCAAGTCGACGATGCTGCCGATGAACGCCATCAGCGAGACCTCGATCACGGAACCGATGAAGCCGACGACGAGCAGCACGACGAACACCGGCCACACCGGCCGGATGAAGTAGAGATAGAAGGCGGCAAGCGTCGTCGGCGGACGCTCGGGCGTCTGCTCGGGATAGGCCTCGATGCGGGTTTCGAACCAGCGGTACATGGTCGTGTCTCATCATTCGTGTTTTGGCGCACCGCGCGGCGACGCACAGCGAAGCGCCAATGGGCACTGCTGCACGGCTCGCGGAAAAGTGTCCCTCACGCCGGCTACAAACGTTTGAGACGTCGTGATTGATCCCGGTCAAGTCGCCGACGGGAACCCTTGACGTATCAAGAGCGCGGAGGAGTATGCAGCTCCACCCCAACGAGGGCGGCCTCATGGGATCGGCGGCAGCGCGGGTCGTGTAGTCTAAATGCTGGTCGTGACGATATCATGTCCAGCACCAAACCATTAACGTCCGGCCTGGATCACACGTCACGTCTCAGCCTTGAACGGATATCTAGCATGACTCCCGTCGATTTGCAGCGCAGCCAAGAAACCGCTCGCCAGTGGTTCGAACAGCTCCGCGATCAAATCTGCGCCTCCTTCGAGCGGATCGAGGACGATCTGCCGGCTAGTGCTCCCCTCTCCGACAAGTCGCCCGGCCGCTTCGTGCGCCGCCCCTGGCAGCGCAAGGACCACAGTGGCGCCGAAGGGGGCGGCGGCGTCATGAGCCTCATGAATGGCCGCGTGTTTGAAAAAGTCGGCGTCCACACCTCCACCGTCCACGGCGAGTTCGCCCCCGAATTCCGGGCGCAGATCCCCGGCGCCGCGGACGACCCGCGCTTCTGGGCATCTGGCATTTCGCTGATCGCCCATCTGCACAACCCGCACGTGCCGGCCGTCCACATGAACACGCGATTCGTGGTGACGACCAAATGGTGGTTCGGCGGCGGCGCCGACCTGACTCCCGTCCTCGATTCCCGTCGCACCCAGGACGACCCCGACACGATCGCGTTCCATGCCGCCATGAAATCAGCGTGCGCCCCCCACGCCGTTGCCGACTACGACCGCTATAAAGCGTGGTGCGAGGAATACTTCTATCTGCCGCACCGCAAGGAGCAGCGCGGCATCGGCGGGATATTCTACGACTACCTGACACCCGAACCGGATGCGGGCGGCTGGGACGCAGCCTTCGCCTTCACCAAGGACGTCGGACGCGCCTTCAATCGGATCTATCCGGAGCTGGTGCGCGCCAATTTTGCGAAGCCGTGGACCGAGGCGGGACGCGAGGAACAACTCGTTCGCCGCGGGCGCTATGTCGAATTCAACCTGCTCTACGATCGCGGCACCGTCTTCGGCCTAAAAACCGGCGGCAACGTCGACTCGATCCTCTCCTCCATGCCGCCCGTGGTGAAGTGGCCTTAGCTACTCAAACCTGTAGCTCTTCGAGCAAAACTCGCATTTGACGGTTATGGCGCCGTCGGCCTCGCGGAGGTCCTCGCGTTCCTCGGCGGAGAAAGCGTCGAGGAATGAACCGATGCGCTGATGCGAGCAGCGGCATTTCGCTTCGAGCGGCAGCACCGGCGAGACCCGCACGCCTTCCTCATTGAACAGCCGGATCAGCAGGCGCTCGGGCGCGAGCGTCGGATCGAGCAGCTCGTGATCCTCGACGGTGGCAGCGAGGATCTGGACGCGGTTCCAATCGTCGTCGTGCTCGCCTTCGAGGCTGGCATCGCGCTCTTCGCCTGACATCGCAGGCTTGACTTCGTTCTCACCGCCGGCCGCCGGTACATGCTGGACGATGAGCCCGCCCGCGCGCCAGTGCCAGCGCGAAGGCGCATCGCCGCTGCGGCCGACGAACTGACGCGCCGCTGCGAGCCGAATGAACGTCGGTAGCTGCTCCGACTGGCGAAAATAATTGAGCGCCGCCTCGGCGAGGCCATTGCCTTCGAGCGCCACAATGCCTTGATGGCTTGCCTGTTCGCCGCCCGGATCGATGGTCATGGCAAGGCGCCCGCTGCCGATCAGCGCGCCGTCGGTGATGGCCCCATCCTTCTCCATCGCCGCAAGTCGTTCGGCATCGTAGCTCGCGTAGCCGCGCAGGTGTCCCGGCGTCTCGAACTGCACCACGAGGAAGCCGAGCGGCCCATCGCTCTTGGTTTGCACGATCAGCCGGCCGCCATCCTGAAGCTGCTGGCCGAGCAAGGCCGTCAGCGCGATCGCCTGGCCGAGCACAGCACTGATCGGTTCGGGATAATCGTGCGCGGCGAGGATTTCGTCGACGACGGGGCCGAGCCGGACGACGCGGCCCGCAACGCGCGAGCGCACGGTGCCGAACGGCAGCACGAGGTCGTCGTGTGCCGCAACCGCGCCCGCACCACCGGTCGTTCTCATCATCGCGTCCGTGTCCCGCTCAATCGACCCCGAGACACCACGCGAGGATCGCCTTCTGGGCGTGGAGGCGGTTCTCCGCCTCGTCGAAGATCACCGATTGAGGACCGTCGATCACCTCGGCGGAAACCTCGTGGCCGCGGTAAGCCGGCAAGCAGTGCATGAAGATTGCGCCCTTGGCGGCGCGACCCATCAACGTCTGGTCGACCTCGTAGGGGCCGAGGAGCTGCTTGCGCCGCGGCCCGTCCGTCTGCCCCATGGAAATCCAGGTGTCGGTAACGACGCACTCGGCGCCCTTCACAGCTTCGGCTGGATCGTCGGTCAGCACCAGCGTGTCGGGTTTGCCTTCCGCCTTCGTCCAAGCGATCACATCGGCATCGGGCTTCAGCTGAGCCGGCGTCGCGACGCGAATCTGAAAACCGAATTTGACGGCGGCGTGCATCCACGACGCGGCGACGTTGTTGCCGTCACCGACCCACGCCACGGTCTTGCCCGCGATAACGCCCTTGGTCTCCTCGAACGTGAGGATATCGGCGATGATCTGACAAGGGTGGCTCACATCGGTCAGACCATTGATCACCGGAATCGTCGCGTGCTCGGCAAGTTCGAGCAGCGTCGCGTGGGCATTCGCCCGCACCATCATGGCGTCGGCGTAGCGTGAGAGCACCTTCGCGGTATCGGAGATCGGCTCGCCACGACCGAGCTGGGTGTCGGTGTGATTAAGCCCGATCGTCTGGCCGCCGAGTTGGCGCATGGCGACATCGAACGACACGCGCGTCCGCGTCGAGGGCTTCTCGAAGATCATCACGAGGACCATGTCCTCGATGTCTTTCGGCCGCAGCGACTTTGGTACGCGTTTACCCGCCTTCTTCATTTCGTGCGCCATGTCGACGACGCGGCGCAGAATGCGTGCATCGATCTGGCTGAGATCGAGAAAGTGGCGGGGTAATTTCAGGCCAACACGGGCATCCATGGCGGTCTCGCCGTTCGTGATCGAAAAATCGTATAGCCGGCAGTCTCTCCGCGCCCTCGCGCGGAGAGACTGCCGGCGTCAGACGCTACTGCGGCTTCTTTGCGCGAGTGAGTGCCCGCGACAGACGCGAGACGCCCTCTGCGAGATCTTCATCCGCGGTCGTCAGCGGCGGAATCATGCGCACGACGTTGTCGCCGGCGCCAACAGTCAGGAGATGCTCGGCCATGCACGCCTTGACGACATCGCCGGCCGGCAGCTTGGCGTTGATCTTGACGCCCATCAACAGGCCTTCGCCGCGGATCTCCTCGACCACGTCGCCGTGCTCGTCCTTGAGACCGGCCAGAAGCTGCTTGAAGCGCAGCGCCTTCTGCCGCACGCCCTCGATGAAACCCGGCTCCAGCACCGTTTCCAGCACCGCATTGCCGACCGCCATGGCCAGCGGATTGCCGCCGAAGGTCGAGCCGTGGGTGCCGGGCACCATGCCCTTCGCGGCTTCCTCGGTGGCGAGGAACGCCCCCATCGGAAACCCGCCGCCGATCGCCTTGGCGATCGCCATCGCATCGGGCTTTATGCCTGCCCACTCATAGGCAAACAGCTTGCCCGTGCGCCCGACGCCGGTCTGGACCTCATCCAGGATCAGCAGCAGGCCGTGCTTGTCGGCCAGCGCGCGCAGACCCTGCATGAACTCGCGCGTGCAAACGCGAATGCCGCCTTCGCCCTGGATCGGTTCGATCATGATCGCGGCGGTCGCCGGCCCGATCGCCTTCTCGACGAGGGCGAGGTCGTTGACCGTCTCGAGAACATCGAAGCCGGGTGCCGGCTCACCGAAACCCTCCAGGTACTTCTCGTTGCCGGCAGCCGCGATCGTGCCGAGCGTGCGGCCGTGGAAAGAACCCTTGAAGGTGATGATCCGCCAGCGCTCGGGGTGGCCGCTTACATACTGATAACGCCGCGCCAGCTTGATGATGCCCTCGCACGCTTCCGCACCCGAGTTGCCGAAGAACACCTTGTCGGCAAACGTGTTGGCGACGAGCTGTTCAGCGAGCTTCTCCTGGCCGGAGATGCGGTACAGGTTCGATGTGTGCCAAAGCTTCTGCGCCTGCTCAGCCAGCGCGGCGGCGAGCTTCGGATTGGCGTGGCCCAGCGCATTGACGGCGATGCCGGAGCCGAAATCGAGGTAGCGTTCACCCTTGGTGTCGATGAGCCAGGAGCCTTCGCCCCGGTCGAAGACGACATCGAAGCGGCCGTACGTCCCCATGACGGCAGGGGATGGACCAGAGGAAGCAGCGGATTTGGTAGCGGAGGAAGCGGCGGACATCGGCGTTTCTCTTTCCGATTTATGGATCGACTGGGAGTGGTTCCGGGAAGAAGAGAGACAGGGGCTTTGGCGCGCGCGTCCAAAAGAAAAAGCCGCGCGACAGCGCGGCGTGGACAACGGCGGTTAATATCACCAAGCCGTCATCGCTGCCGCGGGCCGCAGCCCCAGCGACGTCGCTCGCGGATGTTCGCAATCATGTGCATAGGCCCTATATGCGGCAGGGGGGCCGGACTGTCAATAATTCAGGCACTGTGGCCTGCAAACAGCAAAGCGTCCGGGCTGCGGGGGAACAGCCCGAACGCTTGCTACGTGCCGTCACCCGGGGGGAGTGATCAGCGCCGATCCTGTCCTGGCCGATCGCGACCCGGCCCGTCTCTTCCGGGGCCATCACGACCTGGGCCGTCACGCCGGGGGCCCGCTTGATCCGGTCCACCGCGACCCGGCCGATCCGGACGCTTCCAGCCGCGATCCGGCGGTGCCTTCATGCCCGAGGGTGCCTGATAACCCGATCGCCACCAGCCAGCTTTGCGCGGTCCGCTCGGCGGCCTCTTCCAGCCAACGCGCTGGCGCGGCTTGAACCTCACCCAGCGGTCACGCTCCTTGTAGAAGGGGCGGCCGACGTAGTGACGCTTCCAGTAGTCGGTGGCGGCGAACGCCACGATCGGAATTCTGAAGGCCGACAGCCCTACGTCCGGCAACGGCGTAACTTCGCCGCGATAGTCGAAGGCCAAGTATTCGCTGAATACCCAACCGCGATTGCCTTCCCAGATGACGTCGCACCACGACTCGTCGTTGAGGCAGCCGCGGACGTCGACATTGTCGCCTTCGCGAATAACGCCGACACTCGGGAAATCAGTGTCAGGCCCCGAGCGGATGTTAACGTCGGCGGTCGAGTAGCCTGGCGCGGCGTGCGCTGCCAGTGCGCTCGCCATCGAGAGCATCAGCGCGGCTGAGGCCAGCTTGAATGTCTTCATGCGTACGTCCCTTCATCTAGTGCACCATGCGTACACAGTGAGGGAAACGCTGATCGGCGGGATATCCGTCTCTAAATTTGCGAATAGCACTTTCAACGGGCCTATCCCGCTGTTTGCGCGCACCGAAAAGATCGTTGATCGCTGCCAAAGCGGGGGTTTTGACGCGAATGCGTCAGCGGTGTGCCGACACCAGCAGGAACATCGGCCGCTCGCGTTCCTTGGCGAGCGTCGGATCGGCCGCGATCTGCTCAGGCGTCGGGCCGAATTCTTCAACGTGCGCGATCGTGAAGCCCGCGGCGATCATGTAATTGAGCGTCGTCGCGAGCGTGCGGTGGTATTTGATGACGCCGGGCGTAAACCACTCCGTCGTGCGCGGCCCTTCGGCGAGGTAGCTGTCGACGGGCCAGGTGTGGTGGCCCTCGGCATCGAGCTTCCACCCGGCGTTGCGTGGCGCCATGAACATCGGATGCTCGATCGAGAAGACGAGGTATCCGCCGGGCACGAGGGACTCGTGCACTTCGCGCATCAACCGCGCGACGTCGTTGATGTAGTGAAGTACCAGCGAACTGTAGGCGAGGTCGAAGCGGTTGACCGACAGCTCGATCGTTTCGAGATCGGCGCGGGCATACGTGATTGCAGGATCGACGAGCGCCGACCGCGCGCGGTCGAGCATCTTGTCGGATACGTCGACTCCGAGGACGTCCGCCGCACCCGCCTCGCGCGCCCAACGACAGAACCACCCATACCCACACCCTAAATCGACAATGCGACGCCCGCGTATCTCCGGCAGCATCGCGCGCAGCGCCGGCCATTCCGGTGCCGCGGCTAGTCCACCGACCGATCGCGGCAGACGGCTGTAGCCGTCGAAGAACTGCGGATCGTCGTAGATATTTTGCGTCATCAGAACGCCAGCCGGTTGGCCCTGACGACATGGGGCAACGCGATCACTTCCGCCATCACCGGCTCCGGCATCGGCTCGTCCAGCGTGACGATGCAGATCGCGTCTCCACCGGGCTTGTCGCGACCGAGATTGAGCGTTGCGATATTGAGCCCGGCGCGTCCCATCAGCATCCCGAAGTTGCCGATGAAGCCCGGCTTGTCGGTGTTGCGCACGAACAGCATGTGCGGCGCCGTCTCGAACTCCATATTGATATCGCGAACCTGGATGATGCGCGGCCGACCATCGGCGAACACGGTGCCGGCGACGGAGCGGTCGTACTTCTCGGTCTTGACGGTCAACCGCATGTAGCCTTCGAAGGCGCCATCCTGCGTGCGCACAACTTCCTCGACCACGATGCCGCGATCCTTCGCCGTCGTTGCGGCCGAGACCATGTTGACGGCATCCGAGAGCAGCGGGCGCAGGATGCCGGCCACCGCCGCCGCTGAAAGCGGTTTCACGTTCAGCTCCGCGACCGTCCCCGAATATTCGAGACGGATGCCATTGATGCTGGTCTCGGTAAGCTGGCCCGCGAACAGGCCAAGCTGCTCGGCGAGCTTGACCCAGGGGCGCAGGCGCGGCGCTTCCTCGGCGGTGATCGAGGGAAAATTGACGGCATTGGTGATCGCGCCCTTGAGCAGGTAGTCCGACATCTGTTCCGCGATCTGTAGCGCCACGTTCTCCTGGGCTTCGGACGTCGCCGCGCCGAGATGCGGCGTGCAAACGACATTCGGCAGCCCGAACAGGACATTCTCGGTCGCCGGTTCGGTCTCGAAGACGTCGAGCGCCGCACCCGCCACCTTGCCGGATTTCAGCGCGGTCGCCAGCGCCTTCTCGTCGACGAGGCCGCCGCGCGCGCAATTGATGATGCGCACGCCCGGCTTCATCTGCTGGAAAGCGGCCGCGTTGATGACGTTGCGGGTGCGATCGGTCAGCGGCGTGTGCAGTGTGATGAAATCGGCGCGCGCGAATAGGGCCGGCAGTTCGACTTTCTCGACGCCGATCTCCATGGCGCGCTCCTCGGACAGGAACGGATCGAACGCGACGACGCGCATTTTCAGGCCGATCGCGCGATCGGCAACGATCGAGCCGATATTGCCGCAGCCGATGACACCAAGCGTCTTGCCGTAAAGTTCGACGCCAAGGAAACGCGATTTCTCCCACTTGCCGGCCTGGGTCGAGCGGTCCGCCTCGGGAAGCTGGCGGGCGAGCGCCATCATCATCGCGATCGCGTGCTCGGCCGTCGTGATCGAATTGCCGAAGGGCGTGTTCATCACGATGATGCCCTTGGCTGTCGCGGCTTTGATGTCGACGTTGTCGACGCCGATGCCGGCGCGGCCGATCACCTTGAGATTGTTGGCCGCTGCGATGATCTTCTCGGTTGCCTTGGTCGCGGATCGGATCGCGAGGCCGTCGTAGTCGCCGATGATCGCCGCGAGCCGCTCCTTGTCCTTGCCGAGCTTCGGCTCGAATGTCACGTCGATGCCGCGGTCCTTGAAAATCTGGACGGCGGTCGGGGACAGCTCGTCGGAAATGAGAACTTTGGGTGCCATGTATCATAGTCCTGAGAATGTGCGCCGGCACGACCGTTCGCGTGGCTGCGGCGACGAGTGAATTTTCTAATGCGATGATCGGGGAGGCGCCGTACGCCTCCCACACCTTCGATCGTCAGGCGACTTTCGCCAGCGACGCACGGGCTTCCGCGTAGGCCCACTCGATCCACGGCACGAGCAACTGCACGTCGCTCGCCTCGATCGTCGATCCCGTCCAGATCCGCAAGCCCGGCGGCGCGTCGCGGTAATAGCCCGCGTCCATCGCGACGCCTTCCTTCTCGAGAAGGCCCGACACGCTCTTGGCGAATGCCGCCTGCGCCTCGACTGGGAGCGCTGTCAGCGCCGGATCGACGAACCTCAGGCAGACGCTGGTGTTCGATCGCGTCTTCGGATCGACCGCGAGGCTCGCAATCCACGGCGTGCGCTCGACCCAGTCGTAGATCACCTTGGCGTTCGCATCAGCGCGCGCCATGAGCGCATTGGCGCCGCCGATCCGCTCGGCCCAGCCGAGCGCGTCGAGATAATCCTCGAGCGCCAGCATCGACGGCGTATTGATCGTCTCGCCCTCGAAGATCGCGCGCTGCACCTTGCCCGCCTTCGTCAAGCGGAAGAGTTTGGGCAGCGGCCACGCCGGCGTATAGTTTTCGAGCCGTTCGACCGCGCGCGGCGACAGCACCAGCATGCCGTGCGCGGCTTCGCTGCCGAGCACCTTCTGCCAGGAAAACGTGAACACATCGACCTTCGACCAGTCGACGGGCTGCGCGAACGCAGCGGAGGTTGCATCCGCAAACGTCAGGCCGGCGCGATTGGCCGGGATCCAGTCGTAGTTCGGGACGCGAACGCCGGATGTCGTGCCGTTGGCGGTGAAGATCACATCGCGCGTGAAATCGACTTGCGCGGGATCAGGCAGCTCCCCGTATGGGGCTTTGAGCAATCGGATATCCGAGAGCTTGAGCTGCTTGGTCATGTCGGTGACCCAGCCCTCGCCGAAGCTTTCCCAGGCCAGCGCATCGACACCGCGCGCGCCGAGCATCGACCACATGGCAAGCTCGAAGGCGCCGGTGTCCGACGCCGGTACGATCCCGCAGAGGTAGTCGGCCGGGAGACCGAGCAGCGCTTTGGTTTTGTCGATCGCGAGTTTCAGGCGCGCTTTGCCTTCCTTCGCCCGGTGCGACCGGCCGAGAAACGCTTTTTCGAGTGCCTGGGGAGACCAGCCGGGGCGCTTGGCGCAGGGGCCGGAAGAGAAGTGCGCGCAATTCGGCCGCGCCTGCGGCCGTGAGGTCGTCGTCATGTGAGCCTATCCTTCCAGATAGAAGCCCCTCGTTGGGGAGGGGTGTCCCACGGCGGCTGATACGCCCGGCGGTGACGCTCGTCAATCCCGGCGACGTCGCAGATGTGCGCAGCCTGTTGCCGCCGCGCACCCGTGATGCCGCCGCGCATGATTTACACCCCAACCGCGCGGCGATAGCGTGCCGCCGTTGATGATCGAGGGAGCTAGTGCATGCGAGCCATCGTCACCGCGTTGTCCTGCATGATCGCTGGCCTCTTGTCGGTTCCGGGGGACGTTCGCGCACAACCGGCAACACCGGCCCCCGCGACGATCGAGTGGCGACTTGAAAACAACTTCAGGCTCTTCAAGCGGGCCGAGGACACGCGCAAGCTGCGCGACACGTACCGGGCGCTGGCCGCGCAAACAGGCCGCGCACCGACAGTGCTCGAATTCGAACAACATCTGGCCAAGGCGACCGACGGCTGGGGTTGGTCGGAGACACTGGTCGACCACGTAATCCAGGACGCGTGCTGGTATCGACGTGACGCGGAGTGCTCGACCTATGCCCGGCCGACCTCGCACCGCGTCGAGGTCCGGCTACCGGATCACGCAGGTTTGTGCACGTGGCAGGTCGGCGGCACCCCAGTCGCGGGCGCAGGTTCGCCCTGCAGCATCGCGGTAACGGTCGAAATCCCCTATCCGGCCGGCGCCAATGTCGTGGCCCTCGTCGACGGCGCGCCCGTCGCAACGTCCCACGTCCATGTCAAAGACCGGCTGATCGTCAGCCTCGGCGATTCCTTTGCATCCGGTGAGGGTAATCCCGATCGCGCCGTCCGCTTCCAGCGCGGCCGTGTCGTTCGCTACGGCACCACCGATCCGCGGCTGCGCGGCTATCCCGCCCGCGTCGGAGACTGGCGCAATACCGGCGACCAAGTGTTCACCGACGGCGCCGCGCAGTGGTTGCATCGACCCTGCCACCGCTCGCTCTATTCGGCGCACGCGCGCGTCGCATTGCATCTCGCGCTGACGGATACGGACGAGCACACCGCCGTCACCTTCATCGGCGTCGCGTGTACCGCAGCCGAGATCGAGAACGGCTTGTTCATGCCGCACATGGGCAATGATCGTGAAGGGTCGGATGAACTCGTCACGCTGTCGCAACTGAGCGGTGTCACGCGTGCGATTTGCGCGCCGGGCAGCACGAGCCTCGGCACCGCGACATACGCCATGCGCGCAATGGAGGGCAACGCGGGGCGCGAGCGCAGCCATCGCATTTTCACCTGCCCGAAAGAGCAGGCACGGAGCATCGATCTGCTGTTGCTGTCGATCGGCGGCAACGACATCGGCTTCAGCAAACTCGTCGCGTGGGCAAGCCTGTCCGATGTCGCGGAATCCGCCCTCAAGGGCACGTTGACGCGCGATCCGGCGCGCGCACGACCCTACCTCGGGGCGCTGCGCCACAACTACGGCGAGGTCGACCGCGCGGTCCGCGACGCGTTGCATGTCGAGCCCGGGCGCGTGGTGCTCATGGCCTATCCGCGGATGGGGTTCAACGAGAGCGGTGCGCCCTGCGGTAGCGGCCGCCTCGGCATGGAGGTTTCGCCGGTATTCAGCTTTTTCGGCACCCGCGCGACCAGCGTCGAGCGCTTCGCCGAGACCGAGTTGACGCCGTTGATGCGTGAGGTCGCCGCCAAACACGGCTGGCAATGGGCGGATGCGCATCGCGAAATGTCGCGTCGCCACGGCTTCTGCGCCAAGGGTGGTGATGATGGAGCGGGAACGATTGCCAGCGCAGGCGAGATGTCGTTCCCGTTCCGCAGAGCCGACAGAGGCGGCGGCGTTGAGCCGTCACCATTTTCGGCGGCGGCGACGACAGGGTTCGGCGCGCGCCCAAAGCCGAAGGCGCCACCGCAGGAGGGCGGCGCCCGCGCGGCCGGATGGCTGGAGACCGCGCCCCCCGCGACCGATTGGATGCCCTACCCGCCCCACGAGTTCCGGCCGTATCAGCCGCGTACCCGATGGTATCGATCGCCGAACGACGCGTTCCTTACCGTCAACCTTCACTACGGCAAGATCGGTGACCGCGTGAGCCTGACCCATTTCGTGGCGTCGAGCGGCGCCTTCCACCCGAACGCGCAGGGCCACGCCGCGGCCGCTGACGCGATCCGCGACGTGATCGAAAGAACAGACCTGCTGAAATAGCTACTGCCGAGCCAGCTTCCGGGGCGCGGGTTCAAGGTCCGCGAGAACGGGCTTCGCAGCCTTGCCAGCCGCCTTGGCCGCATTCAATTCGGCGACCACTTGGTTGGCGAACGCCACCGTCCGGTCGACAACGATCTGGCGCTGCTTGTCGATCGTGATGTTGTGATAGCTGTCGTCGAGGATGACGGTATTGACGCGGCCGCTGAGTTTCTTCTGCAGGAACTCGGCATTGTTGAGATGGGCGTAGTCGTCCTCACGCGGGTGAATGAGGAGCGCCGGCTGCGTCGTCTTCCCGATCTCGCGACGCACGGTCCGCGACAGCCAGCGGTGCTCCAGAACGGCGCCGCCCGGCGTGCTCGGCAGGCCGGCAACCGCGCTCTCCTTGTTGAGAAAGGCCTTGCGGACGAAGTCGCGCACGCGCTCGTCCTTGATCCCGTGCGGCTCCATGTCCGGAAAGTCGATCAAATTGGCGAACCATTTCGTATGCACGAGATTGAAGAAGCGCGCATACCAGGGGATCACCCAGCCATTGAGCCAGATCGTCGGAGCGTAAGACAAGGTCCCCTGGACCAGTTTCGGATTCCGAGCGGCCAGCAAAAGCGCCAGCAACGCGCCAGTCGAGAGACCGCCCACCAGCACGACATCGCACTCTTTGCGCATCTCGTGCAGCGCCGTCTCGGCGCTCGCGTACCATTCTTGCCAGGTTGACGTTGCAACGTCGGATTCTTCACCACCATGGCCCGCGATCAGCGGACAGTGGACGGTGAAACCGCTGCGCGCGGCGCCGTAGGCAACGTATCGCATTTCGAGCGGTGTGCCGCACAGGCCATGCAGCAGCAAAAGGCCGACGCGATTGCCGGCAATCTTCAAACTCAGATCTCTTTTGGTCATTCCCAGTTCACAGCATGTGTTGTTCGTTGGTCGATGGTTGTTTTTTCACAATTCCATCGGCGAAGGCAGTCATACTCCTTCAAGTATGTGTGATCTTATTCGTCAATCATTATGGTTAATTTCCGTCAACACCTTGAATATAGAAAGACGGATCGGAATTGCTGTACCAGACGTATAGTATCCGATCGGACGAGCGCTGAATGCCATTCTAAGTCTATGAGATGGCTGGCACTTTGTTGCATCATCAACGTGGACCAGCGACGTGCTCCAGACGCGAATCCTTAAGAGCGTCACCGAGGTCGATCAGCCTGATTGGGATCGCCTGTTTCCTGGCCGAATCGAAGGCTGGGATTACTTTCGCGCCTGCGAGTTGGCGGCCCCGGAGGGTTTCGAACTGGGCGCGCTGGCGGTCTATCGTGACTCTCAACTGGTGGGCGCGGCGCCGACCTTCAAGGTCAACTATCGCTTGGACATGTCATTGCCTCCGCGATTTCAGGCGGTCGGCGAATGGTTGAATGCGCGCGCGCCGCGCCTTGTGAACGCGCCAGTCGTCGGGCTCGGCTCACCGCTCGTGGAGGAGTGCCCGATCGGGATCGATGCGCGACTGTCGCCGGAGGATCGTACCGCCGTCTTCGAGGCACTGCTTGCCGCGCTTGCCCAACACGGGAAGGCTACCGGCGCGGCGCTCCTGGCGTTGAAGGACATGACCGAAGCTGACCGCGCATGGGCAGGGCCACTCATGGACCAAGCGAAGTTCGCGGCCGTCCCGACCCTTCCGGTCGCGGTTCTCCACCTCCCGTTCGCTGATGAGACCGCCTATATCGCCAGCCTCGCGGGCCCGATGCGCAACGAGATCCGGCGCAAACTCAAGCACCTCAAGAATGTCGAGGTCTCATTCCCGACGACGATCGACGGGCTGGAAGACGAAATCGTCTCCCTGTTCGAAGAAACCAAATCGCACCGCAAGGCCGACTACGACGATTTCGACAATGTCCCGCCGCGCTATTTCCGCACCGTGCTCGAGGCTCTGGGGCCGCGCGCCCGCCTCATGACCTGCCGGATCGGTGGCGTGCTCGCGAGCTTCAACATCTTCCTCGTCGAGGACGATCGCATCATCGGCAAATATCTCGGAATGCGCTATCCGCTCGCCCGGGAGCACAACCTCTACTTTCTGAACTGGATGTTGATTGCCCGGGTCTGCATGGCCGAAGGCAAGACGTGGATGCAGAGCGGGCACACCGGCTATCGCGTAAAGGTCCGGCTCGGCAGCAAGCTCAAGCGATCCTGGGTCTATTTCCGCCACGTCAATCCGGTGATCAACGTCGGGTTCCGCACACTCGGCCCTCGCTTCGCCTTCGACGCGATGGACCCGGACCTCAAGGAGCTCGGTGAGCGGGCCCCGTATTTGTCGGCACCCGTTGCAAAACCCGGACTTGAAGGCGGCTAAGAAACTGGTCGACAATGGTCCTGCGATCTGTCGCCCAGGAAAGGCACCGCCGTGACCTCATCTCCCGAAATCGCCGGAACGATCCCGTTCGAACCGATCCACAGCGAACTCGTGCCCGGCCGCACCGCGCTCGTCCATATCGATGCGCAGAATGATTTTCTCAGTCCCGAGGGCCACTACGCCAAGTCGGGCATCGACATATCGCACATGCGCCGGTCGATCGAACCGATCACCAAGTTGACCGCCGAAGCGCGCCGTCGCGGCATTCCGGTGATCTGGACACGGCACGGCACGCGCGGCTTGATCGACGGCGGCTCCTTCATGCGGCACCGGCCCTTCCTCAAGGACGGCGGCCTGCGCCAGAACACCTGGGGCTACGAAATCTACGAGCCGCTCGGAGCACATCCCGACGACTGGTATATCGAGAAGGTGCGGCTCAGCGCCTTCTTCAATACGACGCTCGACGTGCTGCTGCGCAATCTCAAGGCCGAGACGGTCATCTTCACCGGCGTGCTGACCAACCAGTGCGTTGCAGCGTCGTCGAAGGACGCCATGTTCCGCGACTACCTGCCCATCGTGGTCGAGGAAGCGACCGGCACGACACTCCCGCACCTGCACGGGCCGGCGATCGAAATGATGAAGGTCGGTTGGGCGGAAGTCTCGACCATGGCCGACGTGATGGCGCAGATGGAGACGTTCCCTCTCTCCAATACCGGGCCGCGCTGATCGAGCTGGCGCTGCGTCCTAGCGGTCGATCTCGCCGAACACGATGTCGAACGAGCCGAGGATCGCCGACACGTCGGCGAGCAGGTGCTTCTTGCCGAACGGATCGAGCGCCTGGAGGTGAGGAAAACCCGGCGCGCGGATCTTGCAGCGGTAGGGCTTGTTCGAACCGTCGGCAACGAGATAGACGCCGAACTCGCCCTTCGGCGCCTCGACGCAGGCATAGACATCTCCCGCCGGGACATGGAAGCCTTCGGTGTAGAGCTTGAAGTGGTGGATCAGCGCTTCCATCGAGCGCTTCATCTCGGCCCGCTTGGGCGGCACGACCTTCTTGTCGTCGGTGACGTGCGGACCTTGGCCGGCGGCCGACGTGAGCTTCTCGCAGCACTGCTTCATGATGCGGGCGGATTCGCGCATCTCCACCATGCGCATGACGTAACGATCGTAGCAGTCGCCGTTCTTGCCAATGGGAATGTCGAATTCCAATTCCGAGTAGCACTCGTACGGCTGCGCGCGACGCAGATCCCACGCCGCGCCGGCCGAGCGCAGCATGACGCCCGACATGCCCCACGCGAGCGCCTCGGCGAGCGTGAACGTGCCGATGTCGACGTTGCGCTGCTTGAAAATGCGGTTGTCGGTCAGCAGTCCCTCGATGTCGTCGCAGACCTTGAGGAAGGGATCGCACCACGCGTAGATGTCGTCGATGAGCTGCGGCGGCAGATCCTGGTGGACGCCTCCCATGCGGAAATACTTGGCGTGCATGCGCGAGCCCGAAGCGCGCTCGTAGAACACCATCAGTTTTTCGCGTTCCTCGAAACCCCACAGCGGCGGCGTCAGCGCGCCGACGTCCATGGCCTGCGTCGTGACGTTGAGGAGATGCGAGAGGATGCGACCGATCTCGGAATAGAGCACGCGGATGAGCTGGGCGCGTTTGGGGATCTCGAGTTCGAGGAGCTTCTCCGCCGCCAAGCAGAAGGCGTGCTCCTGATTCATCGGCGCAACGTAGTCGAGGCGATCGAAATAGCCGATCGCCTGGAGATACGACTTCTGCTCGATCAGCTTCTCGGTGCCGCGATGCAGGAGACCGATATGGGGGTCGACGCGCTCGACCACCTCGCCATCGAGTTCCAGCACCAGGCGAAGCACGCCGTGGGCCGCCGGATGCTGCGGGCCGAAATTGATGTTGAACGGACGGATTTCGGTCTCGGGCACGGATCAAACCCCCGCGGAAGATTGCTACCGCTCGATAGCCCAGACCGCCCCATCATTGCAACGCGTCAATTCCGCGGGCCACGCGTGCGCATAAAAAAACCGGGCCCACGAGATGTCGTGGGCCCGGCTTTGACGCCTCAGCGAACAATTACCAGTCAATTCGGTTTGCTGCCGTTAGTGGACACGAGCACCGGGCCTGATCCCTTGGGGCGCGGGTTCTCGGTCAGCACGCCGAGACGGCGCGCCACTTCCTGATACGCCTCGATCAGCCCGCCGAGATCCTGGCGGAAGCGGTCCTTGTCCATCTTGTCGCCGCTGGTCGCATCCCACAGGCGGCAGCAGTCCGGGCTGATCTCGTCGGCGAGGACGATCCGAACGGTATCGTTCTGCTCCCACAGGCGGCCGAACTCGACCTTGAAGTCGACGAGACGAATGCCAACGCCGAGGAACAGGCCAACCAGGAAGTCGTTGATCCGGAGCGCGAGCTGCATCACTTCGTCGATCTCGGCCGGCGTTGCCCAGCCGAACGCGGTGATGTGCTCTTCCGACACCATCGGATCGTTGAGCTTGTCGTTCTTGTAATAGAACTCGACGATCGAGCGCGGCAGCGCCGAGCCCTCGTCGAGACCGAGCCGCGTGGACAGCGAGCCCGCAGCAACATTGCGCACGACCACTTCGAGCGGAATGATCTCGACTTCGCGGATCAACTGCTCGCGCATGTTGAGGCGCTTGATGAAGTGCGTGGGAACACCGATGTCGCCGAGCCGCTGGAAGATGTACTCGGAGATGCGGTTGTTAAGCACACCCTTGCCATCGATGAGCGCGTGCTTCTTGTTGTTGAATGCCGTGGCGTCATCCTTGAAATGCTGGATGAGCGTGCCGGGCTCCGGGCCCTCGTAGAGGACCTTCGCCTTGCCCTCGTAGATGCGACGCCGCCTGTTCATTTCGTTTGTCCTTCGTGGAGTCTTACGTTCCTGCGGACATCGGTCCGCGGGCCTCATGATGCACTGCGATGGAGGACCGTTTGCCGGCGCCCGTCGCAACACGACGCACGTCACCTGTCCCCCGATTGCTGAGATCACCCGTGAGCGCGAGATTATCCGAACCGGGCTCCGGAAACAACGATGACCCCAGGGCATACAAGGTGTACGTCGTTCACGAATGCTAGATGGTTGATTTGGGCCCACTGCTCACGATATGCCTCCTCACAGTGCAGGGCGCGCCGAAGGGCCGCGCCGGCGGCGACAGGCACATGCACCCCTGATTTTAACCGGAGAGCTTCATGACGACGTTCGACGAGCGGCAAAAAGGCTTCGAGAAAAAATTCGCGATGGATCAGGATCTGAAGTTCAGAGCCGAGTCACGCCGCAATAAAATGATGGCAGAATGGGCGGCCGCTAAGCTTGGCATCACCGGCGCAGCCCTCGATGACTACGTTAAAGCTGTCCGAAAGGCCGATCTCGAAGAAAAGGGCGATGACGATGTCTTCCGCAAGATCCGAAAAGACTTGGACGCCAAGAGCATCGCTGTAACCGATAACGAGATTCGCGAGACCATGTTCCGGTTCCTCGAGGCCGCGGTCACGCAAATTCAAGGCGAGTCCGCATAGCGGGATCGCACCTTAAAGTTGCATTTTTCCCCGCGCTGCCCGGCCGTGGCTGGTGCGACGAACGGGCGCTCAACGGGCGCCCGTCGCTTATTCGGCAGCGATGAGCGGCTGCGGCGGCACAACCGCGAGCTGGCGCCGAGCCAGCTCCCTGAGTGAGTCGATCGGCTTGAGCTTGCCTTCGACCTCGTGGTGCCAATACGTCCAGCCGTTGCAGGCCGCCTTACCCTGCACCGCCGCGCCGAGACGGTGAATCGATCCTTGCGTGCGCTCGCTACTGTCGAGTGCCAGTGTCCCATCCGCGCGCACATGAGCGCGAATGCGACCACGTTCGTCGGACAGCCGCGCGCCCGGTGCCAGCAGTCCGAGTTCGACGATCGCACCAAACGGTATGCGAGGCTCGGCGCGTTTCGAGCGCATGGTCTCGAGATCGGCGGGAGCCAAAGGACGAACCCGCGCGATTCGTTCGCGCGCGGCGGCCACGTAGTCAAGATCGCGCTCGATGCCGATGTAGTGGCGACCGAGCCGATGCGCGACGGCGCCCGTGGTCCCCGTGCCGAAGAACGGGTCCAGCACCACATCGCCTGGCCGCGTCGACGCAAGCAGCACGCGATGCAGCAGCGCCTCTGGCTTCTGAGTCGGATGCGCCTTGCGGCCGCCATCGTCCTTGAGCCGCTCCGGCCCCGAGCAGATCGGAAACAGCCAGTCCGATCGCATCTGCAGGTCGTCGTTGCCGGCCTTCATGGCCTCGTAGTTGAACGTCACGCGCGCCTTGCGATCGCGGCCCGCCCAGATCAGCGTCTCGTGAGCGTTGGTGAAACGCTTGCCGCGGAAGTTCGGCATCGGATTGGTCTTGCGCCACACGACATCGTTCTGAATCCAGAACCCGAGGTCCTGGAGTGCCGCGCCGAGCCGGAACACGTTGTGATAAGAGCCGATCACCCAGATCGCGCCATCGGGCTTGAGGATGCGACGGCATTCGGTCAGCCAAGCGCGGGTGAAGCGGTCGTAGGTCGCGAAGTCGTCGAACTTGTCCCACGCGTTGTCGACACCATCGACGACGGTATTGTTGGGGCGCAGCAGCGCGCCATCGAGCTGAAGATTGTAGGGGGGATCGGCAAAGACGAGATCGACGCTCGCATCCGGCAGCTTGGCCAGCTCCGCAAGGCAATCACCGACGAGAATCGAATCCGACTTCGAACCGCCACGCACTCGACGAACGCTCATGACCGACACTCTCAACTGACAAACGCGACAACACCGCTCATACTTTCAGAGCACAGGCTGGATTAAGCCCCGCGGACTGGCAACAACCAGCCGAGAGACAGACCTGAGCCCTAACCTGACCGGCCGAGGTTAAGACCTGATTAACCGTGACCGACGCTTTGCGGCAGGCACGCAAATAACCACGCGATTGGGTCGAACGAATGGCGAACTCTTGGTGCGGCAGCGCATAGGAGACGAACGTCACTCCGACATGGGTCATGCGGGCTGATCACAGATACCGTGACGCTTCCGGCACACCGGCAACCAACTTCCAGCCCCCCAATCGACAGCCGTCGCCAATCAGCTTATCAGCATCGGCATGCTCAGAGGGCTTTACGATTGGACGATGCGGATGGCGGCGCACGAGCGCGCTCCGTGGGCCCTATTTATCGTCGCCTTCGTCGAAAGCTCGTTCTTCCCGATCCCGCCGCACGCCATGCTGGTGCCGATGGTACTTGCAAACCGCGCCAAGGCCTGGACCTACGCGGCCATCACCACCGTCGGCTCCGTCCTCGGGGGCATCGCCGGCTACGGTATCGGATACTTCCTCTACGAAACCGTCGGCCGGCGCGTGCTCGAAATCTACGGTTACGCCGATAAGTTCGCGACCTTTGCCACGCAGTACAACGACTATGGTGCCTGGATCGTCTTTTTCGCCGGCGTGACACCCTTTCCCTACAAAGTCATCACCATTGCCAGCGGCGTCACCCAACTTAGTTTCATGGTCTTCATGCTGGCGAGCATCGTCGCGCGCGGGCTCGTCTTCTTCACCATGGGGGCGCTGCTCTACTGGTTCGGCCCGCCCATCCGTGCATTTATCGAGCGGCGGCTCGGACTTGTTGCCACCGTCTTCACGGTGCTGCTATTTGCCGGCTTTGCGGCGATCAAACTCTTTGTCTAGGGTGCGCCATGCACCAGCACCATACATCGGCGACCGCGCTCCCCGCCTATAGGGCCGGCGCCGCGGCACTCATGATTGCAGCCGGCGCCCTCATTGCCGCCTACGGTTTTGAATACATCGGCGGCTACGAACCGTGCCCGCTCTGCCTGATGGAACGCTACGCGTACTACGCCGGCATTCCGCTGCTGTTCCTGGCCCTGGTGCTGGTTGCGACCGAACGCGCGGGATGGGCGGCGGTCGTATTCTTCCTCGTCGCACTCGCGTTCCTGGCCAACGCCGGCCTCGGCACGTACCACGCCGGCGCCGAGTGGAAATTCTGGCCGGGGCCCGATACCTGTGGCGCCGTTAGTCGACCGCTCGGTGGCGGTTCCGGCAGTCTCCTGAAGGAACTGGAAACGATCCGCGTCATCCGCTGCGATGAAGCGCCGTGGCAATTCCTCGGCCTCTCCTTCGCCGGTTGGAACGTCGTCGCCTCGTTGCTCATCGTCATCGCCACGCTGCAAGCGGCGTTCTCTGCCTCGGCCAGAAACACTCAACGGCGGATGAGCGAGATTTGAGTCCTTCTTTCCGCCGACGCGTACGGCTTCGCCTACACGCGCGGCGGGTCGTATCCCTCCGGTCGCGTATTCACCTCGCGGCCTTCGGCCGCAACAGCCGTCTACATTTTAAGTGGCGATCGAAGATCGCGAGGTCAGATCGCTGACCGACGATGCAGCCCCGCGGCCGCAGTAGCCGAAGGCGTTGCGGACCGAGGCAAAAAAAGAAAAACTACTTCTTGATCGTGTCCAGCACGTCACCGAGGAATCCGGTGAGATCTTCCGTCATGTGGTGGATGTGCTCGGGCGGCTTCTGCCAGTTGCGGATCCCGATCTGCACGGGGTGATCGACGTACGACGAATGCACGAGCACCGTCGTTAAGCCGAGCTGATGCGGCACTTCGAGATTGTGCGGCATGTCCTCGAACATGGCGGCGGCCTTGGGCGACACGCCATGGCGCTTGAGGAAATCGCTGTATGGTCCCGCCTGCGGCTTCGGCACGTAGTCGGACGCGACGATGTCGTAGATGTCCTCGAAGAGATGGAGGATGCCGAGCTTGCCGGCGACGCGCTCCGCGTGCGCGCGCGTGCCGTTGGTGAAAATCAATCGCCGACCGGGAAGCTGCTCGATCGCCGCCGCCAGCTCGGGATGCTCCGGCACGACGGCGAGATCGATGTCGTGCACGTAATCGAGGAATGCCTCCGGGCGCATCTTGTGCACCTTCATGAGACCGGAGAGCGTCGTCCCGAATTGACGGTAGTAGCTTTTCTGGAGATGGCGCGCGTATTCGAACGGCACGCCGAGAAAATTGGCGATGAACTCGCCCATCTTCTGGTCGACCTGGGCAAACAGGTTGCACTCGGCCTTGTAGAGCGTGTTGTCGAGATCGAACACCCACGCTTGGGTCGCGTCGAAGCCCGCACGATGCCGCGCTGGCACGACTTTGCCCTCGTCCGCGGGCAAAATCACTGGAGCTTTGGTCTCGTCCGCGCTCATGCCTACTTCTTTTTCTTGGCGCCACCGACCAGCGTGCCGACACCATGTTCGGTGAATAGTTCGAGCAGTACGCAGTGCGGCACCCGCCCATCGATGATGACGACGGCCTCGACGCCGGCTTCGACAACCTCGATGCACCCTTCGATCTTCGGGATCATGCCGCCGCTGATCGTACCGTTGCGGATGAGATCGCGCGCCTCGCTCACGCTCAGCTCGGGTATCAGATTCATGTCCTTGTCCAGCACACCCGCGACGTCGGTCAGCAGCAGAAGACGCTTCGCCTTCATGCGGGCGGCAAGCGCGGATGCGAACGTGTCCGCGTTGATGTTGAGCGTTTCGCCGTCGCGCGAGATGCCGACCGGCGCGATGACCGGGATCAGGTCCGATTTGGAAATCACTTCGACGATGTGCGGGTTCACTTCGACAGGGTCGCCGACGTAGCCGATATCGACCGCCTGCATGATGTTCGATTGCGGGTCGGGCATCTCGGTGATCCTCTTCGCCACCATCAGATTGGCATCTTTGCCGCAGATGCCGACGGCCTTGCCGCCCTGACGGTTGATCGCCGAGACGATCTCCTTGTTGATGGCGCCCGCGAGGACCATCTCGACGATCTCGACCGTCGGCTTGTCGGTGACGCGCAGGCCGTGCACGAACTCCGATTCGATCGCGAGCTTCTTCAGCATCCGACCGATCTGCGGGCCGCCACCGTGCACGACGACCGGATTGATGCCCGACAGTTTCAGATAGACGATGTCCTTGGCGAAAGCCTCGGCGAGCTTCTCGTCGCCCATAGCGTTGCCGCCGAACTTGATGACGACCGTTTCCTCGTCGTAGTTGATGAGCGCCGGCAGGGCCTCGGCCAGGATGCGCACTTGTGCTTGCGGTGCGATTTCGCTCGCGCCGGCCGCCGCTCCGCCCAGTTCCCCGCTCTTCGCCATTTCACCAACCTTTCCGCCCAACACCACTGATCCGCATCGCGGCGGCACTTATAGCGCCTTGCTGGGTCCACTCAACGAACTTTCGTTCAATGCATTGCTGTGTCGCCCGTGCGCTGTCGCACCGTGGACGAGCTGGGCTACACTTGCGGCGTGGTCGCGCGGTGTGGCGCGCCGACCTCACTTGCGCATTGCATATTAACTCCATGATGCCGCGCGCGATTTGAAGCCGGCGGAGGGGAGAACCGGATTCCCGTCGCAGGGTGAATCATGCTCTAAGCGGGAAACAGCGCCGCCCGGACCCGATCGGACGACGCGTGATGGGTTGAAATGGCTTCAGTGGCCCGCTTGGGGCAGGGGCGGGCCAGGGGATGGCGCAGACGACATCGTTCGAGGCAGGCCGAATTGCGAGGACCGGGACGCTGGCGGCAACGCTGGTGCGCGCGGCCGACTATGCGGCTGGTCCGATGCATGGTGCCGTCACCCTCGAGCATCTCCTGCTGGCGCTCACCGAGGACGACGACGCCGTCGGTGTGCTCGCAGCAAGCAACGTCGACCTTGCGCGGCTGCGCAATGAGGTCGCGGCGTTCATCGGCCAGCAACAGTTCCCGCCACTTCCCCAGGGAATGCGGCCGGGCCCCGACGCCGAACTCACCAAGATCCTCAGCTACGCCGAAGCCGCCTCGCGCCAAAGCGGACGGACGGAAATCAACGGCGCTATCGTGCTTGCGGCCATCGTCGGCGAAGGCCGCAGCATGGCGGCGACGTTCCTCAAGGCGCAGGGTCTGACGTTCCAGGCCGCCATCAAATTCATTCAGCAAACGCTGGCGCCCGACCCCGCACCGGCTGCGCCTGCCGCCCCGGCGAGCGAGTCCCACGAGGCGGCGGTCGAGGCAGATACCGCCGACAGCGCGCCGGAAGTTGCGGAGGAAGTCGCCCGCCCGCCGGACGTCGAGATCGCCAGGCCACAGCCGGAATCGCCGCGCGAAAGCAGGCACCGCAGCGACGCTGACGGTGTTATTGGGACACGCGCACCCCCCGTCCAGAAACCGCAGTGGGAACCGGTGGGCATCCCGAGCATCCGCCGTCCGGACCCGCCGCCTCGCCCCCCAGCGCCTGCGAAGCCGGCTCCACCTTCGCCGCCCACCGCCGAGCCAGCGGCCGCGCCGCCTTCGCCGCCGGCTGCGCCCGCCAAGGCACCCGCTGCCGAGAACAGGGCGCCCGCCGAACAGTCGCCACCACGCGCCCCGGCACGGCCGCCGCAGCCCGCGTCGGAGCCTGCACTTTCTCCACCGCCCCCGGCGTTGGCCGATCACATCCAGCCCGCCCCCTCAATCGGCGATCAAGCTGGTGGCGGTCGAGCACCGCCGCCTCCCACGACGACCGGCCGGCCGCCGCCGCTTCCGCCACGTCCACCGGCACGCCGCCCCGCTGAAGTTCCAGCTCAAGTCACGGCGCCGCCTCCGCCTCCAGCACCCGCCGGTGGTCTTGGGGCCGCGCGTCCGCCAGCGCCCCGCCCTGGGCTGCGGCTGCCGCCCAACCCTGCCGAAGGGCACCAGATCACCGCGCCCTGGCCCGAGCCCAACGATCTCCGGGCACCGATGCCGCCGCCACCCCGGCAAGCCGGCCAGCCGCCGCCCTATCCCCCGGCGTACCCGCCACCACCTGTCCCGCCTTCCGGGACGCCGATGGCGCGCGCGCCCCAGCCCGAGCTCGATCATCGCGCCGCCCGTGGCATGCCGCCGCCAGGTAGCCGTGGCCACGCGCCGCCCGGCCGCGCGCCCGCGGTCGAGCAGGGCCAGCTCGTCGAGAACATCCCACGTCGGATGAAGGTCGGCGTTACCGAGACCTTTGAGGTTCGGATCGCACGCGACGACGTTGTCGATGTCGGGCGAGGCCTACCCGGTCGCGGCACGCCCCATCAGCACGCTCTGTTCATCACGCGCGCCATGAGCGTGCGGTTGCAGGGCGAGCCGGGACGTTTCTACATCGAAGCGTCATCGCCCGAGACCCAATGGACGGGATCTCGCAACGAGCACATGACCAGCGACTACGCTGTCTGGCGCTTCACTGTCATTCCCCAGCGGCGCGGATCCGCCCAACTCACGCTCGTCGTGTCATCTCGCACGATCGATCCTGACGGCATCGTCGCCGACACCAGCCTGCCGGAACAGCGCATCTCCATCCGCGTTTCAGCCAACGTCACCCGCGGCGCCAAGCGGTGGCTCGCGTGGCTGTCCGTCGCCATCCTTGGCGGTGTCATCGCCAAGCTCGGCGAGACGTTTTGGGAGCAGGGCCTGACACTCGTCCGCCAATTGCTGGCCATCTGATCATCGTTTCAGGAACGATAGACCTTCCGCCGCGTTTGCCATGCGGTGTGCAGCATTGTCGCGGCCGCGGGGAGATTGCGTGCAAATCGCGCAATCGTGATCACCTTCTGTCAGTCCCGACAAGGTGTTATCCCGTCTAGCTGGTTGACAGGCTGAGCCGCACGCGGTTTCAAGTCCGCATGAGAGTGGCGTATACGGTGAAATGATGATTGCCCCTGTGAGTTGGTTGCGTTGGAAGCTGTTGCAAAGTCGCGAGATCGGATCGCGTGAGGGTGCCAGCGGCATAGGAGCGGCAGCCGTCGCGATGGTCGCGGTCCTCGCGACCGGCGCGACCGGCCGCGCGATCCTCATCAACGAGACCACAGAGGTGCCCGCTTCGGTCACTATCGTCGGGAGCCAGATTCCCACCGCGGACGCCTGGACCGAGCGCCTTTCAGATCCCTCAGCATGGCGTGGTGGCCGCTATACCGGCGACCGCCGAGGCCGGCGATCGCTGCGACCGGATCGCGAGCCTGCCGATGAAGAGCCGTCGTGGTGGGACGACGATGAGGAGGAACGACCGCCAGAGCGCACAGGATTCAATGGCGGCACCTATCGCACGGTCTGCGTTCGCCTCTGCGACGGCTTCTTTTTCCCGATCAGCTTCGCGACGACGCCCGAGAATTTCTCCCGCGATTCCGACTCCTGCAGCGCGCGATGCGGATCACCGGCGCGCCTCTACGTCTATCCCAATCCCGGGGGCGAGCCCGAACAGATGGTCGGCCTCGATGGCAAACCCTACAGCGCGCTGAAATCGGCGTTCCTGTTCCGCACAAATTATGATGCGGCCTGCACCTGCAAAGCACAGCCCTGGTCTCAGGAAGCGCTCGCGCGCCATCGCGCCTTCGCGGAGGCACGCAAGAAGGCCGATACGCGGACAGTGGCTCGGACCATCCGGTCGGAGCAGCCCGCCAACCCGCGCCAAGCCGGGGCAGCAACCGAGACGAGCGGCTCGGCGGCATCCGTGCGGCCGGGTGGCGCAATGCTGCTCGGCGCCGATCAACCGCCGCCGCGCGCGTTTAGGAAGTCCGAGGTTCAGCCGAAAGCCGCCAGCCGCAGCGGCGGATCTTCCCGTGGCCGCAGCGACTGGCAGCGCCGCGCCTTCACCGGCGACTGACCGGGCCCAGGTTTTACGCCAGCAGATCTCGCAGCATCGGAATGAGTGGCAGATCTGCCGGCGGCATCGGGTAGTCGACAAGCTTCAGAGGTCGCACCCATTTGACACGCTGCCCCTCGCGCGGCGTGATTTCGCCCTCCCAGTTGCGGCAGAGGTAGAGCGGCATCAGCAGGTGAAAGTCCGCATAGCTGTGGCTCGCGAACGTATACGGCGCCAGGCATTCCTCGCACACGTCGATGCCGAGTTCCTCGGCGAGTTCGCGGATAAGCGCAGCCTCCGGCGTCTCACCCGGCCCGACCTTGCCGCCCGGAAACTCCCACAAGCCAGCCATCGACTTTCCCGCCGGCCGCTCGGCGATCAGCACGCGGTTGTCGACATCGATCAGCGCCGCGGCGACGACAAGCACAACGGGACGTCCGGTCACGAATGAACTTCCTCTTGATGGTCGATGCGGCAGACTCATAGCGCGCCAACGCACCAACACAAGGCGGATCATTTGTGGGATCGCGCCTGCGCCGCGAGTGGGGCCTCAGCCCCACGCCCCGATTGGGGGACACCCCCAAACCCCCGCCATTTTTATTTTCAGATTGGCATATTGTAGCGGCCGAAGGCCGCAACGTGAAATCTCCATCCGTCGTGGATACGACCCGCGGCCGCGGTAGCCGAAGGCGTTGCGGACCGCGCCAACAAAAAGGCGGGCGCGAGGCCCGCCTTTTCTGTCTTCCGATTACATGCCAGCCGGCTTGTTCGGCTCGCCAGCCGGTGCTTCCGGCGGCGGTGGATTGTTGCGGCGGTCGGTCATGAACTGATCGAACTCAGCCTTGTCCTTGGCCATCCGCAGGCGATCGAGGAAGCCCTGGAAATCTTTGGCCTCATCCTCGAGCCGCCGGATCGTATCGGCGCGATACTCGTCGAAAGCGCGATTTCCCGTCGAGTACTGCGGGCCAGACGGGCCCATCCACTTCCCGAACTTCTCTTTGAACATGTGTTCCCGCCATTCACCGCGCTGATGCCGCCTTCCGCAACCCATGCGTCCGCTCCATATGATGTAGGCCAGGATGGCTAAGCCGATCGGCCAGAAAACGATGAAGCCGACCACCATCAGTGCAATCCAAGCCGGACGCCCGAAGTCATCGAGCTTCATGGCCATTTGGTTCATCGTGCGCTCCCTGACGTTGCTGTCACCACCCGAGGAATGAACTC
>LNFM01003351.1_pt1 | contig 31685 bp, 42 predicted proteins | sample 596031 | NCBI WGS metagenome assembly LNFM01 (sample SAMN04254537, study PRJNA301005) | activated carbon metagenome | isolation source: dual media filters at the Ann Arbor, Michigan drinking water treatment plant | place: USA: Ann Arbor | reverse complement strand
AGCTGATCTGCCCGATCGCCATGGAAGAAGGTCTGCGCTTCGCTATCCGTGAAGGCGGTCGTACCGTCGGCGCCGGCGTCGTCGCTAAGATCATTGAATAAGGCTTAGCGCCGATTCAATAATTGCAAAGTCATTCGAAGGGGAGTGTCCCTCTCTTTCGAATGCAGCCCAAAACCTAAGTATTGGTATTGAGGCGAATTAATACTTGCAAGTAGTTTGAAAGCGCGGTACACTCGCGCCCTTTCGTGTTTCACGGATGCAGATCGCATCCAGGTGCGCAGCGGGTTTTGCCGCTGGTGCCTTAGCTCTTTAAGGAATTGTTGTCATGCAAAGTCAAAAGATTCGTATCCGCCTCAAGGCTTTCGATTATCGTTTGATCGATCAGTCTGCACTTGAGATTGTTGATACTGCAAAGCGTACCGGCGCAGTTGTGCGTGGTCCGGTTCCGCTGCCAACGCGTATTGAGCGTTTCGACGTGCTGCGTTCCCCGCACGTGAACAAGACCTCGCGCGACCAATTCGAAATTCGTACCCATCTGCGCCTGATGGACATCATCGATCCGACCGATAAGACGGTTGATGCGCTGATGAAGTTAGATCTCCCGGCTGGCGTGGATGTCGAAATCAAGTTGCAATAAGTTTTACTTGGCGGCCCGCATGCGAGTCGCCTTTGCTGTTTCTTAGTTTTAAACATTGTTGTTGTAGTTTTTACTCAGCGCCCAGCCAATCGTAGCGGGGCATTTGGAGAATAAAATGAGTCTAGGCCTTGTCGGACGCAAGGTCGGCATGACGCGTATTTTCGCGGATGATGGTTCCACCATCCCCGTGACCGTACTCGATGTGTCGAACAATCGCGTCACACAAATCAAGACGCCTGAAACTGACGGCTATGCCGCAGTCCAGGTGACCTTTGGCAAGCGCCGCGCCAGCCGTGTTAATAAGGCTGCTGCGGGCCACCTCGCCAAAGCCGGTGTTGAAGCCGGTGAAGTGTTGAAAGAATTCCCGGTCGCTCAGGATCAGCTTGCTAGCCTTAAGGCTGGTGATGTGATTGCTGTGTCGATCTTTGCTGTCGGCCAAAAGGTCGATATCAGCGGTACTACCATCGGTAAGGGGTTTGCTGGCGCCATTAAGCGTCACCACTTCTCCTCGCAGCGTGCCAGCCACGGTAACTCCGTGTCGCACAATGCGCCGGGTTCGATCGGTATGGCGCAAGATCCGGGTCGCGTTTTCCCGGGTAAGCGCATGGCTGGTCATCTGGGCGATGCTGCCGTTACCACGCAAAATCTCGAAATCGTTCGCATCGACGAAGCCCGCCAGCTCCTGCTGGTAAAGGGTGCAGTCCCAGGTGCGCGTAACGGTGACGTGGTCGTGCGTCCTGCTGTGAAGGGGGCATGATGGAACTGAATGTCATTAATGATCAAGGCCAGAAGTCGGCGACTGTAAGCGCCTCTGATGCCTTGTTTGCTCGTGAGTACAACGAAGCGCTGATTCATCAGCTGGTTGTTGCCTACCAAGCCAATGCGCGCTCAGGCAATCGTAAGCAGCTGACTCGCGCTGAAGTGCATCACAGCACCAAGAAGCCATTCAAGCAAAAGGGTACGGGTAATGCTCGTGCAGGTATGACCTCCAGCCCATTGTGGCGTAGTGGTGGTCGTGCTCACCCGAATTCGCCGGATGAGAACTTCAGCCAAAAGATCAACCGCAAGATGTACCGCGCTGGTATTGCTGCCATTCTTTCGCAGCTCGCACGTGAGGATCGCCTGTCGGTTGTGAATGATCTGTCGCTGGCTGCGCCAAAGACCAAGCTGTTGGCTGAAAAGCTTAAGGGCATGGGTCTGGAGTCTGTGTTGCTGGTGACTGATACCATTGATTCGAACCTTGAGTTGGCGTCCCGCAACCTGCCGAATGTGCTGGTGCTTGAAGCTCATCAAGCTGACCCGGTGTCGCTGATTCGCTTCTCCAAGGTGGTGTTCACCAAGGGTGCAGTGAGCAAGATTGAGGAGATTCTGGCATGAGTAACTTCAATCAAGAGCGTCTGCTGCAAGTCCTGGTTGCCCCGCAAATTTCCGAAAAGGCAACGTTCATTGCAGACAAGAATGAACAAATCGTCTTTATCGTGACCCCTGATGCGACCAAGCCTGAAATCAAGGCTGCTGTCGAGTTGCTGTTCAAGGTCAAGGTTGCTTCTGTGCAGACTGCTACCCAAAAGGGTAAGGTCAAGCGCTTCGGTCGCTTCAGTGGTCGTCGCAGCGATGTGAAGAAGGCTTTTGTGTGCCTTGAGCCCGGTCAGGAAATCAACTTCGCTGATGGAGGTGCTGCATAATGGCACTCGTTAAAGTTAAGCCGACGTCGCCTGGTCGCCGTAGCGTTGTTAAGGTTGTCAATGCCGATCTGTACAAGGGTCGTCCGGTTGCTTCGCTGCTCGAAAAGAAGACCAGCAAGGCAGGCCGTAACAACCACGGTCGTATCACCACCCGTCACCAAGGTGGTGGCCACAAGCAGCACTACCGCGTTGTTGACTTCCGTCGCAACAAGGATGGTATTCCGGCCAAGGTCGAGCGTCTTGAGTACGACCCTAACCGCAGCGCTAACCTAGCTCTGTTGCTGTACGTGGATGGCGAACGCCGCTACATCATTGCCCCGAAGGGTATTGCTGTTGGTGCCGCGATCATGAGTGGTTCTGAGGCTCCGATCAAGTCGGGCAATGCACTTCCGATCCGCAACATCCCAGTGGGTTCGACCATTCACTGTATCGAAATGCTGCCGGGCAAGGGCGCGCAAATCGCCCGTTCCGCTGGTACGTCGGCTCAGTTGCTAGCGCGTGAAGGCATCTACGCGCAAGTGCGTCTGCGCTCCGGTGAAATTCGTCGCGTGCATGTTGATTGCCGTGCCACCATCGGTGAAGTTGGCAACGAGGAACATTCGCTGCGCTCCATCGGTAAGGCAGGTGCAATGCGTTGGCGTGGTGTTCGTCCGACCGTTCGCGGTGTGGTGATGAACCCGGTCGATCACCCGCACGGTGGTGGTGAAGGTAAGACCGGCGAAGGCCGTGTCCCAGTTAGCCCGTGGGGTACCCCAGCTAAGGGTTACCGTACCCGTAGCAACAAGCGCACGAACAATATGATTGTTCAGCGTCGCCACAAGCGTTAAGGATAAGACATGGCACGTTCAGTCAAAAAGGGCCCGTTCGTCGACGCCCATTTGCTCAAGAAGGTCGATGCAGTCCGCACCTCCAGCGATAAGCGCCCGGTTAAGACCTGGTCGCGTCGTTCGACGGTACTGCCTGATTTCATCGGCTTGACCATCGCAGTGCATAACGGCAAACAGCATATTCCGGTCTTCATTTCGGAAAACATGGTTGGCCATAAGCTTGGCGAGTTCGCCCTGACCCGTACTTTCAAGGGTCATACCGGCGGCAAGAAAGCCAAGAAGTAAGGAGTGATGATGGAAACCAATGCAACTTTGCGCGGTGTTCATCTGTCTGCCCAGAAGGGTCGCCTCGTGGCTGACCAAATCCGTGGCAAGTCGGTAGAACAAGCACTCAACATCCTGGCATTCAGCCCCAAGCGTGGTGCTGCAATCATCAAGAAGGTGCTCGAGTCGGCAATCGCCAACGCCGAACACAATGATGGTGCAGACATTGATGCGCTGAAGGTTTCGCGCATCTACGTGGAAAAGGGTACTTCGATGAAGCGTTTCACCGCACGGGCCAAGGGCCGCGGTAATCGCATCCTCAAGCAAACCTGCCACATCTACCTCACGGTCGGTGCTTAAGGAGAAGTTATGGGACAGAAAATTCACCCGACCGGATTCCGCCTCGCGGTAACGCGTAACTGGAACTCCAAGTGGTTTGCTACGAGCAAGAACTTCCCGCAGATGCTGAAGGAAGACATCGATGTTCGTGAGTACCTGAAGAAGAAGTTGGCACACGCCTCTGTTGGTCGCGTCGTTATTGAGCGTCCAGCCAAGAACGCTCGTGTCACCGTTTATAGCGCCCGTCCGGGTGTTGTTATCGGTAAGAAGGGCGAGGACATTGAAAGCCTCAAGGCTGATCTGCAAAAGCGTATGGGCGTACCCGTCCATGTGAACATCGAAGAAATCCGCAAGCCGGAAATCGATGCTCAGCTGATCGCTGATTCGATCGCTCAACAGCTTGAGAAGCGAATCATGTTCCGTCGCGCTATGAAGCGTGCCATGCAAAACGCCATGCGTTTGGGTGCCCAAGGCATCAAGATCATGTCGGCTGGCCGTCTGAATGGTGCAGAAATTGCACGTACCGAGTGGTATCGCGAAGGCCGTGTGCCGCTGCATACCCTGCGTGCTGATATCGACTACGCAACTTCGGAAGCGTCGACGACCTACGGCATTATCGGTATCAAGGTGTGGGTGTTCAAGGGTGAAATGCTTGGCAAGAACGAGCAGCCTGTAGCCGCCGCCCCGGAAGCCGAAGACAAGCGCCCGCGCCGTGATGGCAAGCCGGCCGCCCGTCCGCGTAAGGCATCTGATGCCAAGCCGGAAGGTGCTGCTGATGATGCCAAGAAGGCACCGGTCAAGCGCGTGCGCAAGGCAGTCGCCAAGACTGACGGCGCTGCAGAGACCAAGGAGTAATAAGCCATGCTGCAACCATCACGCAGAAAATATCGCAAGGAACAAAAAGGCCGTAACACGGGTGTTGCTACTCGTGGTGCCAAGGTGAGCTTCGGTGACTTCGGTCTCAAGGCTGTTGGCCGCGGCCGTCTGACTGCACGTCAGATCGAAGCTGCCCGTCGTGCCATGACCCGTCACATTAAGCGTGGCGGCCGTATCTGGATCCGTGTCTTCCCGGACAAGCCGATTTCCAAGAAGCCGGCTGAAGTTCGGATGGGTAACGGTAAGGGTAGCCCGGAGTATTGGGTTGCTGAAATCCAGCCGGGCAAGGTTTTGTATGAAATGGACGGCGTGGACGAGACGCTGGCGCGCGAGGCTTTCCGCCTGGCTGCCGCTAAGCTGCCAATCGAAACCACTTTCGTCGTGCGCCAACTGGGGTAAGCCATGAAAGCAAGTGAACTGAAGAGCAAGAGCGAAGCTGAGCTGCAGAAAGAGCTGCTGGAACTGCGTAAGACGCAATTCTCGCTGCGCATGCAGGGGGCTACCCAGCAACTGACGAATACCAGCCAGATTGGCAAGGTGCGCAAGGATATCGCGCGCGTCAAGACCATTCAGCATCAGAAGGCGAGCGGAAAATGAGCGAAACTAGCGAAAAAATCCACCGCACACTGGTTGGTCGTGTGGTGAGCGATAAGATGAACAAGACAGTGACAGTGCTGGTCGAGCGTAAGGTAAGGCATCCGCTCATCGGCAAGATCATGGTCAAGTCCAAGAAGTACCATGCTCACGTCGAGGGCCTGGAGGCCGGTGAAGGCGATCTCGTGCAAATCGAGGAGTGCGCACCGATTTCCAAGACCAAGGCATGGCGTGTAACGTCTGTAATGGAAAAAGCCCGCATCGCTTGATCGGCTTTTTTTGCAGTAAATGTAAATAGTAGTTGACAGGGTAGGGGCGGGCTGTCAAAATCTCGCCTCTTTTCTGCTGCTTCGGCTGGGCTTTCTTGGTCCGGCTGTTTTTCAACCCGAACGGGTTCCAAGACTGACTGCTGGTTGCGCGAGCGCCGGTGGGACAAGTTGGAGATATAAATTAAATGATCCAAATGCAATCGGTTCTGAACGTTGCCGACAACACCGGCGCGCGTTCGGTGATGTGCATCAAGGTGCTGGGCGGCTCTAAGCGTCGCTATGCTGGCATCGGTGATGTCATCAAGGTCAGCATCAAGGATGCTGCACCACGTGGGCGTGTCAAAAAGGGCGAAGTTTATAACGCCGTGGTGGTTCGTACCGCCAAGGGTGTTCGTCGCTCAGATGGTTCGCTTGTTAAGTTCGATGGCAATGCTGCCGTCTTGCTGAATAACAAGCTTGAGCCGATTGGCACGCGTATTTTTGGGCCGGTCACGCGTGAGCTTCGTACTGAGAAGTTCATGAAGATCGTCTCGCTGGCGCCAGAAGTTCTGTAAGGGGTGCGCGCATGAACAAGATTCGTACGGGCGACGAGGTCGTCGTCCTCACTGGCAAAGACAAGGGCAAGCGTGGCGCTGTCACGCAGTGGCTCGGTGATAAGGTCGTTGTGGCTGGTATCAACCGTGTCAAGAAGCATGTCAAGCCAAACCCGGTTAGGGGTGAAAACGGTGGCATCATCGAAAAAGAGATGCCGATCCAGATTTCCAACGTAGCGCTGTTCAACCCGGCCACCCAAAAGGCGGATCGTGTTGGCTTCAAGCTGCTGGACGATGGTCGCAAGGTTCGCTTCTTTAAGTCGAACGGCGAAGTCGTCGACGCTGCATAAGGAACTGACATGGCTCGCTTGCAACAATTTTACAAAGAGACCGTGACGGCTGAATTGCAGAGGCAATTCAACTACACCTCGGTTATGGAAATTCCGCGCATCACCAAGATCACTCTTAATATGGGTGTGGGTGAGGCTGTGGGTGACAAGAAAGTGCTTGAACACGCTGTTGCTGATATGACCAAGATCGCCGGTCAAAAGCCAGTGATCACCAAGGCCAAGAAAGCAATCGCCGGTTTCAAAATCCGTGAGGGTTATCCGATTGGTTGTATGGTTACCCTGCGTGGTACCAGCATGTATGAATTCCTTGATCGCTTGGTGACGGTAGCGCTGCCGCGTATCCGTGACTTCCGTGGTATCTCGGGCAAGGGTTTTGACGGTCGTGGCAACTACAACGTCGGTTTCAAGGAACAGATCATCTTCCCGGAAATCGAGTACGACAAGATCGATGCGCTGCGCGGCATGAACGTCAGCATTACCACCACTGCGAAGACGGATGCGGAAGCCAAGGCGCTTCTCGCCGCTTTCAAGTTCCCGTTCAAGAACTGAGGGAAACATGGCGAAACTTGCACTTATCAATCGTGAAGCGAAGCGTGCCAAGATGGTGGCGAAATATGCCGCCAAGCGTGCTGCGCTGAATGCAATCATTGACAATGCCAAGCTGTCGGATGAGGAGCGCCAAGCTGCGCGCCTCAAGCTCCAACAGCTTCCGCGTGATTCTGCACCGACACGTCAGCGTAATCGCTGTGCGCTAACCGGTCGTCCGCGTGGCGTGTTCCGTAAATTTGGTCTGGGCCGGATGAAGTTGCGCGATATCGCTATGCGCGGCGAAATTCCAGGCATGACCAAGGCCAGCTGGTAAGGAGATCGACAAATGAGTATGACTGATCCGATCGCCGATATGCTGACCCGTATCCGTAATGCACAGATGGCTGAGAAGGCCGCTGTCACCATGCCTTCGTCGAAGCTCAAGGTGTCGATCGCCAAGGTGCTGAAGGATGAGGGCTATATCGACGACTTCGCTATCCGTGAAAACGGTGGCTTGTCCCAGCTTGATATTGCGCTGAAGTACTACGCTGGCCGCCCGGTCATTGAGCGTATTGAGCGCATTTCTAAGCCTGGTCTGCGTGTGTACAAGGGTGCGAATGATTTGCCCCGTGTCATGAATGGCCTGGGTATCGCCATTGTTTCCACCCCCAAGGGTGTGATGACTGACAGCAAGGCACGTGCCGGCAACATCGGCGGCGAAGTCCTCTGCGTCGTGGCGTAAGGAGATATGACAATGTCACGCGTTGCAAAATATCCCGTTGAACTGCCGCAAGGCGTTGATGTCACCATTGCTGGTGGCGAAGTCAGCGTCAAGGGTCCTCTGGGCACCCTAAAGCAGCCTCTGCTCCCGTCTGTGACCATCGAGAAGGAAGGTTCTTCTCTGCAGGTTAAGGCTGTTGCTGGTGCTGTTAATGCAGGTGCCATGTCTGGTACCCAGCGCGCACTGTTGAACAACATGGTGATCGGTGTTAGCAAGGGCTTCGAGCGCAAGCTGACCCTGGTTGGCGTGGGTTACCGTGCGCAGGCACAGGGCGACAAGCTGAACTTGAGCTTGGGCTTCTCGCATCCGGTGGTGCATGACATGCCGCAAGGCATCAAGGTCGAGACCCCTACTCAGACCGAGATCATCATCAAGGGTATCAACAAACAAGTGGTTGGCCAGGTGGCTGCCGAGATTCGTGCTTATCGTTCACCAGAGCCTTACAAGGGCAAGGGTGTTCGTTACTCCGACGAAACGGTTGCCATCAAGGAAACCAAGAAGAAGTAAGGGCGATAGATTATGGACAAAAAAGAAACTCGTCTGCGCCGCGCGCGCAGGACCCGTCTCAAGATCGCCGAGCTCAAGGTGGCTCGTCTGGCGGTGCATCGCACCAACAGCCACATCTACGCCCAGATCTTCTCCGGTTGCGGCACGCAAGTGCTGGCAGCTGCTTCCACTGCTGAAAAGGCAGTCAGCACCCAGTTGGCAAACGGCGGCAACGTCGCAGCCGCTACCGTTATCGGCAAGCTAATTGCTGAGCGCGCGAAGGCCAAGGGTGTGGAAGAAGTTGCTTTCGATCGTTCCGGGTTCCGTTACCACGGTCGCGTCAAGGCGCTGGCCGAAGCCGCCCGCGAAGGCGGCCTCAAGTTCTAAGCGAGATTAAAAATGGCTAAACCGCAAGGTAAAAAGCAGCAACAGGCGCAGGAAGAACGCGACGACGGCTTGCGCGAGAAAATGGTTGCGATCAACCGCGTCACGAAGGTTGTGAAGGGTGGTCGTATCATGGGTTTCGCAGCATTGACCGTGGTTGGTGATGGCGACGGTGCTGTTGGTATGGGCAAGGGCAAGTCCCGCGAAGTGCCGGTGGCTGTGCAAAAGGCAATGGACGAAGCTCGTCGCAAGATGAATAAGGTCAGCCTGAAGTCCGGCACCCTGCAGCACACTGTCACTGGCAAGCACGGCGCAGCCGTGGTGTTGATGCAACCGGCCTCGCCGGGTACCGGCATCATCGCTGGTGGTCCGATGCGTGCAGTGTTCGAAGTGATGGGTGTGACTGACGTTGTGGCCAAGTGCTTGGGTTCTACCAACCCATACAACGTGGTTCGTGCAACCCTGAACGGCCTGTTTGCAACCAGCACCCCGTCGGAAATTGCCGCCAAGCGTGGTAAGACCGTCGCTGAAATTCTGGAGTAAGCACATGTCCGACAAGAAGATCAAGGTCACGCTCGTCAAGAGCCTGATCGGTACCAAGCAGGATCATCGTGCCACCGTGCGTGGTCTGGGTCTGCGTAAGCTTAATAGCAGCGCGCTCCTGGAAGATACCCCATCGGTTCGCGGCATGATCCACAAGGTGTCCTACCTCGTCAAAGTTGAGGGCTAATAGATCATGGAACTGAATACAATCAAGCCGGCTGACGGCGCTACGCACTACAAGAAGCGTGTTGGTCGTGGTATCGGTAGTGGCCTTGGCAAGACTGCTGGTCGCGGCCATAAAGGTCAGAAGTCCCGTGCTGGTGGCTTCCACAAGGTTGGTTTTGAGGGCGGTCAAATGCCGCTGGCACGTCGTCTGCCAAAGCGTGGCTTTGTCTCGCTGACCGCTGGCCGCAATGCCGAAGTGCGTTTGTCTGAGCTGGAAAAGCTACCAGTTGATCAAGTCGATCTGCTGACCTTGAAGCAAGCAGGTGTAATCCCTGCTGACTCGTTGTCGGCAAAGGTGATTTTGTCCGGCGCGCTGACCAAGAAGATCGTTCTGCGCGGCGTTGGTGCTACTAAAGGCGCTAAGGCAGCCATCGAAGCTGCCGGTGGCAGCGTCGCAGCTGACTAAGTAACAAGGTAAGGTTTCGTGGCGACAGCAACTCCAGCCCTAGGCAAGACCGGTAAGTTTGGTGATCTGTGGAGCCGTTTATGGTTCCTGCTCGGCGCATTGGTTGTGTACCGCATTGGTGCGCATATCCCAGTGCCTGGTATTGATCCGCTAAAGCTTGCCGAGCTTTTTCAGAGCCAACAAGGCGGCATCCTCGGGGTGTTCAATTTGTTCTCGGGCGGTGCGCTGTCGCGCTTTACCATCTTCGCGTTGGGCATCATGCCTTACATTTCTGCCTCGATCATCATGCAGTTGATGACGATCGCTCTGCCGCAGTTTGAAGCGCTGAAGAAGGAGGGTGAAGCCGGTCGCCGCAAGATTACGCAATATACGCGCTACGGCACTGTAGCGTTGGCCTTGTTTCAAGGGATTGGCATTGCGGTCGCACTTGAAGCGCAACCTGGCCTAGTTCTCGATCCTGGCATGTTGTTCCGTTTTACAGCAGTGATGACCTTGCTGACCGGCACCATGTTTCTTATGTGGCTGGGTGAGCAAATCACTGAGCGTGGTTTAGGTAATGGCATTTCCATCATTATCTTCGCGGGTATTGTGTCCGGTTTGCCGAGTTCGCTTGGCGGTTTGTTTGAGTTGATTCGCACTGGGTCAATGCATCCTTTGGCTGGTTTGTTCATTTGCCTGCTTGTGGTTGCAGTTACTTATGTTGTCGTTTTCGTTGAACGTGGCCAGCGTAAGATTCTGGTTAACTACGCGAAGCGCCAAGTGGGTAACAAGATTTATGGTGGACAGAGCTCCCATCTGCCGTTGAAGCTGAATATGTCGGGTGTGATTCCGCCGATCTTTGCATCATCGATCATTTTGTTCCCAGCGACAGCGGCGAGCTGGTTCAGCTCAGGTAACGAAAGCATGCGTTGGTTGAAGGACGTGGCGGCTACGTTGTCACCCGGTCAACCGATCTATGTAATGTTGTATGCGCTGGCAATTGTTTTCTTCTGTTTTTTCTACACGGCGTTGGTTTTCAATTCACGTGAGACTGCCGACAATCTGAAGAAAAGTGGTGCGTTTGTCCCTGGCATCCGCCCAGGTGAACAAACCTCCAAGTACATTGACAAGATACTGATGCGCTTGACCCTTGTGGGCGCGATTTACATCACGATTGTTTGTTTGTTACCCGAGTTTTTGATTCTCAAGTGGAATGTACCGTTTTACTTTGGTGGTACAAGTCTGTTGATTATCGTTGTAGTAACCATGGACTTCATGGCACAAGTTCAGGCTTACCTGATGTCGCACCAGTACGAAAGCCTGTTGAAAAAAGCTAATTTCAAGGGCCAGGGTCTGCCTGGTCGTTAAAAAGGTTTATGTCGAAGGAAGACGTTATTGAAATGCAGGGGGAGGTTGTTGAAAACCTTCCGAATGCAACCTTTAGGGTTAAGCTGGAAAATGGGCACATTGTGCTCGGACATATCTCCGGCAAGATGCGCATGCACTACATTCGCATCCTTCCCGGTGACAAGGTAACTGTACAGTTGACGCCATATGATCTGACTAAAGGTCGTATTGTGTTCCGCGCCAAGTAGTAGTGCTGGAACGATAGTCCGTTCTTTAAGAATTGTTCAATGCCTGTTCCCTCGACAGGCGGCGAAAAGCGCAAGGGGTGGCTGCCCCCGAGCAACCCGAGTAATCGGGCGTGAGTTTTAAAAGTTGTAACCGGAGACAATTATGAAAGTTCTGGCTTCAGTGAAGTGTATTTGCCGTAATTGCAAGATCATTCGGCGTAATCGCGTGGTTCGTGTCATTTGTACCGATCCTCGCCACAAGCAGCGTCAAGGTTGACGCAAAATAGTGACCTGCGATATACTCGCGGGTTTTCCGTTCCACGACGATTAGGGTGACCTAGTTATGGCCCGCATCGCAGGCGTCAATATTCCGAATCATCAGCATGCCGAAATCGCTTTGACAGCGATCTTTGGTGTCGGTCGCACCCGCGCACAGAAAATTTGTGACGCAGCAGGTGTTGTTCGTTCCAACAAAATCAAGGACCTCACGGATGCTCAACTCGAGCGTCTGCGTGAAGAGGTCGGTAAGTTCACTGTCGAAGGTGACTTGCGTCGTGAAGTCACGATGAGCATTAAGCGTCTGATGGACTTGGGCTGCTATCGCGGTCTGCGTCATCGTCGCGGTCTGCCGTGCCGTGGCCAACGTACCCGCACGAATGCTCGTACCCGTAAGGGCCCGCGCAAGTCGATCGCTGGCGCCAAGAAGTAATCAGGAACCTTAAATATGGCAAAGACTGCAGCTAAAGTCCGTAAGAAGGTCAAGAAGAACGTAGCAGAAGGTATCGCTCACGTTCACGCTTCCTTCAATAATACGATCATCACCATCACCGATCGTCAGGGCAATGCCCTGTCGTGGGCTACCTCTGGCGGCGCTGGCTTCAAAGGCTCCCGCAAGAGCACCCCGTTTGCTGCTCAGGTTGCTGCTGAAGCAGCCGGCAAGGTGGCAATTGAATGTGGTGTGAAGAACCTCGAAGTTCGCATCAAGGGTCCAGGCCCTGGTCGCGAATCGGCGGTGCGTGCCCTGAATGCCCTTGGCATTAAGATCTCGAGCATCACCGACATCACCCCGATTCCCCACAACGGATGCCGGCCGCCCAAGCGCCGCCGCATCTAATCAGGAGACGAAACCGTGGCCCGTAATCTTGATGCCAAGTGCCGTCAATGCCGCCGTGAGGGCGAGAAGTTGTTCCTCAAGGGCGAGAAGTGCTTTACCGATAAGTGCGCGATTGAGCGCCGAAGCTATGCTCCTGGCCAACACGGTCAGAAGTCTGGCGCCCGTCTGTCCGGCTATGGTCAGCAACTGCGTGAGAAACAAAAGATTCGCCGTACGTATGGCGTTCTAGAGCGTCAATTCCGCAAGACCTTCGCCATTGCCGAAAGCCGCAAGGGTCAGACTGGTGAGAACCTCCTGCAATTGCTGGAAGCTCGCTTGGACACCGTTGCTTACCGTATGGGTTTTGGTGCTTCGCGCGCTGAATCCCGTCAGGTTGTGCGTCATAACGGCGTGCTGGTTAACGGCAAGCGTGTGAACATCCCTTCCTACGTTGTCCGTGCGGGCGATGTGGTTGAACTGACCGAAGCTGCTCGTGGCCATCTGCGCACTAAGGCTGCTCTGGCTGCTGCTGAATCACGTGGCTTCCCTGAGTGGGTGAGTGTGGATGTCAAGGCTGCTAAGGGTACTTTCAAGGCACTGCCGCAACGCGCCGAGCTTTCCTCGTCGCTGAACGAAGGCCTCGTGGTCGAACTCTACTCGCGCTAATCGAATGTGACTGGCGATACGGGCATAGGATAACTATGGCCCGTATCGTCGTTGCTATTTAACGAAGGAATGCAGATGCAAAGCAGTGCTCTTCTGAAACCGCGCATCATTGACGTACAGACTCTGTCGCCGGTGCACGCCCGCGTCGTCATGGAACCGTTTGAGCGTGGCTACGGCCATACGCTCGGCAACGCCCTGCGTCGTATTCTTCTGTCCTCGCTGCCAGGTGCAGCAGTGACCGAAGTTTCGATCGAAGGCGTGCTCCATGAGTACTCGACGCTTGATGGTGTCCGCGAAGACGTCGTTGATGTCCTTCTGAACCTGAAGGGTGTTGTATTCAAGTTGCAGAATCGTAGCGAAGTCCAACTGACCCTCGCCCGTAACGGCGAAGGTGTAGTCAAGGCTGGCGATATTGAACTGCCACATGATGTCGAAATCATCAATCCAGATCACGTGATTGCTCACGTTGCTCCTGGCGGCAAGCTCAGCATTCAACTGACCGTGGAAACTGGTCGTGGTTATGTGCCTGCCAATACCCGCCCGCAAGACAAGGAAAGCAAGGCGATTGGCCGCATCCTGCTGGATGCTTCCTACAGCCCTGTTCGCCGTGTCAGCTACGCAGTTGAGTCGGCTCGTGTCGAACAACGTACCGATCTTGACAAGCTGATTATCGATATCGAGACCAGCGGTGCTGTTGATCCTGAAGAGTCGATCCGTCATTCGGCTCGTCTGCTGATGGAACAACTGTCGGCGTTTGCTGATCTGGAAGGTACCCCATCGGCACCTGAAGCCAAGGCCACCACAACTGTTGATCCAGTTCTGATGCGCCCGGTTGATGATCTGGAGCTGACTGTGCGTTCGGCTAATTGCCTCAAAGCTGAAAACATCTATTACATCGGTGATCTGATTCAACGCACCGAGACTGAGCTTCTCAAGACCCCGAACCTGGGTCGTAAGTCGCTGAACGAAATCAAGGAAGTCCTCGCTTCGCGTGGTCTGACCCTTGGCATGAAGCTCGAGAACTGGCCTCCGGTCGGTCTCGAAAAAATGGGCTAAGCCGGATAAACGGATAGCTCGACTGGGGGTGACGACATTTCGTTGCCCCCTTGTTTTAACTGAACAACAAAAACAATTAACCGACGACTTGCATTGCGCGGTCGCCGTATAAAAAGGAAATAGAAATGCGTCACGGAAACGGACTTCGTAAGCTCAATCGTACTTCGTCACATCGCGCTGCGATGCTGCGCAACATGGCTAACTCCCTGCTGCGTCACGAAGCTATCAAGACCACTGTGCCTAAGGCCAAGGAACTGCGCCGCGTTGTCGAGCCGCTGATCACCCTGGGCAAGAAGCCGAGCTTGGCTAACCGCCGTCTGGCCTTTGACCGCACGCGTGATCGTGAAATGGTCGTCAAGCTGTTTGATGTGCTGGGCCCACGTTTCGCAAACCGCAATGGCGGCTATCTGCGTATCCTCAAGATGGGTTTCCGTCTCGGTGACAATGCACCGATGGCTTATGTCGAGTTGCTGGATCGTCCAGAACAGACCGAAGCTGTTGAAGTGGCTGACGCTGAGTAACTCAGTCGTTTAGTAAATAAAAAAGCCGACGTAAGTCGGCTTTTTTATTGCCTGCTGCTTAGCATAGAAGCCGTGTGCTAATCGGCAACAATGCTCGCCACCTGATCTTCCTGAATCTGTAAGGCCCACATCTGGGCATACATCCCACCAGCCTCAAGCAGTTCGCGATGACTACCGCGTTCGATGACTTTGCCTTGATCAAGTACCAGGATTTGGTCCGCTTTCATGACGGTGGATAAGCGGTGTGCAATGATCAAGGTGGTGCGTCCTTGAGCAGCAAACTCAAGTTGTTCTTGAATAGCCTGTTCTGTCTTGGAGTCGAGTGCTGAGGTGGCCTCATCGAAGATCAGAATGGGCGGATTCTTGAGCAGCGCCCTAGCAATCGCCACCCGTTGTTTTTCACCGCCAGAAAGCTTGAGGCCACGCTCACCGACTTGTGTGAGATATCCATCAGGTAGGTGCGATATGAAGCCATCGAGCTGAGCAGCTTTGGCCGCAGCATAGACTTCGTCCTCATTGGCCGTGGGGCGTCCATACTGAATGTTATAAAACAGCGTGTCGTTGAACAGAACCGTATCCTGCGGGACGATACCAATGGCAGCGCGCAAGGTCGCTTGCGTCAACGTGCGAATATCCTGTCCGTTAATGCGGATGTGACCACTGCCCACATCGTAGAAGCGATAAAGCAAGCGTGCGAGCGTGGATTTACCAGAGCCGCTATGGCCAACTACCGCGAGGGAGCTACCGGCTGGGATCGCAAAATCAACACTATGAAGAATCTCACGCCGACTGTCGTAACTGAAGCTGACAGCCTCAAAACGAACCTCGCAGTCGTGGGAATCAAGTGGCTGGGCATCTGGCGCGTCCTGAATCTCCAGATGTTGCTGTTTGAGGGCAAACAGACGTTCGATATCAGTCAACGCCTGACGAATTTCTCGGTATAAGACGCCGAGGAAATTGAGTGGAATGTAGAGCTGGATTAGAAATGCATTGACCAGCACGATGTCTCCGACGGTCATCCGTCCATGCGCCACACCATCTGCGGCGCGCCACATCATCAGTGCGACACCGACAGAAATAATCAGTGCTTGACCTATGTTGAGGAATGACAGGGATAACTGCGTCTTGACCTGTGCGTTTTCCCAACGCTGCATCTGTACGTCGTAGCGGTCTGCCTCCCAGCGCTCATTGTTGAAATACTTAACCGTCTCGTAGTTGAGCAGACTATCGATGGCACGACTATTCGCGGCTGAGTCAATTTCATTGGCCTCCCGGCGCAGATGCGTGCGCCAGTTGGTGACGACAATCGTGAAGGTCACATACGTAGTCAGCGTAATGACCGTGATGATGGCAAAAGACGATTCATAACGAACCAGCAAAATTCCCAGCACCAAGGCGATCTCGACCAATGTCGGCAGGATCGAGTAAATGGTGTAGCTGAGCAAAGAACCAATCGCGCGGGTACCACGCTCAATATCACGCGTGAGGCCACCGGTCTGGCGCTCCAGATGGAAGCGCAGGCTGAGCGCATGCAGGTGAGAGAACACCTGCAAAGCAATACTACGCACGGCACGCTGACTCACCCGCGCAAAGATGATTTCGCGAAGCTCACCAAATAGGGATGCCGAAAAGCGCAAGCCACCGTAAGCGGCCAAGAGGCCAAGGGGCACCAGAATCATTTGCTGTTGCGTACTCAGCGTGAGGGCATCAACGATGTCCTTAAAAATGAGCGGCACGGCCACATTGGCCAGCTTGGCTGAGATCAGGCAGGTGAGGGCGAACACAACCCGCCATTTCCATTGCCACAGATAAGGCAGCAAGGACTTGATGGTGACCCAATCCTGGCGCTTGCTGGCTGCAGAGGTGGGAGGGGGCAGGGAGGGTGATTTACGCATGCGTGATTATACGGCGCACATCGTTTGACTCCAGCGGTGAGCCGCGTACTATAAGGACATTGGCATGACTACATAAACGTTTCTACTCGAAGGTGCCGTTAAAGGTGCACGCATGAAGGAGGATGGTATGGGGTGGCTAATCCTAATGTTGGGATTTCTGATCATGCTGGCCGGCATTGTCGGCATTTTGGTTTGCGTACCCGCGATCCGTCAGCGCTGGGTAACTGCCCCTCTCTTCAAAATCTATCGCCGCTTACTGCCGATCATGTCGCAGACCGAGCGGGATGCACTGGAGGCCGGCACGGTCTGGTGGGAAGGCGAGCTGTTTGCTGGCAAGCCTGATTGGCAAACACTCCTGAACTACCCGCAGCCACGCTTGAGTGCGGAAGAGCAGAACTTCCTCGATAACGAAGTCGACACCCTGTGCCACCTGGCCGATGATTGGCAAACCACGCATCGACATCAGGACCTGTCACCCGAGGCATGGGCCTACATCAAGGCGCGTGGTTTTCTTGGCATGATTATCCCCAAGCGCTATGGTGGGCTTGAGTTCTCGGCCTATGCGCATTCGCAGGTGGTCGCGAAGTTGGCCTCCCGCTCTTCAGTTGCTGCTGTGTCGGTGATGGTACCCAACTCGCTGGGGCCAGCAGAATTGCTCCTGCATTACGGTACCGAGGCGCAGCGTGAGTATTACCTGCCACGCCTCGCCCGTGGTGAGGAAATCCCTGCCTTTGCCCTTACCAGCCCGCAAGCTGGGTCAGATGCTGCATCAATTCCGGATGTTGGATTTGTTTGCAAGGGCATGTGGAACGGGCAGGAAGTGTTGGGCATGCGCGTGACCTGGGAAAAGCGTTACATCACCTTGGGTCCGATATGTACCTTGCTTGGTCTGGCATTCCGTCTGTATGACCCCGATCATCTGCTGGGAGAAACGGAAGATATCGGCATCACCTGCGCATTGGTCCCACGCGATACGCCGGGCGTAAATATCGGTCGCCGTCACTGGCCGTTAAATGCGGTGTTCCAAAACGGTCCAAACTGGGGTGAGGATGTCTTCATGCCGCTGGACTGGATTATCGGTGGCCCCAAAATGGCCGGACAGGGCTGGCGCATGTTGATGGAGTGTCTTGCTGCAGGGCGTTCTATCTCGCTGCCCGCGTCAACGACCGGCATGGCCAAGTTGGCTGTACGTGCAACCGGCGGCTATGCGCGTGTACGTAGCCAATTCAAGACACCGATTGGCAAGTTTGAAGGGATTGAAGAAGCACTGACCCGCATGGGTGGTTATACCTACATGATGGACGCCGCGCGCATGATGACCGCTGGTGCGATTGATCTAGGCGAAAAGCCGTCAGTCGTTTCCGCTATCGTGAAATATCACGTCACTGAGATGGGGCGGGTGGTGGTCAATGATGCAATGGATGTGCTCGGCGGCAAAGGCATCTGCCTCGGTCCGAACAACTTCATGGCGCGCGCCTACCAGCAGATCCCGATTGGCATTACGGTCGAGGGCGCGAACATTCTCACGCGCAGTCTCATCATCTTCGGGCAGGGCGCGATTCGTTGCCATCCCTATGTGCTCAAGGAAATGGCGGCGGCCCGCAATACGGATCGCGACCAGGGCCTGCTCGAGTTTGATCGCGCCTTATGGGCGCATGTCGGTTTCGCTGTGAAGAACATGTTCCGATCTTTAGGTATGGCGCTGACAGGTTCCCACTTTGTCGATGTGCCGGAGAATATAGCGACAGAGACGCGTCGCTACTATCAGCAGCTCACCCGCTTCTCAGCGGCTTTTGCATTCCTAACCGATGTGTCGATGATCGTATTGGGTGGCGGCCTCAAGCGCCGAGAGAAGTTATCGGCCCGCCTTGGCGACATTCTGTCGCTGATGTATCTGGTATCGGCCACGCTCAAGCGCTATGAGGATGACGGGCGCCAGCAGGCTGATGCCCCCTTGATGCATTGGGCCATCTGGGATGCGATGTTCAAGGCACAGAATGCGTTTGAAGGCGTCCTCGCAAACTTCCCCAGCCGTTCAGTGGCATGGCTGCTGCGCCGTGTAATCTTCCCGCTTGGGCGGCCGTATGTGGTGCCGGCCGATGCACTTGGTGCGCAGGTTGCACAGCGGCTGATTGCGCCCTCGCCAACGCGTGATCGGCTCACGCACAGCATGTTTATCCCCAAGACAGAAGAAGACATCGTCGGTGCCATCGAGCATGCGCTGGAAGCCACACTGGCTGCCGAACCACTGGAGGCACGCATCCGCAATGCCCAGAAAGACGGCCGTATTCAAGGGCGCAATGCGGCCGAGCTGTTGGCAGCAGCGCGTGTCACCGGGATCATCGGTAACGGGGAAGTGGATGTGCTGGCAAGACGAGATGCGCTACGTGACCGCGTGATTCGCGTCGACCATTTCCCGCAAGATTTTGGGAGGGAGGCGGAAGCATGACCTTGTCTTTCATCTCGCCGCTTTCATTTGCCTGTTTGCGCCGTTGTGAGGATGCATCGCTATGAAGTTCGAACCGGTCTACATCGTTGATGGTGCGCGCACACCCTTTTTGAAAAGCCGGAATACGCCGGGGATGTTTTCAGCCTCAGATCTGGCGGTGTCGGCGGGGCGCAGCCTGCTGGTGCGGCAGCCGATTGCGCCGACCGATCTGGACGAAGTGATTCTCGGCTGTGCGATTCCCAGTGTGGATGAAACCAATATCGGTCGAGTAGCGGCATTACGCATGGGCTGTGGCAACAAAGTGCCGGGCTGGACCGTGATGCGCAATTGCGCTTCCGGCATGCAGGCGCTGGATTCAGCCATCGCCAATATTCAGCTCGGCCGTTCGCAGTTAGTCTTGGCCGGAGGTACAGATGCCTTGTCGCGCGCCCCCTTGCTGTTTTCGGAAGAAATGACACGCTGGTTTTCCAGCTTTTCGTCAGCACGCAGCTTGGGCGCCAAGGTTCGCTTGGCGATGAAGTTGCGGCCACGTCACTTTGCGCCGGTCATCGGCCTGTTGCGTGGTCTGACCGATCCTTTCGTTAATCTACTGATGGGTCAGACGGCAGAAAACCTTGCCTGGAAATTTGGTATCAGTCGCCGTCAGCAAGATGAGTTTGCTGCGCTCAGCCATCAGCGTGTGATTGCCGCGCAAGAAGCTGGTCATTTTGATGCTGAGATCGTTCCCATGGTGGGGCCCGATGGCGCCCCTCTGAATGCTGACGATGGTATCCGCGCCGACTCGACACCGGACAATCTTGCCAAGCTGCGCCCATTCTTTGATCGCAATTATGGCAGTGTGACAGCGGGCAACAGCTCGCAAATTACGGATGGTGCGACCTGGTTGCTGTTGGCCTCGCAAGCTGCCGTCGATCAATACGGTCTCAAGCCAATCGGCCGCATTCTCGATACGCAATGGGCCGGATTGGATCCTGCTCAGATGGGCTTAGGCCCGGTACATGCGGCAACGCCGATCCTGCAACGCCATTATTTACGGTTGAATGATCTGGATGCCTGGGAGATCAATGAGGCATTTGCAGCGCAAGTGCTGGCGTGCACGGCGGCGTGGAATGACGCCGACTATTGTCGTGAGCAGCTCGGTCTATCAGCGCCGCTGGGGCAGATCGACATGGACAAGCTGAATGTCGATGGGGGGGCGATTGCATTGGGCCACCCTGTTGGCGCATCAGGTGCGCGCATCGTGCTGCATTTGCTGCATGTGCTGCGTCGGCGCAAACAGCGTCACGGTATTGCTGCCATTTGCATTGGTGGCGGACAGGGCGGCGCGGTGTTGGTGGAGGCTTTGTCATGAGCTTTAAGAACTGGACGCTCGAACACGATGGTGAGGGCATTACCTGGGTGACGCTGAATCGCCCAGAGGCGAGTGCCAATACGTTGGCGAGCAGCGTGATGGACGAGCTCAGTGATGTGCTGGATGTGCTGGATGAAATCAAGCCCCGCGGTGTGGTGTTCCGCTCTGGCAAGAGCGCCGGGTTTATTGCAGGCGCCGATATCGAAGAGTTTAAGGGCATGGACATTCCCAAGGGCCGTGCGCTGATCAAGCGTGGTTGGGATCTGTTCAATCGGCTCGCGGCAGTGAAGTATCCAACGCTCGCGTTGATTCGCGGGCACTGCATGGGGGGTGGGCTAGAACTGGCTTTGGCCTGCCGCTATCGTATCGTCGTTGATGAGCCGGGCACACGTCTGGCATTGCCTGAGGTCAAGCTCGGCATCGTGCCGGGCTGGGGTGGCATGCTGCGCCTGCCGCGGCTGGTGGGGCCGGCTGTTGCGCTGGATATGATGCTCACAGGTCGGACTGTTGATGCACGCCGCGCCAAAAAAATAGGTCTTGCTGACGCCTGCGTGCCACCGCGTGTCATGACTCAGGCTGCTAAAAGTCTCGTCGTGTCAGGGCAGTCAGCCTATCGGCCTCCCTTGGCGCAACGCTTGCAGAATGGGCTGTTGCGGGGTTTCGTTGCTAAGCAGGCGATAAAGTCAGTCGCGCAAAAGGCCAATCCAATTCACTACCCAGCCCCCTACGCCATCATCGAGATGTGGCGCAACTACGCGGGTAATTCGCTTGAGGTTCCTGCCCATCTGACAACGTCGCTGGATGCGGTACTCAGCTCGACCACGACTGCTAATTTGGTGCGCGTATTCTTCCTGCAAGAGCGGCTGAAGTCATTCGGCAAGGTGGAAGCAGGCGCCGCTGCGAAGTTTGATCCACAGCATGTGCATGTGATTGGTGCCGGGGTGATGGGCGGCGATATTGCAGCTTGGTGTGCTTTACGAGGCTTGCGCGTCACCCTGCAAGATCAGTCGGTGGAGCGGATTGCGCCGGCTATCGTGCGCGCACAGAAAACCTTTGAGCGCAGTCTGCGCGAACCCCGCTTGGTGCGGCAAGCCCTAGACAGGCTGATTCCCGATGCGCATGGCGACGGCGTGATTCAGGCGGATGTGATTATCGAGGCGATCTTCGAGAATCTGGAAGCCAAGCAAACGCTGTTTGCCGATCTGGAGCAGCGCGCAAAACCGACAGCAATTTTGGCCAGCAATACATCGAGTCTCAAACTCGGCGATATTGCTAAGGGCTTGCGCGCACCCGAGCGATTGGTCGGTATTCACTTCTTCAACCCGGTGGCGCAGATGCAGCTGGTTGAGGTGGTCAAGGGGGCGGCAACGTTGGCCGAGCATGTGGAGCGTGCCGCCGTGTTTGTGCGCAAACTCGATAAGCTGCCCCTGCCGGTGGCCGATGCGCCGGGCTTCCTCGTCAATGCGGTGCTTGCCCCGTATCTGGAGGAGGCGATGCGTTGCGTCGATGAAGGCATCGCTCCTGAGTTGGTGGATCGTGCGGCAACCGACTTCGGTATGCCCATGGGGCCCATCGAGCTAGCTGATACTGTCGGGCTAGATATTGCCGCTAAGGTGGGCACGCAGTTGGTGAGCGGGCCGAATGGCAGCCAGCCGGGCGCGACGCCACCACAGCGTTTGAGTGAGCTGCTTGCTGCGGGTCATCTGGGGCGTAAATCAGGGCAAGGCTATTACCGCTATGTCGACGGCAAGCCGCAAAAATCTTCCGTTGCAGAGGCGGCTGAAGACCTGAGTAAGCTAACCGAACGGCTGATCCATCCCATGCTGGCGGCGGCCCAGGCGCTGGTGGCTGCCGGTGTGGTCAGTGATGCGGATGCGGCTGATGCTGGGGTGATCTTTGGGACGGGTTTTGCCCCCTTCCGCGGTGGGCCTTTGCATTATCTGGCCCGTCGTTAAGGATTTGCCCCGCGTCAGTAGCGCAAACATGGCCTAAAAACCGGCTTCCTCAGTCCTTAGGGGCCGGCAAACGCACGCTACCATTGACTAAATTTGGCCTTACTACGGGTAGCGTTTGCACTTGGACAGTATTCTCGAATTCATTGGCGACTTCGGCTGGCGTGAAGCTGTCGTGCTGTGCATCGTCCTGCTGACGGTTTATTTCGTCATCATGGTGTTGCGCTTCATGCAGCTGCCGCGGCCGGATGCGTATCGCTATGGCGACCTGAGGGCGCCCGAGATGCGTTCGCCGCCGCCCGAGTTCGATGCGCCACCGGGCACGGCCTTGGCAGGCATTTGGGAGTCGCCTACCGAGCCTAGCCTGCTACCGGCGCGTCCGGCTGCGCCACGGACGCCGAAGCCTGCCGATGCTGCACCCCCCGAAAATGATTTTGCGACCCAGCTCACGCAGAAAACACTGGAGAGCGAAGTGCGCCAGCTGCGCGACCAATTGGCCGAGTCGCGTCTCGAAATCAGTCGCATGCGTGAAGAGATGGGCAAGCTCAGTGCGGCGCAGAAGGTTTCACCGCTCTACAACGAAGCCATGGCGCTCGCAGTGCGTGGCGTCGATGCTGCCGGCGTGGCAGGTCGTTGCGGAATTTCAATTGCTGAGGCTGAACTGGTGGTGGCGCTGAGCAAGCGTCCTGAACCAGAGGCTTATGCGGAAGCAGAGGGAGAGGGCTATGGCCGAAATGAACGAATCTAGTCCCAACACAGCCGCACCTGTGGATGAGGACCAGTTGCGCCAGCGCCTGTTGCGGCGTATTGGTCTCGCCGGCGTGGTGATTGTGGCGCTGATCTCTAGTTTGGCTATTTTTGATGCTGTGTTTGTTGATCCGCCCGCTCCACCGCCGGTAGCTGTTGAGGCGGCACCTGTTGCCGTGAATCCTGACCCTCTCCCCGCCATGCCGGCTGAGCCCGCTGAGCCGATTGCAGCGACCCCCACAGTTGAGGAAAAGGTCGCTGAGGCTGCACCACCGCCTGAGGCGGCGAAGGAAACGCCACCACCAGCTGCCAAGCCGCCAGCCAACGCCATCAAGGAAATCACTAAGCCTGCACCGCGGAGTGAAGGCAAGCCTGCCCCGGTGGCAGCCCCCGAACGTACTGCTGCACCCAGCCTACCGCCGCCTCCACCAGTGCGTGAGCCGTTGGTCAGCAAGCCGGTTATTGCACAGCCCGCTAATCCGCGCCCGGTCGCAACGGCACCGATTCGTCCGCTGACTGGGGCAGATGAGGCAAGTCGCCGCTACCTCGTGCAAATGGGTGTATTCAGCAATGTCGCCAATGCCGAGGAACTGAAAGCGCGCCTCGACAAGGCAGGAATTCCCACACAGATCGAAGCACGCGTTCAAGTCGGCCCCTTTGCCAACAAGGCAGAGGCGGAGGCTGCACAAAGGAAAATGGCCGCCATGGGCCTCAACGGTTTGCTGGTCTCAGGAAGGAAATAAGTCATGACAATAACAATCAACAGCAGCCGTTACGGACTCATCGAAGTCGCCGAAGACAAAGTGATTGAGTTCGCGGCAGGTCTGCCCGGTTTCGAGGGGCTCACCCGTTTTGCCCTCTTGCATCCGGATGATGACGAACCCAAATATTTCATCCTGCACTCAACTGAAGATGCCGATGTGGCTTTCACCATTACTGATCCGGCAACCTTTGGTTTCAGTTATGAAATCGTGCTGGATGACAACATTAATGCACTGTTGCAGCAACCGGATACGCCCGAGGCGGTGGTTGATAATGCCGTATTGGTCATCCTTGCCAAAGAGGATGGCAATGGGCCGCTACGCGCCAACCTGAAAGGGCCGTTGATCCTGAATTTGAAGACTCGCCGTGGAGTACAGCACACCTTCACGCGCCTTGATTACACTATCTGAGGTTCTGTAATGACTCGCAAGATTATCTCCACACCTAATGCACCCGCTGCCATCGGCACGTATTCGCAAGCTGTGCAGGTTGAAAACTTTGTGTACATGTCCGGCCAGATTGGTCTGGACCCTGCCACCATGCTGGTGGTCGATGGCATTGATGCGCAGATCGTGCGCGTCTTTGAAAATCTTAAGGCAGTGGCTGAGGCTGCTGGCGGTACGCTCAATCATGCGGTCAAGTTCAACATCTACCTGACCGATCTAGCCAACTTCGCTAAGGTGAATGAAGTCATGGCGCGTTATCTGGCTGAGCCTTACCCCGCCCGTGCTGCGATTGGTGTTGCCTCCCTGCCGCGTGGCGCGCTGGTTGAAGCCGAGGCTGTCCTCTACCTAGGTTGATCCTCTATGGCGGGTGAGCCTACTGCGCCCGTCGCGCCAAGTCTGGCCGGCATGCCCGGCGTCAACAAAGCCGTAGCTGCCAAGCTGGCCAAGATCGGCTTGCGCAGCCAGGAAGATCTGGCGCTGCATCTGCCGCTGCGCTTTGAAGACGAGACGCTGATTACCCCCGTTGCGGCTGCACCTCCCGGTGTCAGCGTGCAATGCGAAGTCACGATCATCAGCAGCGATGTGGCTTTCCGACCACGTCGACAGTTGGTTGCGAGAGCGCAGGATGATGCCGGCGACTTGCTGGTGCTGCGCTTCCTAAACTTCTATCCAAGTCAGCAAAAGCAGCTGCAGCCCGGCGCACACCTACGTGTGTTCGGCGAAATTCGTCATGGTTTTTTTGGCGCCGAGATGGTCCATCCGCGTTGCCAGAAAGTCGAGCCCGACGAAGCCTTGCCGCAAACGCTCACGCCCGTGTACCCGACCACCGCGGGTGTGGGGCAGGGCACCATGCGGCGGCTGGTGCAGCGCGCCCTGACGGTGGCCGATCTTTCGGAAACGCTGCCGGAAGCGCTGCTGAGAACACACAAGCTCGCACCGTTTGCTGACAGCGTGCGTTTGTTGCATCAACCACCCCATGTCGAGTTTGGTGAGTCAATTGAGCGCGTGCAGCAAGCAGCATGGCAGCGCGTACGGTTTGATGAGTTGCTGGCGCAACAAATTTCTCTGCGGCGCGCTTATGTCCGTCGCCGCGAGCACACTGCGCCTCGGCTGCCCTCAACAGGCGAGCTTACCAATGCACTGCTGACAAGCTTGCCGTTTGCGCTCACTGCCGCACAGCAGCGTGTGTGCACTGAAATCCGCCAAGACCTTGCCCAAGCCCATCCGATGCAGCGTTTGTTGCAAGGTGATGTGGGGAGTGGGAAGACAGTGGTGGCTGCGTTGGCGATGTTGCAAGCGGTCGAGAACGGCTATCAGGCTGCATTGATGGCACCGACCGAAATCTTGGCTGAGCAGCACTACCTCAAGCTGCAACAATGGCTGCCGCCCCTAGGGATAGAAGTCGCTTGGCTGACAGGTAGCCTTAAGAAAAAAGACAAGACTGCCATGTTGGAAGCGGTTGCCAGCGGTCAGGCGCGCGTGGTGGTGGGAACGCACGCCTTGATCGAAGATACCGTCTCCTTCAAACAGCTTGGCCTCGCAGTGATTGATGAGCAACATCGATTTGGCGTCCGTCAGCGGCTGGCTTTGCGTCAGAAGACCATTCAGGTCGAGACGACGAGCGGCGCTGCCGATACTGCGGGACCGACAGGAACTGCCGGCACGGCGTCTTCTGTCCATCAGCTGATGATGTCCGCCACCCCCATCCCGCGCACGCTGGCGATGAGCTTGTATGCCGACCTAGATGTATCAGTGATTGACGAGCTTCCGCCGGGCCGCACCCCTATCCGTACCCGCTTGGTCACTGCGGCGCGGCGTGAAGAGGTTGTCGCCCGCGTGCATGAAGCCTGCCTCGGTGGGCATCAGGCCTACTGGATTTGTCCGTTGGTGGATGAAAGCGAAACGCTCGATTTACAGAACGCCATCGCGACTTATGAGGCCCTGCGCACTGAGCTGCCGGACATCCATGTTGGGCTGGTGCATGGCCGCATGAAGGCCGACGAAAAGTCAGCGACAATGGAAGCCTTTGGGCGGAATGACATTCAGTTGTTGGTATCGACCACTGTGATTGAAGTGGGGGTGGATGTGCCGAACGCGACCCTGATGGTGATCGAGCATGCTGAGCGGTTTGGCTTGGCGCAGCTGCATCAGTTGCGTGGCCGAGTAGGGCGTGGCGCAGCCGAGTCGTCTTGCATCTTGATGTATGCGCCGCCGTTGTCCGAGATGGCACGGGCACGGTTGAAAGTGATTTTTGAGAATACGGATGGTTTTGAAATTGCCCGTCACGACCTGCAACTGCGCGGCCCCGGCGAGTTCATTGGTGCTCGGCAGAGTGGCTTGCCTATGCTCAAGTACGCGGATCTCGAAGACCCCGTGTTGATTGAGGCCGCACGCACTGCCGCCGAAGCGATGTTGCGTGATTATCCCGATCATGCTGAGCGCCATTTGCAGCGCTGGCTGGCGGGTGCTGAAGAGTTGTTGAAAGCATGAGTGTGAACAGAATCAGTAGTCGCAGTCCCGATGCCGGTGGGTGGAGTCCGCGCATTCCGCACACCTTGCCGCCTGTCTTGCGCAGTTGGTTGGCAGAGACGGGCTCGCTTACCCAGCGTGTTCAACAGGCTTGCACATCCGCGCGCCCCTTCAACTTGCGCGTGCTAACACGTGGCTTTGCGGCTGCGCATCGGGATGAGCTGCCTTTGCTGGGCCTGCATGACCGGGCACGTGTGCGCGAGATCCTGCTGCAACGTGGCGAGACACCATTGGTCTTTGCGCACTCCGTGATTTCGCATCGCGATTTACGTGGTGCGTGGGCCATCCTCGATGGCATTGGCGGGCGCTCGCTTGGTAGTGTTCTGTTTTCCGATCATCGTGTGCGCCGCGGTGCGCTGCATTTTCGGCGCATTGATGCACGCCACCCGCTCTATCGCAAGGCGTTGCCTTGGTGTGGTGACGTAGTGCCGGCAACGCTATGGGCGCGCCGTGCTATTTTCCTGCGGCAGGGGCGCCCCCTGATCGTGACTGAAGTTTTTCTACCGGAAGTGATGCAGCCATGACACTGGATGAACTGAAAGCCAGAATGGATGTGTATGAGCGCCTGATGCGGCTCGACAAGCCCATCGGCATTTTGCTCTTGCTATGGCCCACACTGTGGGGACTGTGGGCAGTGACTTGGGGAAGTCCGCCGTTGATGGTGGTGTGGATATTTGTGCTGGGTACGGTGTTGATGCGCTCGGCTGGCTGTGTGATCAATGATTACGCTGATCGTGATTTTGATCCACATGTGGAACGCACCAAAAATCGCCCACTCGCGGCCAAGGTGGTCAGCACCAAGGAAGCGCTCGGGCTCGCTGCTGTACTCGCGTTGCTGGCCTTCATTCTGATCCTGCCGCTGAATAAGGTCGTATGGCTGCTCTCTGTGCCCGCACTGCTGCTGGCCGCCAGCTACCCTTTTACCAAACGCTTTCTTGCCATTCCGCAGGCCTATCTTGGGGTGGCATTTGGCTTTGGTATTCCGATGGGCTATGCCGCCATTCTGGAAATGGTGCCGTGGGGCGCTTGGGTCTTGCTAGCGGCAAACGTATTTTGGGCGATTGCCTATGACACCGAGTATGCGATGGTGGATCGAGAGGATGATCTCAAGATTGGTATCAAGACCTCCGCGATTACCTTCGGCCGTTTCGATGTCATGGCAGTGATGTGTTGCTATGCCCTCGCGCTCGCCCTGTTGGCCTGGTTTGGGTTGCTTAATCGATATGGCCTCTTGTTTTACATCGGCCTTGCCATGGCCGCAGCTATCGCGATCTATCATTACCTGCTGATTCGCGGCCGCGAGCGTGAGAAATGCTTCAAGGCCTTTTTGCATAACACTTGGTTTGGTGCAGCCGTCTTTGCAGGCTTTGTCGCTGAACTGAATCTCAAGTCATACCTTTGAAAGTGTGTCCATGAAATACCGTGACCTGCGCGACTTCATCGCGCAACTCGAACAGCAAGGCGAGCTCAAGCGCGTTGGCGTCGAGATCGACACGCATCTGGAAATGACCGAAATCTGCGACCGCACCTTGCGCGCAGGTGGCCCGGCGATTCTGTTCGAGAAGCCCAAAGGTCACACCATGCCGGTGCTCGGTAATCTGTTCGGCACACCCAAGCGCGTGGCGCTGGGCATGGGCGAGAGCGATGTCATGGCGCTGCGTGAAGTCGGCAAGCTCTTGGCCATGCTCAAGGAGCCAGAACCACCCAAGGGCTTGAAGGATGCCTGGGACAAGCTGCCGCTGTTGAAGCAAGTCCTCAATATGTCGCCCAAGGTACTCTCGTCTGCGCCGTGTCAGGAGATTGTGTGGGAAGGGAAGGATGTCGATCTGTCGCGCCTGCCTATTCAACACTGCTGGCCGGGCGACGTGGCACCGCTTATCACGTGGGGGCTGACAGTCACGCGCGGGCCGGAGAAAACGCGCCAAAATCTAGGCATCTATCGTCAGCAAGTATTGGGCCCCAACAAGCTGATCATGCGTTGGTTGGCGCATCGCGGGGGCGCACTCGACTTCCGTGACCACTGCGAAAAATTTCCGGGCAAGCCGTATCCGGTGGCCGTGGTGCTGGGCTGCGATCCGGCCACTATTTTGGGCGCGGTAACACCGGTACCCGATACCTTGTCCGAATACCAATTCGCTGGCCTGCTGCGCGGGAGCAAGACAGAGCTGGTGAAGTGCATAGGCTCAGATCTACAAGTGCCGGCCTATGCAGAGATCGTACTTGAGGGTGCCATTTACCCAACTGAGCATCCCGGCAAGTATGAGACGGCACCTGAAGGCCCATATGGCGACCACACAGGCTACTACAACGAGGTGGCAGAGTTCCCGGTCTTCACTGTCGAGCGCATCACCATGCGCAAGAATCCGATTTACCACTCCACCTACACAGGCAAGCCACCAGACGAACCCGCCATGCTTGGGGTGGCGCTCAACGAGGTGTTCGTGCCGCTGCTGCAAAAGCAGTTTCCAGAGATCACCGACTTCTACTTACCACCGGAAGGCTGTTCCTACCGCATGGCGGTGGTGAGCATGAAGAAACAATATCCGGGTCATGCCAAGCGGGTGATGTTTGGCATCTGGAGTTTCTTACGTCAGTTCATGTACACCAAGTTCATCATCGTCACTGATGACGATGTGAATGTGCGCGACTGGAAGGAAGTGATGTGGGCGCTGACCACCCGCGTCGATGCCGCGCGCGATACCTTGATGGTGGAACATACGCCGATCGACTACCTCGACTTTGCCTCGCCAGTGTCCGGGCTCGGTAGCAAGATGGGGATCGATGCCACCAACAAGTGGCCTGGGGAGACCACGCGCGAATGGGGCACGCCGATTGTTATGGACGCTGCCGTGAAGCAGCGTGTTGATGCACTGTGGGATCAGCTGGGTCTTTAGCCGGGGCTGTGCCAAGTAGCCCAAAAAATGGAGCCTTGGACTTAACGCATCCCACCGCCAATGCCACCACTCATCCCACCCCCACCGCCCATCCCGGGGGGGCCACCAAAGCCTCCGCCACGGCTACTCGATTCTGGGCGGCTGGCATTAGTCGGTGCCGGGGTGCCATAAACATCGGGCAGCGTTGCGGCAAGTAACTTATCTGCAACCTTTTGCTGTGCAGGGCTGAGTGTTCGATACAGCGCACTGGCCGCATCGCCAATATCCTCAAGTGCCGTGAGTCGATTACGCGCTAGATCAATCTGACGGTTCACTTGTTGCAAGGAGTTGTCCTTTGCCGAAACCATGCCTTTGGGGTTACGTATCAGATCTGCATTGAGCGCATCGACACGTTGCCGGTAGGTGTCCCACAAGGGCCGTTGTTTATCGGTCAATTCCAGCTGCTTTTCCAACTCCATGAAACGCAGCTGCTGTTGTTCCAGCGGGCTACTGCTGGATGGGCGGCGCTCCATGCGCTCACCATTACTGGGGCTTGAGGGCTGAGATCCTAGGTTGACGCCATTGCCATCGATTGAGCCTTGAATCTTATTGCGTCCTTCCGCACTGTCGCTTGTCGTCTGCGCGAGAGGGGCACTGGAGATGATGGCAAACAGCGTTGAAAAACACAGTTGCAAGAGGCGGTAGCGGTTGAGATATTTGAGTGGCGGCGGGATAAACATGACAAGTTACGGATAAAAAGGCAGGCATCTACAGTGGATGACGCTATGCCGAGAATCTACCCCGCGCCTCTTTAGTCAGGTGGTTTTGCAATACTCTTTTACCAATGCAGAATCTTCTCAGCAGTTGGTTCAGATACAGCGAGAGATGAGTAAAGTAAGCGCTGATGACACTTATCTCAAGCTGACTACGGCCTTGAATGCACCGTAGTCAGCGCCCGATAATTAAGCCACGTGATGGCTGCTACGTAACTGTTGCGCAGCAGCGACCATGTTCTGCAATGCGGCTTGGGTTTCCGGCCAGCCACGTGTCTTGAGGCCACAATCCGGATTCACCCACAGCCGTTCAGCTGGCACCACTTCCGCCGCCTTCTTCAGCAGATGCACCATCTCATCGGTTGAAGGCACGCGCGGCGAGTGAATGTCATACACACCGGGGCCAATATCGTTCGGATACTTGAAATCCCCAAAGCCGGTCAGCAGCTCCATGTCGGAGCGGCTGGTTTCGATGGTGATCACATCAGCATCCATCGAGGCTATGTCCGGCAGGATGTCGTTGAACTCCGAGTAGCACATGTGCGTATGGATCTGCGTTTCGTCTTGCACCCCCGATGCGGTGATTCGAAACGCCCGCGTGGCCCAGGCCAGATAGCGTTGCCATTCACTGCGCCGTAGTGGCAGCCCTTCGCGGATCGCCGGTTCGTCGATCTGGATGATGCCGATGCCGGCCTGTTCGAGGTCCACCGTTTCATCACGAATCGCTAAGGCAATCTGCAATGCTGTCATTGCGCGTGGTTGGTCGTCGCGCACAAACGACCATTGCAACATCGTGATCGGGCCCGTGAGCATGCCCTTCATGGGTCGCTTGCTCAGGCTTTGCGCATAGGTCGTCCACGTCACTGTCATGGGGTGGGGGCGTGACACATCGCCGTAGATGATTGGCGGTTTCACACAACGCGAGCCGTAGGATTGCACCCAGCCATTCTGCGAAAAGGCATAGCCTGCCAGTTGTTCGCCAAAGTATTCGACCATGTCATTGCGCTCGGCTTCGCCATGCACTAGCACATCGATCCCAAGCGCTTCTTGCTGTGCCACCGCATGGGCAATCTCCCGCTGCATGCTGGCCTGATAGGTTTCCGCATTCAGCTCGCCACGCTTCCAGCCTGCACGCGCACTGCGAATGGCCGGTGTCTGGGGGAAGGAGCCGATGGTTGTGGTTGGGAAGGCTGGCAGCTTAAAGCGTTGTTGTTGCTTCTGGCTACGTATAGCAAACACCGACAGGCGCTGATCCACACCATCAGGCAAGTGGCTCAGGCGCTCAGCGACAG
>LNFM01003350.1_pt1 | contig 31687 bp, 25 predicted proteins | sample 596031 | NCBI WGS metagenome assembly LNFM01 (sample SAMN04254537, study PRJNA301005) | activated carbon metagenome | isolation source: dual media filters at the Ann Arbor, Michigan drinking water treatment plant | place: USA: Ann Arbor | reverse complement strand
AAGCAGACTTTCAAGGGACGGCGCCCGACGATGACCCAGTTTGATGGTGAACTGTCGCCTCCGTTCGAGATCGTGGAGCCTTCGCTCTGGCGCGCGCCTATCATCTTCAATTCGCCGCATTCCGGCTCGGTCTATCCGCTCGAATTCCTCAACGCCTCCCGGATCGACCTTGCCGCGCTGCGCCGCTCCGAGGATTCGTTCATGGACGAACTGATCGGAGATCTGAGCGAACGGGGTTTTCCAACGGTTCGGGTCAACTTCCCCCGCTCTTATGTCGATGTTAACCGCGAACCCTATGAGCTCGATCCGCGCATGTTTACCGGCCGGCTGCCGAGCTTTGCCAACACGCGCTCGATGCGGGTCGCCGGCGGTCTCGGCACCGTCCCGCGCGTGGTCGGCGACGGCCAGGAAATCTACCGCGAGCGGCTTTCCGTCGACGACGCACTGGGGCGCATCGAGGCACTCTACAAGCCGTATCACCGCGCGCTGCGGCGATTGATCAACAAGGCGCATCAGGCATTCGGCACCGTCATCCTGGTGGACTGCCATTCGATGCCCTCGGTCGGCGTGTCGCGCGACGAGCCGCGAAGGCCCGATATCGTGATCGGCGACCGCTACGGCACCAGTTGCGCCGGCCTGCTGGCTGATGTCGTCGAGGACATCATGAGTGGGCTCGGCTACTCGATCGGGCGCAACAAGCCTTATGCCGGCGGCTTCATTACCGAGCATTACGGCAACCCGGCCAGCGGATTGCATACCGTGCAGTTGGAACTCAACCGCGCGATCTACATGGATGAGCGCCGCCGCGAACGCGGCCCCCGCTTTGCGCAGGTGCGCGCCGACTTCGCGGCCCTCGCGGATGCGCTGGCCCAGGTGCCGCTCGGCGACCTCGGGCCGTTCCAGGCGGCGGCGGAGTAAATGCTCTGACTGTCATTCCGGGGCAACGCGGAAGCGTAAACCCGCAATCTCGAGATTCCGGGTTCGCTTCGCGCCCCGGAATGACACCACCCCCAAAAGAAAAAAGGGCCGCTTGAATGAACAAGCGGCCCAAGTCTAGGGAGGAAACGCCCAAGGAGGGCAGCGATAGGGCGAGGCCCTACCGCACCGCAACAATATGCGGCCGCGCTGCACAAAACGCAAGTGTTTTTGGATGCTTTTCGGCGCAATATGGAACGGGCTGGCAGATCGGCAACACACCCGTAATAAGGATATTTGTTAAAGTTTATCAGATGGTTACAAGGTGCGTCGATTTGGCCCGGACTGCACTGCAGTGCTGGTATACCAAAAACTCGCAACTTCGTGATGGGCAAACTAACCAAAAATCCACGCTTAAACGAAGCCCAGCCGAAAGCCGATTCGAAAGCATGTTCCGCAAGACCGCTGCGAATAACCCGCCGATGATCGTGCGCGGCGGCCCGGATTGGGTTAGGCAAGAGGCAGATATTCTTCTCTACCGGTAAGGGACAGCCGTGACGGTCATCGATTTCACAGCCTTCATCGGCTGCCTTGCCACCTCATCCGGCGAGACCATCCTGCCGTTTTTCCGGACCTCGCTCTCGATCGACAACAAGAGCGCGAGCGATTTCGATCCGGTCACCGAGGCCGACCGCGCCGCCGAAGCGGTCATGCGCCGCCTGATCAAGGCCAATTTTCCCCAGCATGGCATCGTCGGCGAGGAATTCGGCAACGAGCGCGAGGACGCCGATTATGTCTGGGTGCTGGATCCGATCGACGGCACCAAGTCCTTCATCGCAGGCTTTCCAATCTGGGGCACGCTGATCGCGCTGCTGCACAAGGGCACGCCGGTGTTCGGGATGATGCACCAGCCCTATATCGGCGAGCGCTTTTCCGGCGACTCCGGCTCGGCGCATTATTCCGGGCCGTCGGGCGAACGGCGGCTCACGGTGCGGCGCTGCGCGTCGCTGAAGGAAGCGACCTCTTTCACCACCAGTCCATTGCTGATGAACGCCGCCGACCGCGAAGCCTTCGGCAGGGTCGAGGGCGAGGTGCGGCTGACGCGCTATGGCGGCGACTGCTATTCCTACTGCATGCTGGCGGCCGGCCATCTCGACCTCGTCATCGAGACCGAACTCAAGCCCTATGATATCGCGGCCCTGATCCCGATCATCACCGGCGCGGGCGGCGTCGTCACCAACTGGGAGGGCAAGCCCGCCCAGAGCGGCGGCCGCATCATCGCCGCCGGCGACCCGCGGGTGCACGAAGCAGCGATGAAGTTGCTGAACAGCTAGCCGCAGGCATCCATCACCACATCCGGGTCTGGAGCCGGCAATCGACCAGGCTCGCGCCCGTTGAGCTGCTGCTGCAGCGAAGGCAACTCGTCTCCTTCGAGCACCTCATCACAACTATGCATCGAGCAGCCCATCCCCTAGGATTGCACCCAACACGCGCATAGACGCGGGACTGTGGGGAGGCATTAATGGGATTGCTCGGCAGGTTGCTGACGGGATTGGCGTTGCTGTTGTTGCCGGCACTGGCCTCGGCGCAGGATTTCCCGAACAAGCCGATCAAGCTGATCGTGCCGTTCCCACCCGGCGGTCCCAACGACATCATCGCGCGCGTGGTCGGCCAGCGTATGTCGGAATTGATCAAGCAGCCGATCGTGATCGAAAACCGCGGCGGCCAGGGCGGCGTGCTCGGCACCGACGCGATCGCAAAGGCGGCACCCGACGGCTACACGATCGGCATCGTCAGTGCGAGTTCGCTCGTCATCAACCCGACGATGGAAAACGTGCCCTACGACGTCGCAAGGGATTTCGCGCCGGTCACGCTGGTGACGACGGTGCCGGAGATGCTGGTCGTCGCGAGCAATGTTGCCGCCAGGGACATGGGCGAACTCGTCGCACTCGCCAGGAGCCAGCCGGGCAAGCTCAATTTCGCATCCGCCGGCGTCGGCGGACTGCCGCACCTTGCCGGCGAATTGTTCAAGCTGACCGCCAAAATCGACATCGTGCACGTGCCCTATCGCGGTGCGGCGCCCGCGATCAACGATCTGCTCGGCCAGCAGGTGCAGATGGCGTTCCTCGACCTGCCGGTGCTGCTGCCGCATATCAAGTCCGGCATGCTGCGGCCGATTGCGCTCGGCGCTCCCAAACGCGCGCCGACCTCGCCCGAGGTGCCGACCACCGCGGAGGTCGGCATGCCGGACCTCCTGATCGAGAACTGGTACGGCATGATCGCGCCGGCCGGCGCACCCGCGAATGTCGTCAACTTCCTCAACCGCGTCACCAACGAGGCGATGAGCGATCCGCAGGTTGCGCAGAAGCTCGCCGACCAGGGCCTCACGGTGGCCGGCGACACGCCGGAGCATTTTCGCGACTACATCGGCGCCGAGAGTAGAAAATGGGCGAAGGTGATAAAAGACGCCGGCGTCGGGACGACGAAGTAAGCTCGCGTCCATATCCTCCGCGTCTTCAGCGCGACGCCGATTTGCGCAGATGTTCGGACAGTTGCTGCGCGGTCCGCGGCAACGACTTGAAGCTGCGGGCGCAGATCACAAGTCGCCGGTTGGCCCAGGAATCCCCGATCCTGATGACGTTGATCTTCATCGACCGCGCGCATCGCTTTGCAGCAACCTCGGGCATGACAGCAATTCCGATACCGGCGGCGACCAACTGGCCGATCGCATCGAAATTGTTCAACCGCGCGCGAAAGCGCAGGCGGGCGCCCAGCCGCGCGGCATGTCCGCTGACGTGGGTATGCAGGGCGATCGAACTGAGCAGGCCGACGAAATCTCGCTCCACCACTTCACTGAAAGCGACCTGCCGCCGGTTCGCCAGTTCGTCGCCACGGGCCGCGACCAGCACCAGGCGATCTTCGCTGAACGGGATCCGCTCGATATTGTCCGCCAGCGCGTGTTCGGCGGCGAGCCCGAGATCGGCGGATCCGGTCAGGATGGCGCGGGCGATGTCGGAGCTTTCGCGCTCCTCGACGTCGATCGAGATATGAGGGTGCTGGCTCAGGAAGACGGCCAGCGCCTTCGGCAGATATTCCGAGAGGCCCGACGTGTTGGCGAGGAATCGAATGGTGGCCTTGGCACCGCTTGCATAGGCAAGCAGATCGCCGCGCATCGTATCGACATTGTGCATCACGACTCTGGCATGATCGAGCAGGCTTTCGCCGGCCGGCGTCAACTCGACACCGCGCCGGCCGCGCGTCAGCAGCGATACGCCGAGTGCCGCTTCCAGGCCCTTGATCCGCTCGCTCGCGGAAGCGAGCGCGAGATGAACCTTTGCCGCACCATTGGTGATGCTGCGGGTCTCGGCCACCGCGATGAAGAGCTGAAGGTCGACCAGATCGAAACGCATCGCCAATCCTTGCGAAGGCGTCATTGCGAGCGCCGCGAAGCAATCCATGCCGCCGCAGCAAGAAAGAGTGGATTGCGTTGCTGCGCTCGCAATGACCAGGATAGAGACAGCCTTCGCTTTTGCCGAAGGCTATCTCCGTAATCTCCAGATTGTGCCTGCTGCGGCGATAGGTCAATGTCGCCCTATGCTCGATTCCCTCCTCATCATGATCGCCGTCGCGTTCCTGCTGGCCGGCTTCGTCAAGGGCGCCATCGGGCTCGGCCTGCCGACGGTATCGATGGGCCTGCTCGCGGTGACGATGGCGCCGGGCCAGGCGATTGCGATCGTGATCGTGCCCGCGATCGTCACCAATATCTGGCAGACCTTCGGCGGTCCGTATCTGCGCGACATCATGCGCCGGCTGTGGCCGCTGATGGTCGGCACGGTGATCGGCATCTGGCTTAATGCCGGACTGCTGACCGGCCCCTATGCGCCCTACGGCACCGTCGTGCTCGGCACATTGCTGGTGATCAACGCCATCCTCGGGCTGAACCAGATCGGCTTCAAGGTCGCCCGCGCCAACGAGAAATGGGTCGGCGGCATCGTCGGCCTGATCACCGGCGTGGTGTCGGCCGCCACCGGCGTGCAGGTGATTCCGTCGGTGCCGTATATGCAGGCGATCGGCATGGAGAAGGACGAACTGGTGCAGGCGCTCGGCGTGTTCTTCACGGTCGCGACCGTGGCACTCGCCTTCAATCTCACGGCGGCCGGGCTCTTGACGGCGGCCACCGCGCTGCCGGGCGCGGTGGCGATGGTAGCGTCCTTTGCCGGCATGTTCATCGGACAGGCCGTGCGGACGCGGATGCAGCCGGAGGTGTTTCGCCGCTGGTTCCTGATCGCGATGTTCTTTCTCGGGCTCTACCTCGCCGGCAGCGCCCTGGTAAAGCTTCACGGCTGAAGCGAGGCCTCAGCGTCCTTCCAGCATCGCGACGCGAATCCCGAGATAGACGAACAGCCCGCCGAGCAGGCGGTTGACCCAGGCCATCGCACTGGCCGATTGCCGCATGCGGCTGGCCGCCCGCGCTGCGAAGGCGGCGATGCCGAGACACCACAGCGTGCCCGTGGAAATGAAGATCAGGCCCAGCGCCAGGAAAGCCAGCGTCTTGTGCGCTGAGTCCGCGGCCACGAATTGCGGCAGGAATGCCAGAAAAAACAGCGCCACCTTCGGATTGAGCACGTTGGTCAGGGCCCCCTGCCAGAAGACACGGGAAAGCGACGTGGCGGCAGGAGCCGCCGCCTCGGCAACCAGGCGCGGACGCGACAGCAGCATCTGGAGGCCGGTAAGCAAAAGGTAGGCCGCGCCGACCCATTTCAGCACCGTAAACGCGGCCGACGACGCCATCAGCAATGCCGACAGGCCAAGCGCGGCACCGAATACATGGACGAGGCAGCCGCAGCAGATGCCGATTGCAGCCGCCGCTCCGCCGCGCCACCCCATCTGGACGCTGCGGCCAATAATATAGGCAGTGTCCGGCCCCGGGGTGACGTTGAGGAGCAGCCCCGACAGGACAAACAGCCAAAGTTGATGAATGCCGAGCGTTTCGACCATCATTTTCACTCTGCCGTCACTTCGTGATTCCACCATGCTGACGCGTGGACGGCCGTGCCAATTCCGCACGGAACGCGGTACTATGCCTCCAAATCGGCCTTCCGCCAGATGCCGCCTATTTTATAAACATTGGCATCAGTCGGCCGACCACGTAGTGGTATCTGCTCACCCGGGCACCGTTGGGGATATTTTGGGATATGGAAAGACGACTGGCAGCCATCGTCTGCGCTGACGTCGCCGGCTACTCCCGCATGATGGGGGCCGACGAGGCGGGTACGCACGCCACGTTCAAGGCGCACCGGACCGCGATCTATCCGATCATTCTCAATCACGGCGGCCGCCTGGTGAAGAACACCGGGGACGGCTTCCTGCTGGAATTCCCCAGCATCGTCGGCGCCATCGAAGCGGCCATTGCGATGCAGAAGGTGATGGCGGAACGAAACGAACACCTTCCCATCGACCGCCTGATGCAGTTCCGGATGGGCATCCACATGGGCGACGTGATGGCCGATGAGGACGAGGTGTTCGGCGACGACGTCAACATCGCCGTACGTCTCGAATCGGTTGCCGCCCCCGGCGGCATTGCGGTCTCGGGCAAGGCCTGCCAGGAGGCCGGCAAGCGTCTCAGCGTGGCGATGGTCGATGCCGGGCCGCACCGGTTCAAGAACATCGACGAGTCGATCCATGTCTGGACCTGGCAACCCGCCGGCACCGACGCCAGCATTCCTGCGCCCAGAGCCTCGCGGGAAATATCGGCCACCAGCCTACCGGCCCAGTATCGAACCGCGATCGTGGGCGTGCTGCCATTCGCGAATTTGAGCGAGAGCGCCGATGAATATTTTTCCGACGGGCTCACCGAGGATCTGATCCACGCGCTGTCGCTGCAGTCGTTCTACCGGGTACTGAGCCGTAACTCGACGTTCTCGTTCAAGGGAAAGAACGTGAGCACGCGCCTGATCGCGCGCGAGATCGACGCGACCTACCTGATCCAGGGCTCGGTCCGGCGTGCCACGACCAAGATTCGCGTGACCGCCGAGCTGATCGCGCCCGAGACCGGCGAGCAATTGTGGACCGGCCGGTTCGACCGCGACATTGGCGACCTGTTCGCGATGCAGGACGAACTCACCACCAGCCTGTCGGCTGCGATCGCCTCCGAGATCTACCGGGCGGAGGCGTCCGCCCCGCCCCGCTCCTCGTCGAACGACCTCACCGCGTGGGATCGTTTCCTCAAGGGGCTGTCCTATTACTACCTGCAGACCAAGGCGGATTTCGAAACCTCGATCAGCCTGTTCAAGGAAGCCATCGCGCTCGATCCGACGCTTTCGATCGCCCGCGCCTATCTCGCCACCATTCAGATTCAAGGCATCCAGTTCGGTTGGATCAAGAGCACGCGCGAATTGTGGGACTCCGCAATGAGCCTCGCGGAAAGCAGCGTCCGGCTCGATCCCCGTTCGTCCTTCGCGTTCCAGATTCTGGCCTATCTGCACGCGATAGAAGGGCATCACGAGGCGGCGATGGATGCCGCAAAGCGGGCGGTCGGGCTCAATCCGTACGACATGGGCGCGCGCGGCGTGCTTGGATTTTGTCATCTGATGAGCGGTGAACACCGACAAGCCATCGAACTGTTCACGATGGCGGCGCAGCGCGGCAACAGCGATCCGCGCTACCAATGGGCCGCCGTGAACGCCTTCAGCCATTACCTGCTCGGCCAATATGACGCTTCGCTGTCATGGGCGCGCGAGGCGCTGTACGCCAATCCCAATCATCTGCAGGCACTCACGATACGTTCGGCGGCGCTGGCGCAACTGGGACGAACCGACGAGGCGGCGAGTGCGGCCAGGGTCGTGCTGAGCAACTACCCGGGCCTGACCATCGAACGCTACTTGCGGAATTTTCACTGGAAGTCGCAAGCCGACATCGCGCATTTCCGCGACGGTCTCGTGAAGGCCGGCATTCCCTTCGGCCGGTTGACGCTGGTCGAGTCCTCGCCAAGGCTCGCCGCAGATTCCTGAATAGCGAGTGAGGCCGTCGGTTGACACCGCATCGAATCCCGCCAAGACTTCCCTGCACGCTAAAGTAGTTGCCGCCAAATTGCGTTTCCCCGCGCTCCCGGTCGGAGCGGATGTTTTTTGTTTGATATTGCATGCTCTTGAGGATGATCCATGCCTGACGACCGCATCGGTGCCGCTCCGGGCGCCAAGCCTGCCGGGCAAATTCCCGTTTCAACCAATAATCCCTGCCCGTTTTTGCGTGCACTGGTCGCCAACGGCTATGTCGGCGGCCACATCGTGCCGCTGTCGAAACTGTCCGAAATCGTCGGCGACGCAAGCGGGCAAACCGGCTTCGGCAAAAAGAAGGTGTGGCTGGCAACCTGGCTGGTCGCCGTCATCGCCAATGGTCTCGGGCCGCTGCGTGTGTTGAAGAGCGCAACCTCCGGCGCCGTTCTCGACGAGTTGCGTGATGGCCCGCTCGACAAGCACGGCGGCGGCTCGCGCATTCTCGACGCCGATGCGAAGGTTCACGAGGATGAAATCGCCCGGTTCGCCGGCTTCGGCAAGGACCGCAAGGATCCAGCCGGGGGCACCGAGCGCGGGCTGACGGGTGAAGAGATCGACACCTTCATGAAGGCGAATATCAAGCGCGACGGCGATGCGGCGCGCTGGTACTACCCCATCCTGATGAAGGGCGAGTGGCCCGTGCTGTTGAAAATCCTCGGCAAGGGCGAAGGCAGCGAGCGTTACCTCAGCGTCGCCGAAGTCAGAACCCTGTTCGTCGAGAAGCGACTGCCGGAGCGGATCACCGCGCGGCTGCCGAAGCCTGCGGCAGGTTAGGGCTCACTTGAACAGCGGCGTGCCCGGCACGAAGGCATCGAACGCCGCCCAGAACTGCCCGCGATAGCGATCCTGTTCCTGCAGGATCTCGTGCTTCGAGCCCGCGATCACCAGATGCGAACCGGCGCGCAGATGATAGGCGAACTCCTCGATCGCCGCGGTCGAGACGATGGTGTCGTTGCTGGCGGCCAGCATCAGGATCGGCTGGCGGATTTCGGAGGGGTAGCTCGCGCCGCGAAAGGTATGCATTGCCCGGAAAGCGGTATCGGCCCAGGCCACCGTCGGCGAGCCGATGCCCAGCGTCGGATCTTCCTCGAGGATCGCAGCGTTGCGGGCGTAGCGCACGGGATCGCCGGTGAAGGGATTGTTGACGAAGGATTGCGTGCCGGTCAGCGCGTCGTTGCCGCCGGGCACGTAACGGCCGCCCTGCCCGGTCAACCGCATGATTCTCAGCAGCGCACGCGCCGGAAACGCGGTCGTGCGGCCCGGCAGATCGATCATCGGCGCCGACAGCACCATACGGTCGAACCAGCGTTTTCCCGCATGTGCAACCCGCAGCATTACCGCCCCGCCCATCGAATGCGCCAGCGCGAAATAGGGCGGCGGGCAGTCCGGCAGCACCACCTGCTGCACGAAGGTCTCGACGTCGACTTCGAAATCGGAGAAGTCGCGCACATAGCCCTTGCGCGGATCGCGCAGGCGGCGCGACGAATGCCCCTGGCCGCGCCAGTCGATCATCGCGACCGCAAAACCGCGATCGCGCAGGTCGCGCACCGTCTCGAAATACTTTTCGATCATCTCACTGCGCCCGGTGAAGACGCAGACCGTGCCCTTGCGCCCCGCCGGCGGAGCCCAGCGCGCGAAGCGCAACTCGGCGCCGTCTGGGGTCTTGATCGTGCCCGACACGACGTCCTCCGGAACCGGATTGGCGGGGATGGAGACGAGCGTCATGAGGAGGAACCGGCTAGGTGAAAAGGGCAGGAAATCAAGGCGGGAGCGCTAAAAAGGCGCCTGTTTCGCCCCTCTTGAACGCCGTTTCACCCCTCCCATATCATTTTCGTGCAGGCCGCTACCAGTGTTTCGGAACCGAGACGCAATGGCTGCACGAAGACGAGGCCCGGCCCGATGGCGGGCGGGTCACTTGAAACAGTCGCTCAATGGAGGACTACCCATGCGTACCTACGATCTGACCCCGTTCTATCGTTCCACCGTCGGCTTCGACCGCTTCTTCAACCTGCTTGACCAGGCGACAGCGGACGGCAGCCCCGGCTATCCCCCCTACAACATCGAGCGCACTGGCGAGAACGCCTACCGCATCAGCGTTGCGGTCTCCGGCTTTTCGCAAGGCGAGCTTTCGATCGTCGCGAAGGAAAACACGCTGACGATCAAGGGCGAGAAAACCGCCAACGAGAACGGCAAGGACAATTCCGAAGTGCTCTACCGCGGCATCGCGGCACGTGCCTTCGAGCGCGCATTCCAGCTTGCCGATTTCGTGCAGGTGAAGGACGCCTCGCTCGAGAACGGCCTGCTCCACGTCGATCTCGTCCGTGAGATCCCCGAGGCCAAGAAGCCCCGCAGCATTCCGATCAACTCCGGCGCCAAAGCCCCGCAGGTGGTCGACGCCTCGGTCGCGGCCTAACGCAACTCAGTTCTTCGGCCGATATTGGCTGAATGCGAAACGCCCCGGGCAACCGGGGCGTTTTTTTTCAGTGCGTAGGTCGGAGCCCGCTTACTCCAGCCCCTGCGGCTTCGGCAACTCTTCCGTCGGCGCGATTTGCGGAGCGAGCTTCTCCGGGGCGGAGCCGGTCGTTACCGCGGGAGGGGCCGCAGCCTGAACCTCTGCGGGCTTTGGCAAGGGCGCCGCCGCTTGCTTGACCGGCTCGGGCGCCGCTGGCTTGTTGGCGGCAAGCGGCTTGGCCTTCGGCACCGGCACGGCGGTTGCGACCTTGGGGCCTGAGCGCGGCGAAACAGCCGCATGGGCCAGCGGCGGGGCCGCAGGAGGCGCCTCAATGACCCGCGACTCCTCGAAGAAATTCCCGCCCATCCGATAGGCCGGCATGAAGCGGATGATGCGGCCGTTGCGGGCGTCGATGACCAGTCGGCCATCCTCGCCGCCGCGGTCGAGCACCGCGATCGTGTAGACGAAGCCGCGCAGGCGCGGGATGCCAAGCGGCGAGAAGCCGTTATCGCGCAGCACGGCATAGACCTCTGTCGAGGGCAGCAGGCTCGGACCGTAACCGTACCGCGGCCCGGGAATTTCACGCGGGGCCACGGCGTAGGGCGCGTCGAAGTCCGACGCCGCCACGTAGCGCCCGTTTCCATAGGGCCCCAGCACCTGCGCCTGCGCGCCGGCCGCAAGCAGCACCAGGCCCGCCGCCAAAGATCCCGTGAACAACTTCATTCGCGAATGCTCCTGTAAGCCCCTGTGCCTCCGGCCTCGCCGCGTGCGTTTCAGCTCCTTCGCCGGCCGGCCGTGGCTGAATCTCCCCGCGAAATCCGGCGGACCTTGGGCCAGATCGGGGCACGTTCGCCGCAAATCCGGGGTCGGGGTTTTTCCCTACTGAGATCAGCGGAAAAGCATGCGGGCGAGGACTTTCACGCGCTTGTGTGATAGACAAAAATTTGGCATGGTCGGGGTTAGGACAGTATCGCTGTCTTAATTGCGGAGCGGTCCGGCACGGGGATTGCAACGAACCGTGGTGCCACGAGCTCCAGGGCAGTGCAGGCAAGGCCGTTCCTCAGGGACGATGAACGCCCAGGCCTGAATTTAAGAAATTGCGGCTCGCGGCGGACGAGCGGTGGCCCGGTGGGTGCCGCAAGCGCCCAAGGTGCGCCGACGATGCGGCGAGGCCCTTAGCCTGATTGAGAGGAATGCGATGAGCGGGTCGGAATTCGAGCGCGAAAATATCGTGACAGAAATGCTGTCGACGACCGCGGCTACGAAACCGGCCGACACTCCGCTCGAAGATTCTCCGCGCGAGCACAATTGGCGTCCGAAAGCCGAGGGCCTTTACGACCCCAGCCTGGAAAAGGATTCCTGCGGCGTCGGCTTCATCGCCAACATCAAGGGCAAGAAGTCGCATCAGATCGTTTCCGATGCGATCAGCATTCTCTGCAATCTCGAGCATCGCGGCGCGGTTGGCGCCGATCCGCGTGCCGGCGACGGCGCCGGCATTCTCGTGCAGATTCCGCACGCCTTCTTCTCGCGCAAGGCCGCCGAGATCGGCTTCCAGCTGCCGGAGCCCGGCCATTACGCCATCGGCGCGCTGTTCATGCCGAAGGAAACGGCGTGGCGGAAGGTGATTCAAAGCATCATCGCCGAACAGATCAAGGAAGAAGGCCTGCTGCTGCTCGGCTGGCGCGACGTGCCGACCGACAATTCCTCGCTCGGCGAAACCGTCAAGCCGACCGAACCCGCCAACATGCAGGTGTTCATCGGCCGCAACGGCACCGCCAAGAGTGAGGAGGAGTTCGAGCGCAGGCTCTACATCCTGCGCAAGTCGATCTCGCAGGCGATCTATCAGCGCCGCGAGCGCGGGCTGGCCGGCTACTACCCGGTCTCGATGTCGTGCCGCACCGTGATCTACAAGGGAATGTTCCTCGCCGACCAGCTCGGCAAGTACTACCCCGACCTGCACGAAGCCGATTTCGAAAGCGCGCTGGCGCTGGTGCATCAGCGCTTCTCGACCAACACCTTCCCGGCCTGGTCGCTGGCGCATCCCTACCGCATGATCGCCCACAACGGCGAAATCAACACGCTGCGCGGCAACGTCAACTGGATGGCGGCGCGCCAGGCCTCCGTGCAATCAGAGCTTTACGGCAAGGACATCAGCCGGCTGTGGCCGATCTCGTATGAGGGCCAGAGCGACACCGCCTGCTTCGACAACGCGCTCGAATTCCTGGTGCAGGGCGGCTACTCGCTGCCGCACGCGGTCATGATGATGATTCCGGAAGCCTGGGCCGGCAATCCGTTGATGGATGAGACGCGCCGCGCCTTCTATGAATATCACGCCGCGCTGATGGAGCCGTGGGACGGCCCGGCCGCGATCGCCTTTACCGACGGCCGCCAGATCGGCGCCACGCTCGACCGCAACGGGCTTCGCCCGGCGCGCTACCTCGTCACCAGGGACGACCGCATCGTGATGGCGTCCGAGATGGGCGTGCTGAAAATCCCCGAGGACGAGATCGTCACCAAGTGGCGGCTGCAGCCCGGCAAGATGCTGCTGGTCGACCTCGAACAGGGACGCCTGATTCCCGACGACGAGATCAAGTCTGATCTGGCCAAGAGCCATCCCTACAGCGACTGGCTGCATCGCACGCAGCTTGTGCTCGAAGAACTGCCCGATGCGCCCACCAAGGGCATCCGCTCCAACCTGCCGCTGCTCGACCGGCAGCAGGCATTCGGCTATTCACAGGAAGACCTCACGATCCTGATGACGCCGATGGCGGCCACCGGCGAGGAAGCGGCGGGCTCGATGGGCAACGACACGCCGATCTCGGCGCTGTCGGACCGGCCGAAGCCGCTATTCACATACTTCAAGCAGAACTTCGCGCAGGTGACGAACCCGCCGATCGACCCGATCCGCGAGGAACTCGTCATGAGCCTCGTCTCGATCATCGGGCCGCGGCCGAACCTGTTCGACCTGCAGGGCCTGGCCTCGACCAAGCGGCTCGAGGTGCGCCAGCCGATCCTCACCGATGCGGACCTGGAAAAGATCCGCTCGATCTCCGAAGTCGCGGACACGCATTTCAAGTCGCGCACGCTCGACACCACCTTCCACGCCGGCTTCGGCGCAGCAGGCATGGAGCAGGTGCTCGACGAGCTTTGCGCGCGCGCAGAGGGCGCGGTGCGCGAAGGCGTCAACATCATCATCCTGTCCGACCGCATGGCGGGCTCGGACCGGATACCGATCCCCTCGCTGCTCGCCTGCGCCGCCGTGCATCATCACCTGATCCGCACGGGATTGCGCACCTCGGTCGGGCTCGTGGTCGAATCCGGCGAACCGCGCGAAGTGCATCATTTCGCGTGCCTCGCCGGCTACGGCGCCGAGGCGATCAATCCGTATCTGGCGTTCGAAACCATCATTGCGATGAAGGAGCGGCTGCCGGGCTCGCTCGACGACTACGAGATCGTGAAGCGCTACATCAAGTCGATCGGCAAGGGCCTGTTGAAGGTGATGTCCAAGATGGGCATCTCGACCTACCAGTCCTATTGCGGCGCGCAGATCTTCGATGCCGTCGGACTGAAGGCCGATTTCGTCGCCAAGTATTTCGCCGGCACCCACACCCGCATCGAGGGCGTGGGCCTGGCCGAAATCGCCGAGGAGACCGCGCGACGCCACACCGATGCGTTCGGTGAGGCGCAGGTCTACAAGACCGCGCTCGATGTCGGCGGCGAATATGCCTACCGCACCCGCGGTGAGGATCACGCATGGACCGCTGAGTCGGTGTCCATGCTGCAGCATGCTGCGCGCGGCAACTCGCTGGAGCGCTACCGCGCGTTTGCCAAGATCCTCAACGAGCAATCGGAGCGGCTGCTGACGCTGCGCGGCCTGTTCCGGATCAAGACCGCCGACGACGAGAAGCGCAAACCCGTAAAGCTCGACCAGGTCGAGCCGGCCGCCGAAATCGTCAAGCGCTTCGCCACCGGCGCGATGTCGTTCGGCTCGATCTCGCGCGAGGCCCACACCACGCTCGCCATCGCCATGAACCGGATCGGCGGCAAGTCGAACACCGGCGAAGGCGGCGAAGAGTCCGATCGCTTCAAGCCGCTGCCGAACGGCGATTCCATGCGCTCGGCGATCAAGCAGGTCGCTTCCGGCCGGTTCGGCGTGACGACGGAATACCTCGTCAACTCCGACATGATGCAGATCAAGATGGCGCAGGGGGCCAAGCCCGGCGAAGGCGGCCAGCTGCCCGGCCACAAGGTCGATGCGACCATTGCGCGCGTGCGGCATTCGACGCCCGGCGTCGGCCTCATCTCGCCGCCGCCGCACCACGACATCTATTCGATCGAGGATCTGGCGCAGCTGATCTACGACCTGAAGAACGTCAATCCGGACGGTCAGGTCTCGGTCAAGCTGGTCTCCGAAATCGGCGTCGGCACCGTGGCAGCCGGCGTTGCGAAAGCGCGCGCCGACCACGTCACCATCGCGGGCTTCGAGGGCGGCACCGGTGCGTCCCCCTTAACCTCGATCAAGCACGCGGGTAGCCCATGGGAAATCGGGCTTGCCGAAACCCACCAGACGCTGGTGCGCGAGCGGCTGCGCAGCCGGATCGTGGTCCAGGTCGACGGCGGCTTCCGCACCGGGCGCGACGTCGTGATCGGCGCATTGCTGGGCGCCGACGAGTTCGGCTTCGCCACCGCTCCCTTGATTGCGGCCGGCTGCATCATGATGCGCAAGTGCCATCTCAACACCTGCCCGGTCGGCGTGGCGACGCAGGATCCCGTGCTGCGCAAGCGCTTCACCGGCCAACCCGAGCACGTCATCAACTACTTCTTCTTCGTTGCCGAAGAGGTGCGCGAAATCATGGCGCAGCTCGGCTACAAGAAGTTCGACGAGATGGTCGGCCAGACCCAGATGCTCGACCAGTCCACGCTGGTGGCGCACTGGAAGGCCAAGGGGCTCGACTTCTCAAAACTGTTCGTGCGGCAGCCAGAGATGAAGGGCCAGAAGATCTATCACGCGGAAAATCAGAACCATCATCTGGAAGCCGTGCTCGACCGCCGCCTGATCGAGCAGGCGCGGGCCGCGCTCGACCGCGGAGCGCCCGTCAAGATCGAGGAAGAGATCAACAACACCGACCGCTCGGCTGGTGCGATGCTGTCCGGCACGGTGGCCAAGATCTACGGCCATGCCGGCCTGCCGCACGACACCATTCAGGTCAGCTTCAAGGGCACCTCGGGGCAGGCTTTCGGGGCGTGGCTGGCACGCGGCATCACCTTCGATCTCGAAGGTGAAGGCAACGACTATGTCGGCAAGGGCCTCTCGGGCGGCCGCATCATCATCAAGCCGCCGCGCAATTCCGGTATCGTGCCGGAAGAATCCATCATCGTCGGCAACACGGTGATGTATGGCGCGACCGAGGGCGAATGCTATTTCCGCGGCATCGCCGGCGAGCGCTTCGCGGTGCGTAACTCCGGCGCGATCGCGGTCGTCGAAGGCGCCGGCGATCATTGCTGCGAATACATGACCGGCGGCATCGTCGTGGTGCTCGGCAAGACCGGGCGCAACTTTGCGGCCGGCATGTCCGGCGGTATAGCCTATGTGCTGGACGAGGCCGGCGACTTCGCCAAGCTCTGCAACATGGCGATGGTCGAACTCGAGCCGGTGCTGTCGGAAGAACTGATCAACGCCAATACCTATCACCACTCCGGCGATCTCGAAGCGCACGGCCGGGTCGACGTGTTCCAGAACCTGCTCTCGTCCGACGTCGAGCGGCTGCACGTGCTGATCACGCGCCACGCCAAGCTGACCGGCTCGAAGAAAGCCGCCGAGATCCTCGCGAACTGGAAGGCCTGGCTGCCGAAATTCCGCAAGGTGATGCCGGTGGAATACCGCCGCGCGCTGAAGGAAATGAAGGCGAACGCCGACGCCGAACCCAAAATCGCGATCGGGGCATAAGCTATAGCGCCGTCATCGCGAGCGCAGCGAAGCGATCCATCGGGCCGCAAGGAAAGAATGGATGGCTTCGTCGCTCCGCTCCTCGCAATGACGGGAACAGGAATTGAATTCTAGTCGTTAGGGACGTCAGGGTTTAATGGGCAAGATCACAGGTTTTCTCGAAATCGACCGGCATGACCGCAAGTACGCGCCCGTCGCCGATCGCTTGAAGCATTATCGCGAATTCGTCATTCCCCTGAGCGAGAAGGACACCCGCGACCAGGCTGCGCGCTGCATGAACTGCGGCATTCCCTATTGCCACGGCACCGGTTCGGTGGCGCCGGGCACGCCGGGATGCCCGGTCAACAACCAGATCCCCGACTTCAACGACCTCGTCTACCAGGGCAACTGGGAAGAAGCCTCGCGCAATCTGCACTCGACCAACAACTTTCCGGAGTTCACCGGTCGCATTTGTCCGGCGCCGTGCGAGGCGTCCTGCACGCTCAACATCGACGACAACCCGGTCACCATCAAGACCATCGAATGCGCCATCGTGGATCGCGCCTGGGACAATGGTTGGCTGAAGCCCGAGGTTGCTCCCCAGAAGACCGGCAAGAAAGTCGCCATCATAGGCGCCGGCCCCGCGGGGCTTGCGGCTGCGCAGCAGCTCGCTCGCGCCGGCCACGACGTCCATGTCTACGAGAAATTCGCCAAGGCCGGCGGCCTGCTTCGCTACGGCATTCCCGACTTCAAGATGGAAAAGCACGTCATCGACCGCCGCGTGGCGCAGATGGAAGCCGAAGGTGTGACGTTCCACTATGGCGTCCATGTCGGCGGCACTGAACAAGGCGCGCTCGATCCGCTTGAACTGCTCAGCCAGCATGACGCCGTGGCGCTGACCGGTGGCGCCGAAGCCGGCCGCGATCTGCCAATTCCGGGCCGCGACCTCGACGGCATCCACTTCGCGATGGATTTCCTGCCGCAGCAAAATCGCCGCGTCTCCTCCGAGCCGCTCGGCGGCGTCAAGGACATCCTGGCCGAGGGCAAGCATGTCGTCGTGATCGGCGGCGGCGACACCGGCTCGGACTGCATCGGCACGTCGTTTCGGCAGGGCGCAAAGTCCGTCACCCAGCTCGAAATCATGCCGGCACCGCCCGAGCACGAGGACAAGGGCCTGACCTGGCCGAACTGGCCGCTGAAGATGCGGACGTCGTCGAGCCAGGCCGAAGGTGCCAAGCGCGAATTCGCGGTGCTGACGCAGAAATTTTCGGGCGCCGACGGCAAGGTCGAGAAGCTGCATTGCGTGCAGGTCGACGACAAGTTCCAGCCGCTTCCCGGCACCGAGTTCGAACTCGATGCGCAGCTCGTGCTGCTCGCGATGGGCTTCGTGCATCCGGTGCACGAGGGCATGCTGAAGTCGCTCGCCGTCGACCTCGACCAGCGCGGCAACGTCCGCGCCAACACGCAGGACTACAAGACCTCGCTGCCCAACGTGTTCTCCGCCGGCGACATGCGGCGCGGACAATCGCTGGTGGTGTGGGCGATCCGCGAGGGCCGCCTGTGCGCGCGGGCGATCGACCAGTACCTGATGGGATCGACGATCCTGCCGAGGTGAACAGCCGCCAATACCGCGTCCTATCGCCCGCATCGGGTTGATGCGGGGCAACGCCTATGTTCTATAGGCGGGCATCAGGATTTGAACTTGCAGAGAAAGGACGCGAAGTGAGAACTCAGGGAATGGGCGGTTCCGTGCGCCAGCGCATCACCCGCGTGCTGGCGGCCGGTACGCTGCTGGTCATGTACGCCTTCGGCATGGTCGCCACGACAGGCGCCTTTGTAGCGGCGGGCGTCTCTCCGGCGCATGCGCAGCGCGGCCGGGGTCGAGGCTGGGGTGGTCGAGGCCGGGGCTGGGGCCGAGGTAACGGCGTCGGCGCGGCAGTCGGCATCGGGGTCGGAGCCGCCATCATCGGCGGCGCGATCGCGGCAAGCGCCGCCGAGCAGCAGCGGCGCGATGCCGTCAACTATTGCATGCAGCGCTATCGCTCGTTCGATCCCCAGAGCATGACTTATCTTGCCAAAGACGGCTACCGTCGCCCTTGTCCGTGATGGCCACTGTTGCCGCGATGATGGTTCAGGACCCCGGCCAGGTGCCGGGGTTTTTGTTTGTGGGCGCCGCGCAGCCTGACGCATGAATCGGCGAAGTGCCTATAGGCCGCCTTCAGTGCTGCAATCGCACGCCCAGCATCATCACCGTCGACGCCGTACTGTTGCCCGGGATGCTGGAATTCAGCCAGTCTCGCCGCAGCGTGCCCTTGACCCAGAGCGTGCGGCTCATCTTGTAGATCAGGTCGCCCGACAGCGAGTAGAACCGGTCGAAGCGGTCGTCGCCCTGGTATTGCTGGGAGCCCCAGGTGAATTTGCCGATGGCCGTAAGCCAGCGGCGGAAATCGTGGTCGACTTCGGCGGTGTAGGTGTGTGTCAGCACGCCAGAGACGCCGGGCACGGTGGTCTCATCGATCGAGGTGGTGGCGAAGAATTTGGCCGTTGTCAGCGGCGTTGCGGCCCAGACCAGCGAGGCCGATGTCAGCAGGCCCTGCAACGATAGCAGCCGCGGATCTTCGTAGGTGCGCGCCGCCCAGCCGATCGCAAGTTCGCCGGTCAGCAGCCGCGAGAGTTCGAAGCTGGTGCCGGCCCTCACATTGCCGCCGCTGGAGTTGCGCTGGTAACCGCTGCGGTCGACCAGCAGGTCGTGCGAGCGGACATTACCTTCGATTTCGCCGAACGGCTTCAGGCCGGGCATCAGGTCGTAGCTGACGCGGCCGAGGCCGCCATACTGGTTGTAGTTGCGGTCGTCATTGCTGGTCGAGGTGCCGTCGGTCAGCTGAGAGTACTGGTAGACGGTGCGGTCGACGGCCGCGCCTGCGGAAAGCTGCAGGCGGTTGAAACTCTGATCGACGCCGAGCGTGCTGCCGAACGTCGCATAGACCGGATATCTGGACAGGCCGGCCTGCACGTTCGGGCTGCCGGGATTGTCTGTGGCGACGCGCAATCGCGCCTGGCCGAGCAGGCGGGTGTCGCGAGTGACGTCGAGGCGGCCATCGACATGGCCGATGAAGTCCGGGCGGTCGAGGGTGGTCGGCGCCGACGACCCCACGCCGGGCACCGGCGGAAAGGTGTTGGTGTAGCCGGTGAAGGAACCCCTGAGGTCGGCGACCAGCGCGTGGCGCTCCCAGTCGGAGAACGCGACGAATTCCGGCGCGACCACGTAGACCGGCGATCCCCGCGGCACTGAGGTTCGCGCGGGATTGGTGTCGTAGCCGCCCCTGAGTTCTACGGCGGACTTGACGAGGAAACTGCCGGCGTAGTCGCCGACCGGGGCGAACGGGTCGTCATCGATTCTGAGCCGCTTGCGCGGGGGCTGCCCAACCACCGTGCCGGCCATCGCGGGCGGCAGCGGCGCTCTGCTGGCGGTCCGCGACGGCGGCGCGCCTCCGTTGAGGCCAGCTGTGCCGGTCACCGGCGCGACGCGATTGCCGGCGCCCAGCGATTTCGGCCTGGGCTGGCCCGGATAGAGCCTTGCCGCGGTGCGCTTGCGGTTGAGCGAGTCGTAACCGCTCGTTGCGGCGCCGCTCGCAGCCGGCACGCCATATTTCGGGATCTGGCCGATCCGCGACGGCGCGGGCTTGTCCTTTTCGAGCGGATCGTTGGCGTCTGCCACCGTGCGGCGCAACGGCGAATCCGCCGAAGTTACCCGGCTGGCGCGCGTGGGACTGAACAGATCCGACGTGACGGTCTGCGCCCGGGCTGCGGTGTCGGTCAGGGCGATCAGGGCAAGGCATGGCAAGGCAGCGCGAAAGAGGCGCGCACGCCTGCTCTGGCCCCCTTCTGGCCCCGCCATCACGATAATGAAATCCCAACAAAGCCAGACACTTAATGACGCGACCGGAGCACGCCCGGAAAACGTCGTTAATGGAGTTAAAACAATTATGGTTAATGAGGCGTTGAGAGCGGCTCACCCGCGTCGCATCGCCAACCGGCCCATGCTAAGGAGGGGTCCGGGGCAATGCCCTCCTCCCTGGAAGCAGATATGGCCAATCCGAAACCGCTGATGACCAAATCATCCGGCACCGACCCCGCTGATTCCGCCGTCCACTCGGCCCTGCGCACGCTGGATGCCGAAGGCAGCGGCATCGCCGCGATCACGGCGGCGCTGCAATCCGATCTTCGCGCGCCCTTTATCGCCGCCAGCGATCTGATCCGGAACGCAAAGGGACGGCTGATCGTCACCGGGCTCGGCAAATCAGGCCACATCGGCCGCAAGATCGCGGCGACCTTTGCCTCGACCGGCACCCCTGCGTTCTTCGTCCACGCCGCCGAGGCCAGCCACGGCGATCTCGGCATGATCACGCCTGAGGACGTCATCCTGGCGCTGTCCTGGTCCGGCGAGCAGCCGGAGATGAAAAACCTCATCACCTATGCCAAGCGCTTCCGCATCCCCGTCATCGCGATGACCGCGGAGCGGGAATCCTCGCTGGCGAAAGCCGCCGGCGTCGCGCTGACGCTGCCGAAGGCGCGCGAGGCCTGCCCGCATAACCTCGCGCCGACCACCTCCTCGCTGATGATGCTGGCGCTCGGCGACGCGCTGGCGATCGCGCTTCTGGAAGGCCGCGGCTTTACCTCGGTGGATTTCAGCGTGCTGCATCCCGGCGGCAAGCTCGGCGCGCTCCTGAAATACACCCGCGACCTCATGCACACCGGCGATGCGGTGCCGCTGAAGCCGCTCGGCACAAAAATGTCCGATGCGCTGGTCGAGATGACGTCGAAGGGTTTTGGCTGCGTCGGCATCGTCGATAACAAAGGCCTTATTGCCGGCATTGTCACCGACGGCGACCTGCGCCGTCACATGGGGCCGGACCTGATGACGGCGACCGTCGACGAGGTTATGACCAAGAACCCGAAGACGATCGGGCGCGATCTGCTGGCCGGCGAAGCGCTGGAAATCCTCAACTCCTCGAAGATCACGGCGCTGATCGTGACGGAGGCGAACAAGCCCGTCGGCATCGTGCATTTGCACGACCTGCTGCGCGCAGGCGTGGCTTAGGTTTGCAAGTCGTTCCGGGGCATCGCGGAGCGATGAACCCGGAACCTCGAGATTCTCAGGTGCGCAATTGCGCACCATAGTTCGATGCTCCGCATCGCCCCGGAATGACGGAGAGTCACTTCGGAAACCGTGCGGCCTTCTCTTCCAGCGGCAGCGCCAGGCCGTTGGCGAGATACGACACGGTGCGATAGAAGCCGCACAGCAGGATGATCTCGAAAATCTTCGCCTCGTCGTAATGCGCCGATAACGCCGTGAATTCGGCATCGCCGAGCGTCGCCCCCTCGTGCAACGCATCGACGGCCGCGATCATGGCCTGCTCCGCCGCAGACCAGCACGCGTCGGTGGCAGCACCCAGCACGGTGGCGCGGACTTGCTCCTCCGTCAGATGCGCAGCCCCCGCAAACGTCGCGACATGCACACCCCATTCGTACTCGCAGCCGGTTCGTGCGCAGGTGCGGTCGATGACGATCTCGCGCTCCCGCAAGCTCAGCGGCCCGCGATCCAACATACTGCCGGCGCGGAATTTCTCCCAGGCGCGGGCGTTGCCTGCCATGACCCGAAACAGCACCAGCGGCGGCGCCCCGCGCATGATCCGGTCGAACTGCTGCTGAATCTCCGGTGCATAAGGCGGCTGCAGCGGCGCGATGCGGGGTCCGGTCTGGGACACGGCGAACTCCTGTGCTACAATAAACGTAGCAATACGCTACATATTCCGTAGCAATACGCAAGGGGGTTTTCCATGCCGAAACGGGCTGTTACCGCGAAGAAGGCCGTTCGGGGCTCGCGAACCGGCCGCCCGATCATGGCGCTGCTGGATCTGCTGGGCCGCCGCTGGACGTTGCGAATCATGTGGGAGCTGCGCGACGGATCGCTGACGTCGCGCGCGCTGCGCACGGCCTGCGACGAAGCATCGCCGACGGTGATGCAAGCCAGATTGTCGGAGCTGCGTGAGGCCGGCCTCCTCGAACTCGCGCAAGGCGATGGCTATGGCCTGACCGAATTGGGCAAGGAGTTGAATCAGACGTTCATACCGCTCCAGCGCTTTGCCGAGCGGTGGAGCAAGCAAGTCTCGAGCTAGGCCACGGCCACCGTAAGACTAGCGCCGTCGGCCTGCACCACCTTGACCCGGCTGCCGGCCGGCGCATCGGGACCGGCGACGCGCCAGATCGTGTCATCAATCCGCACCGTGCCCGTTCCGCCGACGATCGGCTTCTCCAGCGTGAACTCCCGGCCGACCAGCGCTTCGGTTCGCCTGTTCAAAAATGGATTGCTGACGCTCTTGCTGGAAGCGGCGCGCGCAAAGTGCCGCCACGCCGGCACGGCGGCGACCGCGAAGAAGGCGAACAACAGAAGCTGCGTCTGCCACGACGGGTTGATTAAGAACGACAGCAACCCCACCAGCAACGCCGCGAGCCCGAGCCAGAACAGAAAGATGCCCGGCGCCAGCAGTTCCAGCGCCATCAGGATGAAGCCGAAGATGAGCCAGTTCCAGTTGCCCAACGTCGAAAACATTTCGGCCATGACACCAACCTCTAATCGGGAAATATGACGTTCGCGCCTATCGCTGCGGCGCCACCGGCGGCGGGTTCGGACCGGTGTTCGGCACCGATGACGGCCGCCGTGCAGCGGCCGCCGCCGCGGCTTCGCCGAAGGTGGCCTTGGCGATCTCGCCGATGCCGGCCAGCGATCCCAAAATGCTGGTCGCCTCGATCGGCAGCATGATGATCTTCTGGTTCGGCGAATCCGCAAGCTGCCCGAACGCCTTGATGTACTTGTCGGCGATGAAGTAGTTCAGCGCTGCGACGTCGCCCTTGGCAATCGCTTCGGAGACCATCTGCGTCGCCTTGGCCTCGGCCTCGGCGGAGCGCTCGCGCGCCTCGGCGTCGCGGAACGCGGCCTCCTTGCGGCCTTCGGCCTGCAGGATCTGGCCCTGCTTGGCGCCTTCGGCACGCAGAATTTCCGACTGCCGCTGACCCTCGGCCTGCAGGATGTCGGCGCGCTTGACGCGCTCGGCCTTCATCTGCCGTCCCATCGCTTCCACCAGGTCGGCCGGCGGCACGATGTCCTTGATCTCGATGCGGTTGACCTTCAGCCCCCACGGCGACACCGCGGCATCGACCACGCGCAATAGCCGCTCGTTGATCTCGTCGCGATGCGACAGCACCTGGTCGAGGTCCATCGACCCCATCACGGAACGGATATTGGTCATGGTCAGCACGATGATCGCCTGCTCCAGGTGGGCGACCTCGTAGCTCGCCTTGGCGGCATCGAAAACCTGGAAGAACGCGACGCCGTCCACCGTCACGGTGGCGTTGTCCTTGGTGATCACCTCTTGCTCGGGAATATTGATCACCTGCTCCATCATGTTCATCTTCCGGCCGACGCGGTCGAAATAGGGAATGATGAGGTTCAACCCCGGCGACAGCGTGCGGGTATATTTACCGAACCGCTCGATGGTCCAGTCATAGCCCTGCGGCACGGTCTTGACGCCCGCGAACAGCGTGACCATGACGAGCAGAACAAAGACAATCGCGAAAATATCGAAGCCGGTCATACAATCCCTCCAAACCGGCAAGATGCGTCGCCGGGCACAGTCTCTCTTGGTCGGCAAACCGCGGCGCCGGTTCAGCCGGCTGTTCTCGGATTAATGTTATATAGCTAGAGAACCGTTTGCCGGCCACCAGATGTTCGTGGTCTCGAACGGCGAACAGCGCTTATTTTTGGCGGACGGAATCCAGCCGCTAGATCCAGCCTTGCAGCTCGCGAAGCACGAGCTGGCGAATCACGTCCATGCCGGGATCGCTATCGTTAAGGCAGGGAATTGCGGCGAATTGCTCGCCGCCATTGTGCTTGAAGATCTCGGCGTTTTCCTGCGCAATCTCCTCCAGCGTTTCCAGGCAATCGGCCGAGAAGCCGGGCGTCACGACGGCAATGCGCTTCACGCCATCCTTCGCCAATTTTTCGATGGTCTTGTCCGTATAAGGCTGCAGCCACTCGTCGAAGCCAAAGCGCGACTGAAATGTAAGAATCAGTTTGGCGGCATCAAGGCCCATGCGCTTGCGCAGGCTCTCGGTCGTTGCGATGCACTGCGCCTGGTAGGGATCGCCCTTGTCGACATATTTCCGCGGCATGCCGTGAAACGACGCTACGATCAATTCGGGCTGGAACGGCAGCGTCGTCAGGTGCGCATTGATCGAGACTGCGAGCGCGTCGATATAATCAGGGTCGTCGTAATAGGGGGGCGTCACCCGCAGCGTCGGCTGCGCGCGCATGTCGGCCAGCACACGAAATACTTCGTCGCAGACGGTGGCCGAGGTCGCCGCGGAATATTGCGGATAGAGCGGCACCACCAGCAGGCGGTCGCAGCCTTGCGCCGTCAGTGCATCGATGCGCGAACGGATCGACGGATTGCCGTAACGCATTGCCCAGTCGACCACGACGTGGTCGTGATCGGCGATCGCATCGGCGAGCTTCTCCGCCTGTGCGCGGGTGATCGTCTTCAGTGGCGACTCGTTCTTCTCGGTATTCCAGATCTTCTGGTAGTCGCGCGCCTTCCTACCGGGGCGCACGCGCAGAATGACGCCGTTCAGGATCAGCTTCCAGCGCAGCCCCTGGTCCTCGATCACGCGCGGGTCGGAGAGGAATTCCTTCAGATAGACCCGCACCCCCCTGGCATCGGCGGTGTCGGGAGTACCGAGATTGACCAGCAGCACGCCGACGCGTTCCCGCCCGGTTGCAGGGGCAGGGTCGGCTCTTCCTATGGGAGTGGCCATCGTCATGATTTCAGTGGCTTCGCGTGTTGGCCCATCCTTGTCAAGATAATGGCCGGTTCGATACGTTCACATATTGCCGCGGGCGGGAGAAACCATGACGATCGCCGAATGGTGCGTTTTCGGAACGCTGATGCTCTATTTGCTGACGATCGCCTCGGTCAAATGGGCCGGGCACCGCCGTTTCGACAATGCCAAGCCGCGCGATGCCGCATTCTACGAAGACCCGATCAGCGCCCGCGCGCTGGGCGCCCATCAGAACGGCATCGAGGCCTTTCCGTTCTTTGCCATAGCCGTGCTGCTGGCCCAATTCCGGCAGGCCCCGCAGCACTACATCGACGAACTTGCGGTCCTGTTCCTGATCGTGCGGATCGCCTATGTCTTCACCTATCTCGGCAACCGCCCAACGCTGCGCTCGATCCTCTGGAGCCTCGGGTTCGCGATCAATATCGCGATCTTCTTCCTGCCGGCGATCCGGAATTACCTGCCGGCCTGAGGCACTTGCGAATCTAACGCCGAAAAGCCTGGCCTGCCGTTTTGAGGACACATACCTCATCGTTGAAACTAGTTCGCGATTGCATCATGGGCAGGCATGGCACGGAATAGAGACCTTGAATTTCCGGCCCTCCCTCGATATCTAACCAGAATACGTGCTACGACAAGGCTATCATGCCGATGCAGCTGATCATGCGAATTCTGGGAGCGGCGATCGTCTTGATCGCGCTTTCGTTCGCGCCGTCCGTTGCCCAGGCCCATCTCGGCCATCAGCATCAGTCATCCCTTCATGACGGCCACGCGACATTTCAAGCCGCAGCTCAGGAATCTGAACGGCCGGCTACGCCTGCATCTTTGCGGCAGTCGCAGTGGAATCCGACCGAGACACTCCCGGCTTCGGACCGCAACTGCGCTGGCGGCTGCTGCCTGTCCGCCTGCGCCGCCTGCTGTGCGGCCGGATTGCCGAGCCCGGTGACGTTCATCCCGGTTCTCAGGTCGATGACGCGTGTTGCGTTTGTCCCGTCACAGATGTGGCCCGACCGCGAGCCGGAGTCGCTCAGGCGGCCTCCAAAGCACTTCATCTGAATCCAACCGAACAATGCGTTTGCGAGGCATGCCCTGTGCTGCCCGCAACCGGCGGCAATTCAGATTGAAGGACTACCTTATGCTTTCCCATTTCGGGCGTGCCCTGCGTACTCACGCGGTGATCGCGGCTCTGTTCGCCGCGATCGCCCCCGCTTCCGCCCACGAAGGCCATAACCACGAGGAGCCGCCGCCGGTCTCGGCAGGCGCGCTGCCACGCGGCGAGACCGATTCAAGCGCGTTTGAGCTGGTGGCGATCGCCCGTGGCGAAAGCCTCGATATCTATCTCGACCGCTTCGCCACAAACGAGCCCGTGACCGGTGCAACGATCGAGGTCGAATCTCCCGGTGGCCCCGTAAAGGCTGCTGAAGGCCCCGACGGCACCTACCGCGTGGCAGCGCCCTGGCTCGCCAAGAATGGACGCGCGGACCTGATTTTCACGGTCACGGCAGGAGATGCCACCGACATCCTGCCACTGACGATTCAGATGGCGCCAGCCACCGTGCAAGGCGCTGTGCGACGCGATGCGGCGCCTGACAGCCATATCAGCATGACTTCGGTTCTTCTCGTGCTGGGCGGCGCACTGGCTGGGGCGCTGCTCTCAGCCATAGTACTGCGCGGCAGGCGCAGGGCCGCACCCTTGGTTGCGATCCTTTCCGTGCTGATGGGCGTGCGCGAAGTTCGAGCACAGGCGCATGACGGTCACGGCCATGAGGAAGAAAAGGCGCGGCTCGCGATAAGCACCGTCTCGGGCGAGCGCGCGCAGCGGCTTCCGGATGGGGCGGTTTTTGTGCCCAAGACCGTGCAGCGGATTTTTGCGCTGCGGACGCTGCTCGCCGATAACGCTGTTCACAAGAAGGTCACCGAACTTCCGGGAAGGATCATTCCCGATCCCAACGCCAGCGGCTACGTGCAATCCGCCGTCGGCGGCCGCCTTTCCGCACCGCCAGGCGGTTTTCCCCGATTGGGCACACGGGTGAAGCAAGGCGATATCCTCGGCTATGTCACGCCACCCATTGCGGCGGTCGACGTTTCCGACATGCGGCAGCGCCAGGGCGAGCTCGATCAGCAGATCTCGATCGTCGAACGCAGGTTCGCTCGTTACGAACAACTGGCGCCATCGGGCGCGATATCGCGGACCCAGCTCGAGGACACGCGGCTCGAGTTGGAGGGGCTGCGCGACCGGCGCGCCTCGATTGAAAAATCGCGCCGCGAGCCGGAGCCGCTGATCGCGCCGGTAGCAGGCGTGATCGCCGAAGGCAGCGCCGTAGCCGGCCAGATCGTTCAGCCGAGCTCCGTCGTTTTCAACATCATCGATCCGTCGCGGCTGTGGGTCGAGGCGCTGAGCTTCGAGAGCCTGGAGCCGTCCCGCGGCGCGCGGGCATCGACCTATACCGGCAAGAATTACGACCTCCTCTATCAGGGCACCGGCTTCGCCGATCGCAGCCAATCCGTACCCGTGCATTTTGCCGTAACCGGTGACACGGCGGGGCTGCGCGCCGGCCAGTTCCTGACCGTGCTGGTCGCAACCGATGACGCGAAGCAAGGCCTCGCCGTGCCGCGCGGCAGCGTGGTTCGCGGCTCCAACGGCCAGGATTTCGTCTACGAGCACGTTTCGCCCGAACGGTTCATGCCGAGGAGCGTGCGCACCGAACCGCTCGACGGCGACCGCGTGCTGATCGTGTCCGGCTTCACGCCCGGCAAGCGGATCGTGTCGCAAGGCGCGGACCTGCTCGATCACGTCCGCTGAGGAGGCGCGCATGTTCACATTCCTGGTCAGCGCCTCGCTCCGCAATCGCCTTCTCGTTCTGGCGATGGCTGCCATCCTCGTGCTTCTCGGCGCCTATACTGCGCGGCAGTTGCCCGTCGATGTGTTTCCGGACCTCAACCGCCCGACCGTCACCATCATGACGGAATCGGAAGGTTACGCCCCGCCGGAAGTCGAGCAACTCGTCAGCTTCCCGATCGAAACCCAGATGAACGGCGTGCCCGGTGTCAGCCGGGTACGCTCGGTCTCGGGCATCGGGCTTTCGATCGTCTACGTCGAGTTCGATTGGGGAACCGATATCTTCCGTAACCGCCAGCTGGTCGCGGAACGTCTCGCACAGGTGCAGAGCCAGCTTCCCCTGAACGTCACCCCGCAGATCGGCCCCATCAGTTCGATCATGGGCCAGATCCTCCTGATCGCGGTGACGTCGAAGACGGCCTCGCCGATGGAAGTGCGCGAGATTGCGGACTTCACGATCAGGCCGCGGCTGCTTGCCGTGCCCGGCGTGGCCCAGGTGATCCCGATCGGCGGCGAGGTCCGCCAGTACCGGATTGCGCCGCTGCCATCGGCGCTGCGCGCGCTCGGCGTGAGCTACGAGCAGATGGAGCTGGCGCTCCGGCAGTTCGGCACCAATACCGGCGGCGGCTTCACCGACCAGAACGCCCGCGAATTCCTGATCCGCAATATCGGCCGTACGACGAGCCTGGAAGACCTGCGCAACATCGTCGTCACCACCATCGAGGGGCGCCCTATCCTGCTGCGGCAGGTGGCGAACGTCGACTTCGCGCCCAAGGTCAAGCGTGGCGACGCCGGCTACATGAGCAAGCCCGCCGTGATCGTCTCGGTGGAGAAGCAGCCCAATGTCGACACGGTGAAGCTGACGCGGCAGATCACGCAGGTGCTCGCGGAGCTGGAGCCCAGCCTGCCGTCCGGCGTAAAGGCCAACGAGATCATCTTCAGGCAGGCGAGCTTCATCGAAAACTCGATCCAGAACGTCGAGCGGGTGCTGCTCGAAGCCGCCCTGGTCGTGGCCGTCATCCTGTTCGCGTTTCTTCTGAACTGGCGCACGACGGCCATTTCGCTGACAGCGATTCCGGTATCGATCCTGACCACCGCCATCATCTTCAAGCTGCTTGGCCTGTCGATCAACACGATGACCCTGGGCGGCCTTGCGATCGCCATCGGCGAACTGGTCGACGACGCCGTGGTCGACGTCGAGAACATCTTCCGCCGGCTGCGCGAGAACAGGGAGCTGGGCAATCCCCGCTCCGTATTCGACGTGGTAGTCTCCGCATCCAACGAAGTGCGATCGGGCATCGTCTACGCCACGATGATCATCGTGCTGGTGTTCGTGCCGCTGTTTGCGCTTTCCGGCATCGAAGGGCGGCTGTTCGCTCCGCTCGGCCACGCCTACATCATCTCGATCCTTGCGAGCCTGTTCGTCTCGATCACCCTCACGCCCGTGATGGCATACTACCTGCTGCCGGGGATGAAGCGGCTCGCGGAACGGGAGAGCTGGCTGGTCCGCAAGCTCAAATCCGTCAACCACGCCGCGCTCCGGTTCGCCCTGGCGCACAGGGGATTGCTGCTCGGGGCCACGGCACTGGCGGTGCTGGGCGCCGGCGTGGGCGCGCTAGGCCTCAATCGCGCGTTCCTTCCGGCCTTCAACGAAGGCACGTTCACGATCAATATCGCGTTCAACCCGGGAGTCTCGCTTTCCGAATCCACGCGCGTGGGTTCGATCGCGGAACGCCTTCTGCTCGACGTGCCGGAAGTGATCAGCGTCGGAAGGCGCACCGGGCGCGCGGAACTGGACGAGCACGCCGAAGGCATCCATTCGTCCGACCTCGAAGTCGATCTCAAGCGCTCGCAGCGGCCGAAGCCCGAGATCGTCGCGGACATCCGCTCGCGACTTTCGGTGCTGCCGCTCTCGGTCAATGTCGGGCAACCGATATCGCACCGGCTCGACCATCTGCTCTCGGGCGTCCGCGCCGAGCTGGCCCTGAAGCTGTTTGGTGACGATCTCGACACGCTGCGGAACAGCGCGGAAGAACTCCGCTTGCGGCTCTCGAAGATCGAAGGCATCCAGGATCTCCAGGTCGAAAAGCAGGTCCGGATTCCGCAACTCGAGATCCGCGTCGATTATACCCGCGCCGCGCTCTACGGCGTGCAGCCGGGCGCCGTGACCGATCAGTTGTCGCGGCTGTCGAGCGGACGCGTCATCTCGCGGGTGATCGACGGCTACAAGCGTTACGACGTCGTGATGCGGCTACCCGACCAGCTACGCACCACCGAGAAGCTCGGCGACCTCCTGATCAAGACGCCGTCGGGATGGATCCCCGCGCGTCAGATCGCGGACGTGAAGGAGACCGACGGGCCAAACCAGATCCTGCGGGAGAACGGCCGAAGGCGCATCGTCATCCTCGCGAACTCGGACGGCAAGACCGACATGGCGGGGATCGTGCGCCGCATTCGCGCCGAGCTTGACGCTTTGAGCCTGCCGCAGGGCGTCACCGCGAGCCTCGAGGGAACATTCCAGGCCCAGGAGGAAGCGAGCCGCACGATCGGCATCCTTTCGATGGTTTCGCTCGCGCTGATCTTTGCGATCCTCTACAGCCGTTACCGCTCCGCCGTGCTGGCCGCGATCATCATGGGCGGCGTGCCACTGGCGCTGATCGGCTCAGTCGCGGCGCTGGCGCTGACCGGTCAGCCGCTGTCCGTCGCCAGCATGGTCGGCTTCATCACGCTGGCGGGGATCGCAACCCGCAACGGCATTCTCAAGATCAGCCACTACATCAATCTCGCTTTGCGGGAGGGAATGGCGTTCGGGCCGGAGCTTGTGATCCGCGGCAGCCTCGAACGCATGACGCCCGTCCTGATGACGGCGCTGTCCGCGGGCCTGGCACTACTGCCGCTGCTGATCGCGGCCGACGAGCCGGGCAAGGAGATCCTGCACCCGGTCGCGGTGACGATCTTCGGCGGGCTTGTCAGCGCAACATTGCTGGATGCGCTGATCACGCCCGTGCTGTTTCTCATGTTCGGCAGGAAGCCGCTGATGCGGCTGATGCAACGGCAGTCCGACGAGCAACTCGGAGATCGTGCCGCCTCGCATTCCTACTAATCGTTCCCGTCTTGAAAAGGAGACTACGGATGAAGTTCAGATATCTCACGCTCGGTGTTGCCATGCTGGCCACCCTGCCCGCCTACGCACACGACGCCAAAAGCCTGCATGGCGGCCGTCTCGCCGATGCCGGCCCTTACCACGTGGAACTGGTCGCGAAGGAAAAAGCGATTGATGTCTTCATTGTCGGCGAGAATGGCAAGCCGGTTGATCCAAAGGGCTTCAAGGCCATCGCCATCTTCACTCTGGGCGGAAAAGCCGAGCGCATCACGCTTGCGCCTTCGGAGAAGGATAGGCTCAGCGGAACGGCGGCCACCGCGCTGCCGGCCAATGCCAAGGGCGCGGTTCAGCTCACAGCGCCGGACGGCAAGACGGCGACGGCGCGATTCGATTGATGCACTCCCTCCCCGTCATATGTGGACGGCCCCTATTGGCAAGCCCTTTTTGACGTGTCGAACGAGTTGGTCTGCTTCGGTCATATGTCCGGCCTGTTGGTGCGGGT